>Ga0307408_100002670_pt1 | contig 12372 bp, 7 predicted proteins | sample 322Cmetagenome_FD_202116 | JGI IMG/M metagenome (GOLD analysis project Ga0307408, IMG submission 202116) | Maize rhizosphere microbial communities from greenhouse at UC Davis, California, United States - 322HYB-C-3 | ecosystem: Host-associated > Plants > Roots > Rhizosphere > Soil | place: USA... | reverse complement strand
CAAATGCTATTCGTACTGCTATCGGTGCCTGGACTCGCGCTTATGGAGTCGAACAGACTGTATTATTTGCAGTCGCCCGGGGGGAATTTGCAACTTCTGGTGTAATTGAGGAATTAACAGCGGCGCAGCCGCTAATCCCAAATCGGAGGGTTCCAGCGATATACGTGCCTAAAGATAGCCTGTTCTCGATTTATAACGAGGGGGAAGATTCACGCTTCTACGTAGATAGTGTAACTAAGCAGATGCGTTCCTTTGATGGGTTTTTTACTGGCCTTGATAGACCCTATCCTGTCTTTCGGAAAATATTTGTCACATGGGATAATTTTGGCACAGGTAAAGGGATTAACCTCGTAGGTGATTTTGGCCTTTTTGCCAGTCCCACTGTTGTTAGCAGATTTACTGAAATGGCTTTGCTTCTGGCAGAAGCAAAAGCCGTCTTAAATGATAAAGATGGTGCTATATCTATTTTGAATATAGTTCGGCGTAATTACAACGTACCTGAATATGTAAACGAGGCTACTAACGGTTCATTGATCGACGCGATTTTCAAAGAAAGAAGGCGCGAACTTATTGGCGAGGGCTGGCGATGGTATGATTTGGTGAGATACAAAAAGATAAAGAACAACGATCAGAAGTTTAATCAATTAATTAAAAGCGGAGGGATTTACTGGCCTGTCTCCAGAACCCTGATTAACCAAAATCCAATGTTAACACAATATTTTTATTGGAAATAATATGAAGAGAGTTAGTTTAATGATTGTACTGGCTGGCCTGGTGGCTACTGTACTGTTCCCTTCTTGTCAAAAGGATGAGTTAAATAGTGGCTCCTCAGCAAGAGGGAAGGGATTCGCAGGCAATACCTACGAATATCTTCAAAGCAAGGAAGGGATTTTCGATTCATTATTATATGTAGTTAATCGATTGAAATTAGACAGTGCGCTGAAAAATGATTCAATTACACTCTTTGCCGTAACAAATACGAGTTTCAAGCTGGCATCGGACGACTTAAATGCACAACGATTGCGCACCGGAAAAAAGCCTATTTATTTGAAGGATTACCGTCTGGATCAGTTAGACAGTTTGATGTGCCGCTATATTATCAAAGGTAAATTTTCGTCCAAGAAACTGACTACGCTTAACGGGATAGACCTGTTCGGGTATAAATACGGATATGAGTTGAACGCAAAGGCGAGTGTTTCGTCGGCAATGGGACAAGTTGCAGCAGGGCCTTCTTCAATAGCCTTGAGTAGTAAGAACAGAACCGAGTTTAAACCGAACTGGTCAACAGTTATAGCATACTCTGTAGATATTCCAACCTCTAACGGCCTTGTTCACATAATTGACGACAAGTACTTTTTTGGCTTTGGCTACTATAGTAAGCAGCCATCCACACCTTTTAAAGACAGCCCTTTCAAGTTGCCCTCGATACTTAACTTAGATTCTGAGCCTCTGGAGGCCGAAGATTATGATAACGGGGGAGCAGGAGTGGCATACAATGATACCAGGAGCCCTGCAAATGAAATCGACGGTAGATTCTGGAATAATGGTGGCCAGTATCGAACAAACGAGGGTGTTGACATCTGGGTGCAGCCAGCAGAGTATAGAAAAGGGGTTTATTTTCGTGCCGGATATAGAATTGCCGCCATGCTTGCAGGAGAGTGGACTAATTATTCTATTGAGGTGCCTGAAGATGGTGATTACGAGATCAAACTTGATTATTACGTAGGAAACAGTATCGGAAGCCCACCTGCCTATTGCACCCTCAGATTGGACTGGCAAATTCTGGCCAAACGTATAGCGCTTCCCCAAAACAATTCTAAGATGGAGCGGCTAAGCGTTGGTACCTTCCATCTGCCCAAGGGGACCCATTACCTTACTTTCTGTACCGCTAGTTCCACACCTGACATGAGTTTTAATTCCTTTGTATTTAAACGTGTAAATTAATGAAATTAGTAATAAGAACTTTCACTTTAAAATATACTCTTTTAGCAGGAGCTGCAGCTGTATTTCTCTTATCTTCCTGTAAGAAAATATTTGATTTACCGGAAGATAAGCCCTACCTGAGCCCAGATGCGAACTATACTTCAGCACCGGTGCTGAAGCCCATTTTAGGCCGTAACACGTTGTTCAGCTATTTCAAATCTGATAATTCTAACTTTCCAATAAAGTTTGAAATTGTTGACTTTACCAATCTGGACCGTTCCGTTTCAGATAAGTTAAGTTTAAAGCGTAATGTATATGTTTGGAAGCAAGCCTATACTGGTAATGAGAAAAGCCTTGAAGAAATAAATAATAAACGTGTAGTAGAAGAGAGGCCGCTATTTGAGGTTAATTCAGCAGGTGAACTGATGATGTGGGCTTCTGCAACGGATGCAGATTTCCGTAAACCTGCTCCAGACTCAGCTTACAGGTTTAATGTTAAGATTAGTAATGGCGGGGGTGAACGGATTTTAGGCCCTCTGTTTTTAGCTCCTAAGGCTACCCGCCCCTATGAACCATCTTATCATCTTAATGAGACTACTTTAACTCCCCGTAAAGAGGCTAACGGTATTGTTAAACGTTTAATACCGGCTACTTTAAGTAACATGGTAGGAGCAACTTCAGGAATTCAGCTGGTTCGTGAAACCGGGGGCGGGACTACTACCGTGAAACAGGATGTTTGGGTTTATTTTAAACGGAAAGGAGATGGGAATACGCTCACTATTAAATTTTTCGATAAAGATTCCGTAGCGATTAATCCTCTTAAATTTAACAGTACTAAATGGGAGAACCTTGTCCATGGGTTTAATCCGATTATCGGTCCTACCTCGGTTAAATACGACGTGGCATACCCAATTCCTCTAACTAATTTTCCTACCCGGTATACAACTTCTGACGGAAGTCAGGCGCTCCTGGCTTTTAGTTATAACCGGATTGGTTTTAATGGATTTAGGGAAGTGGGATCCATGACTTTACCCTTTAATATTTATCAGCCTGGTGACTGGGAGGTCATTTTCTTCTTCCATAATGAGAATCCGAAATTCGAAGATGAATAAGGATACACCTGTTTATTCATTTATTATTTGGCTTACAATTTTATTCAAATGAAGATATTTTTTACCGCACTGACGCTTATGTTTTTCCTTTGTGCGAAGGACCTATTGGCTCAGGGTACCATTAATGTGAGGGGTATAGTTAAGGAGAAAGGAACTGAAGCAGGATTACCTGGTGTAGCTATTGTGCTGAAAGGATCTCCTGATAAAAGCTTGGGCACAACAAAAGCTGATGGTAGTTTCGCCTTTGTTGTTCCGGCTAATTCAACCCTAAAATTTAGCTATGTAGGCTTTGAAACGAAACTGGTCAAAGCTGCGCCGATGCTCAATGTACTGCTTAATTCTAATAATGTGCTTACTGAAGTGGTGGTTCGGGGATACCAATCAAAAACCCGCGACCTGAGTTCTGGTTCTTCTGTAGTGGTTTCTGGAAAAGATTTACAGGATGTGCCAGTTGCCAACGCGGAACAGCTATTGCAAGGAAGGGTAGCTGGTTTAAATGTGCAGATGAGTACAGGGGCTCCTGGCTTTAGGGGAGGTGTATTACTCAGAGGCTTATCTAATGTGGACGTTACTGCCTCGGAAAATGATGCAGATGCATATCTTTCCCCAACTTCACCTCTTTACGTTATTGATGGGGTTCCGACAGACGTTGACCCCGCTACTGCCGAAAGTTTTAATTCTTTTGGTGGCGCCAGCCCCTTATCTCTTATACCTCAGGAAGATATTGCAAATATAGAAGTTTTGAAAGATGCCCAGGCAACCTCTTTATATGGTTCCCGCGGAGCATATGGGGTTATACTCATTACTACACGAAGAGGGCAAGGTACTATTCCCAAAGTGCGTTACACAACCAATTTTTTCATAAGTACTCCTCCAAAGCTTAGGGAAACCATTGGTGGAAAGGCTGAAAGAGACTTGAAACTGCAACAGATATATCAGTATGGAAGCTTTAGGGATATTAACAGCCTTTTAAGCCAGTACCCTATATTGGTAGATAGTTTAAATCCCTATTATAACAATTCAACAAACTGGCAAGATCTCTACTACGGTGTTAGCTATAACCAAACTCATAATATAGGGGTTGAAGGCGGCGATAAAAAGTTTAATTATAAAACGAATTTTGGCTATTATAAGGAGAACGGTATCCAGGTTAATACCGGAGTAAGCCGATTTACCCTTAATAACAACTTTGAATATAAGCCAAGTGAAAAGATTTCACTTTTTGCACAGGTTAACGGAAGTATGATGGATAGAAAGAAGGGGAATGGTATAGGAGTATTGAATACAGGCGTTGCCAGAAGTGCAGCTTCTTCCTCCCTTTTACCCGGCCCTTCATTGTTCCTTGCATCCAATGACGTGCTTGCTAACCTTAGCGTTGATAATAGTAATCCTACTAAGAACTTGAAAACCAACCTAACATTTACTTATAAGCCAGTGGCAGGGCTTTTATTAAGTACCACAGGTAGCTATGATATTGTAAACGCAAGCGACTATACATTTACTCCCGCGGTTGCCAACAACCAACGGGCTGCAATACAATATTTAAATGACACGCGGAAAACACTTTATAATCGTAACCTGGTATCTTTCTCTAAGGCCTTCAAGGGAGGGCATGATTTGACAGTATATGGGTTTAATGAGATTTATTTCAGAAGTTACCAGGCTAATGACCTGAGACAAGTAGGTTTGTCTTCTGATAATTATTTAGGGCCGCTAGGTTTCATTAGTGGAGCTTCGTCAGATAGAGGGGCTGGATTACGTGCTTATACTATTTCAAGACAGGTTGCTTTTGCCGGAAGCTTTTCTTATAATTTCAAAAGGAAGTATGTATTGGATGCCACTTATCGCATTGATGCTACATCCTTTAGTGGGGTTGATGACCCTTATACTAAAAGCCCATCTGTTGGCTTCAGATGGAATATGGAAAAGGAGAATCTTTTTCAGGACTGCAGTTGGTTAACTTATAGTGCATTGAGGTTGACCTGGGGCCGAACTATAACACCAACTGGTGACATATTCACAGCTTTTGGAACTTATAGTCCAAACGGAACTTTTAATGGCCAGTCAAGAATAACCATAGACAAAGGATTAATCCCGAATACAAACCTTGGAACAGCCGTAGGAACTACCTACAATTTGGGTTATGACCTTGGGTTTTTTAACGGTAAGATTCAAATAAATTACGATTCCTATTATAGAGCATTAGATCGCCAGACACGAAAATTAGCACTTTCAAATATTGTTGGATTCGACGAAGTCCTAAGTAATGAGATCTCCATCAGGAACTGGGGAAATGAACTTGCTATAACTCTGCGGCCTCTATCCAAGAAAAGTAAAGTGAATTGGTCTATTTCAGCCAATGCAGCAATGAATAGAGATATGTTAACGAGGTTACCTGGTGGAGCCGGACAGATTGTAATTGGCGGCACGGTACTTCATGTTGGCCGAAATGCCTTATCAAATTACATTTATGAAAATAAAGGAGTTTACTCTACTCAGGCAGATGTTCCTGTAAATCCTTTTACCGGACTTCCGTTGCGGCAAGGAAACTTTGTTCAAGATAAAATAAAGTATGGCGGAGGATATTTTCAGGCAGGGGATCCGATATTTGCTGACCGGAACGGCGATTATATTATAAGCGAGCAGGACGACCGGGCTGTGGTTGGAAATTCTCAAGCAATTTATACCGGCGGATTTGCTACCTCTATAAGCTATAAATCTTTGTCCCTTTCATTGAATGGCTCCTTCACCCTCGATAGAGATATTATGAATTCGGCAGTGGCTGAAAGATTGGTAATGACAGGTGATCCGTTTGGCGTAAATTCAACTCTTGGACAGCGGGCTGTTTTACCAATTAGTGGATTGAACCTTGCCAAATACCCTAACCCCTATAATTATACCCGGTCAATTCCTATCGGCCCTTTCCGTACTAACCAGACTTTGTTCCAGGAAGAAGGTTCTTATTTTAAGATAAATGCGCTAACGCTTGGTTATACTGTCCCTAAGGCTTTAATAAATAAAATCAGCCTTAATAATTTCAGGCTCTATTTAACTGCAGATAACCTGGCAATATTTTCCAGGTACAGCGGCCCCAATCCAGAGAATGTAACGGCCCTTGGGTATGATAATTCCGGAGGTTATCCTTTAGCCAGGAGATTTACATTCGGTATGAATATAGAACTATAAACTTAAGCTCATGAATTTTAAAAATATATGCATTTCTTTATTTCTGATACTTGGCCTTGCTCAAACAGGCTGCAAGAAGTTTCTTGAAGTAGAATCAATTGATAGATTGTCTGGAAATCGTTACTGGAAATCTGGTAGGGACGTGGAGGCTTTTACCGTTGATGTATATGCCCGCTTGTGGGATAAATTGACTAACTCTTGTTTTTGGCCGGCTGCCGGGGAATTCAGGCTTGGAGAAATTCGCTCTAATACCACAGTGGCGGGTGTAACCAGCTACCAATCTAATGATCAAAGCCGGCGGGTGGTTTATGATTATCTGGCTAAAAATGACATGAACACTGTAATTTACGGATTAAATGGTTTAGCCTCTCCCTGGCTTAATAATTCTGGTGGTAACAGGCAGAATACAACTGGTGTTTTCAATTTCGCAGCCAACACCAATTGGACCGACTTCTACCGGGTTATACAGGAAGCTAACATTATGTACGATAAGGTAAGCGAAGGAATCCCTGGAATGGCAGAGGCGGATAAGCAGCGATATATGGCTGAGGCGGTGTTTATCAGGTGCCTTACTTATTTTATAATGGTAAGGGTTTATGGTGATGTTGCTTATTATACGAATGCCAATCAGTCAAAACCTTTAGGGCGCGAGTCTTTTGTGAGCGTATTAAATAAATGTATTGCAGAGCTTGAACCAGTAAAGGACAAGCTTCCCTGGAAGTACGAAGACCCAGCCCTCAATGGTGTGCGTGCGAACAGGGCAGGAGCTATTTCACTTTTAATGAACATGAATATGTGGAATGCTGGCTTTGATCAGGCGAATAGTACAAATTATTATGAAAAAACAGTTGCTTTAGGTTCCGAACTTATTCAGAGCAATCAGCACACCCTGATGCCTGCGGAACGAATAAGTGAGGTTTTCCTGGGAGGTACCGATGAATCTTTGATTGAATTAAAGGAGGGGGCCGCTTTTACATCAGGATCTAACCTGTTCTATAAAACAGCATTTCCCGGCGAACCTGTAACTTTAAATAAACATGACGAAAATGGTGTTACCACCCATTTACATTACAAGAATGAATATATAGATTTTCTATTTGGCACGGCTAATGATGACAGGGCCGACTTGATCCAATTCAGAGGAATGGAAAATGGAAAGCTTGAGTTTTCTAAGTTTGACGGAGCCCAATCTGTTTTGGGTTTTCCTGACTGGGCACTTGTTCTTTTCAGGTACGCAGATGCTGTATTGCTTCACGCTGAAGCCCTGGCCGAACTTGGGAGAGATGCAGATGCAATGGTTTCCCTTAATATGATACGAGCCAACGCTAATGCGCCTGTTTTCTCTGGCCTGGCAGGGCAAGACTTGAAGGACGAAATTTTCAAGGAAAGAGGAAGAGAGCTTATTGGTGAAGGTTACCGCTTTTTTGACCTGGTTCGAACCAGACGGGTTCTGGATTCAAAATGGACCTCAAACCCTATGTCAGTAGACCAATTCAATAGGGGGGCATGGACATGGCCTATCGACCCGGTTTCTCGCGAAAGGAATCCTTATATGACTTTAAATGATTACTGGTTTTAACAATTAATCTTCTGTAAATGAACTATTTTAAGAAAATATCAATGCCAGGACAATTCTTAGTATTGGTTTCCTTTTTGTTACTATTTGCTTGTAAGAAAGATGAATATTACTTTGATGGAGGAAAATCCGATCCCATTTTTAAAGGAACTACTCTGCAATACCTCAAGTCCAATCCAAGAAGTTTCGACACCATTGTGAAAATAATTGAAATTGCGGGGATGGAACGTGAATTCAATGAGGATACGCTTACTTTTTTCGCTCCTCAGGATTATTCGGTTGCTATTTTAATTAAACAGCTTAATAATATTCTTTTTTTCTATGGAAAAGATACAGTAAAGACTCTTAATGAAATTGAAGCACCTATCTGGCGCAAATATCTTTCGAACTACGTTTTCAAAGGTGCAAACAGGGTTAAAGATTATCCCCAATTGGACTTAACCGCAAGGTCAATTTATCCGGGGCAAAACTATGTAGCTTATAACGGCGAGGTATTCAATATAGGTGTAAACTATGCTGATGCTGGGGGGGTAAAGTATAGTGGTTACAGGCAATTATTTCTGTCTTATATCCCAGATCTGAGTAAGCCCCTGGATAATTGGATAAGTATCCAGGTTTCTTCTTCAGATGTTCAGCCTAACCATGCTGTGGTCCATGTTTTAAATTCAAATATTCCGTTTGGAGCAGATCCATCTAATTTAGCTCAGGACGTATTGTTAACTAAGTAATTCCGGAAATATGTCAATAGTAAAAGTTAAGAGTTGGCTAGCAGTTTATGGTGTTTCACTGCTCATTCTGGCTGGCTGTAAAGACAAAGGCCTTGAGGATTTTGAGAATCCATACGCAGGAGGCAAGGCGCCTTTAAACCTAAAATTTAGCAACTCAAGTTCAATAGAGCCGGTGGAAGGCCGTGCCAATGATACGGTAATAGTCACTGTTGTTGGGGCTTCTGCCTATAAAGAGCAATTACATTTTCAGTTTAGCGGGGAAGAAGCAGAAATTTTGTCTATTAACGGCGATTTAGTGAAGGTAAAGGTGCCAGCTGCTGGCAGTTCCGGGGCAACTTCCGTTCGGATAGCTGATCAGATTTTCTTCGGCCCGCAATTTAAGGTATTCGGTAAAGTATCAGACGACCCCTACTTTAAGGCGAAGATAGGTGCAAACAATACTATCTACGATGCTTATAAATTGATAAATGGGAAATACATTATGGCAGGTAGCTTTTCGAACTTTAATGATAAGGGAAATGTCATACCCATCGGGAGAATTGCTGAGGCCACTTATGAAGGAGAGTTTCAAAGGGCCTTGCTGTTTGGCGCAGGAGCAACGAGTGGCTATCTCACCTCGGTTACTTCAAGTGAGAATGATGCTAATATTTTTATTGCAGGAAATCTGGGGAGCTTCGATCAGAAAGGATACATTAGAAATATTACCAGGCTCAAATCATCAGGAGCCCTTGATCTAAAACAAGAAGAAACATACACTTCAAAAAATCTTCCAGGCTTTGCCAAACGTACTTTTCCTGTGTTCAATGGTGGAACAGACGGGGTGATCAGAAAAATTTTTTACTTCAATAATGGAGTGATTGCAGTGGGGGAAATCAAGCATTACCTTTCGCATAGGTATGACCTCGGCCGAAGTTACCCTAATCCGGGCGGTACAGGACTCATTTATAAGGATAGTATTGTTGTGGATTCTGTTCCTGCAAGACAGGTAGTGCGTTTTAATCTAGATGGTAGTCTTGATCGATCCTATCATTTCGCAGAAGGAAACACTTTGGCAGGCGGCAACGGCAGTATTTTAGATGCTGTGATGCAAGCCGATGGTAAATTGGTGCTGGTAGGCGCTTTTTCCAAGTTTGACAACAAACCAGCAGGAGGAATTGTCCGCCTGAATACAGATGGAAAAGTCGATGATTCTTTTCTGGCAGGCAAAGGGGCTACCGGCTATATTACAAGTATTAATTGGAATAATATAACGCAAAGATTTGTACTTACAGGGGTCTTTAGTTCATTTAATAACCAGCCTATTCAAAATATCCTTCTTCTCAAAGCAGACGGTTCAGTTGATGATTCATTTATTTCGGGAGACTTTGATAATGGATTTCCATCGTTTGCCCATCAGTTATCAAATGGCTTGATCGTTGTTTCCGGTTCGTTCAAAAAATACAATAACGTAAGGCGCAGTGGATTTATGATCTTAAGTCCTCAGGGCGGCCTCGCACCCGGTTATAACTCCTTGGGTGAATTCTCAGGGGCTATTTACAAGGTCTTAGAAGAAAAAAATAAGGACAATAAACGAAGCATAGTATTGCTTGGTGCATTTAGGAAGTTCGATTCTCAGCCAGTGCAAAACATTAAAGGTTTAGTTCTTGAAGATTAGGTAAAGAAACTGTCAATTATGATTATGAAAGAAAAATTTAACGCAGGACTCAGAAAACTACTGGGACTCATGATGATTATCCTCCTTGGAACCTCCTGTCAATCTGAGTTTGATAAGGAAGCACCAATTGTGATAAATGATACAAGCGTCACTAATCCGAAAGCAAGGAAAGTTTTACTGCTTGTAGTGGATGGCTTAAGGGGGGCGGCCCTGAAGGAAGTAGGGCCTCCTAATATTACAAACTTGGTAAATAAATCTACTTACTCATATTATTCTCTAAGTGATGAAGGTTATGATGAAGGCACTTCATGGGCAGATATGCTTACCGGGGTTTCCAAAACCAAGCATGGGGTTACCAGTACCATGTTTGGTAATAACAAACTTGATTTATATCCAGTTGTTTTTAAGCGCATTAAAGAAGCAAATGATAGTGTCAGGATAGCCAGTTTCTCCTATAGTAGCGCATTTACAGATAACCTTACCAGCGACGCTTTTGTTGATTTAAGGGCCACTTATAATACTGATGAAGAGGTTCATAATGCTCTTTTACAAGAATTGGCAAATGAAAACGCAGGTGTTGTACTGGGAATGTATAAAAATGTAAATACAGCCGGTAGTACCAATACTTATGAGAGTTCAAATCAGCAGTACAGGAACGCTATCCTGCAATTTGATAATTATGTTGGGCAGGCCTTATCGGCCTTAAAAAGTAGAAAAAATTATAGCAAAGAAAATTGGATGGTCATCATTACCTCCAATCGTGGCGGAGCTGCAAGTGTTGTAAATGATAATACCGTATTTTCAAACCCCAGGGCTAATACCTTCACTCTTATCTATAATGACAGATACCAATCAAAACTAATAGACAAGCCGTTTACGGGGAATGTTTTTGAAGGAAACTTCGTTCGTTTTTATTCGTCTAAAGGCGTAGCAACTGAACCAGCTCAGCAGACGGACGCTATCAGAGCCGAGTTGAGATTCAGTGATGATTTAAAATCTTCCCCTATAAATCCACTTAATTTTGGTACTAATGGCGATTTTACCGTCGAATTAAAGGTGCGAAAGAATTTAAATACGATAGGAACTAGTAGAAACTCTGCCCCCTATACCTATAAATGGCCATGTTTCTTTGGTAGGAAAGTTGCCAAGCTTAATGCCTCTTTCGGTGCGGGTTGGGCATTAGCTTTAGAAGACCGAACCTGGCGTTTTGTGCTTTCCAAAGGGGTAGGAGCTAACGGAACAAATGAAACTGCACAAAATGCCGGAGTTCTGATTCAAGACGGAAACTGGCATGCTCTTGCTATTGCCATCAGAACAGAAGGCGAAAAGCGTTTCGTCTATATGTATACTGATGGAACTTTTAACGTTAAAAAGGAAATTCCTCAGGACCTATGGCCTAGTATAGATACCTATTCTACTCCCTATACCATAGGTTTTATTCCTAATGATACAGGCGATCCATTCGATGGAAATGTGTCTGATATAAGAATTTGGAAAACCGCCTTGCGAGATGATATAATCAAACAATATGCCTGCGACACCTATATAAGCCCCTCGCATCCTGATTACAAATCCCTGGCAAGTTATTGGCCATGCAGGGATGGAGCGGGTGGCACGTTTAAGAATGAGGTTTTAGAAGGTGGAGATTATGATTTTAAGATACTAAAGGGAGGTACACCCACAGTAAAGGGTACAGCACTTGGAAATAGTACCGTATGGGAGAAAAGTAGTTACTTGGTTTGTCCAACTTCAATTAGCAATATTGCTGCCGCAGTGCCTAATTCAAAGGATGTAAGCACTCAAATTCTATCATGGCTGGGTATTCCGGTTAAGGAGAACTGGAATTTGGATGGTAGAGTATTTCTAAATTATTAAAACGAGTGAGATGAAGATTTTTAATACGTATATTTCTAAATCAAGAGGTTTTTATTACTTCCTTGTGGGAATAGGAATTTCCATTGTTTGTTCATGCCAGCCCGATGAGTTTATAGACAAGGTACCGTCTTCAGCCAACGTGCTTAAGTTCGAGTACCCGGCTTTGGTCAATGCGGTAAGTATGGAGAAAATAACAAAGGCCGAAGAAAAGATTGTTTTTCAGGCCGAAGTATCTTTGGATGAACCAGCGAACAAAACTTTTAACGCCACCCTTCTTTCCGAACCTCAGGTAGCAGCTTCACAAGCACTGGCTAATGC
>Ga0307408_100002668_pt1 | contig 12382 bp, 12 predicted proteins | sample 322Cmetagenome_FD_202116 | JGI IMG/M metagenome (GOLD analysis project Ga0307408, IMG submission 202116) | Maize rhizosphere microbial communities from greenhouse at UC Davis, California, United States - 322HYB-C-3 | ecosystem: Host-associated > Plants > Roots > Rhizosphere > Soil | place... | reverse complement strand
CAATTATTTATGTTTTTCAGCAAACTCCTGCATTGTTTCTACCAGAGCATGAATAGAAGTAATTGGCAATGCATTGTAAATTGAAGCACGGAAACCACCAACACTACGGTGCCCTTTAATGCCTACCATACCACGCTCTTCAGCAAATTTAAGGAATGGTTTTTCCAACTCAGGGTTCTCCATTACGAAACAAACGTTCATGCGTGAACGGTCTTCAACAGCACAAGTACCTTTAAATAATGGGTTACGGTCGATTTCTTCGTATAATGCTTCCGCTTTTGCAATGTTTTCTTTTTCGATCTGCGCAATTCCACCTTTAGATTTTAACCATCTAAGGTTTAGCATTGAGGTGAAGATTGAAAATACCGGAGGAGTATTGTAAAGAGATTTATTATCTGCTTGAACTTTGTAATCAAGCATTGAAGGAAGTTTTCTGCCAGATTTACCAAATAATTCGTCTTTAATGATAACCAAAGTAACACCCGCAGGACCCATATTTTTTTGAGCGCCAGCGTAAATTAATCCAAAATCTGCCACATTAATCGGACGGCTGAAAATGTCTGAAGACATATCACTCACCAAAGGAACCGGAGATGAAGGGATTTGATGTAACTCAGTACCAAAGATGGTATTGTTTGTGGTTACATGGAAATAAGCTGCATCAGCAGGAATGGTGTAATCTTTAGGGATATAGGTGTAGTTTGACTCTTTAGAGGATGCCACTACATTTACATTACCAAACAATTTAGCTTCTTTCAATGCTTTGCTTGCCCATGCGCCCGAATCTAGATAAGCTGCAGTTTGCCCCTCTCCCAATAAATTCATTGGTACCATAGAGAACTGTAAGCTTGCTCCTCCCTGAAGGAATAAGACAGAATATCCATCAGGAACATTCAGTAATTCTTTTACCAGGCGGGTTGCCTCTTCTACTACTGCCTCAAACTCTGGCGCTCTGTGCGAGATTTCTAAAATTGATAAGCCAGTGTCGTTAAAATTTAGAACAGCTTGAGAAGCCTGTTTAAATACTTCCTGAGGTAGAATACAAGGGCCTGCGCCGAAATTAAATTTCATTGTTAAGTATGTTTTATTGTGGTGTCAAATTTAGAAGATTTATATCTTTTTCTTTACCTATTTTTAAATTTTGCAATAATCTTGAAATTTAACTGACGTGATGTTAAATAATTGGGTATTGCAAACTGGTTGTTATTTACATCTTTAATCCATAAATAGGATACGGTATTATTGATATTCAGAAGGTTAAATACTTCTACATAAGCCTGTAACGATTCCAGATATTTTTTCAGGAATATTAGCCTCTTGCCGCTGCCTCCTTCCAGAAAGTTCTTTGAGAACCCGATGTCAGCCCTTCTGTAGGAGGGAATTTTAAAAACATCCGCGTATCGCTGCGTTTTTGGAGGGCCAACTGGCAAGGCAGCTCCATAGAGAAGCGTAAGGTGCACCTTATAAGTTGGACTGTTAAATAACTTATCCTGAAAGAAAGTGGAGAAGTTTATACGTTGGTCTGTAGGCCTTTTTAAATAGCCTGGCTCCACCCGTTGTGAATTGCCATTAGCATCCTTTTTAAAGTAGTAATCGCCCTCAATGTCTTCTGCTGTTTTCATAATCGAAAGCCTGAACATTGATTCCAAGCCTTCAACAAACTCGCCACTTAAACTAAAATCAGCACCTGCGGCATAGCCTTCAGCTTGTTGCCCAGCAAAATACCTGATCCGCAAGTTCTCAATTTTATATGGAATGAGGTTATTTAGTTTCTTGAAATATAATTCTGATGAGAATCTCAACCTGGAACCGAGTCCTGAAAAAGAATAATCTGCGCCAGCCAGGAAATGTAAAGACTTTTGCGCTTTAACATTCGGATTTAGGTTTCCCGAAAAATCGCGAAGCTCTCTATAAAATGGAGGCTGATTGTACACACCAGCGGACACCCTCCAGGCAATGTTGCGGTTGTCAGGCTTATAAACTGTACTGATACGAGGGCTGAAAAGTAATTCGTCAGTATAGGAATTATAATTCGCCCTCAGCCCTGCGGAAACATTAATACTTGATGACAATTTGTAGGTATTCTGAACGAAGCCGCTTAAACGCTGAGTTGAAGTTTTGTTGTTTGAATAAACTACATCAGATAACAGTAAAGGCCCGTTGCTATTATAGGGTAAAGTATATCCTGCGGAATCAGTAAAGTAATATTCGTTTAATTTGTCCTTAATCTCATCATGCTGAAGCCGAGAGCCTATTTCCCAGAATGAACGGCCTTTTTGATAGTAAGCCCTGAGTTCTGTACTATAAATTCGGCCCTTTAGCAGATTTCGCGCATATCCATAATCTACACCAAATCCCCTACCTGCCCTTACTTTGCCAAAGTCCGCTACGCTCTCATCGGTTTCCAGTTCATCAAATACATACTGTCCCTCCACATCAAAATTCTCTTGTTCCTTAATATCGAAAACAGAATTTATCCATTTAAAAAAGGTAAAAGCAGAGGGCTTATAAACTAGGGTAAGCGCTCCTGCAAAAGATTCGTATTTGTCTCTTTCCTGGCCTTCATAATCAACTTTTAACTTGTATTGTTCACTTATGGTTCCAAATGTCGTTTCACGGCTTTCGGGAATTAGGTCAAATCGGGATAAATTATAATCGGCAAAGACTGTCAGATCCAGCTTTTTGCTTAGCTGGCTTAAATGGTATAATTGTATATCGTAAAACTTTGGCTGGTAACTTCCGGTAACGGGTTGTGTTTTTAGTATACTCTGGTTAGTTTTCTCCCTTATTCCGAATAATGTGTAGCCTTTTCTAAAAGGCAATTTCGCTGTTCCTGACCACCCCAGGAACCCTCCAGAAAGTATCACTTGCTGGCTGTCAGGCCTGATATATTTCACATCTAAAACGGATGATAATTTATCTCCATATCGTGACTCAAAGCCGCCGGCCGAAAAACTTGCGTGGCCTACTAGCTCCGGATTGATGAAGCTCAAGCCTTCCTGTTGTCCATTCCTAACCAGCAAAGGGCGAAAAATCTCTATGTCATTAATATAAATGAGATTTTCGTCAAAATTCCCTCCCCTAACTGAATATTGTGAACTTAACTCATTATTAGATGAAACCCCGGGAAGCGTTTTTAGAATAGATTCGAAATTGCCAGATACCGTTGGAATATTGTGTATTAAGCCGCCATTTATGCTCTGCATATTACCCGGACGGTTCTGAGATGCGTTGACATCCACCTGGCCAAGCTCTTGGACATTTTTTTGAAGGGTTATATCCTTCCTTATTTCCTTGACATTGCCAGGAAATACTTCAACTAACTTAGTAAGGAATCCGGTTAAGCTAAATGAAAGGAAGAATTTGGGAGAACCAGGGGCCTTTAACGTGTAAAAGCCCTTGTTATTAGTTGTAGCTGCAAGCTTCGAATTAAGGACCTTAACATTTACGTTTTCAAGGGCCTCGCCTTGCGAATTGGTAACCTGCCCGTAAATGCGTACCAAATCCTGCGCGAAGCTTTCATTTAAAGCAAAAATGAGGATAAATAAGGCCAGGTATTTCATCAAATGCTTAAGCTTGGATAAGATTTGGCTGTGCCTCTTTAAGTCCGGAAATAACCTGAAGCGGATCTTCAGCTGTAAACACGAAATTCCCTGCAACTAAAACATTTGCGCCTGCATTCAATAACATAGAAGCGTTCTGGCTGTTTACACCGCCATCTATTTCGATTAACAGCTTATCATTCCGGCCAGCCGCCATGTTTTTTAACGCCCGGATTTTACGGTATGTATTTTCGATAAATTTTTGGCCTCCAAAGCCTGGGTTCACCGACATCAAAAGTACCATATCCAGATTTTCGATAACGTCTTCCAGAACAGTTACAGGAGTATGCGGGTTCAAAGCTACGCCTGCAATACAGCCAAGGGCTTTGATAGCTTGTATAGTGCGGTGTAAATGAGTACAAGCCTCATAATGTACTGTAATTGTTGCAGCGCCGGCATTTTTAAACTGCTCCAGGTAACGGTCGGGATCAACAATCATTAAATGTACGTCCAACGGCTTTGTTGCATGTTTTGCAAGAGCATCAATCACTGGAAACCCGAATGAAATATTAGGCACAAAAACGCCATCCATTATATCCACATGAAACCAGTCAGCTTTGCTGGCATTAACCATTTCTATATCCCGCTGAAGGTTTCCAAAATCTGCCGCCAGTACTGATGGCGCTACTAAATGTTTCATGTCCTCAAATATACAGGATTTTATAATTCTGACCACCTGGGTTTTCCCGCTCTCGTCCTGACATGCCTCAATAAATTCGCAGAGCAAAGATTAACTAATAAGAAATAGCTCATTTTTTTTTTACTCTAACTTGGTTAAAACCCTAATAAAAACAAATAAGAGATTTACAATCAGTTACAAACTAAAAAGGAAAACAAAAAATGCTCTAGCCAGTATGGCTGAGAGCACAGGTAGAATGTAGGGAGAATTCCCGTTTGGGAGCTGCAAATGTAAATAATAATTTTCAATATATTTCTTTAAATTTTAATAATTATCATATTTAGAAGTCAGATTTCGCATATGAATGGATTTTTTATTATTAAACTCATAATAATTAACCGATTTATCGTGTTCTGAACCACCATTTTACGATATCTCAAACATTATAGATTTTAGCAGGTTGAGACATTACAGTTTCCAACTAACAAATTCTTCTGACTATGAACTTTATTAAATCACCAAATCCAGACGGGAGCATTGTAAAATTGTTCTATCAGGATCAAGGCTCTGGTAGGCCAGTCGTATTTATTCATGGCTGGCCCCTAAGCCATAAAATGTGGGAGTATCAAACCAGTGTGTTGCCTAATTATGGATTTCGCTGTATAGCTTATGACCGACGGGGCTTTGGTTATTCTGACAAACCCTGGACAGGCTACGATTACAACACACTTGCAGATGATTTAAACGCTGTTCTGGATGAGCTGAATCTAGCTAATGTAATTCTGGTTGGCTTTTCAATGGGCGGAGGAGAAATTGCCCGGTATTTTAGCAGGTATGGCGGCAACAGGGTTTCAAAGGTTGTATTGGTTAGCTCCGTTTTACCGTATTTGTTACAAACTGCAGAAAACGAACACGGCCTGCCTCAAGATAAATTAACGGAGACGATTGAAAGTATTCAAAACGACCGGTCAGACTTTTTAAGAGATTTTGCCAAACAATTTTATGGAGTTAGCTTATTAAGTCACCCTGTTAGCCAGGCGGTTTTGGACTGGGATTTTACCGTTGCCATGCAGGCATCTCTTAGAGCTACAGTCGAGTGTGCCCATGCTTTTGCCGAAACGGATTTCCGGGCAGACATTCGCAATATAAACGTACCTACACTGATAATCCATGGTGATGCCGACGAGACGGTCCCAATCAACGCCACCAGCGACCATACCGCAGACCTGATACCGCAGGCTGAATACATTATCTATGAAGGTGCGCCCCATGGCTTGTTTTTTACCGAGAAAGATGCATTTAACGGCGACCTGATACAATTTATGCAAGTTCAGTCCGAGCCAATCTCTACACGAGAAAAAGCCTGGTAAAATCAACGAAACTTAGATAAGTACTTCAGAATGCAAGTTCTGAACTACTTATCTATTGTTCTCTTCATTTATCCTCTCCGTTGCTGCTATATTTGAACATGTTTCAGGAAGTAGACAAACATATTACTCGCTGCGGCGCAATTAGCAGTACCGAACTTGAAATCATTCATTCCAGGTTAAAACCGCGAACCATACGCAAAAAAATGCTTTTATTACGTCAGGGGGAGGTTTGCAAGTTTGAAGCGTACATTATAAAAGGCTGCATGAAGAAATACTACATTGACCAAAAGGGCGATGAAGTGATCCTTCAATTTGCTGTGGAAGATTGGTGGATTAGCGATATCAGTAGTTTTACGGAACAAAAACCATCCAATCTTTTTATTGAAGCGATGGAAGATACCGAACTTTTGCTCATTGATTATGAAAGCAAGGAAGAGCTTTATCGAGAAATTCCTCAATTGGAAAGAGTATTCAGGCTGATGTTGCAGCGGGCTTACGCTGTTTTGGAAAACCGCTTTTATGCCACCGTGGCCCATAGTGCCGAAGAACGTTACCTTGATTTTATCAAGCGCTATCCCACTATCCCACAGCGGGTGCCGCAACAGCAAATAGCCTCCTATCTGGGCATCACTCCCGAATCGTTAAGCCGTATCAAATCTAACTTGTACAAAAAGAGACATGTATAAACTTCTTATCCTACATCAAGGTACAGCCAATGGCGGCTCTTTAATTTTGAATATCAAATCAGGCCGATAAAACATTCCTGATTAATAAACATTAAAAAAGAGAAACCATGGAAGATAGAATTTTAGGGCTTCACCACATTACAGCTATTGCTGGCGAAGCAAAAAGAAATTTTGATTTTTATACCCACGTTTTAGGTTTACGCCTGGTAAAGAAAACAGTCAATTTCGATGATCCTTATACCTACCATTTTTATTATGGCGACAAGGTGGGAACACCAGGTTCGATTCTAACATTTTTTCCTTGGGAAGGCATTGCCAACGGCCGTAGAGGTTCCAGGCAGGCTACAGAAATAGCATATTCAGTACCGGCAAACAGTTTGGATTTCTGGGTAAACCGATTGGAGCAAAACAAAATCACCTATAACAAGGTGTCAGAGAAATTTGGCGAACAGTATTTAACCTTTTTGGACCCCGACGGATTAAAGCTTGAACTGACTGTACCCAAAACGGCTGATAACAGGACTCCATGGGAGACTGATGAAGTAAGCGCAGAGCATGCCACCAGAGGCTTTCACAGTGTAACAATAACCACTAACAATTTACAGCCAACAGCCGATGTACTTACCAAGATTTTCGGTTATAAATTACTTGAAGAACATGTAAACAGGTACCGTTTTGTTACCGATGCTGTTGAAAACGCTGCAATTGTTGACGTAGTTGAAGTTCCGGGAGAAAGCATTGGCCATATTGCTGGCGGGTCTGTACATCACGTGGCTTTTAGAGTAAAAGATGAGGGGGTTTTAATGAGATTCAGAGAAAAGATCATTAATGCTGGACTGCAGATAACTGAGAAAATTGACCGCAATTACTTCTATTCCTTGTATTTCCGGGAACCGGGAGGCGTATTATTCGAAATAGCAAGTGATAACCCTGGCTTTGATGTTGACGAAAGCGTTGAAGAGCTTGGTAGCAATTTAAAACTGCCTGCACAATATGAAGCATACAGAGAAGACATTTCAAGTAAACTTCCAATTTTAGTTTAGCTATGTATACACATCAAAAACAAGTAATTATATCCGGACGTCCCATAGAGGAAGCGAAAAAGGCTATCATCATGCTCCATGGGCGTGGCGCAACCGCCGAAGGCATCATCGCGTTAGCAGAACACCTTAACCTAGCCGATGCTGCAATTTTTGCTCCCAAGGCTGCAAACAATAGCTGGTATCCATACAGCTTCATGGTTCCTACTGAGCAAAACCAGCCGGCTTTGGATTCGGCATTGAAGTTAATAGAGAACATTGTGCCAGACATCGTAAAACAAGGTATTCCATTGCATAAGATATATTTTCTCGGATTTTCTCAGGGAGCCTGCCTTTCCCTCGAATATGTAGCACGTAATGCCGCAGCTTATGGGGGCGTGATTGCATACACAGGGGGACTAATCGGCAACGAGCTAATCACCCAAAATTATCAAGGAGATTTTCAGCACACTCCTATCCTGATAACCACCGGCGACCCAGACCCGCACGTGCCTTTACAAAGAGTAAAAGAGAGTGTTGAAATATTGGAAAACCTGAAAGCGGAGGTTAGCCTAAGGGTTTACAAGGGGCGCTCACATACCATACAAATGGAAGAAATTCAATTAGCAAATGAGCTAATACTGTCACAGTAATTTAAATTATGTTAAATAGATTTTATGGAGACATTCAAAATCACCCGAGTTTTTTCTGACGAAACGGGAGAAAGCCACTTTGATGAGATTGAGATACCTCTGCATCCATCAGGGCCAATTGGATCTCTATCAGAAAATTATGAGGTGCAAAATTTAATCTTCAGAAAAGTATTGCCTGAATATGATTATGAGTTCCATAATGCGCCCGCCAGGCAGTTCATTGTTCTTTTAGATGGAGAAATTGAAATAGAAACCTCTACAGGACATAAAAAGCAATTTGGTACCGGGGACGTATTGCTGGTTGAGGATATCGATGGAAAAGGTCATCGCACTAAAAATCTCAAGCCAATAGAAAGAAAGTCGATTTTTATAACCCTAGCCTAAGAGCACCCTATTAAAGAAAGCCAGTTTGAGCTGGCTTTCTTTAATACTCATACGGAGAATTCGTCTACACCGGCGCAATTTGGAACAATGTTGCTCCTTCCTTAATAATCAAATCAAAAACTCCAACAACCTGTCTTGTAATTGGATCTCAATTTTAGCAGGCTTATCGAGCTTAATTAGCTCATCATCAACATGCAATCGGTTGCTGTCTCCTTTAATTTTAATATTGCGGCAAATAATGCGCTTAAAATCATTTTCTATTTCGTCACCCCTGATTTTACTTTCGATGTAGTTTAGCAATTGCTCTCTATTGCTTTCGGGAATAGCGATCAATTCAAATCTACCATCGCCTGGGTCAGCGTCTGGGGAAAGTATTAAATTGGGTCCGATGGATTGAGTGTTCATGATTTCAATAAGCAAGTATTTTCCGGTATGGGCAACCCCATCTACTTCCATTTCAAACAAATCAGGTTCGTATTCTGCAACAACTTCCTTTAGCAGTTTTAAAGCCATGGCCAATTTCTCTTCGGGCGCATCGCTCATTCTTTTGTCCACCTGCTTCATTTTACTCATTAAAGAAGGAAAAACACCATAGCCCAGGCCTTCTAAAAAAAAACGCGCATCTTTCAAGCCGTAGATTAGGCCTACGTCAAAGCTTTTCCTGCTTGAATGTTGCCATGTTATTAAGTTATGTGGCTTATTTATTACCCCTAAAGTGTTTGCCAAATTATTGGCGGTGCCTAAGGGAAGTAAGGCCAGGGGAAAGCGTTTATCTGATAATTTCCTATTCAACAGTCGTTTGGTAACTTTTCTTATAGTCCCATCCCCCCCGGCAATAATCAGAAAGTCTAATCTCTTGTTTAATTTTTCCCAGCTAGGCTCCTTTATAGAAGAATACTCAACTTTAAATCCCTTTGATTCAACCATCTGAATCAATTCATGCTCAGAATGTTCCTCGTCCCCAGCCTTAGGGTTATGCAATATCCTGGCTCTTTTCATGCGTTAATATCTTTTTTGGAAAACATCAAAAGTGATTTTTGGTTGCATTAATAAAGATTATTTATCCATAAGGCTGTAAATCAAGCAGCTCCAACTACAGATATCTATGAAAATTTTGATAACCAACGATGACGGGATTTATAGTCCGGGAATTGCAGCCCTTGCAAAAGTGGCATCCCGTTTTGGCGAAGTGCGAGTGGTAGCTCCTGATGTTGAACAATCTTCTATGGGGCATGCAGTAACACATTCGAGGCCATTATCTTACAAGCAGTCTCCAATTCAATTTGAAGGAATTGAGGCCTATCGCGTGAATGGAACTCCTGCAGATTGTGTTGCTCTGGGTACGCATTTATGGGCTAATACTGATATTGTGCTTTCCGGCATAAACATGGGCCCCAATCTAGGCAACTCAATGTGGCACTCTGGAACATTAGCGGCTGCTAAACAAGGAGTTCTGCTAGGGATACGGTCCATTGCACTTAGCACACCAGTTGGAAAAACAGAACCAGATTTTGATGCCCTGGCCCCCTTTGTGGAAAAAACACTTTCAATACTGCTGGACAGCACAGAATTGGGTTTATTTAATGTTAATTTTCCCGAAAAGCCACATGAAATCCTATGGACCAGGCAGTCAGTAAGATTGTATGATGGCAGGATTGTACCCGGAACCGATCCAATGGGCCGAAAGCATTACTGGTTCACTGTTACCCCGCTCGAGCCTGCAGAAGAAGGTACCGACCGCTGGGCTGTCGAACAGGGACATGTTTCAATTACGCCGCTCCGCCTCGACCTTACCGATGAAGGTGCTTTGCAAAAAAATATATTGCAGCATGCAGATAAGTTGTAAGAGGTATGAGGTAAGAGCTATGAGGTATGAGGTATGAGGTATGAGCTAAAAGCTAAAAGCTCATACCTCTTACCTGTTAAACTTGAATTTCGGGCACATCGCCTTTAATAACTAATTTACCAGCGGTAGCCTTCCTGATTTCATCTACGGTAACACCCGGTGCCCGCTCTAGCAACATAAAGCCGCCTTCCGGCAAAACGTCGAATACCCCAAGCTCGGTAACAATCTTTTTCACGCAATTGACACCTGTTAAAGGCAGTGTGCATTTTGACAGCAACTTACTTTCTCCCGCTTTATTTACATGCTGCATAGCAACAATAATATTCTTGGCAGATGCAACAAGGTCCATAGCTCCTCCCATCCCTTTAACCATTTTACCGGGAATTTTCCAGTTCGCAATATCCCCGTTTTCGGATACTTCCATTGCTCCTAGTACGGTTATATCAATTTTTTGAGAGCGGATCATTCCGAAACTCATTGCCGAATCAAAAAATGCCGATCCCGGCACCGTTGTGATGGTTTGCTTTCCGGCATTAATTAAATCAGGGTCTTCTTCGCCTTCATATGGAAATGGGCCCATTCCAAGCAATCCATTCTCAGATTGCAGAACAACATTAATCCCTGCTGGAATAAAATTGGCAACAAGAGTTGGAATACCAATTCCGAGATTTACATAATAGCCATCTTTTAGTTCTGCAGCTATTCTTTTGGCAATACCATTTTTATCAAGCATACAACTCAATTAATACTTCTTACTGTAACATGCTCTATTCGTTTCTCATAATTCTGCCCCTGAAAAATCGTATTCACAAATACGCCAGGAGTATGAATCATATTGGGGTCAAGTTCGCCGGGCTCGACCAGCTCTTCCACTTCCGCAATCGTTATTTTACCAGCCATAGCCATTAAAGGATTGAAATTTCTGGCAGTAGCCCTATAAACAAGGTTACCCGATGTATCGCCCTTCCAAGCTTTGACCAGTGCAAAATCGGCTTCAAATGCCATTTCCATCAAATAGTCCTTTCCGTTAAAGTTTCTCACTTCTTTGCCTTGCGCCACTTCGGTGCCGATACCAGCTGGTGTAAAAATTGCTGGCATTCCGTAGCCCGCAGCCATACATCTGGTGGCCAGGGTACCCTGGGGAATTAACTCAACCTCTAGTTCTCCCGAAAGCAATTGCCTCTCGAACTCTGCATTTTCGCCAACGTATGAAGCTATCATTTTTTTCAGCTGCTTTCGCTTTAGTAAGAGGCCAAGGCCGAAATCATCTACACCTGCGTTATTGGAAATGCAGGTCAAGTTCTTCACACCTTTTTTCATCAGGGCTGTGATACAGTTCTCGGGAATACCACATAAGCCAAAGCCACCCAGCATTATAACCGCCCCGTCATTAATATCAGAAATAGCCTTGCTTGCATCAGTAACTACTTTGTTAATCATGGTTTATAGGTTTATAGTCGAATTTAATATAAGAAAAATCTGCCCATTTATTGTTTGGAACAATTCTAAATAACTATCTTTGTAGCGTTATGGAAGATTGTGCAAGAGTAATATATACAGATAAAAGCGACATTTTGTTGCCTACTGATCCTGAATTTATAAAAGGAATAGGAGCACTTTTTGCTTGCTGTGATAACAAAAAGTGCTGTAAAAAATATAAAAGGGGCAAGAGATGTAAAAAATGCCCTAATGCCTAATGTAGTGTTTTAATTAACAGTATTAACTAGTACTGGCTTAAGTTTAATGTCCATCTCCATCGAGCAGATTTCCAAGCCCTCCTAAAATACTTCCTTCTTCTTTTCTACTGGTTGTGGCGTATTGCAATATTCTGCCAGCAAGCCTGCTAATTGGCAAGGTTTGAATCCATACTTTTCCAGGCCCTCTTAAAGTTGCAAAGAAAACGCCTTCTCCACCAAACAAGGTATTTTTTATACCGCCAACAAATTGAATATCATAAGTAACTTCCTGCGTAAAGGCCACCAAACAGCCTGTATCTACTTTCAGCAGTTCTCCAGGCTGCAACTCCTTTTCGGTTACGTGCCCACCGGCATGCACAAAAGCCAAACCATCCCCCTCAAGTTTCTGCATAATAAAGCCTTCTCCGCCAAACAAGCCGGCACCAAGTTTTCTTTGAAACTCGAGACTCACGCTTACACCTTTAGCTGCACACAAAAACGCATCCTTTTGGCAAACTACCTTACCT
>Ga0307408_100002667_pt1 | contig 12382 bp, 13 predicted proteins | sample 322Cmetagenome_FD_202116 | JGI IMG/M metagenome (GOLD analysis project Ga0307408, IMG submission 202116) | Maize rhizosphere microbial communities from greenhouse at UC Davis, California, United States - 322HYB-C-3 | ecosystem: Host-associated > Plants > Roots > Rhizosphere > Soil | place... | reverse complement strand
TCCGGCCGTCGGGGGCATAGAAGGTCTGCCCGCGGCGGCGCGTTTCCTGGTCCAGCGGTCCGCCCGGCTTCACGAACGCCGGAACGTCGGCGATGGCGTACAGCACGTGGTAGCCGCCGCCGTCGGCCTCTATGAACAGCGCCTGGTCCAAATCCGTGGACGATGCCGGATCGATGGTGACGAATTCGACGCCGGTCAGGTCATGGGGCGGAAGCTCCAGCGCAGCCACGGCCGCCTCGGCGTCCCGGACCGCATGCTCGGGGTACGGCCCGGGAAGCTCGAGCTCGCTCCGCAGCGCGCCCAGGGCCTCTTCCAGCGCATTGTTGTGCTCGTGGACGTTGGGAGCCAGCCGATGGTGTGACACGAAAATCAGCCTAGCCCGAAGACCGCCGATTATGCAGGCCATCGGCGGGATGGACGGCAGGGCCGTGTTGCCCCGCCGGCAGTTCAGGAGCAGGCAGTTCAGGACCCGGCAGCATCCAGAGCGGCCAGGAGTGAGGCCGCCGCTGCTGCGGGGTCCGCCGCTTCGGTGATGGCCCGCACCACCACAATCCTCCGGGCTCCCGCTGCCACCACCTCGCTGACGTTGGAGTGGTCGATGCCGCCGATGGCGAACCACGGCACCTCGTTGCCGGCTTTGGCGGTGGCTGCCGCAGCGTAGTTCACCAGGTCGGGTCCCACGGCGGCCCGACCCGGCTTGGTGGGGGTGGCCCAGACCGGCCCCACGCAGAAGTAGTCCAGCCCGGCAGGTCCGGCCGTGGCAACGAGGGCCGCATCCACCTGGTCCGGAGTGTGGCTGGAGAGTCCAATGGCGGCGTTGCCGTTCAGCAAGGTGCGGGCCGCGGGCAGGGGGAGGTCCTTTTGGCCGATGTGGAACACCGGAGCGCCGGACAACACGGCGATGTCGGCGCGGTCGTTCACTGCCCACAGCCTGCCATGGCGCTGCGCGGCTTCCTTCAGGACGGCCAGCAGTTCCAGTTCCTCGGCAGCCTCGATGGCCTTGTCGCGGAGCTGGATGATATCCACTCCGCCGGCGAACGCGGCATCCACGAACTCCGCGAAGTCGCCGCGGTCACGGCGGGCGTCAGTACAGAGGTAGAGGCGGGCAGTCTTGAGCCCGGCGGTTCCCCCGGCGGTGGTGAAGGCATCGGTTGCGGAGGCGCCGGCAGCGGCAGGGGAGTGGGACACATTCATGGCTGCAAGCCTAGTTCCTCTACACTTGCCTCGTACTGCGGGAGCCTGCGGCAGCTGTCATAAAGCGCCGGGCTGAGAGGGCGTCAGAGCCGACCGCTTGACCTGATCCGGGTAATGCCGGCGTAGGGAAGGAGACACATGGGCACCCCCAACACGGCACCCCCGCAACCCACCAACGGCACCGTCAGGGCCGACGTCGCGGTCATTGGCGGCGGAGTTGTGGGCCACGTGATCGCCTGGGAGGCACTGCGCTCGGGCCGCAGCGTCGCGCTGATCGATGACGCACCCGGCAGCGGCGCCAGCTGGGCCGCCGCAGGGATGCTGGCGCCGGTGAGCGAGCTGCACTACCAGGAAGAGGACCTCCTCGACCTGATGCTCGCATCCTCGGCCCGGTGGCCCGGTTTTATCGCCGACCTGGCCGCTGCGTCCGGCGAAAGGACCGGATACCTGACGACGCCGACCCTCGCCGTGGGTGCCGACGCCGCCGACCGCCGGGCCTTGATGGACCTGCGCGCGGTCCAGCAGGCCAACGGCCTGGCTGTTGAGCCTTTGACCGTCCGCGAGGCGCGGCGGCGGGAACCGTTGCTGAGCCCCGCCATCGCCTGCGCACTCGACACCCCCGCCGACCACCAGGTGGATCCCAGGCGCCTGGTGTCCTGCCTTCGCAACGCCCTGGCGGGGGAAACTGCCCGCAGCTGCCGCGCAGCTGCGGGTGCAGTGGATGGGTATGCCGTGCCGGACAGGGCCGTTGGACTGCTGTGGGCTGATGGCACTGTTGCGGGAGTCCGGCTTGCCGGCGGCGGTACAGTCATGGCCGGAGAAACCGTGGTGGCCAACGGACTGGATGCCGCTGCGCTGGCGGACCTGCCTGAGGGCCTGCACCTGCCGCTGCGGCCGGTGCACGGGGACATCCTCCGGTTCGCCGTACCGCAGCACCTCCAGCCGCTGGTCACGGCCACCGTACGCGGACTGGTCCGCGGCATACCCGTGTACATCGTCCCCCGGGAGGACGGGACGGTGGTGATCGGAGCCACCCAGCGTGAGGATGCCCCCGCCGGGGCCGGTGCAGCCCCACAAGCTGCCCGGTCCGCTGCCGGAACGGTATCCGCCGGCGGTGTCTACCAGCTCCTCCGGGACGCGCAGGTCCTGGTCCCCGCCGTCGCCGAGCTGGAATTGCTGGAGTGTACGGCGCGGGCCCGGCCGGCGACCCCGGACAACGCCCCGCTCCTGGGCAGGGTGCCCGCCGCTCCAGGCTCCACCCCGGGCGGGCACATCGCGGGCCTGGTCATCGCCACCGGATTCTTCCGGCACGGCGTCCTCCTGTCACCCGCAGCCGGTGCCATCTGCCGGGACCTGATGGACGGCACAACGGACCCCCGCTGGGAGCCGTTCAACCCTGGCCGCTTCTCCGGCAGGGAATCCTCCGCTGCAAGCATCAACATCAAGGAGACAGCATGAACATCACCCTGAACGGAAACCACCATACGGTGGCTGAGGGGGCGTCCATCACCACGCTCGTCAGCCAGGTCACCGGCCGCACCGTGGGGGCTGACGGCCAGGCCAGCGACGGGAACAGGCTGGGCGTCGCCGTGGCGCACAACGCACAGGTGGTTCCCCGGAGCCAATGGTTCTCAACGGCGCTCGCCGACGGTGACGACGTCGAGCTTGTCACGGCAGTGCAGGGAGGCTGACACCATGACGGAATCCACCACCCTGACCTCCGCGGCTGCACCCGGCCTGGATGATGTCCTGGTCATCGACGGCGTGCCCCTGGCGTCCCGGCTCATCATGGGAACCGGCGGCGCCCCGAGCCTGGACGGGCTTGGCGCGGCGCTCCTGGCCTCCGGCACGTCCCTGACCACCGTGGCGATGCGGCGCTACTCCACCGCGGAAACGGGCTCGCTGTTCCAGCTCCTGATGGACCACGGCATCCGGGTCCTGCCGAACACCGCCGGATGCTTCACCGCCCGGGACGCCGTCCTCACCGCCGAACTCGCCCGCGAGGCGCTGGAAACGGACTGGGTGAAGCTCGAAGTCATTGCCGACGAACACACGCTCCTTCCCGACGCCGTCGAGCTGGTGGAGGCCACCGAACAGCTGGTCAACCGGGGCTTCAAGGTGTTTGCGTACACCAATGACGACCCCGTCCTGGCGCTGCGGCTGGAGAACCTCGGCGCCACCGCCGTGATGCCGCTGGGAGCTCCCATCGGCACGGGACTGGGAATCCTGAACCCGCACAACATTGAGCTCATCGTCTCCCGCGCCTCGGTCCCCGTGGTCCTGGATGCCGGGATCGGTACGGCCTCCGACGCTGCCCTTGCCATGGAGCTCGGCTGCGACGCCGTGCTGCTGGCTACGGCGGTGACCCGCGCACAGAACCCGGCCCTGATGGGGGAGGCATTCAAACACGCCGTCATCGCCGGTAGGCTGGCGAAAGCGGCGGGCCGCATTCCCCGCCGCGAACACGCGCTGGCATCGTCGGCAATGGAAGGCCGGGCCGAGTTCCTCTAGCCCGGCACACACCGGTTGATGCCCCTGGACCAAGGAGCAGCAGTGGCCGGCAAAGATGCCCTTCCCCGGGAACAGATCGACCAGGCCCTGGCAGGGCTGCCCGACTGGCGGTACCACGACGGCGGCCTGGTCACCGTCTTCAAGACGCCGACGGCGGCTGCCGCACTCGAGCTGATTGCCGCCGTCGGACGCCTTGCTGAGGAACAGAACCACCACCCGGACCTGGACTGGCGCTACAACCGCGTCTTCATCCGCTACTCGTCGCACGACGCAGGCGGGCAGGTGACAGAACGGGACCTCGCCGCCGCGCCAGGAGCGAGCGAGGCTGCGGCCGCCGTCGGGGCGAATGCGGAACCCTCGCGCTACCCGTCCGGAACCTAGTCAATCCGTTAAGCGAAGGTGGCCGCCGCCCCGGAGGGCGGCGGCCACGCGCGTTTGCGGGTTGTTCCTCTCCTAGCGGCGGAGGATGGCAGTGAGGCGCTGGGTGTCCTGGCGGGCCCGGCTGCGGCCCAGGTAGAGGACGGCGGCCACGGCGGCAGCGGCTCCCAGCACGATGGGCAGTACCCACGGAAGCCACGTCAGGCCCGGGCGGTACCCAAAGCCTGCCGCCATCAGGATGATCCAGGTCAGGGCCCCGACGACGACGGCAACGCCGGCGGGCAGGGCGGCGCCGTACTTGGCATGCCGCCTGTCGTTCGCCCAGACGATGAAGCCTGCGGCAACCGCTGCAAGCACAACGATGGTCAGGGAAAGCATGGATCTCCTAGGAAGTTCGCGGTGCCGGGGCTAGAACTGGCCGAACCCTACGCGGCGGACCTCTTCGGCGCCGATTTCCACATAGCCGAGGGCATTTCCGGGAACAATGATCAGGCGTCCCTTGTCGTCGGTCAGCCGCAGTTCGCTGCCGGCATTGATGGCTTCGCCCACAACCTTGGCCACCGTCTCGGCGTCCTCGGTTGATTCCAGCACAATCTCACGGCCAACGTTCTGAACGCCGATCTTAATTTCCACAGGGGCCTCCCAGCCAGTCAAGTACTCGTGCTTCTCTACGAGGTGTTGTCTTATTTGTAGTCTAGGACTCTTTGGGGAAGCGAGAGATTCCGCGCCAAGCTAAACGGTAGATGAGGTCGCTGGCAACATCGAGGTCCAGGTTGCCGTCCGTTTCGAGCCAGTACCGCGCGCTCACCTGGGCCATTCCGGCCAGTCCCCGGCCCAGGAGCTCGGCTTCAAGATGGGGGAGCTTGGTGTCCTCGGCAATGACGCGTGCGATGGCGTCCGCGAAGGTCCGGTTGAATGTTTCCAGCCTGGAACTGACATCCGGATCGTTGATGAGGTCCGATTCGAAGACCAGCCGGTGGGCCTGGTCGTCATTGGCGATGAAGCGGAAGTAGGCCCGCATCACGGCCTGCACGCGTTCCTTGTTGTCCGTGGTGGAGTTCAGCGCACCCAGCATCAGGTCGGTGAGGGACGCCAGGTGGCTTTCCAGCAGCGCCAGGTACAGTTCCCGCTTGGACGGGAAGTGCTGGTACAGGACGGGTTTGCTGACGTGGGCCGTCTCGGCGATTTCGTCCATGGCGGCACCGTGATAGCCGTTGGCCACGAAGACTTCCTGCGCTGCGGAAAGGAGTTGGGCGCGGCGCTCGTCGCGCGGCAGCCGGGCGGAGCGCTGGCCTGCCGGACGCGGGGTCGCCTGCTGTTCGGCGGCGGGCGGGCGGTCAGCCCGTGCTTCAGGGACCACGGTTGTCCTTCTTTCCATTGCGGTTAGCTCCACTTTACTGCGGGGTAATATGACCCGGCGGTATCCCGGGGCATACATTGAAGTATGGCTTCGACTTTCACCGCAAATGTTTCATCTGTTTCCCTGGATCCCCTGGTGGAACCGGCGGGTGAGCTGACCCCTGCCGAGGTGGAGCGCTACTCCCGGCACCTCATCATTCCCGAGATCGGGACTATCGGGCAGCGGCGGCTCAAGAACGCGAAGGTCCTGGTGATCGGCGCGGGGGGCCTGGGATCGCCGGCGCTGCTGTACCTGGCGGCTGCCGGTGTGGGAACCATCGGGATCATCGACGACGACGCCGTTGACCTCAGCAACCTGCAGCGCCAGGTCATCCATGGGGTGGCGGACGTCGGCAGGCCCAAGATCGAGTCCGCCAGGGACGCCATCGCCGCGCTCAACCCGCTGGTGGACGTCCGCCTCCACGACGTCCGCCTGGACGCCTCCAACGCCCTGGACCTGTTCGCCGGCTACGATCTGATCCTGGACGGGGCGGACAACTTTGCCACCCGCTACCTGGTCAACGATGCCGCTGCCGTCCTGGGCAAACCCTATGTGTGGGGCTCCATCTTCCGGTTCGACGGCCAGGTCAGCGTGTTCTGGGAAAAACACGGACCCACCTACCGCGATCTCTACCCCGAAGCGCCGCCCGCCGGCTCTGTTCCCTCCTGCGGCGAGGGCGGGGTCTTCGGCATGCTGTGCGCGGCCGTGGGGTCCATGATGGTGACTGAGGCAGTGAAGCTGATCACCGGCGTCGGACGCTCCCTCCTGGGCCGGGTGGCGCTGTTCGACGCCCTGGGCGGCAGCTGGCGGGAGATCCGGGTATCCAAGGATCCCGCGGCGGCACCCATTACAGAGCTGACGGACTACGAGGCCTTCTGCGGCATCACCCCGGCAGCGCCGTCGGACACCGAACACACCGTCACCGCAACGCAGCTGGCCACCATGCTGGCGTCACGGAAGGCCGGGCTGAAGGATTTCGAGCTCGTGGATGTCCGGGAGCCGGGTGAATTCGAGATCGTCCGGATCGACGGCGCGGTGCTGATCCCGCAGGGCCGGATCCTGGCCGGCGACGCATGGGCGGAGATTCCGCAGGACCGGGACATCGTGTTCCTCTGCAAGGCAGGGACACGGTCAGCCAACGTCCTGGCAGCGGCGCAGAAGGCGGGCTACCAGCGGGTCAGCCATCTCGACGGCGGCATCCTCTCGTGGGTGCGCGAGGTGGAACCCCACAAGCCGGTCTACTGACCCGATGCTCTATCAGATATGGCTCCCAAAACAGTGTTTTGGGAGCAATATCTGATAGAGCAACTATGGGTTCAGGCGCTTTCGAGGCCCCGGTGGTCCACCGGGCATTCAGCCTGGGCGGACGGACGGGCGGCGGGCTGCTCCACGGTGATGCCGTAGAGGGCCTCCAAGGCCGCCACGTACTCGTCCTGCTGGCCGTTGGCCGCCAGTTCCCTGGCGCGGACCGTAGGGACGTGCAGCAGCTGCTTGACCATGCGGCGGAGTGCGAATTCCACTTCCTCAGCAGCGGCGGTGCAGCCGTGCCGGGCCCGGACTTTTTCCATTTCGGCGTCCAGGACGTTCATGGTGTGGCGGCGCAGGGCAACAATGGCGGAATCCACGGACCGGGCCTCGCGTTCCTGTTCAAAAGCGGTGGCTGCACCGTTGACGATGCTGCTTGCCTGCGCCAGCGATTCGGCCTGTTCCTGCGGCGCGGCGAGGCGTACCGATTCAAGGGTGAGGAGTTCGACGCCGTCCAGCTCGCCGACGGCGGGGTCGAAGTCGTGGGTGAGCGCCAGGTCGATGGCGATCAGCGGCTGCGGGGAGTTGGCGCGGACCTGGGCGAGCTCGTCTGCTTCCACCCGGGTGTCCGAACCGCTGCAGCCGATCATGACGTCCGCGGCGGCCACGGCGGGGTTGAGGGAATCGTCGTCGAGGGCGGTGCCGCCCCGCGTGGCAACGAAGCCTTCGGCCCGGCCGGAGGAGGAGAAGACGGAGATGTCCGTGCAGCCGCGTTCGCGGAGCAGTGCCATGGTTGCGCCGGCGTAGGCTCCGGTCCCAAAGACCACAACCTTCTTGCTGGACCAGTCCGGGTTTTCGGAAAGATCCGTTGCAAGGTCCAGGGCGACGGACACGATGGACAGGCCGCGCGAACCGAGCGCAGTCTGGGCGCCTACGTCCTTTGCCGTTTTGGAGGCGGCCTGGAACAGCCGGACCAACCCCGCACTGGCGGTACCTTCATGCTGGGCGGTGATCAGTGCGCGGCGTACCTGGCCTGCGATTTCCCGTTCCCCGACGACGGCGGAGTCCAGTCCTGCGCTGACGGCGAAGAGGTGCTGGGTTACTTCGGGGCCGGTTCGGGTGCTGAAGGAGCGGGACACGAGCGGCTCACTCAGGCCGCTGGCTTCGCTGATCTGGGCGACAAGGGCCGCGCGGGCTGCCTCTACATCATCCGGGTGGGGCGCCTCGCCGTAGATCTCATAGCGGTTGCAGGTGGCAAGGACAACCGCGCCCGTCACCGCCGGTGAACCGGTGAGGGCGTTCGTGGCAATCCCGGAGGAACCGTTGCTCAACTGAGCAACGGTCTCAAGATCGATGTCGGCGTGTGTAGCCACCAATGAAAAAAGAACCACAGCAGACCAATCATAGCTTTTTCGTTCCTCGGTAGAACAACTCCCTCCCCGGTCAGGGAGGTACCCGTGCCTGTGATTCCTGCCACGACGGGAAATCCTGTCCCGGGGATGACAGGCTGTCGTTATCTTTTGGCTCTGATCTTCGGCACAATCAAAGGCATGACTTCTAGCCCTGCCGTCTCCGCTGCCGGCGCCCTTGCCGCTGACCATCCGCTGCTGGACGGCCGCACCGCGGACTCTCCGCTGATCACTGCCTACCGCGGCGGCAAACCCTCCCGCCGTCCTGTCTGGTTCATGCGGCAGGCGGGGCGTTCCCTGCCCGAGTACCTCAAGGTCCGTGAGGGCATTGCCATGCTGGACTCCTGCCTGCGGCCGGAGCTGGCGTCCGAGATCACCCTCCAGCCGGTCCGCCGGCACGACGTTGACGCAGGCATTTTCTTCTCCGATATCGTCATTCCGCTGAAGCTTGCTGGCGTGGGCGTGGACATCGTTCCCGGAGTGGGCCCCGTCCTGGACAAGCCCGTCCGGACGGCAGCCGATGTCGCGGCGCTGCCGCAGCTGACCTGGGAGGCGCTGGAACCGATCCGGGAAGCGGTCCGGCTGACGGTGGCCGAGCTTGGCAAGACCCCGCTGATCGGTTTCGCCGGCGCCCCGTTCACGCTGGCTGCCTACATGGTGGAGGGCAAGCCTTCCCGCGACCACCTCGGGCCGCGCACCATGATGCACGCCGACCCGGAAACCTGGTCTGCCCTGGCCAACTGGGCTGCCGACGCGTCCGGGATGTTCCTCCAGGCACAGCTCGAGGCAGGTGCCTCCGCCGGCCAGCTGTTCGATTCCTGGGCCGGATCCCTGGGCCTGGCCGATTACACCCGGTACGTCGCGCCTGCCTCGACCCGCGCGCTGGACCACGTCCGGCACCTCGGTGCCCCGCTGGTCCACTTCGGCACCGGCACCTCGGAGCTCCTGGTGGCCATGAAGGATGTCGGCGTCGATGTGGTGGGTGTCGATTACCGGCTGCCCCTTGACGAAGCCAACCGCCGCCTGGGCGGCACAGTACCCCTGCAGGGCAACATTGACCCCGCCCTGCTTCCGGCCCCCTGGGAAATCCTTGAAGCCCACGTCCGTGAGGTCATCGCGGCAGGCTCGTCGGCACCCGGGCACGTCCTCAACCTGGGCCACGGCGTACCGCCCGAGACGGACCCCGATGTCCTGACCCGGGTGGTGGAACTCATCCACTCCATCTCCCCGGAGTAGTCCGTGGAGAGCGCGCCGGCTTCGGCACAGACCGCGCTGGTGGTGGGCGGCGGGATTTCCGGGCTGCTCTCCGCGCGCGGGCTGGCAGCCTCCGGCTACAGGGTCACCGTCCTTGAAGCCGGCGATGCCTGGGGCGGCTGTGTAGGGAGCCACGTGGTGGCCGGCCTGGTGCTCGACAGCGGCGCAGAGTCCTTCGCCACTCGGTCCGACGCGGTTTCGAAGCTGGCCTCCGAGCTTGGGCTGGCGGCAAAGATTGTGTCGCCCCGGCCGGGAGGCGCCTGGGTCCAGTTGCCGGAGGGTCCGCGGGAACTGCCCCGGACCGGCGTGCTGGGCATTCCCGCCAATCCCTGGGACCCGGAAGTACGCCGTTCCCTCGGGCTGCTCGGCTCGCTCCGGGCGTCCCTGGACCGGATCCTGCCGGCCTCGGTGGGTACCGGGCAGGAAGTCACCAGCGTGTCAGCCCTGGTCAAAGCCCGGATGGGCGCCCGCGTCCTGGACCGGCTGGTGGCCCCCGTAGTGGGAGGCGTCCACTCGGCCGATCCCGGGCTGCTGGACGTCGACATGGTGGCCCCCGGCCTCCGCACCCGGCTCCGGCAACACGGGTCCCTCGCCGGAGCCGTCGCCGCCCAGCGGAAGGGATCCGGTGCACCTCCCGCGCAGGGCACGGCAACCGTCAATGGCAGACCCGCCAAGGCAGGATCCGCCGTCGCTGGCCTGGAAGGCGGCATGCACACCCTGGTGGGCGCGCTCCTGGAGGACCTCCGTCAACGGGATGTCACGCTCCTGGCCGGGACAACCGCCGTCGCCGTCGGCCGCACACCGGAAGGCTGGCGCGTTGCGGCCGGCGGTGCTGACTTCGACGCCGCCCTGCTCGTGGTCGCGGTGGACGGTCCGGCCGCCGTCGACCTCCTGGCCGGGCCGGTGCCCGCCGTCGCCGGCAGGAAGCCGGCAACCGGGCCCGACGTCAAGCTGGTCACACTGGTCCTGGACTGTCCCGCCTTGGACCGCCGCCCCCGCGGCACGGGCGTCCTGGTGGCGCCGCAGACCCCGGGAATTGAAGCGAAGGCGCTGACGCACGCCACCGGCAAATGGGACTGGCTGGCCGCAGCCGCCGGCCCGGGCCGGCACGTCCTGCGGCTGTCCTACGGCCGGGTGGACGGCGTTGGGGGACTGCCAGCAGGCCCCGGGACGGGCGATGAACTCCTGGCCGCCTCGCTGCGGGACGCCTCAGCCCTGCTGGGCGTGGACATCAGCCGGGAAAGCATCGTGGATTGGGACGTGGTCCGCTGGCGCGGGGCCCTGCCGTTCGCCGCCGTCGGCCATCGTGCGAGGGTGGCTGCCATCCGCGAGGCCTGCGACAGTGCGGGCGGCCTTGCCGTGGTGGGTGGCTGGGTTGCCGGCAACGGCCTGGCCGCCGTGGTGTCCGACACGCAGCAACAGATCCGGAATCTGGCAGGCTGAACGTCTTCGCTGGTCAGGACGGGGTTGGGTGCCGGCAGCGGTTCCGGCGGGTGGTCCAGCCCCGTTTCACCAGCTTTCAATTCCCTCTGCTCCATGGCTAGGGTCGATGACTATGGTTCAACACAGGTCCGAGCTTTCAATGTCCCGGACTGGTATCCATGGGGGAATCCGACGCGGCGGTTATGCAGCGGCAATCGGAGCGGTACTGGTTCTAGCCACAGGCGCCACAGCGTCCCAAGCAGACGAAGGGCCAGCTGATCCCGGCAGCCCGACAATTCCGCTGGTGCAGGAAACAGGCTCCCTGCTGACCGAGCCATCCCGGGACAACGCCGGGGGTAACCTGCAGGCGGCGCCCGGGCAGGACCGTGAAGACCCGGGCAGCAAGGGGACAGGCACGGGCGCATCCACCCGGGAAACGGCTGGCCCGGTTGCGTCCGCTTCAGCCCCTGCCCTGCTGCTGTCTTTGCCGCCGGCCCTCTTTCCGGCGGTAACGGCCACCCTTTCCCCGACAGCGACGGCGGTCCCCACCCCGACGCCGTCAGCTTCCCCTGCTCCGACGGGCAGTACCCCCGCTCCGGCCGCATCCACCGGCACCGCACCGGCTCCGGCGCAGACGACATATGGTGCCGCATCGCAGACCGGCGCGGCGCCGTCGCCGGCCGCTGCCGCAACCACGGCAGTCCCCACTGCTCCGGCGGTTACGGCTCCGGCAACCGCAGGGACCCCCGCCGCTGCGGATGCCAGCCAGACGCCCGCAGATTCCGGCGCCGCCGCGTCCGGTGAATCCAGCGAAGTTCCGGCCGCGGAACGGCCCCTTTCCACTACGCCAGCCGCAAGCCCGGCGGCAGCTGCACCAGCCGAAAGCCAGGCCGGCGGCGCGCCGCTGTACAGCCCCTCCCAGGCCCACCCGGCGTGGACGCCCTACAGCACCGGCACCGGCCCGCGGAGCAGCGCCACGCTCAACTCCCAGCCGGAGCCGCGCAGTGCCATGGTGTGGCTCGGGTCCGGACTGGTGGGCGTCGCAGGTGCGGCCGGCCTGGTGCTCTTCCGGCTGCGCAACCTCTAGCCCCAGAGCACCCGGACCACCGGGAAACCGCCGGTCGGTGTGATCTTGGCCACTTCTACGTGTTGTAGAAGTTGTTGGTTTCGACTTGGCGGGTACTAAAGGGCAAACTTGTAACCATGAGCCACACTTCTGCCGAATCTGTCACTAAAACCGAAGAATCAGCCGAGCAGTTTTTCACCCTCTGGACTGTCTTCAAACGGTCGGGGGCAGTGGTCCGCAGCGCCGATGCTGCCGCCGATTTCGAGGCACTGCTGCAGCGCCTCGCTGAGGGGCACGTGACCCACCGCGGCAGCTACGACGTCTCCGCCATGCGCGCCGATGCCGACGTCATGGTGTGGCTCCACGGCCCCAAGCCCGAGGCCCTCCAGCAGGCCATCCGCGACATCCGCCGCAGCTCGCTCTTCGCCGGAACCGAGATCGTCTGGTCCGCCATGGGCGTGCACCGCGAGGCGGAGTTCGCCAAGAACCACACGCCTGCGTTCT
>Ga0307408_100002666_pt1 | contig 12382 bp, 8 predicted proteins | sample 322Cmetagenome_FD_202116 | JGI IMG/M metagenome (GOLD analysis project Ga0307408, IMG submission 202116) | Maize rhizosphere microbial communities from greenhouse at UC Davis, California, United States - 322HYB-C-3 | ecosystem: Host-associated > Plants > Roots > Rhizosphere > Soil | place: USA... | reverse complement strand
GCAGCTTGCCTTTTTCGTCCTCGGTGAGGAAATGCCCCAGGTCGTGGCTGTGCTCGTTGATCAGGTTCATCGCCTTGCCCAGCCCCAGGGCCTTGCTGCTGCGCAGCTTGCGGCTGACCAGGTCGGCAGAGATATTCACGCTGTTGAGCACGTTGCCCACGTTGTGCAAGACGTTGGTGGCGATCTCCGCCATGCCGGCCTGGCGGGCGGTGTCCATCAGTTCGCTCTGGGTGTCCTTGAGCTGGCGGGTCCGTTCCTCGACCCGTTGTTCGAGTTCGTCGTTGGCGGTTTGCAGGGCAGTGTTGACCCGCTTGATTTCGCTGAAACTGCGCACCAGCCGGACGGCCAGCCAGATCAATATCAGCACCAGGAAGGTGGCGAACACCAGCAGCAGAATGTGGTTGCGCTGGTGCTTGGCGGCGGCGACCTCCTGGTCCTTTTCCAACAGGTTGGTGATGGTATCCAACCGGGGAGCGAGAGGGACTGCGTCGAAGTCGTGCATCAATTGATTGACCAACGGTTGCTCGCGAAGGATCAGCGCGATATGTCGGCGAAGAATATCGACGGAGCCGACGAGCCCCGCGGGCAGTCGCTCCTTGTTGATGTCCAGCTGGTTGAGGCCCATCAGGATTTCGGCAGCCTGGTCCTGGGTGGTGACCTGGGCGAACTCCAGCGTGCTGAGCAACAGGTCGTAGGTGTCGATGATGGCGCTTTGCAGCCGGAGCTTGTCTTCGTCGGACAGTTGGGCGAATTGCCGCTGGATGTCGTCCTCGGCGGTGGGCAGGAAGGCCAGGGAGTTGCGCAGCACCGCGTTGTGGGACTTGAACTGCTCCACCAGGCGGGTTTTTTCCTTGACTGCCTTGAGGTACTCGTCGCGCTGGGTTGACCAGAGCGAGGGCGCGTGACGTCCCGTTTCCGACTCGATCGCATCCAGGCGCTGCCATAGGCGTGCCATTTCATTCAAGGGTGAAACCAGCGGATCGTAATTGCGGCTCAGGGCAACCCGGGACTTGAGCACTTCGTTATCCCAGATCGCATCCTGCTGTTTGAGCAGGCGGATCAGGTCCCTTGATTCAATGTGCGAGGCGGCCTGCTGGGCACCGGATTCGATGTACATAAACAGCAGGATCGAGGCCAGCAATACACCGATGAAGGCCAGGCCGAGGCGGCGGGAGAGGCTCATAGCGGCTTGCCCTCCCATTCACCCGTGAGGGTCTTGAGGAACTCGACGATCAGCTCCGTATCGTTTTTCAGGGGCTCGCGGCCCAACTGGTACTTGAACATGACCTCTACGGCGCGCTCCAGGGTGGGCGCCGAGCCACTGTGGAAATACGGCGCGGTGCGTGCGACGTTGCGCAGGCTCGGTACCTTGAACACCTGGCGGTCGGCTTCGTCGCCGGTGACGTTGAAGCGCCCTTCATCCGCCCGGGTGGGGTTGCCGCGGTCCGCGATGTAGTCGCCCATGACGCCGAACTTCTGGAACATGTTGCCGCCGATGTTCACGCCTTGATGGCAAGCGATGCAGCCATATTCCTTGAAGCGCTGGTAACCGAATTTTTCCCGAGGCGTGAGGATGTCGGTGTTGCCCAGCAGATACTGGTCAAAGCGCGAGTTGGGGGTCAGCAGGGTGCGCTCGTAGTCGGCGAGGGCGTTGCGAATGTTGGGTTCGTTCACCCCGTCGGGATACGCGTTGGAAAACGCCTTGGCATAGTCCGGATCATCGGCGATGCGCTTGACCACCGTTTCCCAGGTACTGCCCATTTCCGTCGGGCTGATGACTACCATGTGCACTTGTTCTTCCAGGCTGTCGACGCGGCCGTCCCAGAACTGATGGAAGTTCAGGCTGGCGTTGAACACGGTGGGCGTATTGACTTCCACCGGCTTGCCGTCGAAGCCCAGGGAAAACGCCTTGTCGTCGGCACCGCCCTTGTCCAGGCGATGGCAGCTGGCGCAGGACAGCGTGTTGTTGACCGACAGCCGCGGGTCATTGAACAGCCGTTGGCCCAACTGGACCCGCTTGGGGTCCAGGTTCGGAACGGCAGGCAGCGGCTTGAGCGGTTCGTCCAGTGGCTCGGCGTGAGCGGCCGTGCTCAATCCCACGAGCAGGCCGAGAGCCAGAATCAATCCGTGTGACGCCATGGGGTGCTTTCCTTGAAACTGGGTTTATGAACTCTGGCGCTTACGAAAACGGGTTCGGGCGTTGTTCCCATTCGGCCATCCATTGGCTGAACGCTTGCGGCTCCACGGCCTTGCTGAAGTAATAGCCCTGCACCTCTTCGCACTGGTGGATCTTCAGGAATTCCAGTTGGTCCCGGGTCTCTACGCCTTCGGCGATGATGTGCAGGTTCAGGCTCTTGCCCAGGCTGATGATGGTGCTCACCAGCTTGGCGTCGTTACTGTCGATGCTCAGGTCACCGACGAACGACTGGTCGATCTTCAGCACGTCCACCGGAAATTTCTGCAGGTAACTCAGGCTTGAATAACCGGTGCCGAAGTCATCGATCGCCAGCCGGATACCCAGGTGCTTGATGGCCTTGAGGGTGGCAACGGTGGCGTCGATGTTCTGCATGAGCACGCTTTCGGTGATCTCCAGTTCTAACTGTGTCGGGTCCAGGCCGGTTTCCTTGAGGGTACGGGCGATGCCGTCGACGAAACCGCGCTGGCGAAAATCGATGGCCGAGACGTTGACCGACAAGTACAGCGGCCGCATGCCCTCGGCCTGCCAGCGACACGCCTGCTGGCAGGCTTCCTGGAGCACCCATTGGCTCAGCGGCACGATCAGGCCGCTGTCCTCGGCCACCGGAATGAAATCCGACGGGTAGACGAGACCGTGGTCGGGCCGGTTCCAGCGCACCAGCGCCTCGACGCCGACCACCTTGCCGCTCGCCAGGTCGAGCTTGGGCTGGTAATGCAGTACGAACTCCTTGCGCTGCAGGGCCAGGCGCAGGCCGGATTCGATGGTCTGCTGCTGCCGCGCCCGGCGGTTCATGTCCTCGGTGAAAAAACGGTAATCGTTGGGGCCGTTTTCCTTGACGTTGCGCATCGCCGTCTCGGCTTTCTTGATCAGCGCCACGGCGTCGAAGCCGTCGGCCGGATACACGCTGATGCCCAGGCTCGCCGTGACCGTCAGATCGTGGCCATCGATGGGGTGCGGGGAGTTGATCGCCGCCAGCAGTTTTTCCGCCACGCCCTTGGTCATCTGCGGGTCGGTGATATCGCCCAGGATCACCACGAACTCGTCGGAACCGTAGCGAAACACCGAGTCGGACTCACGCACCACGGTTGCCAGTGTCCGCGCCACGCGCTTGAGCATTTCATCCCCCACCGGGTGCCCCAGCGCATTGTTGATACGCTTGAAACGGTCGAGGCCGATGAACATCACCGCCAGTTGCCGATCATGGCGGCGGCATTGGGCCAGGGCCTGGGTCAGGCGATCACCGAGCAGCATGCTGTTGGGCAGTTCGGTGAGCACGTCGTATTGCAGCAGGTGGGACACCTTGAGCAATTCCTGGACCCGCTCCTCGATGGTGCGCTCCAGGGTGCGCATCTTCCGGGCCGCGTCCTGGGCCAGTTGCCATTTCCAAGTCATGGCACTGGCCATCTGGCGGATTTCCAGGGTGTCGAACGGCTTCTTGAGGATCAACAACTGGTCGTCGAACTCGATGCGTTCGGACATGGTTTCCCACGAGTAGTCGGAAAACGCCGTGCACAGGGCGATCTGCAGGCGCGGGTCGGCTTTCCAGAGTTGTTCGATGGTTTGCAGGCCGTCCCAGCCCGGCGGCATGCGCATGTCGGCGAACACCAGCGCATAAGGTTGGCCTTCGGCCTGGGCGCGCTTGACCAGCTCCAGCGCCTCTTCGCCCTGGTAGGCCGAGTCGATCTGGAACTGCAACCGATTGACCTGTGGCGTGCCGAACAACAGGCTCTCGGTGTCGTCCAGCGAGTCGTCATTGCCGGCGCTGGGGCTGAGGATCTTGCGAAAGTCCTGGTGAATGGCGGGTGTGTCGTCCACCACGAGGATTCGCCGGTTGGCGGGGACCGACATGGGGTTCATGGATTGCTCTCCGATAGCTGGCTGGCCGGCCGGGTCCAGTGATCCGCCACGGGAATGATGGTCCCGGCCTTGAGCAGTTCGGCGGCCTGGCCGCTGTCCACCACGGTGCTGAAATAATGTCCCTGGGCCTGCATCGAGCCGCCGCTGGACATCAGTGTGGTGCGTTGCTCCTGGGTCTCGACGCCTTCGGCGATGATGCCGATGCCCACGTCCCGGGCGAAGTTGAGGATCGCGCGCAAGGTCGAGGCGTTTTCCGGGTCGTCACTGGCGCTGTCGAGAAACCGCTGGGCGAGCTTGAGATGGTTGACCCGGTACGTCTTCAGGTAATCGAACGACGAATACTCGGTGCCGAAATCATCGATGGCGACCTGCACGCCCAGTTCGCACAGGCGTGGCAACACGTCGTTGTGGGTCCATTTGGTCTGGGCCAGGGTCGCTTCGGTGACGTCGAAGCGCAGGTCCCAGGGCGCCAGCTCCCAGCGTGCGGTGGTGCGCAGTACGTCGTAAATCAGCTCGGGGCCGGTCTTGAGCTGGGTCAGGGACAGGTCGATGGCGATCACCGGCGGCGCCATGCCCTGGTCGCGCCATTGGCGCATCTGTTGGCAGGCCTGGTCGAGTACCCAGTGGCCGAGGCCGATGATGATCCCGGTTTTCTCGGCGGCGGGCATGAACGCCGCCGGTTCGAGCCAGCCGCGTTCGGGATGGTTCCAGCGCACCTGCACGCCCATGCCGAGGATCTTGCCGGTGCCAAGGTCGACTTCCGGCAGGTAGTGCAGTTGAAGCTCGTTATTCTCGATGGCCTGGCGCAGGTCATTGGCCAAGGCGACCCGGTCCGTCACTTCCTGGTTAATTTCCTCGTTGTGGAAGTGATACTGGTTGCGGCCCTTTTCCTTGGAGCGATAGAGGGCCATGTCGGATTGCGCCATCAGGCTGTCGGCACTCGGGCTCTGCGGGGTGTACAGGCTGATGCCGATGCTCACGGAAATGCGCACGTCATTGCCGTCCAGGGAATAGGGCGCCACCAGCGTGTCGCGGATCTTCGCCGCCAGCGCGGCGCAGTGGGTCGCTTCGTGGACGTCCAGTTGCAGGATGGCGAATTCGTCGCCGCCCAGGCGCGCGACCACATCGTTCTCCCGGGTACAGGCCTTGATGCGCGCGGCGACTTCCTGCAACAGCAGGTCGCCGATCGGGTGGCCGAGGGTGTCGTTGATGCGCTTGAAGTGGTCCAGGTCCAGGTAGAACATCGCGAACGGCGCCGCGCCCCGGCGTGCCGCGGCGAAGGCCTGGTGCAGGCGCTCGATCATGGTGGCGCGGTTGGCCAGCCCGGTCAGGCCATCGGTGCGCGCCAGCAGGGCGATCTTCTCCTCGGCCAGCTTGCGCTCGGTGATGTCGAGGATGATGCCTTCGACTTCCAGCAGCAGGCCTTGCTCATTGCGCACCGGAATGTAGCGGTTCTCGACCCAGCGGAACGTGCCGTCGCCGGTGCGCATGCGAAATTCGATGGAGGCGCCGGCGTTGTCGCGGTCCAGCACGCGGACCATGGCTTCGTCGACCTTGGCCTGGTCGTCGGGATGGATCAGGATTTGTGCCCAGTCCGGCGAGTCGATCAGTTGCGCCGCGACATGGCCGAACTTGGTGATGTTGTGGGAGATGTACATCAGTGGGAACGGCGGTTCGCCGCGCAGGCGATAAAGGATGGTCGGGCTGTTCTGCACGATGATGTTGGCGTCGGCCAGCTCCCGGGTGCGCTCTTCCACGGCCCGTTCGAGCATGTCCATCTTCAGCGCGGCGTCTTCGGTCATCTGCCATTTGACGGTCAGGGTGCTGGCCATCTGGCGGATTTCGATGGCATCGAAGGGTTTCTTCAGGATCAGCAGCCGGTCGCCCAATTCGAGGCGATCGGCGATGTCTTCCCAGGAATAATCCGAATAAGCCGTGCACAGCGCCACTTGCAGCTTGGGGTCGACGCGCCACAGCCGCTCGATGGTTTCGAGGCCGTCCCAACCTGGCGGCATGCGCATGTCGATAAAGGCCATGGCGAAGGGCTTGCCCTGGGCCAGGGCCGTTTCGACCTTGTTCAGGGCTTCCATGCCCTGGAACGCCGAGTCGAGTTCGAAACTCTGGCTGGAAACCGCCACCGGTGCGCCGAACAAGGCTTCTTCAGCGCTGCTCAGGTTGTCTTCAGGGGCTGCGTCGGGGCTGAGGATCTTTCGAAAATCCTCATGAATGGTTTGCGTGTCGTCGACAATTAATATTCGCCGATTGGATCGTTCCGACGACAGGCTCATGGCCGTGCACCGTCGAAATGCGGACTACAGAACCGTGGGAACATCGGATATCCCTTTCGCTAGCATGAGTATTCGGCCTGTACTTGGCCCTTCATGGGGTACAGCATAGTCGGCTCATCGGAAGCGCGAGGTGAGTGATGGCGAATTGTGTCTAAATATTCGCGATCTACTAGCCTGTCTCTCAGGGGTGATGTAGAACGGTGGTCGTCAATGGGGAGGGGATATCAATGGAAGATCAATCGTCGAACGTTCCGGTTACGAAGCCGACGGTGTTGTTGGTCGATGACGAAGAATCGATCCTCAACAGCCTGCGTCGGCTGTTGCGCAGCCAGCCGTATGAAATCCTGCTGGCCGACAGCGGCGCCAAGGCGCTGGAGATTCTCAAGGAGCGGCCGGTCGATCTGGTGATGACCGACGCGCGCATGCCGAACATGGATGGCGCCACGCTGCTGTCAGAAATCCGCAAGCTGTATCCCTCGACGTTACGCATCCTGCTCACCGGTTATGCCGACGTGGACATGATGACCAAGGCTATCAATGAGGGGCAGCTTTACCGCTACCTGAGCAAACCCTGGAACGACGAGGAACTGGTGCAGGCCCTGCGCCAGGCCCTGGCCCACCAGCATTCGGAAAGCGAGCGCCAGCGCCTCGAAGCCCTGAACCGCGAGCAGAACCAGCAACTCAAGACCCTCAACGCCACGCTGGAAAAACGCGTGGCGTCGCGCACTTCCGAGCTGCAGCAGACCGCCGACATGCTCGACCTGGCCTATGAAGAGCTCAAGCGCAGCTACGTGACCGGCACCGAGGTGTTCTCGCTGATCGCCAACCTGCGCCTGCCCAAGGCCAAGCAGACCAACCGGCAGATCATCGAACTGCTCCGGGTCTATAGCCGGCTCAACTTTCTCGACGAATCCACCGACCGCGACCTGACCATGGCCGGGGCGCTCTACAACATCGGCAAGCTGAGCTGGACCGACAACATGATGGTCACGCCTGCCGACATGCTGCACCACAGCGAACTGGAGCTGTACCGCGCCTATCCGAAACAGAGCGAATCGCTGCTGATGACGCTCGACCCGATGAAGGACGCGGCGCGGATCATCCTTCATCACCAGGAGCGTTGGGACGGCAGCGGCTTCCCCGATCACCTGCGCGGCGAGGCGATTCCGTTCGGCTCGCGGCTGCTGAAGCTGGCGGTGGATTTCATCGAGTTGCAGCGCGGGTTGATCCTGGAACGGCAGATGAACAGCGACGAAGCGCTGGTCTACATCCGCAAATACGCCGGCAAGTTGTACGACCCGGACCTGGTCGAGGACTTCATCAAGGCGTGTGCCGAATACCTGGAAGACGTGACCCTGTCCGACCCGACGGTGAAGGTCGTGACCACCCGCGAGCTGGCGGCCGGCATGGTCCTGGCGCGCAACCTCAACGCCGACAACGGCATGCTGCTGCTCAACGCCGGCAAGGTCATGAGCGGCCCGCTGATCGAAAAGCTCATCGCTTTCGAAGCGATGGAAGGGGCGCGGTACAGCGTGTTCGTCAAGATTCCGGAAGAAGAGGCGGACCCTTCGGCGCCGAAGCCGATGTTGGGGTGATGAAAGTCTGACAGGCGATTCGGTTCCCCTGTGGGAGCGAGCAAGCTCGCTCCCACAAAGGACTGCGCTGGGTTGTGGAATGGCGCCAGGCTTTGCTCCCCGCCGCCGCGATCTGTAGTCTCCCCGGCATTTTCCGCCCGAGGTTCTGTAAAACATGACCACCCCCCTGATTCGCATCGCCGCCGCCCTGCTCATCGGCCCGGACGGCCGGACCTTGCTGGTGCGCAAGCGCGGTACCCTGGCCTTCATGCAGCCGGGCGGCAAGATCGAAGCCCATGAGCAACCGGTCCAGGCCCTGGCTCGGGAATTGGACGAAGAACTTGGGCTCAAGATCGACCCGGCCCAGGCCCGTCATCTGGGGCAGTTCAGCGCGCCGGCTGCCAATGAGCCGGGGTTCATCGTGCAGGCCGAAGTTTTTTTGCTGGACATCGACGCCCCGGTTTTTCCCGCCGCTGAGATCGAAGAAATCTGCTGGGTCGACACGATTGGCGACATTGATCTTTTCCTGGCGCCGTTGACAGCCGAGGTGATCCTGCCGTTTTATCGTGCCACTTGCCTCGCGACCTGCTGATCCAAGACTCAAGGACTGATACCCATGATTCCATTGCCGGACCTGCTGATTTTCGCCGCCGCCGCGTTGTTGATGGTGCTCACGCCCGGCCCGAACATGATCTACCTGATTTCCCGTTCGATCTGCCAGGGCCGCAAGGCCGGCGTCACTTCTTTGCTCGGAGTGGTGGCGGGCTTCTTCGTGCACATGTTTGCCGCTGCGGCGGGGCTGACGGCGGTGTTCCTGGCGGTGCCCATGGCCTATGAAGTGCTGAAATGGGCCGGTGCGCTGTACCTGTTGTGGCTGGCCTGGCAAGCCGTGAAACCCGGCGCGCGTTCGCCGTTTCAGGCCCAGCAATTGCCGGCTGACTCGACCCGCAAGCTGATCACGATGGGCTTTCTCACCAGCGCCCTGAACCCGAAGATCGCGGTGTTCTACCTGTCGGTGTTCCCGCAGTTCATCAGCCCGGAACACGGTTCGCTGTTCACCCAGAGCATCATTCTCGGGTTGACCCAGATCAGCGTGAGTTTCAGCGTCAACCTGCTGATCGCGCTGTTCGCCGCCGGGATTGCCTCGTGGTTCGTCCACAACCCGACCTGGCTGGCGGCGCAACGCTATTTCATGGGCTTTGTGCTGGGTGCGCTGGCCCTGCGACTGATGCTTGAGCAACGGCGTTCGGCGTGAGCATCCGACGGCTGAAAGCGGGGGATGCCCTGGGCTATCGGGAGTTGATGCTCCAGGCTTATGAATTTCATCCACAGGCCTTCACCTCCAGCGCCAGCGAACGAGCGGCGCTGCCCATCAATTGGTGGGAATCGCGCCTGACCAGCCGGCTCGAAGTGATCCTCGGCGCGTTCGTGGCGCACGAGCTGGTGGGTATCGTCGGCCTGGCCCTGGAGCCCCGGCTGAAGGCCCGGCACAAGGCGACGTTGTTTGGCATGTACGTCGTCGAGCCCCATCGTCACACCGGGTTGGGCGAACGCCTGATGCAGGCCGCCCTCGACGAAGCCCGTCGCCATGCCTTCCTGCGCCTCGTGCAACTGACCGTCACCGCCGGCAACGAGCCGGCGATCAAGCTCTACCAACGCTGCGGTTTCGTGCTGTATGGCCTTGAGCCGATGGCGATTCGCGTGGGGGACGAATACCTCGACAAGGTCCATATGTGGCTTGAGCTCTGAACTCACCGAAGATTTGAGTGATGGAGCTTTTTGTGGCGAGGGGATTTATCCCCGCTGGGCTGCGCAGCAGCCCTAACCCAGAGAACTCAATCTTCCTGACACACCGAATTGCCTGTTTTGAGGGCCGCTCCGCGCCCCAGCGGGGCGGTGCGACGTTTCGCTAAATCCCCTCGCCACAAAAGCCGTCTGTCAGCGAACCGCGCTAACACCGTCAAGGGTAGAGAACGACGTGTCCTTCGCCGTCAGCAAAAAATCGCGCATATACGGCGCATCCAGCATGTCGGTCCGCACCGCCGCGTAGAGCGTGGCGAACAAGCCTTTCTCCCCCAGCCGCTTGGCCTTCACGTAGCCCCGCGAGCTGTATTCATGCAGCGCCCAATGCGGCATGCCGCAGACGCCTCGGCCGCTGGCGACCAGTTGCATCATCATCACCGTCAGCTCGGAGGTGCGGACCTGGGCCGGTTCGATGTCGGCTGGTTCGAGGAACCGAGTGAAGATGTCCAGGCGATCGCGCTCCACCGGGTACGTGATCAAGGTTTCGCTGATCAAGTCTTCGGGCACGATGTACGGCTTGCCCGCCAGCCGATGCTGGTTGGCAACGGCCAGCATCGCTTCGTAGGTGAACAGCGGCACGTAGGTGATGCCAGCAAGTTCCAGCGGGTCGGAGGTCACCACCAGGTCCAGGTCGCCACGGGCCAGGGCCGGCAGCGGGGCGAAGGCGAAGCCCGAGGCGAGATCGAGTTCGACTTCGGGCCAGGCATCGCGGAACTGGTCGATGGTCGGCATCAGCCACTGGAAGCAGCTATGGCATTCGATGGCCATGTGCAGACGCCCCGCGGTGCCGCCCGCCAGCCGTGCAATGTCCCGTTCGGCGCTGCGCAGCAGCGGCAGGGTGGCGTCGGCCAGTTGCAGCAGGCGCAGGCCGGCGCTGGTGAAACGGACCGGTTTGGTCTTGCGCACGAACAACTGCATGCCCAGGCGCTCTTCCAATTCCTTGAATTGGTGGGACAGCGCGGATTGGGTCAGGTGCAAGCGTTCGGCGGCTTCCACCAGGCTGTCGGCTTCGCGCAGGGCATGCAGCGTCTTCAGATGACGGAGTTCAAGCACCGGGGTTTCTCCATGAATAAAACTTGTGATCAACACGAAAAGGTTGAGTTTGTCTCATGTGGGGCTGGCTGTCGACAATGGCGCCATCTTTTACAGAAGGACATTCACCATGGCCCTGGCCCATACCCTCGGTTTTCCCCGCATCGGCGCCGACCGTGAACTGAAGAAAGCCCTCGAAGCCTATTGGAAAGGCGACCTGGCCCCGACCGCTTTGCAAGCCGTTGGGCGTGAATTGCGGGCCCGGCACTGGCAATTGCAGAAAGACGCCGGCATCGACCTGCTGCCGGTGGGCGACTTTGCCTGGTACGACCAAGTGCTCAGCCACAGCTTGACGCTGGGCGCCGTCCCGCCACGTTTCCACGGCACCCTGGATGACCAGGGCCGGCCGACGCTCGATACCCTGTTCGCCATGGCCCGTGGCGCCACGACCCGTTGCTGCGGCGCCGGTCACGGTCAGGCGCCGTACGCCCAGGAGCTGACCAAGTGGTTCGATACCAACTATCACTACCTGGTCCCGGAGTTTTCCGCCGACCAGACCTTCGCCCTGAGCTGGGAGCAGCTGTTCGACGAAGTCGACGAAGCCCACGCCCTCGGGCATCGGGTCAAACCGGTGATCATCGGCCCGCTGACGTACTTGTGGCTGGGCAAGGCCAAGGGCGGCGACTTCGACAAGCTCGACCTGCTGGAGCGCCTGCTGCCGGTCTACGGTGAGATCCTCAATCGCCTCAAGGCCCAAGGCGTGGAGTGGGTGCAGATCGATGAGCCGATTCTTACCCTTGACCTGCCACTGGCCTGGAAAAGCGCCTTCGAGCGCGCTTATCACATCCTCCAGTACTCGCCGCTGAAAAAACTGGTGGCGACCTATTTCAGTGGCCTGCAAGACAACCTCGGCCTGGCGGTGAGCCTGCCGGTGGACGGCTTGCACATCGACGCGGTGCGCGCCCCGGATCAATTGGGGCAAGTGCTGGACCGCCTGCCGACCTACAAGATTCTCTCGGTGGGCCTGGTCAACGGTCGCAACGTCTGGCGTTGTGAGTTGGAGCAGGCGCTGGCGCAGTTGCGACCGGCCCAGGAACGCTTCGGCGATAACCTGTGGGTCAGCACGTCCTGCTCGCTGCTGCACAGCCCGGTGGATCTGGAGCGCGAAGACAAACTCGATCCTGAACTCAAGAGCTGGCTGGCGTTCGCCGTGCAGAAGTGCGGCGAAGTCGCGGTGTTGCGCGATGCGCTGAACGATCCGCAGGCGCCTGGCGTACAGCAGGCGTTGATCCACAGCCGAGCAGTACAGGCCCGCCGCGCGGCCTCGGCGCGTATCCATAAACCCCACGTCCAGGAGCGTCTGGCGGCGATCCGGCCACAGGACAGCCAACGGCGCTCGCCGTTTGCCAAGCGCATCGAGCAACAGCGTGTGCGGCTCCAGCTGCCAGCGTTTCCCACCACCTCCATTGGCTCCTTCCCACAGACACCGGCGATTCGTCTGGCGCGCCAGGCCTACAAGCAAGGCACGCTGTCGGCCAACGATTACCAGGACGCGATGCACACCGAGATCCGCCACGCGGTGCAGATCCAGGAACGCCTGGGCCTGGACGTGCTGGTGCACGGTGAAGCCG
>Ga0307408_100002665_pt1 | contig 12384 bp, 6 predicted proteins | sample 322Cmetagenome_FD_202116 | JGI IMG/M metagenome (GOLD analysis project Ga0307408, IMG submission 202116) | Maize rhizosphere microbial communities from greenhouse at UC Davis, California, United States - 322HYB-C-3 | ecosystem: Host-associated > Plants > Roots > Rhizosphere > Soil | place: USA... | reverse complement strand
CTTTATTAAAGCGGCTGACATTGTCGCGGTTCATCTCAATAATGCGCACCGGATTATCGCGGTCGGTGATGCCCGCCGTCGGCCCGCCCCAACCTTCACCATCTTCTGTGCGCACCGGCACAATTGATTGCTGCTCTATGGCAAGGCCAAGAATATTGCCCGCAAGGTCATTGACCAGGTTTTGCTCCTGATTGGTAATCGTCAGGTTTTCACCAATTTTAACCTTGCCATCAACAAACAAATGCTCTGAGTTCAGGCGCGCACTGATGCGCTCAAATGCCGAGCTATCCACGACACCTTCGCGCTTCAAATAACCGAATGATGCATAGGCCGATGTATCTTCATCAGCACTGGATAATCCTATGTGCACATCTTCAGAGGTTGATGAGCGGGTTACCAAATCAAACCAATTGGTATCTGCCGGGCGCATGGTTTTTGCGCCGTCAATATAAGTGGGCAGGATCACTGAGTGGAGTTGCGGATTTTCATAATCGCTATTCCAGTCATAGGAATAAAGCGGGCTGGCATTATTGGGATTGGAACCGTCATTCACCGCTGCGCGCCATACGGCTTCGCCGCGCTGCTGGGTAGTGAGCGGATTCAGATCATAATCAAAGTCTTCTGTTGTATGGTTTACTTTCACATCCAGATGCGTGCCTTCACGGCCTTTTTTGGTGGTCACAATAATGACCCCGTTAGCCGCGCGCGAACCGTAAATACTGGCCGATGCCGCATCGCGCAATACCGCAATGGATTCAACATCGTGAGAATTAAGTTCATGCATGCCCGAATTGGTCGGCACACCATCAATAACATAGAGTGGATCGTTGTAACCCAGCACACCCAAACCCTGACCGCGAATGCGCACCGTAGCATTTGAGCTGGGGCTACCATTGGTTAGGATCTGCACACCGGGAATACGGCCTTGCAAATTTTGCATGATATTGCCGGAGGGTTTGCTACTCACCCCATCCAGATTGACATCGGCAACAGCGCCAGTGATGTCTTCTTTTTTGGCAGTGCTGTAACCAACCACCATCACTTCTTCTATTTGGCCCTCTCCTGCCTCGCCCGCACTGTTTGCTTGTGCATCGCGCGCTGTTTCAGCTGCCGGTGCTACATCCGTACTGACGATTTCTTCCTCGCCTTGCGCTTGTGCAGCTGATGCCATCACCGCCGAATGTACCGCACAAAAAACGGCACTTAGCACAAATTGTTTTTTATTCATGATCACGATGCCTCGTTGATTATTTTTTAATAGTTATTTTCAAGCGCTAAATTATTCGCTCCAGTTAAATATATAACACTGATTAACTTAATTAAAGATTAATTAGCTATAAAAATGCCGTCACAAGGTCAACAACAGGCTTATATTCACAAAACAACGATTTAATTATTTGATTTATAAGAATTTATTTAAATCACAACAAAACAATAGGTAAAATAAAAATTTATTACATTGATTTACTTAAAAAACTAACTAACAATAGATTAAACATATAAAAAGAATATTTTTTGTATTTAAAAACTGAAAACTTGTTACCAGTTTTCACCAAAAAAAATGCACTGTGTTACCGATCAACACAATGCGAGCACATAAGTTCACTTTTAAAAAATGCAGCACTTCTAGTTTTGCAGAGGAAAAAATAATGATTGCGGTGATTGGCGAGAACATTGTTGATTTATTGATGCAAGCCGATGGCAGTTTTAAACCCCATCTGGGTGGCTCACCTTTTAATGTGGCCATTGGCATTGGCAGGCAAGCAATTCCCTGTGCCTATCTGACGCCAGTATCCGAGGACGTATTTGGTATGCAGTTTGTCGATTATCTGACAACAAATGATGTTTATTATGCTGCTGGCCGCCGCTCTCCTCTGCCATCCTCAGTCGCACTGGTGACGCTAAACCAAAGTGGCCACCCGCACTACAGCATTTATCGCCATCATATTGCCGACCGCGACACCACCGCGGCGCAATTAATGCAGGCACTACCCGATACCACCCGGATTTTGCACACCGGCTCACTCGCACTGGAACCGCAAGACCTGCCAGCCATTATGGACGTGCTTACCTATACCAAAGGTCGCGGTATCAAAATCAGCGTAGATATTAATATCCGGCTGCAATTTGTTTCCGATGTGCGCGCTTATATTGATGGCCTTCAGCGAATCATTCCGCTGTGCGATTATCTGAAAGCCAGCGATGAAGATCTGGCGATGCTCTACCCCGGCAATAGCGAAGAACAGGCCATTAAGATTATCCGCGAGCAGCTGGAGAATGCCCTGCTTGCCTATACAAAAGGCGATAAGGGTGCGCGCCTGATAACAAATTCGTTCGACATCAGCACTCCCGTTATTACCCCCAGCACAATAGGTGACACGGTCGGTGCGGGCGATACTTTCTACGCTTGCTTGCTGGCGTATTTGCATGAATTTAATCTGGACAGCTGCGACAACAGCCAACTGGATTACAAGGATCTTCACAGTGCATTGATACGCGCAGCTACCGCAGCAAGCATCAATGTCTCACGTCATGGTTGCCTGCCACCGACCCGCCGTGAGCTCCTGCTCGCACTGGGCCATTAAAAATCGAAACACCTAAACCACGCATTTAATTTCAGCCATTAAAAACGCCGCCCAACTGGCGGCTTGCACATCATAGGTTTATCATCACACCCGTTTTAACCTGCAATTAATTTATTATTTTCATATTCATGTTTTTTATTGCCCACATACAACTTGCAAGTAGCTAACCATGAGTCAAGGCAGTAACTCTTCCACTCTCCGCCAATACAACGAACGCGTTGTCATTTCCGCATTGCGCAAAGCCGGTGCAGCATCCAAAGCTGATTTATCGCGCTTGATGGGATTGACGCTGCCCGCACTCACGCGCATTGTGGACGATCTTGAACAGCGCGGTTTGATTGAAAAATCCGGACGACGTAGCCAGGGTGTTGGCCAACCATCGCACCTATATCAAATAAATGATGATGGACTCTATTCGGTGGGTATTAAATTAGGCAGGCAAAATATTGAATTTGTGCTGGCCAATTTTGCGGGGCATTTGCTGGCAAAATCCACCAACGATTACAGCTCGCCAGCCCCATCGGATTTGCTGACCATTATCGAGCAGGGCGTTGCGCACATGGTTAGCCAATTGGATGCCGCCGCGCGTACACGTTTCGTAGGTGTCGGTATTGCCATGCCCTGGTTTATCGGAAAATGGGCCGAGCATAACGAAATGAGCGATGACGTCGCGGCGCAATGGGCCGCCGTCGATTTTGCCAAAGAATTGGAAGCGCGAATTGATTGCCCTATTTTCTTTGAAAATGATTGCTCGGCTGCAGCCGCGGCTGAATTGTATTTCGGCAAAGGCAAACCCTATGAACATTTTTTGTATATTTACATTGGCAGTTTTGTCGGGGGCGGTTTAGTTTTAAATGGCGATCTTGAGCGCGGCATTCACAGCAATGCTGCATGCCTGGCCACTATTCCAGTCCCTTGCTCATCACTTGATAGCCGCGCACGCGAACAAAAATGGGACACACTGATAAACCGCGCTTCCATTTCCACACTGATCGCCCATTTAAATTTCCACCAGATTACTATCAATCACATTTCAGAATTGGCATTAGTCATTGATGAGAACCGCTCACTGGTACACGACTGGATGGTGGACTGCGCCGACAGTTTAGTACACGCAATTCTCTGCAGCATCGGCTTCCTGGATCTGGAAGCTGTCATTATCGATTCGGAACTACCTAACTATTTACTCAGCGAATTACTCAGTATGGTTCGCCGCCGATTGACCTCATTGCAACAGCAACATTTATTTATTCCGCAGCTGCAACAGGGCAGCCTAGGTGAAAATGCGATTGCAATTGGTGGAGCCATTTTGCCGCTGTATTCACACTTTGCCCCGGACAAAACGGTGCTGCTAAAAGGTGGCGTTCCTGATCGATTATCGAACCACTAAAATCCAGTAACACATTTTTTATTATCGACACCTGTAAAAAAGCGGCTTATTTCAGCCGCTTTTTTATTTCGTTGTTCTTTTTTATTTCATTGTTCCCGTAAAAACTCAGCGCACATCAGCACTCTTGTCAGACATATTTTCCGAGAGCGATTCCAACGTGCGCCCCTTGGTTTCCGGCATCATGAAGAGCACAAAAATCAATTGCAGCACCATCATGCCGGTGAAAAACAGAAAGATAATGTATGGCTTGAATTCGTTGAGGAAATACGGCATCAGCAACGCAATCAACGCTGCAAAAACCCAGTGTGTACCTGAACCCAATGACTGCCCTTTTGCCCTGACACTATTGGGAAATATTTCTGAAATAAATACCCAGATAACAGCGCCCTGACCAATAGCATGTGAAGCAATAAACAGGAAAATAAAGAACACCACCAGCAAACCACCTGCACCGGTATAAAACGCCCAAGCGACGACAGACAGTGAAATAATGTAACCAAAAGAGCCTATCAACATCAGCGATTTACGCCCGGCTTTATCAATCAAGTACAAACCCAACATGGTGAAAACAAGATTAGTAATACCCACACCCGCAGTGGACAATAAAGATGATGCGCTGTCCATTCCCGCCAACTCAAACACACGTGGCGCAAAATAAATAATAAAATTAATGCCGGAAAGCTGGTTAAAAAATGCAATCAAAAATGCCAGCAATATCGGCACATTAAATTTTCCGGAAAATAACTTATCGCTCAATGCCACCTGTTGGCTGTGACGGACATCGCGCACAATTTTTTCCACATCTGGCTCATTCATCATTTGCCATACAGCGCGCGCGTGTTTTTCTTCGTTTTTCTTCAACAACAGCCAGCGCGGGCTTTCCGGCACCTTTAATACCAGCACAAGAAAAATAAAGGCGGGAATCACTTCTACACCCAGCATCAACCGCCAGTCATTTTCACTGATACCGGCCAGTAAATAATTGCAAAAGAATGCCACCAAAATGCCGAGCACTATTTGGAATTGGTACATGGCCACCAAACGGCCGCGGTGTTTAGCGGGCGCAATTTCCGAAATATAAGCAGGCACCGCAATGGAAGAAGCACCCACGCCCAATCCGCCAATAAAACGCAACAGTGAAAAAGTATATGGGTCCTGCGCGATAGCCGAACCGAGCGCAGAGATCAGATATAAAATACCAATACCGATCAGCGTCAGTTTTCTACCGTACTTATCGCAGGGAATGCTACCGAATAATGCCCCCAGCACAGTTCCCCAAAGTGCGGAAGACATAATCAGCAAACCATGCACCAATGGACTGGTATCCCAGAGCCTTTGTATTGGTTGGTCAGCGCCGGAAATGACCGCCGTATCAAAACCAAATAAAAATCCGGCGACCGCGACCGTAATCGCCCAAAAAATAATTTTATTCATACCACTACACCTGTTTATTTCTAAAAATGCCGCCGGTGCTTGCGAACAATCAAATACCGGCGACCAAAAAACGTTGTTATTTTTATAACAATAACTATTGCGCAAAACGCTCCAGATTACTGACGCTGATTGCATCTGCAGTGGCATAGACACCAACTTGATAATCCGCCAATTCGTATAATCTGAAACTGAGTGCGCGGTAGTGGTTAAAATACACTGCACCAACACCTGCCGCAGGATCTAACAGGATCTCAACCTCCACTCCCGCACCAGCATCCAAAGGTGTTGCTACAACAGGATTATCAGCATTTGCCGCATCACCTGCGCGGTAGTATTTCGCCCACTCTTGCGCGGCATTAATTTCAATAACCGCCAATTGATTGGTCAGGGGATTACGCAATTGCACACCAAAAGCTGCATCGGCGTTATCACTGGTGACACGAAATGAGAGCCGGTTTTTTTGCGCAGACTCTGCAAGGGTGAAACGCGCATTTGCCGCTACCGCAATCGCACTTCCGCTCTCACTTACATCGCCTGCATTCCAGACACGGGTAACCGGCTGGGCGCTTGCCAAACCGGCGCGCAATTTTTCCGGTAGAAAAACAGCTAATTCATCGCCAGCCGTTTTTCCAACCTGATGCACCATTAAATCGCCACCCCAGGTGGAGGCACCGGTATCACTCCGCCCTTGCTTGTGCGCAATCCAGCCAAACAGCAAACGCTCATCGTCATAACCTGCGGTACGCGCAGCGTAAAACGCTTTGCCATCGAGCGCTTCATACACCGGCTTGCCCCAGGCAGATCCTGTTTTTTGCAAATATTTCACCTGCCGTGAATTATCGCGCTGATCGGAATACACGATAAACGGCGTTTGTGCCAGCGCGAAATAGTCCGCCACTTCAAGATTGAGAGGCGAGGTTTCAGTATAGAGCGGAGCCGCCGCCGCCCAACTATTTAAATCATCCGATGTATATAAACCTATCGCCGCTTTTGATTGGTAACGCGATGTAATCAGCATCCAATATTTTTGCTCCGCTTCATTCCAGAACACTAGTGGATCGCGGAAATCAAAATCACTGTAACCCGTCGAGCCGGTAAACGTCAGCGATGACTGGGGAGACCAGCGCGCTAATGTATTGTCATCCGCCGTTGCATGCATTACCGCTTCTACTGGCGTAATTTGCGCATTGTGCCCGGTGTAAAAAAGATGATACTGACCGCTGCGATCTTTGATCACACTGCCCGAACCAATCCACTGATCCTGGCGCGTGGCATTACCCGATGCAGGCAATACTTCCAACGGGTAGGCCATGCTCAACAAATCATGAGTTTTTGCCAAATACCACGGATGAAAACCGCTGTTCTGCAAGTAATAAATATAATAGTTGCCGTTGTCGTAAAAGGGATTCGGGTCGCCCATATCCAATCGCAGCGATTTGCCATGACCCGCCACCATACTGACTACACTGGCTGCAACCGGTGTGGCCGCCGCTTTGCTTCCCTGACGGAATTCATCCAGCAAAATAAACGGGAAAGAGCCATCTTCCAGCGAATTATCGTGCGCATCGATAATTTCAATTTCTGCCTGCTGGCCAATTAAAGCGGAAACGTCCCAGCTCGCCCAGCTCAATTCTTTTTCCAAACCATTGCCCGTTGCATGACGAACAATTTTTCCATTCACACGTAGCACAACCGCCGTTGCGCGCTCACTGTCAAAACGATTGATGCCGCCGCCTGCCAAAAAATTAATGTAGCGGGAATTAATCGTAAACCTTGGGCTGCGCAAAGTGCCTGTGGCCTCCCAGCCATACCAACTACCAGCAACGTCGGCACCATCCGCAAAACCTTGCCCGTAACTGGCAAAGACGCGATCACCTAATTTATTAACGATATCGCTCGCCCACTGGCCGCCGTCAAAGCGAATAAAATCGCCACTCGCAATAAAACTATGATGCTGGTAGGTATCGTAACGGCCACAACAAAACTCAAACCCGGCAATGTGCTGATTGGCATCGGTCAGACGATTAAATAATGCATCGCCAGTTGACTGGGGCGCGGTGGTAATGTCTACCGCACTGACCGGAACCTTTGAGTCCGCAGCGGGCGCAACAGCCGCTTTATTTGCACTGCGGAATTCATCCGCTAGCACATAGGGCACTGCAGTATCGGAATTATCATCCGGGTGGTTATCAATAAATTTTATTTGCGCCGTTTTGCCAGCAAACTCGCTCACATCCCAGGATTCCCAAGTGATTTTATTGACCTGATTTTTGCCGTGAGCCTGACGCACGACAACACCATCAACGAGCAACACCACTGCGGTTGCATTGGCTGCATCAAAGCGATTGGCTCCGCCACCGATCAAGAAATTTATGTAACTGTGCCCAATGGTGAATGCAGGGCTCAACACACTACCTACCGCTTGCGGCCCCAATTGCGCAGCCGATGTATCCTCAGGATTTTCGTAACCATCCCCATAACTGGAAAACACTCGTTCACCGAGCGTGCCTTCAACGCCGCTTCCCCAAAATCCACCATCCAGCTTGATGAAATCACCCGTCGCCTCGACAAAAGAATGCTCTTGATAGGTGTCATACTGGCCGCAACAAAATTCGAAACCAGAAATGTTTTGTTGGTTATCACTGGCGCGCACAAAAAGGCGATCGCCTTCAGTGCCCGGTGTTTGGGTAATAGGTACTGTAGTTGATCCACTGGAAGAATTACCCGCACTGCTGGATGGGCGGGATCTCAGTACATCCGATACTGTTTGCCCCTCTTCCAAAATAATCAGTTCAACGTCGCTGTTGGCATTGTTTTTACCGTCACTGCCGCCCCCGCACCCACCCAACAAAAGGGTTAGTGCGCAGAAACCGGATGCTCCCGCTCGCATCCAATATAAAGGGTTGATTATGTGTCGCATTATTTTTATCTCCACTATTAATGTGCTATTGAGACCTGTTTTGGTTTTTTGCTTGCCTGTGGTTCGGGCTTGTTGGCCATAGCTTATTATTAACTTACATTGATTTAATTATTAGATTAGTTTTGATACTTATAGACTGTCAATCGGTTTTATATAAATGTGTAATTTATCAATAAAATACGCATTTTATCCGATAAAAGCATTACCAAAATACACACAAATTAGAATGCAACAGTGATTAACTTAATTTATATAATAAAAATGGAGGGATTTAAAAGAGATATACCAGAACAGAAAGCGCTAACGAATACACAGAAACCTACCCAGACAGCCGGGCTACTTCATAAATTGGCTGATATCAAAAACCTGCGCCGCGTGGGCGCGCATAAATTCAATAAATTCGGCTTCCGGCAATGGCCGCGCAATCACATAACCCTGGGCGACATCGCAGCCGTCTTTTTTCAACATTTGCAATGTTTGGTCATCTTCAACACCTTCAGCAACCGTCACCAGCCCCAGCTCGCGCGCCATTAAAATCGTCGAGCGCACTATGCTGTGGTTGCGCGGATTGCCGAGCATATCGCTGACAAAGGTGCGGTCAATTTTTAATTCGCGGATGGGGAACAGACTTAAATAAGAGAGCGATGAATAACCCGTACCAAAATCATCGACCGAGGCGTAAATACCTAACTCACTCAATTGCGTGAGCACCTGTTTTACGCGTTGCGGATCTGACGCAACCGAGGTCTCAGTGAGTTCTAATTTAATATCGCTGGATAAACCCTGATAACGCACAAGTGCCTGGCTCACAATGTCGGCAAGATTGGTCTCAATTAAATCGTAAGCGGCAATATTGATGCTAATGCAGCAGGGCAAATCGCGTTTGCGTAAGATCACCGCCACACGCACCGCCTCGTCGATCATCTGCTCAGTGACTTGCTCGATCAAGCCGGAATTTTCCAACAGTGGAATAAATACATTGGGTGGCACCAAACCCAAGCGCGGATGTTGCCAGCGCACTAACACTTCGGCTGAGGTAATTTTTCCTGAGCGCAAATCCAATTGCGGTTGAAACACAGGGAAAATACCCTGCACATTGCCGTCGATAAAAATCGAAATAATATCCAGATCGACACGGCTCGGCTCCATCGCCGCTTCATAGAGGAGCCAACGGCGGCGGCGCAATTCACTCATTGCCAGCGCAGTTTCCGCGTGCCGCATTAATTTCCCCGCTGAGCGCCCATGTTCAGGCCAATAGGCCGAACCACCGACAAATTGCGAATTTAATCCGGGGTCTGATTCGGCCATAGCGTCGCTCAAGCGATCAAATAATTCCAGCGCGTTACCTTTATTAATAAATAACGCAAATACACCGCGCCCTAAATAAGCCGCAAACGTATCGTCCAACTTGAGCAAATGAGTTGCAAATGCGCTCACAATCATTTCTGCGCGCGCAAAACCAAAGGTGCGCACAATCACATCAAGATCAGCGAGCTTGATCACCAGGATTTCTTTTTCCTGCTTCACCGGTTGTTGGTGCGCGTGAAAATAATCATCCAGCTGATCGATAAAATACGGCAATTTGGCAAGGCCGGTTTGCGCATCAAAATGCGCCGTACGGAGCAATTCCTGCTCGGCAATTGCGCGCTGCGCCAACGCTTCACGCAACTCCTGCGTGCGCTGCTCAACTTTGCGTTTTAAACTCCAATACCAACTACCGCCCAGAGCAAATGCCGCCAATAAAAGCGCCAAGGCACTGGAAAAAAAGGGCAGCCAGCGGTTGTCGGATTGTGCTGGCTCCAAATCGCTTTGCCATTTTTGATAGAGAGTTTGGTAATTGCCATTGGCGATGGCGGCACTCAGGGAATCCTGCAACCATTCCGCCAATTCCGGTTTGTTTTTATTGACGGCAAACGCATAGCCACGCGACCAAAATGGCGGCCCCATACGCGCCAATGTCCACTCGTGCTGGCGCAATAAATTATCGGCCGCAAGACTACCCAGCACCGCGTAATCGGCGTGGCCCTGCATGACCGACTCTATCGCTGCGAGGGTATTGGAGGTAAGCACCAACGCCGGTTTTTTCGCCTGACGGCGCAGCTGCTGATGGGCAAAAGACTCTTCTTCCACCGCCACTTTTTTATCGGTGAGATCATCAATCGATGACACGCGCGCAGCGGTGGGCAGCGCATAAATCGCATGCGATGAATAGAGATAAGCCTGGGTAAAAATAAACTGGCGCGAGCGCTCCAGTGAGTAGTACATAGGCACCACATCTAGATGCCCTTGCTCCAGCGCATGGATGGTATCCGGCCAGTTGCCCAGGCGATGCTCCGCCCTGCTGCCACCGAGGCGGGCGACCTCGCGCGCAAGATCAACGTTAAACCCCTTGATTTGATTTTTTTCCATCCACTCCAGCGGCGGATAGGCAAGATCGCCGCCAAATAAAATTTGGGGCGGGGGCTCATAGGCATAAACGGTGCGCGCAAGGTATAAATACACGAATAAAAAAACGCTGGCGCTGCCCGCCGGAAGTCGATGACTCAGGTACATCCTTTAACACTCGATTAATGGCATTCCGATTGGTCACACAGGAAAGATCCACTAAGCCTAGGGCATGAATGAATGTTTCACCAATTGCACAAGCGACCTGGCAGCGCAGGAGGGATAAGAAAAGTCAGGCTGGGGGAAGCAATCCGGCCAAGGCAGCGGAGTCTGTGCGCAGTTGAAGGCGGCGCCCTTCGCCCGCGACACTGATATCAATCACCAGCTCCGGCGCAGGTAAAACGCCTGCACCGCGCGTTGGCCACTCGATCAAACAGAGCGTGTTATCAGCAAAATAATCGCGGATGCCCATGTATTCCAATTCTTCTGCATCACCCAGGCGATAGAGGTCGAAGTGATAAAGGGTACGCGCTGGAAATTCATAGGCCTCGACCAAGGTATAGGTCGGGCTTTTCACCGCGCCGTGATGGCCAAAAGCGCGCAGGATTCCGCGTGTGAGTGTCGTTTTTCCTGCGCCGAGATCGCCGAGCAGATGCACGCTAAGCGCACCGGAATACTGATTAAAAGCGCGCCCCAGCTGCTCGCCTAAAGCGACCATTGCAGTCTCATCCTCAGCCAGATAGTCAGCTAAATAAGTAGGCATTGGCACCATCCGTTTAGAGCAATTGACCAAGGTAAGGAATTAGATCGGTCGCCAGCAGGCTGCGCTGACCGAGGTCTTCAGCGGCCAGATCCGCCGCACAGGCATGGATAACAGCCCCCAAGCGCGCCGCGTCATGGGCGCTCAAACCCTGCGCCACCAAACCGCCCAAAATGCCGGAGAGCACATCGCCCATACCGCCACTGGCCATACCGGGGTTGCCATCGGTGACGATACCGATCAGGCCATCGGCCGAGGCAACCAGACTACCTGCACCTTTTAAAATCACACTGGCGTTGTAGCGCGCGCTAATCGCCCGCACGGCCGCAAATCGGTCGGTTTGCACTTCTGCGGTAGTGATGCCCAATAAACGCGCGGCTTCTGCCGGATGTGGGGTGAGCAGCCAAGGGCTGTGCTGTTGATGGTTTGCAACAGGGACGACACGGCCTTCCGCGAGGATATTCAATGCATCTGCATCCAATACCAGTGGCAAGCCGGATTTGATTGCCTGTTGCAACATCTGCTCCGACCAGGGCGAGCGCCCCAAGCCGGGGCCGACGACCAGCAGGGTCGGACGCGCGAGCAATGGTTCCAGTTCCTGCCCGGAGACCACACCGCAGGCCATCACTTCGGGGCGCCGCGCGAGTATGGCGGACACATGCTCAGGGCGCGTCGCCACGCTCACTTTGCCCGCGCCAGTGCGCGCCGCCGCCTCGGCGGCCATCAAGGCAGCACCGCCGTAACCGGTATCGCCACCAATCACCATCACGTGGCCAAAGTCTCCTTTATGGGCATCGGCGGCGCGCGGTGCGAGCAGCGGAAACAAACCGCCCAGAGTCAGGTGTTCGACACTGGGGGATACTTGATTATAAGTAACGGCGGGGACATCCAAGTTAGCAAGGACCAACTC
>Ga0307408_100002660_pt1 | contig 12391 bp, 13 predicted proteins | sample 322Cmetagenome_FD_202116 | JGI IMG/M metagenome (GOLD analysis project Ga0307408, IMG submission 202116) | Maize rhizosphere microbial communities from greenhouse at UC Davis, California, United States - 322HYB-C-3 | ecosystem: Host-associated > Plants > Roots > Rhizosphere > Soil | place... | reverse complement strand
AGCACGCACACCACGGCCCGGCAGCGCCTCGAAACGCTCCACACGAGGTGTCGTGACCTGGCGTTCCCTGGCCGTGCGCACGATCCCCTGCGCGATCGGATGCTCCGAGTCTGCCTCGACGGCAGCCGTGAGGCCCAGCGCCGTGTCGGGGTCCATGCCGGCCGCCAGCGTCACGGCGACGACACCGAACTCGCCGCGCGTCAGCGTCCCGGTCTTGTCGAAGACAACCGCGGTGATATTCCGTGCTTCCTCGAGACCGCGGCGGTCGCGGACGAGCAGGCCGCTTCGTGCACCTAACGTCGTGGAGATGGCGATCACCAGCGGGATCGCGAGGCCGAGGGCGTGCGGACACGCGATGACGAGCACCGTCACGAGGCGCTCGACGGCGTACGCCGCGGTGGCCCCGGCCACGATCCAGCCGACGAGCGTCACCACCCCGGCACCTAACGCGACCCATGTCAGCCAGAACGCCGCGCGGTCCGCAAGGGCCTGTGCCCGCGACCGCGACGACTGCGCCTGCTCCACCAGGCGCATGATGCCGGCGAGCGCGGTCCGGTCGCCGGTGCCCGTGACCCGGACGCGAAGCGAACCGGCACCGTTCGTCGTTCCAGCGATGACCTTCGCGTCAGGCGCCTTGTGGACGGGCCGAGATTCGCCGGTCAACATCGACTCGTTCACGTCGCTTTCGCCGGCGATGACCACGCCATCAGCGGGCACGCTCTGCCCGGGCCGCACGAGCACGACATCGCTTTCGCGAAGCGCGCTGATGGGCACGTCGTCGCTCTTCTCGGCGGCGCCTCCGACAATGAGCCGCGTGGCCACGTTCGGAAGGAGCTTCGCCAGCTCGCCGAGTGCGCCCTGGGCCTGCGAGATCGACCGCATCTCGAGCCAGTGGCCGAGGAGCATGATCGTCACTAGCGTCGACAGCTCTTCCCAGAGCGGCATGCCCGGGTAGCCTAACGTGACGGCGGCGCTGAACACGAACGCGACCGAGATCGCGAGCGCGATCAGCGTCATCATGCCCGGCAGGCGGTCCGTGAGCTCGCGCCGCGCACCCTGGATGAACGGCCAGCCGCCGTACACGAACACGGCCGTTCCGAATACGGCTGGGATCCACTGGCTCCCCGGGAACATGGGCGCGTGGGACCCGAGCGCGCGCTGGAGCATGTGTCCCCACACGAGTGTGGGGAGCGTGAGCAGGAGGGTGACCCAGAACTTGTCCCGGAACATGGCGACGCTGTGGCCGGCGTGCTTGTTGTGCGCGCCGTGTCCCTGGTGTGCCTCAGCGGTTTCGCGGTGCGCGTGCCCGCTTGGCGCACCCGTCGCAGCGTCGTGGCCGTGATGTGCACCGTGTGCCGTATGGCCTGAGTGGCCGCGCTCGACGTGGGGCTCCTCGCCCGAATTGTCGTTGGGGGTCATTGTGGAGTCCTCTTGCAACCACGACGTAGTCTAGATACCCCCTCGGGGGTCGTTACGGCGTCGTGCCGACGCTCCAGCCCACGCACTTCGGGCGGGTCTACGCCGCGTACGGTGGCGTCTTCGTCGTCCTATCGCTGCTGTGGGGCTGGTGGCTCGACGGCCATCGGCCCGACGCCGCCGACGTGGCGGGCGCGTTGCTCTGCCTTGTTGGCGTCGCGGTCATCAGTACTGGCCGCGCGCCGCGCCTAACGCGGTCTGACGCCCGAATCGATCAGGCGATCGAGCCCGCTCCACGCCTCGCGAACGGCCAGCGACGGTCGACGGCGATGCGCTGCGGATGCCTCCGCATCGAAGACTGCGAGTTCGACCCGGTGGACGGCTGTACGCGTTAGCACGCGCGGTTATCGGTTCGCGGGCTCGAACAGCTCAACCGGATTGCCATCGGGGTCTTCCACCTGGATCTGCCTCCCGCCAGGTCCGACCTCCATCTCATTGCGAAAGCGCGCGCCGCTCTTTCTGAGCTCGGCGATACGGGCCGGAAGATCATTCACGTGGAGGATAACCCGGTTCCAGCCTCCGGGTTCTTGCTGGCGCCCGTCCGGCATTGCCCGGGAGCCGGATGCCCCCGGCCCGCTGAGGACGAGCTTGAGCTCCCCGATAGAGACCTGCCCGAACGCAGGCAGGTTTTGGTGGTCCAGCTTGAACCCAAGCGTATTCGTGTAGAACTCGACCGCGCGCCGCACATCTCGGACTTGGTACCTCACACCCCAGAGACCGCTGATTCGAGCCGGCCTGGACTCGGCGGAGGAGCCCGCTGACTGACCGTTGTGCATGATGACCTCGTTGCGTTACGCAGGACCCGGACGCCGAGGCCCATTCGACTACACAAATTGCACCACGCGGTACTGACGCAGTCGACCAGTCCGGGATGAGCGAGGAATGACGCATCCTACTGGGATCGTCGCGTGCTCGTCACCTGAGTGACTCGCCACGGGAAGAGTGCCGTGATCTTGCGCGCGTGAACGGTGACGGTATCCGTCGACTGGGCGCCGATCACCGCGTAGTCCACGGTGGCGGTCCAGTTCACGCCGATCAGCCCCGTCTGGCGGCTCCGCAACAGCTCGACGCGCTCGTTAGGCTGCACTTGGGCTTCGATCGCGCGTCGCGCCACGGGCTCCGGACCCTTGCTGATCGATAGCGCCGCGACGTTCGCCGCGCCAACCACGAACAGCCCCGCGGCCGCGAGCAGCACACGACGTATGATGGGGGAGAACAACGGTCGCGACGCCTCGGCGCTCAGCGTCGGTGGCGAGGCCGCGACGGCACGCGCTTGCTCCCGATTCAGCAGAAGGAGCGAGAGCTTCTCGCGATCGGCCCACAGCAATACGGCCAACAACGCAGTGTAGCCGAGGGCGAAGTACTTCACCGCGGGATAGTGGAAGCCGAAATCCATGGCGGTGACGTTCAGGGCGACCGCGAACAACGCGGCGGCCCCGATCGTTGCGGTGCGTGGAATCAGCAGCAGAATGGCCGGCACGAGCTCGAACAGTCCGGTGAAGCGACCGTACATCGGCGAGTATCCGTAGAACGCCCACACGAGCGAGGTGCCATCCACCGTCCTCTTGTCGATAACCCAATCGCCGTAGTTGTACTGGCCGCCCAGGACTTTGACGAGTCCGTACGTGGCAAACGTGATGGCGAGAAAGACGCGGATGACCTGGAGTGTGGCGGCCCAACGCGTCGACGTTGGGGCCGTCGCGTGAGCCGGAGCTGACGATGATTCCACGCTGGTAACCCTCAGGCTCTAGCCTTGGGCGCATACTGCTTCGCATCTAACGCCTTCGCAACGTCGCATCGAGTCCCTGAACCCGATCCGGTTAGTCGAGGACCTCGAGCCTCAGTACGCCAGGCTCACGGAGGTGGTTGATGAGGTTAGAAACGCTCTCGGTCAGGGGAAGAGCGGGCACAGCCGCGCACCAGCCCTCTGTTGTACCGATCTGCGGCGCCAGGGCCAAGTGTTTCGGTCGAGCCCGGCGCGTTAGGCATCCTAAAGTCTTCCGTGGGCTGGGAGTTAGTCGTGTTAACTGGGCGGTTATTCGAGTTGAGTGCCCGTCGCGTATTGAATTCGTCTTGGCGCACTGCACGACCGAGTCAGGTGCCGACCGGTTAAATCGCAATCCAGGCAGTCTCTATTTAGATTGCCGGCCTAACGACACAGGCGGGTCGCGTGTGGCGGTTCGTGGCAGTCCTCGTTCTCGCGATGATCGGCATGGTGCGGTTCATTGCATTCGCCGACTTCATCCAGCAGTGCGCTCTGTTCACGGCGTTCGGCGCGGCGGCGATCCTTCCCGTGGTGTTGAACCCAACGCGGAACTGGGTACGCGGTTTCTTCCTGTGCTTCGACATGGTGTATGCTGCCGCGTGCATCGGCGCGTGGTTCGGAGCGATCCACTACCCGGTGTCGCGGGGCGAGGTCTTCACGGCTGGCCTCATCCCCGGCCTCCTGTTTGGCACCATGGCCTCGCTCGGGGTAGCACGATCGGGGCTGGCAGACGTTGACTCGTCGCGGCGGTAACCGAGTCACCATCGACCAACCCCGTGACGGTCGTGCTTCGCTCGCGGGCTCAGCGACGCGTACGGTCCAGCAGATCGCGGACACCCTGCAGTACGGCGTCCGGTCGCTGCGCGTGGATCATTGCGTGCGACGCATCCTCGAGCACGCGGTGTTCCGCACCAGACAACGGCTCCACGAAGGCCGAGTTCGTCGCCAGCTTGGCCGCGTTCTGCGCCCGCACAACCTCCTCGGTCGAGAAGATCGTCTGGCTCGCGTCGATCCCCATTGCCGTGTACACGATCATCGGGACGGCCGGCATCGGACCGCCGTGCCTCATTTCCTCGTAGAGCTGATCCACATTGCTGGCTTCGAGCATTCCCGCGCGCACCTGAGCCGGATCGAGATGACGTTCGATCAGCGGCTCACGAATCTCCGACGGCCATTCCTTGTACATCCCTTCGAAGAGCGGTCGAAAGCCCTGGACCTGCTCCGGCCCGAGCTCGGGCATCGGCTTCGACTTCCATTCCTCGGCCGCCCGGCGCGCAATCTCCGGCTCGTGCGCCGGGTAATCCTCGTGGGCAGGATCGAGCAGGAGGAGTGCGGCGACGTCGGCCGGGAAGAGTTGGGCGAATCGCCGAGCGTAGAGGCCACCGAGCGAGTGGCCGACCAGGAGGTACGGACCCGAGAGTCCCGCATCGCGAAGAAGCCCTCGGAGCTCTTGCACCACATCCTCTGCGCTCCGCGGAACCGGAACAGCGTCGCTCCAGCCCGTGCCAGCCCGGTCGTAGACAACACTGGTGGTGAATTCCGCCACGCGCATGTGAACGTTGTAGTAACCGAGGCCGAACATCCCTCCCCCGGGCAAGAAGACGACGGCCGGTTCGCCCGTACCAGCACGGTGCAGATAGAGGGGACTGGCACCAGCGGTGTACCGCTGTCCGATCGGAGGTAGGTCGAGCGCGTTCGCTGACGGCATATGGGCCTCGCGGTTAGTTTCCCGGCCGAGTCCCTCGGGTATTTTCGAGGGTCGTCACTTATATACCCAATAGTATCTACATACCGACTGGTATCGCAAGAGGAGGAGTTGAGGCATGCCGCCCACCCGGCTCACTCAGCAGGCCCGCAAGGCGAAGACACGGGAGGCCATCGTCGCCGCCGCGACGCGACGGTTTGCGCTCCGTGGCGTGGAAGCCACATCGCTCGACGACGTCGCCGAGGCAGCCGGGTTCACCAAGGGCGCGATCTACGCCAACTTCCCCAACAAGCGCGCGCTCGTCGACGCTGTCATTGAGCGGAATGTCGTCCAGATCGACCCTGCCATTCTCGTTAGGCCCGATCTCCCGTTGGCCGACCGACTCGCGCTCATCGGCCGCGAAGTGGCCGAGCTGACCCGAACAGTGCCGAGGGAGACGGTGCTGCTCGACCTCGAGTACAGCCTCGCGGCGCTCCGCAATCCGCGAAAGCGGGCGACGCTCCCCGGTCGTCTGCAGGCACAGCAGGCACAGTCGAAGGACGTGCCAGCGCAGTTCGAGGCGTTGAATGCGGCGCAGGGCGCTCGCCCGCCATTCGAGTCCGCAGAACTGCTCCGGTTGGCAGCGATCCTCGCTCGGGGAATTATCCGCGCGGCGGCCGAAATGCCCGACGCGCTAACTCCAGGCGCGATCGAGACGCTCTTCCGCCTGTTGGCGGGCGGCGAGCCCGCCGCATCCGCTCGCCAATCCCGACGTCGACGCCGCGATCAGTGAGTCCACGCGTCGTGAGCATCGGGGCGGTGAGCGACCGTACACGATTGATAGGCTGACGTTAGGCGAGAGTATTCAACCTGGGGCTTGGCCGAGGAGGCGGGCAACGACGTCCAGGAGTCGCCGGGTGTTGAAGGGTTGGACCAGAATGGCCATGCCCGCTTCCTCGCGTACCGGGAGTGCCTCGGAAAGCTCGTCGCCGACGAGCAGCAGCGGCGCTCGATTCACCGGCGCGGCACCGTCCGGGGACCCGTCGGCGATGACGAGGGCCACGGGGCTTCATGACCGAGTGGGCCATCACGCATACCACACGCTTCAAGGCGGCGGTCGCACAGGCTGGGCACTCGGACCTGTTCTCCCTCGCGGGCGCGACGGGCGGGTACCGAATGTTTGGAAGTCCTTACGAGCGCCGCGCGGTCTACGATGCGCACTCGCCGATCACCTTCGTTCGCGAGGTGAGAACTCCGACCCTGATCATCCATGGCGAACGGGATCGCGGCGTGCCCATCACGCAGGGCTACGAGTTCTATCATGGGCTCCGGGCCACGGGCGTCGAAACGGAGATGGTCGTCTACTCGAACGAGGGTCACGGCATCGGCACGCCAGCGAACCAGGTGGACTTGAACCGCCGTGTCCTCGATTGGTTCGATCGTCACCTCCGCCGCACAGGCGCCGAGCGGTGAGGCGGCCGGTGGACCTGCCGCTCATCGGCTCCTTCCTGCCGAACGTCTGCACGGATTCGGGGATGGAGCCGGACATCCTCGTCAGACTGACGGCGGGCGACGTCGCACGAGGCCGCGATCCGGAGACGGAGGCGGTGCGGCGTCAGGTGGGCGCAACGAGAAAAGCGAGCGGGCGGTAACGGGCCGCGCCGGAGCGGCATACCGACGGCGGGAGGGCCGACGTGCGAGCCAGCAGTTGCCGTGTAGACGGCTCCAGCTGGCTCGCTGACCGTTAGCTCGTGCTAGCTGGCGCAGCGGACCACCACGCTCAAGGACACCTCGGTCGCGGCGGTGTTGAACATGTGCACTGCCCATCCGGTCCCGTCAGCCGACGGTCTACTTTCGACAACGAACGGAAAGTCGGTGCTACCCCTGTTGAGTATCCGATACCCGCCGCCCGCCACCTGAGAACCGGCGGGACATGCCTGCTCGGCCAAGATCCGCGCCTGAGACGCCAGGGGTTGGATTGGGGATTCGACCGTGAAGAATCGCGAGACCGCCGCGGGATTGCCGTCGGTCCACGAGAACTGTACGTGCGTGCTCTTCGAGCACTCCTGCTTGAGATTGATCTCCTTGATGCGGTACGTCGTGCCGCTCGACGGGACGTAGCAGGCATAGAAGACCTTGGGCACCGTAGCGGACTGCGCCCGGAGCAATCCCGGGACCGCGAGGGCCGAGAGTCCGAGCAGGATCGCCGGCAGCGAAAGACGGGTGTAAGTCGTTAGGCGTGACATCGTATGCTCCTGAGACATTCGTCTCGGTGGGTCGTTAGGTCGCGCGGCATCATGACGCGCGTGTTGATTGCGAGGGCGGTGGAACAGCTACACGAGTGAAGCCCTGATCTCGTCGACCTCGAGCCGCATCGCGTCGAGGTCGGCGGCGTCGCCGCGCGCGGGATCCGTGAACTGCGCGAGGACGCTCTGGACGGTCGCCGCGGCGCGAGCCTTGGCGTTCGTGCTGGCGCTCGCGTCGCGGAGCTTCGCGTCGAGCGTGCGAAGTGCATTGCCGACCGGTGTGGCCGCATCCTTCTCGAGTGCCGGCAGAATGCGACCAATCGCGTCAGCCGTGAGCTCGGTCTGCGCGACGACCAGTGTCGTCAGACGCGGGACTGAAGGGATGACCGACGTCGATGGCGACGTCGGATTTCCGTGCTCGGCGCACGCGGCCAGCGCGGCGACGACGGTGAACGCGATCGCACGGCATGCGAGCGCGAGAGCTGGTGGACGCGTAATTCTGGTGAAGCGCGACATGACGGTCTCCTTCCGTATCGGACGTGATTGGTGTTTATGGAACTGGCGGATCCGGTGCGATTCGTCCGGCATCCGGCCAGCGCGGAGAACGGTAAAAACGCGCCTTACCACGGAATGACCCGCGCATCACCTGTGCGTAAATGCACGCCGTGCAATGTGTTGCCGATGGACGAGACCGACGCGGCGGTCTGCTCGGCGCCTGACCCGCTCGGCGGGAGAGGGCGAGGTCACGTGCAAGACGTCAGTCCCACGTTCGATTGCCGGTACCAAACACCCGCCGTACTATTGCCCTGCGTTTCGCCTTCGAGGTTGCGCCGTGATTCGCATCAAGGCGCTCGGCGGGCTGTGTGTGTACGGCGACGACGGAAGACCGCAGTCGGGAGCCGCGGCCCAGCCACGCCGCATGGCCGTACTCGCGCTGCTCGCCCATGCCGGCGATCGCGGCGTCATGCGGGATCGCATCCTCGCGCTGCTGTGGCCCGACACGGAGGAAGAGCGGGCGCGCAACAACCTCGCGCAATCCTTGTACGCCCTCCGACGCGACCTTGGCGAAGACACCATCGTCGGGACGAAAGAGCTACGGCTGAACCCGGACGGAATCTCGAGCGATGTCGCCGATTTCCGCTCCGCGTTGACACGCGGAGACAACGCGCGCGCGGCGTCGGTTTACACCGGCCCATTCCTCGATGGGTTCCACGTTCCCGGCGCGTCCGAGCTCACGCGCTGGGTCGACGACGAGCGACAGGCGTTGTCCCACGAGCACCGGCGTGTGCTCAAGTCACTCGCGAGTGCTGCAACCGCCGCGGGTGACACCGATGGCGCCGTGGCCTGGTGGCGGAAGCTCGCGGCCGCTGATCCACTCAACCCGCGCGTCGCCATCGGACTGATGGAGGGACTGGCTGCTGCCGGTGACCGCGCCGGAGCGCTCGACCACGCGCGAATCTACGAGGCGCTACTCGAACAGGAGCTCGACTTGCCGCCCGATCGCGAGGTCGTCCAACTGGCCAAGCGCCTCCGTGATTCCGCGCTGCCGGTCGAAGCTGCGGCAACGGTCGCTACGATCGAAGCCACAACGCCGATGTCCAATCGCGCGGCACCAGGAATCCGAGCGACGGTCTCGCCGCTTACGCCTAATGAAGAGCGGGACCACGAGCCGACGGATGGTGCTTCGGACGCCGCTATCGCCACCGAGTCGGTTGATGGCCCACCCGTTTTCTCCCCCGTAGCTCCGCCAGCGGTGGTCGCGACAGCGCCTGGTGCTGCCCCGTCGCGTCGCGGCTCGCGCATCTCGCAGTGGGGCGTCGCCGCTACGTTCGTCGCGGTAGCGGTGGTGGCGGCGACATGGTATGTCCGCGGCTCGAGAAGCAGTACTGCGATGCCCGTCGTTGCCGTCGGTTACATCGCCGGCTATGAGCTCGGCGAGCGTTCGAGTGAGCTCACCGCGCCACTCGGCGACCTGCTCGCCACGAACCTCGCACGCGTCCCGGGTCTGCGCGTGGTCAGCGCTGGCCGCATGCTCGAGCTGATCGCGCGTGCGGGCTCCGATACCAGCGCTCGCGCGTTGAAAGCGGCCGCCACGGCGGCCGCGCGCGCCGCCGGCGCGACCGAGCTGGTGGACGGTGCGCTGTACCGACGGGCCGACCGACAGCTGCGACTCGATCTCCGCCGGGTCGACGTGGCCACCGGCGCCATCGTCGACGCGCGCACCGTTGAAGGGCCGGATCTGTTCGCCCTCGTGGATAGCGGCACGGCGCGGCTGGCGACGCGGCTCGGCGTGAACGCCCCCGCGGGGTCGGTGGCCGACGTCACGACGCGCTCGCTCGCGGCGTACCGCCTCTACGTCGAGGCGATGCGACGCTACTACGCGACGGACGAGGTCGCGGCGCATCGGCTCCTCTCGGCGGCCGTAGCCGAGGACTCGACGTTCGCCCTGGCCACGTACTACTGGGCCGTGACGACGCCTAACGCGGAAGTGGCCGCCGAGCGGATGGCACGTGCGGTGCGACTCTCCGCCGCCGCGAGCGACCGTGAACGCCTGACGATCCGCGCCGGCGTGGCCTTTCATCTGTCGGCGCCCGAGCTGGGCTCGATTGCCGAGACCCTCGCCACGCGGTATCCCGACGAGGTACACGGTCACTTCTATCGCGGCACCGCGTTCTCCATGGCCGAGGACTACCTCGCCGCCGTGCCGCACCTCCGGCGCGCAATCGCGCTGGAGTCACTCGCGACGGATGCCCGATCGGGTGCACCGGCCGGCCCCGGACCGTGCCCCTCCTGCGACGCGCGCAACCGGCTCGTGTTCGAGTACCTCTCGCTGGACTCGCTCGCGGCAGCGGAGCGCGAGACGAAAGCGTGGATCCGCTCGGCACCCACGTCGGAGATCGCGTGGGTGCAGTTGAGCTATGTGCTCGACGCGCTCGGGCGTCCGGGCGACGCGCTTGCCGCGCTCGACTCGGCACGGCACTTGGAAAACGGCGGAAGCACGGAAGTGCAGAACGCGGTCGTCTCGCACTGGCTGCGCGTCGGCGACTACGCCCGGGCCGAGGAGCTGCAGCGAGTGAGGCTGGCCAACGCGTCGGCGCTGGACCAGCGTCAAGCCCTGTGGTACCTCGCCATCGCGCTTCGCGACCAGGGGCGCGTGAACGAGGCGCTCGCGATGGCCCGCCGCTTCCGAACCATCAGTGCGAGGATCGAGCCGTCGCCGGGTCCTGGCGGCGTGCCGCAGTCGGCGACGATGGAGGCAGTCGTCCTCGACGCAATGGGTCGATATCGCGCAGCGGCGGCTCTGTTCGACTCGATAGCACACTGGCGCGTGGCCGGGATGGCCCCGTCGCAATACGCACGCAATCGCGTCTGGATGTCGGCGCATGCCGCGAATGCGCGCGCCGCCATGGGTGACACGACGGGCCTGCCGGAGCTAGCGGACACGATGGCAGCGTATGGGTCACGGAGTGGGCTCGGTCGCGACCAGCGGCTTCACCACGAGGTCCGCGGGCTCATCCTCGCCGCGCGTGGCGACGACAACGCCGCCATGAGCGAGTATCGGGCGTCCATCCGGTCACTCACCACCGGTTACACCCGCACTAACGTTGTGCTCGCGCGTTCACTGCTTCGCCTCGGCCGCGGTGCCGAATCGGTGCCCGTGCTGCAGGCTGCGTTGCGCGCCGGCGTCGAGGCGTCGGCTCTGTACGTGTCACGCACCGAGCTGCACGAGCTGTTGGCGCGCTCCTGGGAGGCCGCAGGCCGAAGCGATAGCGCGGCGGCGCACTTCCGGATCGCGGCGCGAGTCTGGAGCGCCGGGGACCCGCCGTACCGGGCACGTTCGGCGGCGGCCGCGGCGCGGGCCGTCGCGCTCACTCGTTAGGTAGCACCGGGAGACGAGAGCAGGCAGCTTTTTTTCGCGCTTCCGCCACCAGGTCGGGCTCGTGCTGGTTCGCCGGGCGGAGCAGAGGACTGGCTTCTCGCTGACCTCGACCGCGACATCGGTCAATGTCATCGGTTCGGACACCGGTGCAGCGCCCGGCATGTTGGTTCGGGAGCACACGCTCGGTTTGCGCGGCCGGCCGGACTTTGTCATCGAATACGGCGCACCTACGAGCGACGCCTGTACCCACTCGAGGTCAAGCCTACGCAGCGCAGCCAGCGCGTCTACGAAAGTGACGAGATGCAGGTCGGCGCCTGACGATCTCGCTGAGGCGCATTGGCCGCTGGCTCGCGCGCCCATCTCCTCGAGACGAGTCGGCCCGGGATCTTCGCGGTCGGCGAGGTTCGTGCAGGGAACATCAAGTCGCCTCGGCGGTGGGCGAGGGATCGACTGCGATTGCGTTGATTCACAAGGTCCTCGCCGAGTAGCGGTGTTCCTGCGACGGGCGAGCGCCTTCACGTCGGAGTCCGCATGGAAGTCAGCGTGCTGCGGCTGACTCGAGCTAGTCGGAGCACGGGACCTAACGCGCGTGCTAGTCGGCGCGGCCGAAATACCGCTGGATACACCAGCGGATCACACTCTCGGCAAGCAGCCGTTCCTCTGGCTTCGCGTACCGGTCGATCGCCCCAGCCAGGCGCATTTGCCGCTTGAGGTCAACAACCACCCGTTCGACTGGGGCACCGCGTCGGCGGGACTCATCGACGTTCCGACAGACCGCCTCCTCGAGCGCAGCGGCTGTTGCCTTGTCGCGGAGCGCGACACGCCATTCGGCCAGCAAGTCAGTCGCCGCGGCGTCGCCGCCCGCCTCGAGTTGCTCCGGATCGGATTGCATCGGGAAATGGGCTGGTGACCTGAACGACTGCCACGTCATGGCGAACACGCGATGCGTGCGTTGCCATATCGCTGGAACGGGCAAGCCTGCTCCAGCGTTGCGCGCGACCGGAGCGGCTGTAACAGCGCGGTGTCAGGTCTCTGAGCGACCTGCCGCATATCGCACAGAAGAAAGCGGGCGCCGACACTGTCTATGGCCAACGAGTCCCACGACTCGTCCCACGACAGCCTCCGGCGCCCGCCAATGGTGCGACGCTCTAAGTCGTTGCGCTGCTTGAATGGCTAGGGACGGAATCGAACCGCCGACACGCGGATTTGCAGGCAGCGTGCAGCTCCACCGCGGGTGTGCTGGAGCAGCCAAAACTGGACCGCAACTCGCTCTGAACTCGCCGACACCTCACGTGAATTCGCTTCACCGCCCGCGAGTTCACCCGCGAGTTCGCCTCACC
>Ga0307408_100002659_pt1 | contig 12395 bp, 11 predicted proteins | sample 322Cmetagenome_FD_202116 | JGI IMG/M metagenome (GOLD analysis project Ga0307408, IMG submission 202116) | Maize rhizosphere microbial communities from greenhouse at UC Davis, California, United States - 322HYB-C-3 | ecosystem: Host-associated > Plants > Roots > Rhizosphere > Soil | place... | reverse complement strand
GGCTCTTGGTGGGGTGGCGCAGGATGCTGCTGCGGTACGGGGGGTAGTCCAGCCGGGGCTGGGTCTCGGCCGGGGCGCCGTCCTTCAGAGCGCGGGCGTAGGCGTCAGCGAGGCCGTTGATCTCGGCGCTGAGGTCCTGCTGGGTTTCCACGGCGGCGTCCAGGTGCGCGTGTCCCGCCTTGGGTTCGGCAGCCGGGACAAGTTCGTCCGTCGCTGGTGATGATGCTTGCGGCACGGCTGGCTCCTTTCTGGTGGTTTTGGTGGTTTAGTGCCTAGTTGTGTCAGGTGCGGCGCAGGGAGCCGTGCTGGCGCTGGTCGTACTGGACCGAGTGCCAGACCGGGGCGTTGGGGGCGCCGTAGCCTACGCCAATGCGCGCGTGGCTTCGGGCTATTCAGGAGCCATGTGTCGACGACCAGCGCTGCGAGAGGAGATCTGTGTTAGCTCGCGGGTTCCTTTACGGTTCGGGTAGCAGCGAGGGCGTGCGGGACTGCCACCAGGGCAAGTACCGCGAGGGCGCCTGCGGCTGCAAAGACGTAGAAGCCCCAGGGGTAGGCGATGCCGGCAGCGACCAGCCCTCCCGTCACGGCAGGTCCGGTGATGGCTCCAACCCGACCCACGCCGGCGGCGAAACCGAGGGCCGTTGCTCGCAGGCGTGCCGGGAACACTTGGGTCACCCAGGCGTAGACGAGCACTTGGGAGCTAAAGACGAACACTCCCGTAACGAAGACGAGGGCGTTGAGCAGGAGCGCATTGTCGACCTTGATGCTGAGCAGGGCAAGGCAGGCCGCGGAGAGGCCGAACCAGAGCAGCACGATGGGTTTGGTGCCGTGCTTGTCGGCCAGGATACCGGCGATGATCAGGCCTGTGACGGCGCCCAGGTTCAGTACCAGCAGTAGGGACAGGCCTGCGGTGACAGGGTATCCGGCGGAGGCCATGAGCTGCGGAAGCCAGGTGTTCAGACCGTAGACCAGCAGCAGGCCCATGAATGAGGCGGCGGCGATGGCCACCGCGACCAGCGGGTATGGCTTTTTCGCGAGGTCCCGGAACCCCGTTTGTTCTTCGTTCTTGTCGTCCGCTGCGGCCGGAAGGGATTCCGGCAGCTTGAACCATAGGAAGGGCAGGAGGGCGAAGCCTGCAAGACCACCGACGACGAACATGGTGCGCCAGTCGGGAATGACTATCAAGGCCAAGAAGGCTGTTGCCACGGCGCCGACGTGGTAGCCGGTCATGGTGCGGGTGGTGGACTTGCCTGCGGATCCGGCCGGCGCGTAGTCATTCATGTAGGCGAGGGCGACCGGAAGGCAGGCGCCCAGTCCGACCCCGGCCAGGAGGCGGAACGCGCCGAACACTGCAACGTTAGGTGCCCACGCCACCGCGAGGGTGAAGATGGAAAACCAGAGCACGCAGGCAACCACCAGTTTGCGGCGCCCAAAGCGGTCCGAAAGCGGAGCGATGAACAGCGCGCCCAGGCCGACGCCGACGAGGGAGATGGTTGCCACCAGGGTGGCGCCGACCGCGTCAAAGCCCAGCTCGCCGGTCTTAATAAGCGTGGGAATGACGGTGCCGAGCACTACCAGATCAAAGCCGTCAAGAACCATGGCCAGCCAGCAAAGCCAAACCGGCCATTGTGATGTGCGCGTGGAGGGAGAAGTGCTCATTTAATCCTCATTGATTAGGGAAAAAGTAGGAATATGCCAAGCCGAGAGCTGTACAACTCATGTGAGTGATGTGCGGCATACGCTCCGGTTACGAGGATAGAGGCAAGTTCATGCAACGCACAACTGTTCGCGATACGAACGAGAGCTTTGGTTAGATCTCGAAGCCCCGGGGCAGGCGCAATCCTTCCGTTTTGACGGTCAGGTATTTATTGGCCATGACGATCTTGGGCTTTTGAGTGAGCTTCTGCTACGGCGAACACAATTAGGGGTGCTTCACTTTGGCCAGCCGGTGTAGGCCTCGGCAAGGTAGGCCATGCCGTGCCTGGATGACATCACCGAGTTCAGCTCACCCAGCTGCCGGGCACGGGAGAAGTCATCCGCATCCGCAGGAGTGTGCAGCATGGTGGTCATCCAGTAGGAGAACTGCTGCGCTTTCCACACCCGCTCCAGGGCGCGGTCGCTGAAGGTATCCAGCAAGTGGTCAGAGCCGGAGTTGTAGTGGCTGTCCAGTCCTTCGAAGAGCATTTTGACGTCGTGGATGGCCAGGTTCAGGCCCTTCGCACCGGTGGGCGGGACGGTGTGGGCAGCGTCGCCGGCGAGGAACAGGTTGCCGTGGCGCATGGGCGTGTGGACGAAGCTCCGGAACGGCAGGACCATCTTGTCGATGACCGGGCCCTCCTTCAGCTCAAACCCGTTGCCGTTGACCCTGCTTCGGAACTCGGCCCAGATCCGCTCGTCATCCCACTCGGCGACGTTTTCCTTGGGGTCGCACTGGAAGTACATCCGCTGGACGGTCTCGGTGCGCTGGCTGATGAGGGCAAAACCGTTCGCGGAGTTGGCGTAGATCAGCTCGTTGGAGCTGCGCGGGGCCTCGGCGAGGATCCCGAACCAGGCGAAGGGGTACTCGTGGAAGTACCACTTGCGGCTGGCTTCCGGAATCTGGAAGCGGCAGTGGCTGCGGGAACCGTCGGCCCCCACCAGGAAATCGGCCTGGATCTCGAACTCCACCCCTTCGGAGTCCGTGAACCACACCTTTGGCTTGCCTTCGAGCTCATGCACTGTGGTGTCCGTGACGCTGTAGCGGACGTCTCCGCCGTCCTCCTTCCTGCGGGCGGCGAGGTCCAGGAAGACGTCGGTCTGCGGGTAGAGCCACACGGACTCGCCCACGAGGTCCTTGAAGTCCACCCGGTGGCTCTCCCCGTTGAAACGCAGTTCGATGCCGTCGTGCCGGTCGCCGTCGCGCAGTACCCGGTCCGAAACCCCGCTGTCCACCAGCAGGTTCACGGTGCCGTGCTCCAGGATGCCGGCACGTACGGTTTCGGAGATTTCCTTGTGGCTGCGGACTTCGATGACGGTGGAGTCGATGCCCGCCTTGGCCAGCAGGTGGGACAGCATCAGGCCGGCCGGGCCTGCGCCCACAATGGCTACTTGGGTGGTGATAGTTTTTCGTGCCATGATCGTCTCGCTTCGTTGCGGGCCCGGGGGCCGTTTCCGGTTCTGGCACTCAGTGTGCGGCAGTGCGGGTGACGAACGTAACAACGATTCCGTTCAATGGGCGTCAGGGAGTGAGACCGCGGGCGATGCCCCGCGCCGCGGTCTGCAGGGCCGGCACCAGCGCCTGCAACCGGACCTCCTGCAAAGGGACCACTACGCCGAGCGAGGCCACTGCGCGCTTCCGGCGGTTGAGCACGGGGACGGCGATGCCCCATGTGTCCGGATCCACCATTCCCTGCAGCTGCGCGAACCCCTCGCGGGCCGTTTCGGCGAGGAGCCCACGGACGGCCTCGGCGGAGACCTTGCCGTCCGGGTCGAAGAAACCCTCCAGGTACTCCGCCTGCAGTGCCTTGTCCTGGTGTGCCATCAGCGCCAGGCCGGCGGACGTGATGTGCACCGGCATCCTCCCCGCCACCCGGGCACGGTTGGCCACCGAACCCCGCCGCGAAAGCCGCTCCACAAACAGCACCTCCCAGCCGTCCAGCACCGCAAGGTTCACGTTCTGGTTCAGCACCTGCTGGATGTCCTCCATAAACGGCATCGCCGCCTGCCGCAGTGCGAGGGCAGGCGAGGCCCGGTTCACCAGCTCCCACAGCCGCAGACCCGGCCGGACCACACCGCCCGGTCCGGCATCCAGGAGGTTGTGCTCGGCAAGCTGCCGCACCAGCCGGTGGGTGGTGGTGAGCGGCAGGCCGGCGCGCGCCGCCAGTTCGGAGAGTTGCAGGGTGCCGTCCGGCGGGAAAGCGGAGATGAGCCGGACAATCCGGTCCACCACCGAATCGCCGGATTTTGAGTTCGCCACGCCGCACCATCTTCCATTGAACGGTCCCCGGCACCAGCGTACCGCGGGCAGGAAAGGCGATCAGGCCGCCGTCGTCCATTGCCTCGGACGGCGCTGGCGGTAACGCGATGTGTCTGGCTGACTTACACCCCACCCTGACGTCGGGGCGTCTGATCAGGGAGGATTCGCCTGCCCCGAGCTCGGTCTCTCGTTCTAGGACTCCCGCTGAGGAGTAAGTAGGGTCATCCGAGCCCTTGCGCCAGACGTGTCCTCATTAGTTCATGTTTCGTTGGTCTAGGTCGATGTTTATCGAGCCAACACACCGGTTCTCGTCCCTTCCTCTGTCAGGATGACATCTGTCAGCAAAACGGTGTTCGACGCTATCCTGACGGCGAAGAGTACGCCGAATTTTTCCTCCTGACGGTTTGCCCTGGAAGCCCTCCGTGAGCTTTTTATCCCGTTGGCACCGCGACCTCGCTGGTGGCCCCTGCGTTGTCGAATCGGGTGCGGTTTTCTTGAATCTCATCGTGGTGGCTGCCGGCCCAGTCGATCAATGTGGTGATGGCGGTGAGCAGGGTGGCACCGAGATCGGTCAGCGCATACTCGACCCGTGGAGGCATCTCGGCATAGGCGGTTCTGGTGACGAGACCGTCGCGTTGCAGTTGGCGAAGGGTGTGGGTCAGCATGCGCTGCGAGATGCCAGGGATGGAGCGCAGCAGATCTGTGTAGCGCAGGGGGCCGCTCTGCAGTGAACCGACCACAAGCACGGCCCACTTGTTGCCGGCCCGTTCGATGATCTGCCGGATGGTTTCTCCGTGTTCCGCTGGCCATCGGGAGCAGGTCCAGACAGGGCGTGGGCCTGCCTAGCGATGGTGTCAGGTTCCATGGGGCACATGTCCTTCCGGTTTCGCACACGCGTGTGCCTTTTGTAACGCATCCGATACTGCCTCATCGTGGGGTTACACACTATTAGTAACCAAGGCGGGATTCCCGGCCTGCACGTCAGCCAGCGCCGCCCGTCCCGGAAGGAAGATCATGTTCATGCGTGCCGTTACCGTTTCCCACTTCGGGGGACCCGAGGCAATTGAAATCACATTGGTTCCGGTGCCCAGGCCGGGCGTTGGACAGGTGCGGGTCAGGGTGGGGGCCGCTGCATTGAATCCGGTGGACGCGGCCATCCGTTCCGGAGTTTTCGGCGGCGAGGGAGAACGGCTCGGTTTGGGCTGGGACGTCGCAGGAACGATCGATGCAGTAGGGGCCGGAGTGGACTGGGAGGTCGGCGTACGGGTGATAGGGCTGGCGACGGGCCACCGTGAGCCACTGGGTACGCATGCCGACTACGTCGTGCTCGATGCGGACGCTGTTGCCCCGGCCCCTGTTTCGCTCGACGATGTCTACGCCGCGACCCTGCCCCTGAACACGTTGTCCGCCGTTCAGGCGCTGGAGATACTGGCGTTGCGTCCGGGGCAGAACCTGCTGGTCACAGGAGCGGCCGGCGCCGTCGGAGGGCATGCGGTGGAGTTGGCACACCGGCAGGGGCTGGAGATCACCGCAATGGCTTCCCCGGGCGACCAGCCCTTCCTTCTATCCCGAGGAACTGATCATTTCCTCTCCCGAGGGGCAAACCCCGCAGATGGCAGCTTCGACGGGGTGCTCGACGCCGCGGGCCTGGGGCGCCCCGCGATCGCCGCGGTTCGTGACGGGGGCTCCTACGTCGGCCTATGGCCGGGACAGGAACCGGAGTCCGAACACGGTATTCGTGTCGGTGCGCTGGATGTGCAAGCCAACGGCGCTCAGCTCACCGAGCTTTCACGCCTCGCCGACCAGGGTGAGCTCGTGGCACGCGTCGCACAGACCTACCCGCTTGACGAAGCGCTGGCAGCACACGAACGGCTGGCCGAAGGCCGCCTGCGGGGCCGGCTCGTACTCGTCCCCTGACACAGCAAGCCTGCATCCAGCGGACCAGAAGGCGTCCTCGAATCGTGCTAGTCGCGTTTGTGGAACTGCCGGTGTAGTTGTTCGTCGGTCATCCGGTACCGCATATTCCCATCGAGCAGACGCGGTTCAACCCACACCTCGTAGTTGTCGGCTGCCGAAAATAGCTCGCGTCCTTGCACGCCATCTGCCGCTACCCAGAGCAGACTGGAGTCCTGCATTGCGTCTTCAACGATGCCGGCACGGATGAGGGTGCCCCGCCTTGTTATTTCCACAGGGGCTCCGATCAGTAGGTTCCATTCCTTCATCAGGTACTTGACCGTACGTCTCGTTGGCATGTCTGCACGCAACCCGTCTTTTGTACGCCCTGAATGGGCGGTTCGCGTGGTTGGCTGGGCTATGCCCGGGCTGCCTCGACGAACGCCAGCACGCGCGCTGGGCTAGCTGTGCCGCCAACAATCGGCAGCGGGGTGACGACGATAAAGGCGCCGGTTGCTGGCAGTTGGCTGACGTTTTTCAGAGACGTTACGCCGTATTTGTCGTTCCCGAGGAGGTAGTGATGCATCGGGAAAGGTGGTTCCAGACCGAATCCTGCCCCGGCATCAATACCCACGGTCTCGACACCGAACCCCGCGATTTCCGTCTCTTCAGCCAGCCAGCGCGCGCAATCCGCTGAGACGCCAGGGGTGTGCGGCCCTGTTTCATCTGCGTTGAGGAACAGGGCTTCGTCGTGCCCATAGTGATCCCATCCTGTGCGGTAAAGCAGCCATGCACCCTTTGGCAGCTTTCCATGGGCGTCCTCCCACGACTTAACATGGTGGATCTCGAGCAGGAAGTCCGGGTTTGCGGCGACTTCGGAGCTCACATCGATCACGACGGCGGGCCCGACGAGTCTTTCTACGGGCAGTTGGGATACGTCCCGGCCTGCCCGACCGCTGATCCAGTGGATCGGAGCATCGACGTGGGTGCCGAAATGCTCTCCGACATGGATGTTATTGTGAGCCCACATCGGTCCGCGTTCATCGTAGGCGGCAACCTCCTCGAGGTCGAGATCGATCACATTGGCCAGCGGTTCGGGCAAGCGCAAAGCGGGAGTCTCCGGCGTCAGCGGTGTGGTGAGGTCGATGACCTGGATGTGTCCCTGTGCCAGGCCTTTGAGCAGGCCCGCAAGCGTACCGGCTCCTGCGGTCGGTGCTGTCTCGGTCATGGTCATTCTTGCCTCTCGTTCTCTGATGCATGCCGGATATGTGTGTTGCAGGGGTTCGTTGGCCCTCCTAGTGGCCTTTGAACACTTCCTCAAGCCACCATGAGGCAAAGCTGACGGTCTTCGCGTCGATCAACACGGGGGTGTCACGAGGTCCAGCGAGCCAGTGACGAACGGGATCGAGGTCTTCGGGTGTCCTGACGGTGACGGCTGTGAAGCCATACCCCCGGGCGATGGCCGCAAAGTCAGTGTCGGGGAACGTAATGAGCCCCATTGCGTGGTCGCTTTCACCGAAATGATGGACCTCGGCCCCATAGGCGGAGTCGTTGTAGACGATGACTACCATCGGAATGCCCAGACGGACGACCGACTCCATCTCGGCCGACGCCATCAGTGCACCGCCGTCGCCGGTACCAAGAACCGGAAGGCGGTCCGGCTGGGCGTATGCGGCGCCAATAGCACTAGCTAGGCCGAGGCCGACACACTGGAAAGCTTGGCTGAAGACGAGTCCGTTTTCGTCGGGGATATCGAGGAAAGCGCTCGGGTAGCCGAGGAAGTTACCCGAATCGACAGCGACCACGCGTTCCTTATCGAGCAGGCGGTCCAGGGCGATGGTCAGCGTGCGGGGGTCTATGCGCTCACCGTCACCGAGATCCTCGTACGGAACGTCCTGCCAGCGGCCCTCACACTTGATAGCTTCCGCCATTTCTTCCGTGCGGTAGCCAACCCGCGACAAACCACGCTTTTTCAACTCCTCCGTCACGGCGGCCGCCGTGGCAGCGGAGTCACCGAGTACGCCGAAGTCGATAGGACGGTGCTTACCAGGTGCCAGCGGATCTACATCGACCTGGACCACGGTAGCTTCGGGACCGATGAGTGTGCCGTGACGCATCGTCCACATATTCAGGGCTGAGCCGAACGAGATGATCAGGTCAGCGCCCTGGATGCTGCGTGCCGCCAACGGCGTACTGAAGCCGCCGGAGATATCGAGGTAAAAAGGGTCATCGTTGAACAGTCCACGGGCGACGGCGGAGGTTGCCAACAGAGCGCCCGACGCCCGGGCGAGTTCCCGCAATTCGGGACCGGCAGTACGGCCACCCCGGCCGGCAATGACAACCGGGCGTTCGGACCGCTCGATAAGGTCTGCCAAGCGGGTAACGTCTCCGGTGGCGGGTGCCACCGATGGGCTCAGGGCGGCCAAACCGGGCAGGGATGGCAAAAACTCTTCAGTGGTCTCAGCGCTCTGGACGTCAAGGGGCAGATTGACCAGCACAGGGATGCGCCGCGTGACGGCGGTCCGATAAGCAAGGGCAACATCGCGGGCTGCGGTTTGGCGGGTGATGCGGAAGCTGGCAGCCCCTACCGATTCGACCAGGCGGTCCTGCTCGATGCGGAAGTTGGAGTGAATCGCCGAAGCGGCAACCTCCGCTGTCAGAATCAGCATGGGAGAACCCGACTTTGCGGCCTCTGCTATGCCTGTTATCGCGTTTGTGAGGCCGCATCCCTGGTGCAGGGAGATGGCAGGAACGGAGTCACCAACCCGCGCGAAAGCATCAGCCATGGAAGCTGCACCACCCTCGTGACGGGCTGCGACGTAGGTCGCCCCGCGCTCGACAAGGGCTTTCGTAATGTCATAGTTGCCGCTGCCAACGACGCCGAAGACCTGCCGAACGCCGAGGCCAATAAGCGTCTCGGCCACTTTCTCGAATACACGCATCTGAATACTTACCTCGAATTATGGGTAGGGGCGGTTTGCCGCAAGGTTTTGATAAACATGCTTCCTTGCCGGGGACAGATATGGCTAATGCCTATTTGGGTCCCCTGGGTTCCCATTAGGGCATACCTGGGCTGCCCACGGGGCGGGTTTGTTTGCGGATAGCGGCAGGAAGTGTTTTGCGGATGTCGGTGGCCACCTTCTCGATGCATTGCAGCATCAGCGCGACGGCGGGGCTCGGCAGTCTGTCCGGCAAGGTCGTCACGCCAACGGTCTGTCCGATGCCCTTGATCCGTGCATCCACAATGCGCAGCAGCGGGTCGGCGGCGCCGATTGTGTGCGGTTGAAGAGCAAGAAAGTCGGTTTCCGCCACGATGGCACGAAGAGTCAACGTCGAGGAGCAGTCCACCTGCTGTTCGGGCAGTTCGAGGCCGTCACGCGCGAAAGCACGCTCCAGCTCCCCACGTAGCGCGGTCTGCGCGATGGGCATGACCCAGGGGTAATTCCGCAGGTCGGCCAGAGTCGTGGGGCCGAGGTCAAGAACAGGGTGTCCAACCCGCGCAACTACCTCCATGGGCTCGTGGTAGAGAGCGGCCTGCTGCAGCTCCGGCTCGCCGTGCTGGGCCGTGAGGCGTCCTACAACCACATCAATTTCGCCGGTGACGAGTCCGTTGATTAACCGGTCGGGGGTTGCCTCGTGGACATGGATACTCACATGCGGGCGTTGCTGTTTGAGCAGTGCAATTGCTTTCGGTACCAGCAGGTTCCCGCCCGCTACGTAAGTGCCGATCGTAACCGATCCCGCAGTTGCGTCAGCAAGCTCGGCTATGTGCTGTGTCGCCTGCTTAAGGTGTCCCACGACAGCTCGGGCATGATCGACGAAAACTTCGGCATAAGGTGTGAGGCGAACACCCCGCGCCCCCCTTTCAAAAAGCGGGGCTCCCAGAGCCTCTTCGACCTCGCGCAGTCCCCGACTGACCACTGGCTGGGTTATGTAGAGATGTCTCGCAGCACTGACGATGCTGCCCTGCTCCGCAATTGTCAGCACCAGGACGAGGTGGCGAATTTTGAGTGGCCCGTTCAGGAGCGATCTGATGTCCATGCCAAGATGATATGCCCGTTTAGACATGGGCGGTTCGGGAATAAGCATTCGACGGACATGGATGTGGCGAGGAGACTGGGTGATGTAACCCACATCGACAACCCGGGAGAAGTGTCCACTATGGCGATTCCTACCCTGCGTAACTTCGTCGGCGGAGCCTTCATTGACGCGACCGCTGCCACGTTTGAAAAAATCAGCCCGGTGGACGGCAGCGTGGTCTCCTACGTCGCCGAAGCCGACCGCGGCACTATCGACATGGCAGTGAAGGCAGGCCGCGATGCCCTGCAGGGCCGCTGGGGCCGTTCAACTGTCAATGAGCGGGCCGCGCTGCTGCGCCGCATCGCCGATCGTATCGAGGCACGTTTTGATGACCTGCTGGCGGCGGAAATCGCGGACACCGGCAAGCCGGAGGCGCTGGCCCGGGACCTTGACGTCGCCCGTGCGGCCGCCAATTTCCGGGCGTTTGCCGACATTATTTCTGCCGAGGGCCTCGACTCCTTCCTGACAGAACTGCCCGATGGACGGCGTGCTCTTAATTACGCGCTTCGCCGGCCGCTGGGCGTCGTTGCCGTAGTGGTTCCCTGGAATCTGCCGCTGCTGTTGCTGACATGGAAGGTTGCCCCGGCGATTGCGTGCGGGAACGTCGTCATTGTGAAGCCATCGGAGGAAACACCATCTTCGGCCACGGTGCTTGCCGAGATCATGGTCGAGGCGGGCGTGCCCGATGGCGTGTTCAACCTGGTCCACGGCTTTGGGCCGAACTCCGCGGGAGAATTCCTCACCACGCATGAGGGCATCGATGGAATCACTTTCACAGGCGAATCATCGACCGGTTCGGCCATCATGCATGCCGCGGCAGCCAACGTGCGTCCCGTTTCCTTTGAACTTGGCGGCAAAAACGCGGCACTCGTCTTCGCCGATACCGATATCGAACGCGCCATTGACGGACTCACCCGGTCCATCTTCACAAATACTGGACAGGTGTGCCTTTGCACCGAACGTGTGTACATCCAGCGCCCCGTTTTCGATGAGGTTGTCCAGGGGCTCGCCGAACGTGCGAAGGGCTTGACGCTGGGCAGGCCCCGGGACGCCCGCACCACGACGGGTCCGCTTATTTCGCTGAACCATCGGCAGAAAGTGCTTTCATACCTGGAACGGGCACAGCAGCAGGGTGGGGAAGCGATTGTGGGCGGCGGCATCCCGAACCTTGGTCAGGAGCTCAGCGGCGGTGCCTGGATCGAACCGACGTTGTGGACCGGACTGAGCCACGACGCGCCCGTCATGCGTGAAGAGATTTTCGGTCCCGTCGCCGGCCTAATCCCCTTTGACGACGAGGAAGAAGCAATACGCCTGGCCAACGATACAAAGTACGGGCTCGCCGCCTCCGTTTGGACCAGCGATCTGGACCGCGGTCACCGCGTGGCCGGACGCATGAATACGGGCATTACCTGGGTCAACACATGGTTCCTGCGTGACCTTCGCTCCCCGTTCGGCGGCGCTGGGCTGTCCGGCATCGGCCGCGAAGGCGGCACCCACTCCCTGCATTTCTACACCGAGCCCACAAACGTGTGCGTGAACCTCAGCGAGGTCTGATCTTAATGACCACTACACAGTCAGCCACCCACGACGCCCCGGCAATTGCCCGCCAGCTCGACCAGGCTGAGCGTGAGGGCAACGCCATCGCCCAATTCGGTGACATGCTCTCTCTTGAGCAGGCCTACCAGGTACAGTCCGAACTGCTCGCGCTTCGCTTAGCCCGGGGAGAGAGCATCGCCGGTGCCAAACTCGGCTTCACGAGCGAGGCAAAAATGGCGCAAATGGGCGTGCATGAAGTAATCGTCGGGTTCCTGACCGCGGACATGCACGTGGATGGAGGCTCCGCCCTCACGCTTGACGGGCTCGTACACCCGCGCATTGAACCCGAGGTCGCCTTCCGCTTCGGGCAGGCTATACCGCTTGGGGCATCGGAGGAGCAGATCATTGCCAGCGTTGACGCTGTCGCTCCCGCACTTGAGATCATTGATTCGCGCTATCGGGACTTCTCCTTCAGCCTCGCCGACGTCGTCGCGGACAATACGTCGGCAAGCCGCTACGTGCTGGGGGAATGGACCGAATTCACAGACGATCTTGCCGGCCGCGCCGTAACCCTGCTTGTCGACGGAACAATCACTGAAACGGGAAACACTTCAGCGATCCTCGGCGATCCCATGAATGCACTTAAAGCGTTCGCACGCATGAACTCGCGCTACGGGTCGGGGTTGCCCGCCGGCGCCGTGCTTCTGGCGGGCGCGGCGACCGCCGCGGTCGCTTTGGCTCCGGGACGGACAATCACGGCGATTGTCGCCGGCGTCGGCACTGTCGAACTGGAGACCGCGGGAGCTGCAGCATGACCGGCGCCAGGCTCATTGAGCACCTGGCAAAGCCCCGGGGCCGCTTTCCTCACGTCAAGGTCGCAGGTGACTTCATCTACGTGTCCGGAACCAGCAGCAGGCGACCGGACAACACC
>Ga0307408_100002658_pt1 | contig 12396 bp, 13 predicted proteins | sample 322Cmetagenome_FD_202116 | JGI IMG/M metagenome (GOLD analysis project Ga0307408, IMG submission 202116) | Maize rhizosphere microbial communities from greenhouse at UC Davis, California, United States - 322HYB-C-3 | ecosystem: Host-associated > Plants > Roots > Rhizosphere > Soil | place... | reverse complement strand
TTGTGCGTGCCCTAATTCACTACCCCCGCCGTGCCCGCCAACCCCCCGCTTTTGCGCTCCCCGGCCATCTTATACCGTGGGGGGGCCCCGCCCCCGCTTCCATAGCGCCCTTGGCAGCTCCAACAACGTTAGGTAGCGGCTCAGCGGGGCGGAACCGGGCCGAGCCACCTCTCCACACCGACGACCGAGTCGATGTAAGTCCCCAGCCGGCGGATACGCGCCGGCACGTACGGACACCCATAATACACTTCGAGCGTGTCTTGACGGGAAGCTCGCTCGCGTACAATGCTGAGCGTGGGACTGTCCGTACCGGCACCGGGGCACGTACGTCGGCCGGGCCGATACTGGTTCGGGCGCCAGCTCGACCAGGCTCGGTCAAACGCCGCCATCACAGCCGCAACGTCCCTGGGGGCGAGGCGAGTGGTCTCGCGCCGAACGGCCGGCCGCCGGGACTCGGCCAGCAGCGTGTTGAGGTACCCTTCGCCCTCGTACTCCACTATTCCGTCCGCGCCGATCGTGAGGCGGTACGAGGGGCACGTGCCGAGGCACGGAAACCGCGCGAGGACGAGTCGGGATGCCGGCTCCGGCGCGCCGCCCGCACACGCGGCAACGAGGACCAGCGCCAGCCGGGGACCGCTGCCCATCAAGCGTCTACGACACCCGCCGCCCTTGAGCACCGCGTGACCTGGAGTTACAAGACCAGAGTGTGCATCTCGAGACTGTCGCTACCTAACGCATGAAGTTGACCTGCGAGCGGATTACAACCAACGCGAGCGAAGCGAGCATCCTCAGACCGCTCGGCAGGTCCAACGTACGTTAGGTGGCTGCCAAGCCGGAGCAAACCCGGACGTACTGGCCAGAGTAGTCAACCCGCGTGGCATCGCAATGCCGTGGGCCTTGCATCGCCGGTGCAGGTAGGAGCCCAGTTCCAGTTGACGATCGCCGGCACGTATCTCGTTGGTCGCGCGGGCCCAGAAGCCGCCGTCATTGACCATCTCAAGGAGCCAGTCGAGCGAGTCGTCGGGCCGAAAGAAGCCCGGCGCGACGCCGTACTCGAGTTCAAGGAGGTCGAACACCGCCGTCACCTCATCGCGAGATGCACCGGTACTCGCCCAGAGGCGTTCGAAAGCCTCCGCGGTCGCCAGCGTACGGCGGGGTGGGAAACGGCTGACGATCGCGTCGCGCCACTTCGTGTCAGGTGTCATTTTCAGGGCTTGAATGCTGATGATCTGTGTTGCCACCTAACGCGGATTGGCCCGTTCTGTCATAACCGGATCACTGCGGCGGCGCCTGAAATGACCAGCGCGTCCACGCCGCCGAACTCGCTGAATTGCTGTGGGGACTCCAACGTCCCTCGTAACGTATGCAGCGCCAGGTCGTTCCGCACCGGGCGCGCGCGTGGTCGTGGTTCGGCGGCGAGGCGCGCCGTCTAACCCAATGGCACAGAGCACTCCGGAAAACACCCCGGCCCGGTCCCATCAGCCCGCGCATCACTCGCCGCGTCTCACAGCGTAGCGGCTCCGCGGTCCCGCGGCGGGAAGACGAACGGCGCACACCCATCGGACAGCCCAGCAGCGGCCCGGTAGCCGCGCCTGTGCACCGCGTTGAGTCAGAAGTCGTGAAGCGATCGAGCGCTCAGCCGCCTTCGACGGCTCAGGTACGTCCCACGCGGTAAGGAGCTCCTGAGCCCAAGCCGGTGACGACGCGACGGGCCGGAAGAACAACTGGACGCCCCCGCAACCGGAGCGCCAGATTGCCGGCAATCCTAGAACCGTCGCAATGAGACAACGCTCGACTCGACGCGAGTTTCTCACGCAACTGGCGGGCGCGAGCGCAGTCGTCCTCACGCCTAACGTCTGGATGCCGCGTGCGAACGAGCGCCACGCGCTGCGAGCACCGCGGCCCGTACAACCCGTCCTCGGACCGATCGACCCGTCGAAGCTCGGATTAACGCTTCCGAACAAGCACATCTTTGCCGGCTCGGCCGGAATTCTCGGGACGTGGCCCGCGCTCGTCGGCGGCCGCACGGCGTTCAGGGATCGCGTCGTCGACAAGCTCAAGGCGATGAAAGCCCAAGGCGTCGACACCATCGTCGACGTGACGCCGTCCGACATCGGCCGCGACGTTCGGTTTCTCGAGGACGTGTCTCGCCGATCCGGCGTGCAGATCGTCGCCTGCACCGGGCATTGGTTGAACCCGTCACTCACCATGGCCGCGCGCACCATCGACGAGCTCGCGGACTTCTTCCGGCTCGAGATCGAACGTGGAATCGACGGAACCGACATCAAGCCCGGGGTCATCAAGGTCGCCACCGACCGTGAAGGCGTGACACCATTCCTCGAGAAGGCGCTCCGCGCCGCCGCGCGAGCGAGCAAGGCCACCGGCATTCCCGTCACGACGCACACCTATGCCGTTGGCCGCATCGGCGAGAAGCAAGCCGAGATCTTCGAGGCAGAAGGGTTGAGTCCAACGTCGGTATGCCTTGGTCACAGCGACGAGACGACCGATATGGACTATCTCACCGGCCTCGCGCGACGCGGATACACACGCGGCATGGACCACATGCCGCACGGCCTTCGACCCCCGACTGCCGGACTTCCGTCGTGGCAGCAGCGCGCCGCGACAATCCTCGCCGATTCTTCAGTGGCGCGTGAACTCGAGCGTGTTCCCGTCCGCCGCGATGATCAACGGCGCTGCGTGCACATCTACGCTTCGGCGATCGCGGCAATCGATACTCTGAGGCCCGGAATGCGCACTGGAAGCTTTGCCCCCTGACGCGCTGGAGGGTTCGACGGGAACCACTTCAGCCACTCCTCGTTCATTCCGGAAAAATCATCTTCGTCGGCGAGCACGATCGTCGCGCTCACGATCTTGTCGAGGGAGCTTCCCGCCTCCTCGAGAATCGCGGCGATGTTCGCCAGGCATTGTCTGGTCTGCTCCTGGATCGTCGTTCCAGTGATGGTGCCGGTGGCTGGATCATGAGGTGACGTACCTGAAACGAAAACGAGCCCTGCGGCTTTCACGGCCTGGCTATACGTGGCAGGGGGCTTCGCTGCCTTGGGTGTGGAAACGATCTGACGAGGCATCCTCTCAAGAACGCATCTCTGCTTCATTTCCTGTCATTTCGATCGAGGCGAAGCTCCTGCCGGAATCCGGGTAGAACTACCGCCTTCGTGCCGGCGTGGGCGGCAATGGCTTTCGTGCATGTGTCGTGGCGGCGGTCGGCCTCACCGGTGCGACAGGGAGTGGCTTGCTAATGTGCCGATGACTGGACCGGTACAAGGCCGCATCCTGGACGAGCGACAGGAGCTCGGCGTAGGCTGGCTCGTTCTCCGAGACGCCCCACAGATGACACCACAACGCCATCTGATTGATGACGGTATCGTACTCCACGAGCTCCGACGCCATCCCTTGCGCGATGAGATTCCTGAGGCGCGTGACCATGGCGTCGCCGAGACATTTCTTGAACGCGCCGACATAGCTCGCAAACTTGCTGCCGGTCGCATAGCCGGCCTTGTCGATGCACTCGCTCTTGAGTTGAGCGTCCATCGACGAGCTGGTAAGCAGACCCTGTAGGCGAGCGATCTTCGCATTGCGCGACCGCGCCAGCGCGAGCATCTCGGCATCGGTGGCCGTCGGCTTGATGGCCAGCATCACGCACGTGTTGTTGAACGTCTCGGCAATGGAACAATGCGTCAGCTCGTGCAAGAGTGACCCCATTCGGAACTTCTTGCCGAGGTACTGCTCGGTGGCGTGGTTCAGCACGTACTTCTGGGTCGCGCCATTCGCCGTGTTGTACATCAGGCCCGGCCTGTTGATCCGCATGTCCAGCTGCCGGGTGTTTGCCGCGGCGGTGCATTCCTTGATGACGGCCTTGAGGACGTTGGGCAGCGTGTCACGATCGGCCAGCTTGCGGAGCTCATCGATGTCTCGCTGGACTGCGGCCGCGGCGGCGCCCGCATCCGAAAGGACGTTGGCGTTCGCGTTGATCAGGTCGATGAGCTCCTGCGTGCCCTCAGCGCGCTTGTAGTCCGGATCTCGCGCGATCTTCAGAACGAGCTCCTGCGCCGTCTCCAGATGCTCGAACTTCCTGACGGGATCCGGGTCTCGATAGTACGCCGCGAGCGGAACGATCACGACTTCTTCCTTCGCGATCTGCTTCATGAGCGTGTTCACCCCGGCAGTGCGCTTGCTGTCGGGACGCTGCTGCTTGTACGTGTTGCAAGCCTGAAACAACGCGCGCAGCTGCGTGAGCATCTTTGCATAGTCGCGCGGTTTGACCTTGTCCAACGCGTTGTACTGCGCCAGGGCCTTGTCGATGACGGCGATCTTGTCGCGCGGTCCCGGGGCCGTCGTGGCAGTCTTGAAGTCTGCCTCGCTCATCAGGCACTGAACAGCGCTTGCACCAAAATGCCTGGAGGGAATCGCGCCTTCGTACAAGGGGTAGGCCGGAGGGCGACCGCTGTCGTACATCGCGACGGCGAACACTCCGGCGATCCGCGCTTCGCGCTCGAGCAACGCTTCATCGAGAGCACCGGTTCCCAATCCACCTGGCACGCGACCGCATCGCTGCTGGATGACGTGCGCGATCTCGTGAGCGAGAACGCGCCATCCCTCACGCGAGAACGGTTCATACTCACCCGGCGCGAAGTGGATCTCGTCGCCACACGCGAAGGCGCGGGCGCCGAGAGCGGCGGCGGGGGCTGACGCGGTATGTACGCGAATGCTGTCGAGATCGGCCCCGAACAATTCCTCGAGGGGGCGGCGAACCGCAGAGGGCAGCGCAATGGGATCGCGTGCCCGCAATGCGATCTGGGTCGTGTTCACTGGGTCCACGTGGGCTAGGAGGCGTTCACGATGCCACACGGTGCGGCGCCTCGCTAGTCGCGATGCGTCGGAAGGGCCCCGGGCCGGATGAAAAGTTAGATTCGAATAGCCTGGAGCGAGTTGCAACATGACTCACGAACGACCATTCACAGGTGCGACCGTAGTCATCACGCATCGGGTGCGCGATGACAAGCTCGATGCATACGAGGAATGGCTCAAGGAGATTTCACCGCTGGCCAGGGCGTCTCCAGGCAATCTGGACTGGCATATCGTTCGACCAATCCCCGGATTGACCGCAACCTTCACGATCATTCTCCGATTCGATTCGGAAGCCAATCTGCGCGTGTGGATGGACTCACCGACACGCGCGCGTCTCATCGAGAAGGCCCAGCCACTCTTCGTCAAGGGTGACGACTTCTATATCAGCAGTGGCCTGGACTTCTGGTTCACGCCATCCGGAGCCAAGGCCCAGGTTCCAGTGCGCTGGAAGCAGTTCCTGGCCACATGGTCCGCCATCTATCCGTTGGTGCTCATTGTACCGATGATCGTCACACCCGTTCTCAGGCGATTCGTCGTTACTCCGAACCGCCTCCTCACGACGTTCGTCGTCACCGGCACCGTTGTGTATTTGATGGTGTACGTCGTCATGCCTCGCTACACGAAGCTGATCAGGCGATGGCTGTTCAAGTAGGCGAGCGAGGCGTCCCGTGGTAGGAATCCGCCACCACCCAGGCGCCGGCCGTCAGCGCGCATGACGAGATGAACTCGCCCCGTTGGAATTCGGTGACCGTCCCTGCGACCATGCGAGGCACCCATACGATCAGAGTGAACAGGCCCATTTGCAGCGCGGAGAGCGCGGCGCCCGCACGTGCCAGCACACCGACGATCACCGCGAGCCCCGCTGCGATGAATACCGCACCGGTGAGGTAGGCCCACGCCACGTGCCCCGGCAGCCAGGTCGGAATCAGCACCGTGGTCGCGTCGAGATACATGAAGTGCGCGAGGCCGAACGGAATCAACGAGAGGCCGTAAAGTGTCCTGGCAATGCGCAGGCCCATGGCGTTGGCGAGCAACCCGGGATGTGCTGGATCGCGGTCGTGGGCGAACCAGATGTACAGCACCCACGCGGCCGCCAACATGACCGCGGTCGAGCCGAACGTCCAGGCAACGAGCACCAGGGGGTGCTCATAAAAGAGGTTGGGTAGCCGCAGCATCAACAGCCAGATCAACAAGGCGACAAGCAGGACGCGCGAAGCCATCATCGCCGAGCGCCGCCAGAGTAACCCGATGCCCGTTCCGAGAGAGATCAGCGCGCAGAGAAACACCAATGCCGTGCGCCCTGGCACCCACTTCGGCACGGGTTGCCAGATCTGCGAGAAATCGCGCGTGACGAATCCCATGATGCCGAGGGCGATCATGGTGGCCGCGAACGCGACATGACCGGCGCTCGCGATCCGGATCGAGTCACGCACACTCATCGCCCGATCGCGTGAAAGAATGCCCGGACATCGGAGACGTACACGTCAGGCACCTTGTGAGCCACGAAGTGGCCACCGTGGTCGTACCTGTTCCACCTAACGATGTTCCTGTGATCGCGTTCCGCGAACCGTCGGATCCCGTAGAAGTCACCACCGAACCCGGCGAGCCCGATTGGAAGCGTCGTCGGCTCGGCCGGGCGCGTGGCGTGAGCATTCTCGTAGTACAGGCGCGCGGCCGACGAACCGGTCCGCGTCAACCAATACATCATCACGTTGGTGAGCACGAAATCCGGATCGAGCTCCTCGCCAAGCAGCTGCGCGAGCCACGCCAGGAGTCCGACCGGTGAATCATCGATCGCGTATCCAATCGTCTGAGGCTGCTGCGCCATGAGAACGTTGAAGCCGAATTTGTTCTCGTAGAACCACTGGAGCACCCGCACCTGCGATTGGTCGTCTGGTCCGAGATCGATCATCTCGGCCGGATCGCCTGAGGGGAAGGAGAAGAGTTGCGTGACGTGCACGCCGACAACGTGTTCGGGAGCCAAGCGTCCCAGCTCTGGACTGATCATCGATCCCGCATCGTTGCCGACGGCGCCGTATCGGTCGTAGCCGAGTCGGGCCATCAACTCGGCCCAGGCACGTGCGATCCGCAGGTTGTCCTAGCCTCGCGTTCGAGTAGGGCCGGAAAATCCGAAGCCCGGGAGCGAGGGGATCACGAGGTGGAACGCATCGGAAGGGTTTCAAATTGGCGAGACGCCTAACGTATGCGAGCGGGACTCCGTAGTCGGAGCTTGCTCCGGTCAGCTCGTCACTCCAACGCGTTCGCTCGAGGCGAACCCGAAGGTCGTCGAGATCATGCTCAGGGACCGCGATGCGTGAAGGGCGGACCTGATCGGTGATCGAGATGCTGCTTGCCACAAAGCCTCCTGTGCTCGTCCTGTACCGGCCGCTGCCGGTGTCGAGGCTCGACCAATATCCTGGAGAGCGGTACTTTCGCCATCACCATTTCTGCCAAAGTCCGCATAGCCACTTTGGTTCGATGCATCTTCCGCTCGACCGCAGCATCGGCGTTCCGATATTCCGGCAGATCTATGACGGATTGCGCCGCGCGATTCTGGACGGCCGCCTGCGTCCGGGGCAGCGGATTCCGTCCACCAGAAGTCTCGCGGCCGACCTCGGAGTCTCGCGGTTGCCGGTATTGACCGCCTACGAGCAGCTCCTGCACGAGGGGTATCTCGTCGGCAGAACCGGCTCCGGCACGTTCGTCACCAGGGAGATTCCCGACCATTTGCTGCGGTCGCGAACGATTCGCCGCCTAACGCCGCCATCGCGGCCGGGCGGCATTCGCAAGCGCGCCGTGCTCAATCAGCCGTCGCCGACGAGCTGGAGCTTCCCGGTGGTGCCGTTTCAGATCGGTCTCCCGGCGCTCGACCTCTTTCCGCATGCGGCGTGGGCAAAGTTGGTCGCTCGTGAGGTGCGCGCCGAGACTCCGGAACGGTTGGCGTACGGCGACCCGGCTGGGCTGCGTGGCCTTCGGGTTGCCGTCGCCGAGCATCTCCGGACTTCGCGGGCGGTGCGGACGGCCTGCATGTTGCCACGCTGCAACGTCGCGGGGCGAACATCCGTGCCGTGTACGTCACGCCATCGCACCAGTACCCGTTAGGCATGACCATGTCGGCCAGGCGGCGGTTCGCGCTGCTGGATTGGGCGGCGCGCCATCAGGCCTGGATCCTGGAGGATGACTATGACAGCGAGTTCCGGTACGTCAGTCGGCCGGTCGGCTCGTTGCAAGGCATTGATGCAGGCGATCGCGTGATCTACATGGGCACCTTCAGCAAGGCGCTCTTTCCCGCGGTGCGCGTGGGCTACGTGGTGGTCCCGCCGCCGCTCTGGACGAGATTTCTCGAGTCGCGGTTCGCGTTCGATATTTTCGCGCCGACGCTCTATCAGCGCTCACTCGCGGAGTTTCTCAGTACGGGACACTTTGCGCGGCACCTTCGCCGCATGCGGAGCGCGTACCTGGAACGACGGGATGCCCTCCTTCGCGGCCTGGACCGGCACTGCGGTGACCTCGTGCAGGTCCACAATTCGGACGCCGGGCTCCATGTGACGGTCCTGCTGCGCGAGGGGCTCGACGATCAGGAGGTCGCCGCGCGGCTGGGTCGTCGCGGGCTGGCGGCTGTTCCGCTCTCGAACTGCTACGTGGGGCCGGTTCGGAAACAGGGACTGCTGCTCGGGTTTGGCTGCGCCGCGCCGCAGCGACTGCATGCCGCCACGCGACTCCTGGGCGAAGTGCTGCGCGAGCGGAACGGCAAGACCTAACGTGGTAGCGGAACGAGGCGGGATCTGACCCTCGGATCCGTTAGCGCGCGTGTAACAAGTTGGAATCATGAACCGCTATGGCGGTAGCACTGTCGGCGCCGCGGCTTACCTTCGGCTCGGTAGCCGACGCAATGGACCTAACGAACCGTTGCGGCTCGGCCCACTTCTCGCGAGGTTCCTATTCTCCGGTCTCGATTCGTCCCGCTCGCTCTCGCTGGGTCGCTCGCTGTCACACAGCGACACTCGAGGCGCAGTCGGGCTATCCCCTCCGTCACCGCTCATCCCGCTACGGCCATGAAACCCACGATCGTGCTTGTCCATGGTGCATTCGCGGATGCGTCCGGCTGGGACGCTGTCATCCGCATCCTGCAGTCCAAGGGGTATGAGGTGAGCGCGGTGCAGAACCCGCTCACTTCATACGAAGCGGACGTCGAGACGACCAAGCGCCTGATCGATGCCCAGACCGGGCCGACAGTCGTTGTGGCCCACTCCTACGGCGGTGCCGTGATGACGGCGGCTGCGGCGGGGAATCCTAACGTGAAGGCGCTGGTCTACCTCGCGGCCTTCGCGAACGATGTCAACGAGCCCCTCGGTGCACTCCTCGAGAAGTATCCGTCGAAAGCTGTCGAGGCGTTCAAGCCCGATACGGCTGGCCTCCTGTATATCGATCGCGCGAAGTTCCACGACATCTTCGCGCAGGACTTGCCCGAAGTGCAGACGAATGTCATGGCTGTGACGCAGAAGCCGCTCACCAACGCCGCATTCGGTGCAACCACGAAAGTCGCCGCGTGGCGAACGACGCCGTCATGGTTCGTCGTGGCACAGAACGACAACGTGATCCCCCCGGATCTCGAGCGCTTCTTTGCCAAGCGGATGGGCGCAAAGACGACCGAGGTCAACTCGAGCCACGTGGTGTTCATGTCGCACCCGAAGGAAGTCGTGGAGGTGATCGAGTCCGCGGCGCGCGCCGCCATGCCGACGACTGCGTCAGCGACCGCGGGGGCGTAGCGAAGACCACCCTCGAGACGGACCGCCGCGCCGTCTGGGCCGACCACCTGGTTGTCGTTGACAGCCCAGCCCGGTCGCAACGCGTTCAGTGCATCGCTGAACGCCTGATAACTGGCTGAATCGAACATGCCACCCGGATGGCGCTCAGTCGAAACGGCCGCAATGACAGTTCGCCGGTCCACAGCCAGGCTCCGGCCCGTTGCCTTCGGAGGTCCCGTTAGGCAGCACAGCCAGGCCGCCCGAAATCAGTCGGCGGACTGGTTCGCCCGTGCGCGGATGCGCGGTGAGTGTCGGCTCGTCGAAGCCCTGGCGAACCTCGAAGCGTTCCGGTGTCGGCGAGATCGTTTCGTAGACGTAAGTCGGCATGTCGGAATTCTAGCTGCCGGTCCGTGATGTGACCAAGAATTGGCCGGGACACGACGACGGCACGACAACGGCAAGACCTTACACGGATGAACCACGATCACCACGATGACGCGGATTTACCGATAGTGGTTCCTCCGCGTTAGGCTTTTGATGTTCTCACTGAGACACGATTTGTGCACCCACTTAGCAGGTGGGGCACCATCGAACCGGTCGCATCAGAAAAGCGAACTCCTCCTGGAACCGCGGCCCCACTGCTGAAACGTCACGGTCGCCTGCCAGAGGAAGTCGAGCGCCGCGCGATTCTGGGCTTGTTCTTCCGCCGTGGCTTGCGACCAATGACAGGCGATGGACTGCCAGGCCGCGTCGCGATCGGCTGGAGTGAAGGACACGGTCGCGGTCAACAACGTTGGGCTCAGCGGATGCAGGTGCTGGCCGTACCATGGAGGTGCCTGCCCAGTCCGCGTCTCGGGAAATCCCGGGAAGAAGAGTCGAACATTCTTGGGCACACTCCCGGCCTGGAACACCTGCGTGACCACCTGTCCCGTTAGGCGGTGATCGGCGTGCCCGTACCCGCCGTCAGGTCCCCACGTGATGACGGCGTCGGGTCGCACGGCGCGGAGGATGGAGTCGATGCGGACCGCCAGCGTGTCGAGCCGCTTGCCAGGCCACGGGGCGAAGTCCGAGAGCCCCGCGTCGGGGAAGCCGAGCAGAATCGGTGGTTCGATTCCGAGCGCGCGTGCTGAACAACGCGCTTCGTTCGCGCGAACCGCAGCCAGCGAGTCGCCGGCGGGTACGCCGGTCCACTCCGCGGCCCCGCGACGACCGTCGGTCGCGATGACCAGTACGACGCGCGCTCCGTCCCGCGCATAGCGCGAAAGCACCGGGGCCACGAGTGTTTCATCGTCCGGGTGTGCGAAGACGGCCAAGAGCGTGCGGGACTCCCTCGGCGCGTTCGATTCCCCTCCGCGACCGGCCACGGCCTGGCGTGCGCAACCGGCCAGGAGAATCAGCAGACAGGCGCGCGGGAATGACATTGGTATGCTCAAGAACAGGTGGGCTCACGCATCGGAGGTGGGTGAGAATTTGGCCCGATCGAATAAACTCTTCGAGGCGAGGAATGCCAGCTCCCCATGAAGACCCGCGGGTGAACTCGTAATGAATCTAAAGTTTCGCGACGCGACGCTCGACGACGTGCCTGTGATCGCCGCGCTTCAGAACGCGGCAGCGGGTGCGCTGACGGCGCGATTCGGTGTCGGGCACTGGTCCACGCTCGGGTCCGAGCGCTCCGCCGCGCTTGCGCAGCGCCACGCGCGCGTTCGTCTCGGCCGAGAGGGCAAGCGCATCCTCACGGTGCTGCGTCTCGCCACGAAGAAGCCCTGGGCGATCGACGTCGCGTACTTCACGCCGGTGAAGCGGCCACTGTACCTGACGGGGATGGCAGTCGCCGTGACCCATCAGGGACAGGGGCTGGGTCGCCTCGCACTCGACGACGCCCGCACTGTCGCCACAGACTGGCCCGCGGACGCGATTCGGCTCGACGCGTACGACCACGCGGCGGGCGCCGCGGAGTTCTATCTCAAGTGCGGGTACGCGGAACGCGGGCACGTCGTGTACAAGGGCGACCCTCTCGCGTACTACGAGCTCTTGTTGCGGTGAGTCTCCAACCACGAACGCTGAATACGCTGACGGCGCGGCGCGCCGCCGCGGAAGCCGCTGAGCCCTGATGATGACAAGCGGTCAGGGAGCCGTGAGCGTCCCGGGGCAGTTGTGAAGAGTCCTTTACCCGCTGGCGAGAACAGCCAGACCTCGCGAGCCGTCCAGCGTCCCCATCGCCGGCGCGTCAGCGCCGTCAGCGCGTTCAGCGTTCGTAGTTGTTCCCGCCCACGTGTTCAGCGGTCGTGGTTCACTCGTGCGATCAGAAACTCTGTCTTCTCAGTCCACCCAATAGAGTCGCAACTCGAGCGGATTGGTTCCTGTGTCACCGCGCGGCCGCCTCCCGCTTGAGACGGGCGCGTAGCCGATCGATATCGGCCTGCGACCAATACCTGCCATCAGCGAGGACGCCTGCGATCGCGCGCGTGTTCGCGATGTTCTCGAGCGGATTCGCGCGCAGGATCAGGAGGTCCGCGATGCGTCCGGCCTCGACGCCTCCAAAGTCCGATGACTTGCCGAGAAAGCGGGCCGGGTTGATCGTCGCCGTCTGCAGCGCCTCGAGCGGCGTGAGCCCCGCCGCGACGAACCGCTGCAGCTCGAGGTGCAGACTGATGCCTGGGGTCACATCCACGCCCGCGGGCGTGTCGGTGCCCGCGAGCAGCGGGATGCCCGCCGCGTGCAGCTTGCGCACGATGTCGAGCTCGTGATCGACGAAGCGATGGCGCACGCCTAACGGGTCCGT
>Ga0307408_100002657_pt1 | contig 12403 bp, 11 predicted proteins | sample 322Cmetagenome_FD_202116 | JGI IMG/M metagenome (GOLD analysis project Ga0307408, IMG submission 202116) | Maize rhizosphere microbial communities from greenhouse at UC Davis, California, United States - 322HYB-C-3 | ecosystem: Host-associated > Plants > Roots > Rhizosphere > Soil | place... | reverse complement strand
TGCTGACAACACTTGGTCTAGAATGCCATTAGCCTGGACTGAGCGAACGGAGTATTTGTGCAAAGCACTTATGGAGCCGCGAGCGTCACCACACCAGCCGCCCCGGCGCCGGCTGCCCCCGAGCACGCTGTCCTTTTGCGTGGCCTCGACGAACACCTTTCTTCCGACCAAAGCTTTACCTCCAACCTGGCTCGCACCGTTGGCGCCATCGCCAGTACGGAAGGCGCGCTGACCCTGGCCCAATTTGCCGCCGTGACCGACCTGGCCGGCGATGGCCGCGCTTCCGCCGTGTTTACTGCGATCATGCTGAACGCCATCGAATGCGGCATCACGGTCGACTGGGCGCTGCAGGCGCTGGCCCGTTCCAGCCCGACTGTCGCCGACGCCGCGAGGCACAAGGCCTTCAACCTGATGAAGCCACTACTGGTGCTGCAAGGCACCGCCGCGCGGCCCCTGGCGCAGAAAGTCGCCAAAGCCCTGCACATCAAGCTCACGCCGGAGCAGCTGTTTGGCATGCCGCCCGAAGAAGAGCGCCGCCTGCTCAGCAACCTGGGCAACCAGGCCCGCAAACTGGTCAAGGGCAGGGGACTGGCCGATGCCGTGGCCGACTTCGGCCGCTCCATGGGCCATGCCGAGCTGCTCAATCATGCCCGCGGCTATAACGGCGGCCTGATGAGCCAGGATGAATTGCATACTGCCGTGGAGCGCGCCGTCTCGGCCATTTGCCAGGGCATTGAGAGCTACCGCGAACACGAGAATTCCGTGCTGGCCTGCGAAGCGAGTGCCGCCGGCCTGCTGGCGACGGCGCAGCAACTGCGCCAGCAAGTACAGCAGCGCCTGGCGCTGATCGACGCCCGCATCGCCTATGAGCGCCGCATGCTGAACCAGGATATCGAAGATGCCGTGCACGATGCCGGTAATGCGATCGAGCTGGCGCTGGCCTGCCATCCTGAGGTCAATGAGCGCGCCAGCGGCGAGCAATTCGGCAGGGAAATGGAATCCCGCCTCGACCGGGTGGTACAGCGCAAGGAAGAAGTACTGGATTTGCTGCAGCATGACCTGTCGCTGTTCCAGTCCGACATCCGCCTGACCCAGAGCACCGTCTTTGAACGCCAGCATCACGCGACGCTGGCGCGCCTGATGCCGCGCATGCGGGTCGGCACGCGCTTGGCGCAGTCGGTCGACACGGCAGCCAATTTCACATTGATGGGCAGCGCCGTGGCAGCCGCCGGCACTGGTACCGCGGCCTATCTGTTCGGGGTGGCCGTGGTGCTGCCGGTGGTGGCGCCGGCCGCTCCTTTTGTGGGCGGCGCCGTGCTGCTGGCCGGCGCCTTCAAGTGGTTCGCCGATGCCGGCCGCCGCAAGCGCTCGGAGATCCAGGATCGCCGCCGCGCCTTTGAGGAAGAACTGCGCAAGCGCCTGCAGGACGTGCAGGCCGCCTTCGGTCGCCAGCTGGACCGCATCGCGTCCAGTTTCCATGAGTCGGCCACCCAGTTGCTGACGCCGCTGATGCTGGAGGCTGAAGCCGCCGGCCGCGTGCAGGCGGTGCGCAAGCGGATTGCCGATAAAGTAATTTCCCAGGCCCAGGGTGCTATTTCGCAGTTGCGCGCCGTCATGACGGCTCGCGCTTGAGGTGTTGCGAGAAGGCAATATATGTGCGTTACCGTACGAAAGTCATTGACTTGCTTTGGTACAATAACCTGCGGGCAACGCACTTTTTCAACTACTTATATAATCACGACCATGAAGACCCAGCTCTTAGCCGCCGCCATGCTGGCGCTCAGCACTTCTGCTTTCGCCACCGATGTTGGCGTTTCTGTCACTGTCGGCCAGCCAGGCTTCTACGGCCGCATCGACCTTGGCAATATGGCGCCGCCACCTGTGCTGTACCCGCAGCCGGTGATCATCCAGCGCCCGGCGCGCGTCATCGCCGAGCCGCTCTACCTGCGCGTTCCGCCAGGCCATGCTAAAGATTGGGGAAAACACTGCGGCAAGTACAATGCTTGCGGCCGCAATGTCTACTTCGTGCGCGATGAGTGGTACACCAACGAATACGCACCACGCTACCGCGAAGACCACCGTGGCGGTGGCCGCGACTACGACCGCGATGACCGCGGTGGCGATCGCGGCGGCGATGACCATCCGGGCAAAGGCCATGGCAAGGGCCAGGGACACGGTCACGGCAAGCATTAATCCGGTAGCGTAACCGGGCCCGGCCCGCCCGCTGCCGACCTTTGGGAGAACTGTTTGCAGAGCAAATATGTGATCGTAGGTGGAGGGGCGGGCGGCCTTGAGCTGGCCTGCAAACTGGGCCGCAAACTGGGCCCGCAACAGGTGATGCTGGTCGATAGCCGGCTTTACCATATCTGGAAGCCTTCGCTGCACGAGGTGGCGGCCGGCACCCTGGACATCCACCAGGAAGGCCTGTCCTACCAGATGCTGGCGCACGACAACGGCTTCACTTATGTCTATGGCGCCATGACGGCGCTGGACAGCGCCGGCAGGCAAATCACCGTGGCAGCCATTACCAGCGAGGGCGGCGAAACGGTCCTGCCCGAGCGCAGCATCGGCTACGAATCCCTCGTGATGGCCGTCGGCAGCACCTCCAATTATTTCGGCGTGCCAGGCGCGGCCGAAAATACCATTTCCCTGAACGCGACCGAAGATGCGGAACGCTTCCGCCTGACCCTGCTCAAGCTGCTGACGCGCGCCGCGCTGCAGAAAGGCGCGCAGCAGGGTGCTTCCGGCGTCGACGTCGTGATCATCGGCGGCGGCGCCACCGGCGTCGAGCTGGCGGCCGAACTGCGCGAAGCCAGCGGCGTCTATACCTCGTATGGCTTCGGCCACCTCGACCCGGTTCGCGACGTGCGCATCACCTTGCTGGAGGGCGCGCCGCGCATCCTGGCGCCGTTGCCCGAACGCGTGTCGAATGCCGCCCTCAAACTGCTCAATGAACGCGGCATCAAGGTGGTGACCGATTGCCGTGTGACCGCGATCGCGGAAGACCATGTGTCGGTCGGCGAGCAGCGCTACGCGTCGGATATCGTGGTCTGGGCTGCCGGCATCAAGGCGCCGGCCTTCCTGGCTTCGCTCGGCCTGCCGACGGCCAAGGGCGGCCAGATCGAAGTGACCGGCGAACTGCAGGTCAAAGGCGTGCCCGGCGTCTATGCGCTGGGCGACTGCGCGCAATGCATGGGCGCCGACGGCAAACCGGTGCCGCCGCGTGCCCAGGCCGCGCACCAGCAGGCCGACTACCTGCTGGAGACTTTCATGCGCCAGGCGAAGGGCAAGGCGCCGCAAGGCAAGCCTTACGCCTACCGCGATTACGGCTCGCTGGTCTCGTTCGGCCAGTCGACCTCGGTCGGCAGCCTGATGGGATCGCTGCGTGGCTTCAGCTGGTTCGTCGAAGGCTTTTTCGCGCGCATGATGTACGTCAGCTTGCACCTGCTGCACCACCAGGCGGTGCTGGGCACCATCCGCACCGGCGTGCTGGCCGTGGCGCGCTTCCTCGTCAAACGGGCCACGCCGCTGGTCAAGCTGCATTGAGGGCGCTGCTGGCAGGCGCTGCGGCTGCAGCGCTGCTCGGCGGATGCTACAACCGGGCCACCGAACTGGCCGAGTTGGCGCGCCATCATGCGACAGCGGCTGGCCATGTGGCTGCGCTCGAGTGCCACAATGGCCAATGGTGGTATGAGTTCGAACTGGAAGGCAAGCGCCGGCGTGGCCCGGTGCGCGAAGCGGCCAGTTGCGGCCGGCGCAAGCTCGGCGAAGCCGTCACGGTGTATTACAACCCTGCGGCGCCGGACGTGCACCGCGCCGTCGCGCCGGCCGTGGCATACGAGCAGGAACACGGCTTCCACATGCCAATGTGGCTCTGGTTCGGGATTGCTGCGCTGGCGCTGCCGCTTTCGGCCTGGATGGCGTTGAAACGCAGCGGCAAGCGCTAGGCCTCAGCTGACCGGCGGCTTGGGCAGGGTAACGGTCAGGATCGCGCCTTGCTTGCCATTGGCGGCCAGCGACAGCGAGCCGCCGAGGAAGATGGCGCGTTCGCGGATCATGCGCAAACCGTGGTGCTGCTGCCAGTCGCTGTCTGCCACGGCTGCCTGGCCCAGGCCAACCCCGTTATCCTTCACGATCAGCGCAATGCTGTCGTCCATATCGTCGACAATCACGTCGACGCTGCTGGCGCGCGCGTGCGTGGCCACATTGCGCAAGCCTTCTTCGGCAGCGCGCAGCAGCACCACGCGGTGCGCGCGCGGGCAGGCCGGCTCGTCTTCGGGCAGGCTGCAGTTGGCCTTCATCAGGTGTTCCGCCCCGAACTGGGCGACCAGTTCGCCCAGCGCTACCCGCAAGCCGAGGAATTCGAGCTTGTCGTTCCATAGCTTGTGCTGCATGCCGCGATTGGTCTCGATGATGTTGTGCAGCAGGTTCTTCATCTGCGCTGCGCGGTCGAGCAAGGCGGGCTCTTGCGGCAACTTCGAGGTCAGCAAGCCAAGGTGCATGGTCAGGGCTGTGAGCGAAGAGCCGAGGCTGTCATGCATCTGGCGCGACAAGGCGCGCCGCTCGTCATCCCAGCAATTGTTGACGTAACCCAGCAGCTCCCGTAATTCAGCGGCGTCCGTGTGAGCAGACATATTTTTGGTAGTCCATGTTTATTGCCTTGATCATACATGAGGATGGTCGTGGGGTGGCGCACATACAGCCAGCAGTGCGCCTGTCAATCTGGGAGCTCACCAGAGGAGATGAAAAATGAAAGACGCCATTGCATTGTTGAAACAGGACCACGCCAACGTCAAAGCCCTGTTCAAGGAATTCGAGGAGCTGGGCGACCGCGCCTTTGCCAGCAAAAAGCGGCTGGCCGACAAGATCTGCCTGGAACTGACCAGGCACGCCACCGCCGAAGAAGAAATCTTCTACCCGGCCGTGCGCGCGGCTTCGAAAGAGGCCGAGGACCTGGTGGACGAGGCAACGGTCGAGCATTCCAGCGCCAAGGACCTGATTGCGCAGATCGGCGAGATGGACCCGCACGACGAACTGTTCGATGCCAAGGTCAAGGTGCTGGGCGAGTACATCAACCACCACGTCAAGGAAGAAGAGGGCGAGATGTTCCCGCTGGCCAAAAAGGCCGCCCTCGACCTGCAAGCCATGGGGCGCGAGATCGAAGCGCGCAAGGATGAAATTGACTTCGTGCCGCCGCGCATGCCGCAGGCGAGCGGCAGCCCGGCCGGCCGCGTGCGTGCCTGATCAGGAGCGCATAGTGGCCGGGGTGCGCGCCAGGCAGTGGTCGATGGCGCGCAGCAGCTGCTCGACGTCCACCGGCTTCACCAGGTGCATGTCGAAGCCGGCGTCCATCACGCGGCGCTGGTCGTCGGCCAGGCCGTAGCCGGTCAGTGCGATCAACTTGATGTGGTGGGTGTCCGGGTTGGCACGCATGCGGCGCGCCACTTCGTAGCCGTCGATGCCCGGCAGGCCGATGTCGACCAGGGCGATATCCGGCTTGTCGGCGCTGGCCTTGGCCAGGCCCTGGAAGCCGTCGGCGGCATGCTGCACCGGGTAGCCGTAGCAGCCCAGCATCATGGCCATCATTTCGCGGCCGTCGTCGTTATCTTCCACCAGCAGCACGGCTGGCTTCGGCTGTTCGCTTGTGTCCATGGGGATTGCCTTTGGTTCAGTCACATGCTCGATGCAGGGCAAGTGCAGGGTGAAGGTACTGCCTTCTCCCGGGCCATCGCTTTCAGCATACACGTTGCCGCCATGTAGTTCCACCAGGCGCCGCACCAGCGACAGCCCGATGCCAAGGCCGCCCTGCGCGCGATCCAGCGTGCTGGCGCCTTGCACGAAAACGTCGAACACCTGCGGCAGCAGGTCGGCCGAAATGCCGACGCCGCTGTCATGCACGCTGATCGTCACTTCGCCATCGTCGACATCGCACAGCAGCTCGATGCGGCCGCCGGGCGGCGTGTACTTCAATGCGTTGTCCAGCAGGTTGCTGATCACTTGCTCGAGCCGCGTGGCGTCGCCATTGACCCAGCACGGCGCAATTTCAACGCCCACATGGTAGTCCTCCAGCCGGCCGGTGGCACGGAAGGTTTCCAGCGTGGTCTTGAGCAGGGCCGACATATCCAGCGGCAGGCGATTGAGCAGGATCTTGCCCGACATGGCACGACTCAGGTCAAGCAAGTCGTCCACTATACGGCCCAGGTGCCGGCTCTGGCGCTGGATGATTTTTTTTGCATGGCTGACGCTGTCGGCGTTCACGCCGGGCAAGCCGATCAGCGAAGCAGCGCTGCTGATGGCCGACAGCGGATTGCGCAGCTCGTGGCCCAGCATGGCCAGGAATTCATCCTTGGCATGGCTGGCGCGTTCGGCCGTCTTGCGTTCCTCGATCTCGCGCAGCAGGCGCTGGTTGCTGGCGATCAGGTCGGTGGTGCGCTGGCTGAGCTGGCGCGCCTGGCGCCGCAACTCTTCGTTCTTGGTGGCGAGCGACACGAAGACGCTGATCTTCGCGTACAGCATCTGCGGGATCACCGGGGTGAACAGGAAGTCCACCGCGCCGCGCTGGTAAGCCTTGAGGCGATCGAGTTCATCGGCCACAAAGGCGGTGATGAAGATGATGGGGATGTCGGACGAGCGCGGTCGCTGGTGGATCGCCTCTGCCGTTTCAAAGCCATCCATGCCCGGCATGTTGACGTCGAGCAGGATGACCGCGAAGTCGTGCGTCAGCACTTCGCGCAGGGCTTCCTCGCCGGAACGCGCGGCGACAACTTCGTAATTCTCTTGCGCGGCCCACTGCTCGAGCAGGTTGGTCAGTGCGAAGAGACTATTGGCGTCGTCGTTGACGACGAGGATCTTTGGCTTGTCCACCTGTCCGATCATAGCCGTGGCCTCTTACTGTGTCAAAAGAACACTGTCCAATCGAACACACGCTGTGTACGCACGCGCACAGTCAGGCCGCGGCCCGGCTGCCATAGTGAAAACTCGTCCAATGGAGGAGTGACCATGAATATCGACACCATCGTAGACAAAGAGTATGTGGACAAGAGTTTCCGCGAATTGGCCGACGCGCCGGTCAGCGCCTTGCGCGGCCTGAGCCCGAAAGATGCGAAGGCCCTGCACGCCGCCTTTGGCGTGAACACCGTGCGCGAACTTGCGCAGCTCAATTTCGTGCGCTGGGCATGCGCCATTGCCATCCTGGCCGACGAAGAGCAACTGGCGCCTGCCGAAAAGGCCAAGGAAGAGTTGCTGGACGATGCCGTCGAGATGACGTTCCCGGCCAGCGATCCGATCTCGGTCGATGCCGGCATTACGCGTATTGAAGTGGCGCCTGAAAAGGTCGACGCGCAACAAGACCACCAGCATGCCGCCAAGGTGGAAGAATCGACCGAGATGGGGCGGGAGGCGGAAACGACATCGTGACCGTCAGGCGGCCCGGCGCCTCAGGCCGCAGTCACGTGGACTTGCGATCCCGTCACGGCCTCGGTGTGCGCGGCCGCGCAGTAGCGGTTCTTGCCGGTGCGCTTGGCTTCGTACAGCGCGGCGTCGGCCACATGCATGAGGTTGTCCACCGTGCTGGCATCGTCAGGGTAGAGCGCGATGCCGAGGCTGGTCGATAGCTGCAGCAACAGGCCATTGACCTGGTAGGGCTGGGCCACCACTTCGACCAGCTTGCTGGCCGGTTCCTGCGCATCGGCCAGGGTGCCGACGTCGCCCAGCACGATGACGAACTCATCGCCACCGATACGCGCCACCGTATCTTCCTTGCGCGCGGAGTTGACCAGGCGCTGCGCTACCTGCTTGAGGATTTCGTCGCCATAGGCATGGCCGTGGGTATCGTTGATGGCCTTGAAGCCGTCGAGGTCGAGGTACATCACGGCGGCGCGGCGCTGCTGGCGCGCGGCGTGCTGCAGGGCCGTGGCAATGCGGTCTTCCAGCAGGCGCCGATTGGGCAGGCCGGTGAGCGGGTCGTGCAAGGCCAGCTCCTGCTGCTGTTTGCTGTAGGAAGCCAGCTCCTTGTACAGCAGGCGCACTTCCAGCATATTGTGGATGCGCTTGTGCACTTCGAGCAGGTCGAAGGGCTTGCTGATGAAGTCGCGCGCGCCAGCTTCCAGCGCGGCAATCTTGAAGCTGGGCTGGGCAGTCAGGGCCAGCACCGGCAGGTAGCCTTCCTGCTCGATTTCCTTCAAACCCTTCATGACCTGGAAACCGTTCAGTTCCGGCATTTGCAAGTCAAGCAAGATCAGATCGTAACGATGCTGGCGGTGCAGGGGGCAAACCTGCTCCGGCAGCATGGTGGCCGTCACGTTGGTGTAACCGGCATCGCGCAGGATCTCCAACATCAGGTCGATGTTGTCTGCACAATCGTCAACTACCAAGATCTTGGCATTCAGGATCTCATCAGGGCTTGGCATGGCGGTCTCGGGAACTGGACTCTCAGTGTAGCTTGCGACAGTTTGCCGTGGCGCACGTGTCATTAACCAGTGTAGCAAAGATTCCGCCAGTTTCTTGTAGGACATTTTCCCGTGTACGGGTAGTCCTCAACCACTCTTGCTGGCGAGGCAAACGCGCTCAATAGTGGCTACCAGTTCAGAAGGTTCTATGGGTTTCGGTACGTGGTCGAGGAAGCCCGATTCGAGCGCGGTGAGGCGGTCTTCGGGTCGGGCAAAAGCGGTCAGGGCGATGGCCGGCAGGGCGCCGCCGCGGGCCGGGCCGAGGGCGCGAATGCGTGACAATAATTCAAATCCATCAACATCAGGCATGCCGATATCGCTGACCAGCAAGTCATAGCGGCTGGCGCGTGCCAGGGCCATGGCTTCGGCGGCGTTGGCGGCGGGCTGCACCTCGCAGTTGCAATCACGCAAAATACGGCTGATCAGTTCGCGCGCATCGGCCTCGTCGTCCACCAGCAACACTTTCAGCCCGCCCAGGTTGCGCAAACCCATGTCCGGCAAGGGCACGCTCTCGCTGCGCGGCGGGCTGTGCATGCGCGCGGCGCGGATTTCGCCGCTTGCCAGCGGCAGGCGCACGCTGAAGCTTGAGCCCATGCCTTCGCCCTCGCTGGCAGCCGCCACGGTGCCGCCGTGCTGTTCCACCAGGTGCTTGACGATGGACAGGCCCAGGCCGAGGCCGCCGTGCCTGCGCGTGGTCGAAGCGTCGGCCTGGCGGAAGCGTTCAAATACATAGGGCAGGAATTCGTGGCGGATGCCGAGGCCGTTGTCGCTGACCGTGATCTCGACGTGGCCCTCATGCGCCCAGACCGAGGCGCGCACCGTGCCGCCGCGCGGCGTGAACTTGAGGGCATTGGTGAGCAGGTTCCACACCACCTGCTGCAGCCGGTTGGCGTCGCCCGCCACATGGCCGGTCGGGGAAAAGTCGCGCTCCAGGCGGATGCCCTTGGCTTCGGCTGCCGGGCGCACCGCTTCCAGCGCGGCATCGACCACCACCGACGGCATCAGCAGCTTCATGTCGAGCAAGACCTTGCCGGACGTGATGCGGCCCATGTCGAGCAAGTCTTCGATCAGCTGCGCCTGGGCGCGGGCATTGCGTTCGATGGTTTCCAGCCCGCGCACCTGTTCTTCCGGCGTGCGGTTGCCGCGCCGCAGGACCTGCGCCCAACCGAGGATGGCAGTCAGGGGCGTGCGCAGTTCGTGCGACAGCGTGGCCAGGAACTCGTCCTTCATCTGGCTGCTGCGCTCGGCTTCCGCCCGGGCATTGCGCTCGCGGTCCAGCAGCACCTTGCGTTCTTCGGCGGCACGCTGGGCCGCGTCCACCATGCGCGCATTGTCGATCGCGATGCCGGCCTGGGCCGCCACGCCGCTGACAATGCGTTCGGTGCGCTCGTTGAACATATTCGGTTCGGGATGGCCGAAAAACAGGGTGCCCACCACCTCGCCGGCGCGCGCCAGCACCGGCACGGCCAGGCCGCTGCGCACTTGCGGATGCGGCAGGCCCTGGAAATCTTCCGGCGGCGCACCGGACAGCGTATGCATGGCGTGCTTGCCGCCGTCGGCGCCGGCGCCGTGGTAGAAGAAGGCGCCAAAGCGGGCGCCGGAAATGCTGGTGGCGGCATCGGTCACATCCTGCAGCAGGGAATGCAGGTCGCGGTTCTGCACCAGCGCGGTGCCGGTGCTGTTCAGCAGTTCCAGGATATTGGTTTCATCGCGCAGCTGTTCCTGCACGCGCTTGACCTGGTCGACGTCGGTGCTGGTGCCAAACCAGCGCAGGATGCGGCCGCTGGCGTCGCGCATCGGGTTGGCGCGCGTCAGGAACCAGCGGTACTGGCCGTCGCGGGCGCGGATCGGGAATTCCATTTCAAACGGGCGACCGGTTTCCACCGAGGTGCGCCAGTGCGCCAGCATGGCGGGAATGGCTTCCGGCGCGTACACCTGGCGCCAGCCTTCGCCCAGCATATGCTGGTCGTCCATGCCGGTGTACGCTTGCCAGCGTTCGTTGTACCACGTCATGGCGCCGTCGCTACTGGCAATCCAGGCCAGTTGCGGGATGCTGTTGGCCAGGGCGCGCAATTCTTCTTCGCTGTTGCGCAAGGCGTCTTCGGTGGATTTGCGCGCCGTGATGTCCTGCACCATGCCGATCACGCCGCGCAGCTGGCCGTTGTCGCTGAAATCGCCATGGCCGATCACCGACAGCCAGCAAACGCTGCCGTCGCGGTGCCGGATGCGGCATTCGACATTCAAATCGCGCCGCGACTGGACGGCATCGGCGAAGGCCTGCTCGACCACGTCGAAGTCTTCCGCTGCAATGCGGTCGCGCAGCACCGGCCAGGTAATCGGGATTTCGGCCGGCAGTTCGAAGATTTCCGCGGCACGGCGGCCCAGGCGCACCTGGTTGGTGGCGGCATTCCATTCCCAATCGCCCAGGCGGCCGGCGGCCAGCGCCACCTGCAGCCGGTTGGTGCTTTCACGCAGGCCGCGCTCATGCAGCTTGCGCTGGTGGATGTCGAGCAGCAGGCAGGTCATGCCCAGCGGGGAGGGCCAGGCGCGCACTTCCAGCCAGCGCTGGCTGGGCTGGTAGAACAGTTCGCACGTGGCGGGCAAGCCTTGCTCGAGGGTGCGCCGCAGCGGCGCTTGCAGCGCGCCGCGGGCCAGGGCTGGGAACGCTTGCCACAACAGCTGGCCGCGCGGGTCATGCAGCTGCGGTACTGGCGGCAGCAGCAAGTCGGCCGCTTTCGGGTTCAGGTATTGGACGGTCCAGTCCCGGGCAATGACGGCAAAGCCGTCACCCATGCTATCCAGTACGTTGTGCGTGCGGGGATCGGGACTCATAACGTTCGATTGTAGCCTTGGCAAGCAACTTGCCGCCGCACTATTGCCTAATGCAAACCTTGCAACACCTGCTGCAGCTGCTCGATGTCATAAGGCTTCTGCATGGAAACGGCGGGGAAGTCGAGGTGGCTGGTCAACGACTGGCTGTAGCCCGAAGCGAAAACGATGCGCAGGCGTGGCTGCCGCTTGAGGGCGGTACGGCCCAGTTCGACGCCGCTCATGCCTGGCAGGCTGACGTCGCTGAACAGCACGTCGTATTCGGCTTTGGCAAGCAATTCGAGCGCCGCTTCGCCGTGGGCCGCGGCGCTCACTTGATGGCCGAAGGCACGCAGCATTTCGCACACCAGGTATTGGGCATCCTGGTTGTCTTCCACCACCAGGATGCGCAGGTGGCCGTCATTGGCTGCCGCTGCGGGCAGGGCGGCGGCGCTGGCCGGTGCCAGCGTGCACAGGATGCCGGCCACTGCGCCGTCCGCGCAGCGCACCGGCGTGTAATGCAGGTCGAAGTTGGCTTCGGCCACCTGGCCGTCGCGCCACAGCTTGAGCGGCTGGCGCTGGAAGACCAGGCTTTGCCCGTTCCAGGCTTGCTCGATGGCCTCGGCGTTCCAGCTCCAGGCCGAAGGGGGGATGGCCGGCACCGTGCCGCCGGGCGGCACCGCGCTGGCGGTGCCGACATTGCTGGCGTAGGCCTGGTTGTAGAGCATGATCTGCCGGTGGCTCCACATCAGCAGCATCGGCAGCGGCGTGTTGAGCATGATGTCCAGCACCAGCCGCAGGGCCGGGGGCCAGCTCTCCTGCGGGCCGAGGTCGGCACGCGACCAGTCCTGGGTTGCCATGCTTTCACCTGCGATTTGCGCCATGTCGGTATCAGTGCCGGGATATCAATATGGGCAATGCTACACCAAGGGCGGCAAAAAAAAAGGCCCGCTAGCTGCGGGCCCGAATTCTATTTTCTTGGAGGAGAATAGAGGAGACAGGTGAATGATGCTGCATCGCGGCAATAAGATCCAATTTCGATTCATGATGAGAGAAATACGTTTCATGAATGAAGTAATAGTGTCTGGAATGCAATAAAAGAAAATGGTGCGCGAGACTGGACAAGCGGAAAACACCCACATATAATG
>Ga0307408_100002656_pt1 | contig 12406 bp, 12 predicted proteins | sample 322Cmetagenome_FD_202116 | JGI IMG/M metagenome (GOLD analysis project Ga0307408, IMG submission 202116) | Maize rhizosphere microbial communities from greenhouse at UC Davis, California, United States - 322HYB-C-3 | ecosystem: Host-associated > Plants > Roots > Rhizosphere > Soil | place... | reverse complement strand
TGTTAGAGGTCAGCGAGTTCGAACAGGCGGCAAGCGCGCCAACCAGGCCGATCGCGGTGAGGGCGTGCCCCAGATGATTGCGCCTTGCCATGGTCCCTACTCCCTTTTCGTTCGTTCAGCGGTTCGCGCGCTTGGCCGGCGCGCGGTCGGCCATCGCATCGAGTTCGGGCATCGAATCGAGCAGTCGGTCGAGCGCCTCGGTCACCATCTGCTGCGCCGAGCGGCCCGAAACGGCGCAGGCCAGGCGGAGCTTGAGGTGACGGGCGGCGTCGAGCCGAAGCGTGAAGGCGGCCTTGGCCTTGCTCCCCGCCGCGGCGCGCGGGCTCGGAGCCCGGGCCGCAATCGCATGGACCTCGGCGACCCGCGCCGGAGCCTCCGCCACCGGCACGGCCGGGACCGGCTGGGTGCGGACCGGCTTGACCGAGAGCACGGGCACGATGCCGGCTTCCTCGTCACCGTCGGGGGATTCGGCCGCCGGATCGTAGATCTCGGCGGTCTCGTCCTCATATTCCTCGGCGGGCGAGTCCTCGGTGTAGCTCGAGAAACGATCGGCTATTTCCGCCTGCTGGTCGTGGACCGGCGAGGCGACCGGCGAAAGCGACGGCGTCAAAGCGGCGAGCGGGTTGCGCAGTGCCGGCTCGGGCAGCTCGGCACCGAACGCGTCATGCTGGTCGTCGCGCACCGGCGACAGCGCCGGCTTGGGCGCTTCGAAGCCCATGTCGTTCCAGCCCAGATCGTCGAGGCCGGCGCCGACCTGGCCGAAGCCCTGCGGACGCATGGCGGGACGCGCGGCGCCCTTGCGCGCCAGCAAACCCGAGGAGAGGCTTGCGAAAGCCTTGGGTTCTCCCATCGCGGACATCCTTACTGGCCTGCCACGCGGCGGCCGAAGCCACCGACGGGACGCGGCGTGATGGGCGCAGCGGCGCCCGGCGCCGCGAATACGGTACGGCGGAAATTCTTCTCCAGCCGATCGGAAATATAATCCCACAGCTCGGTCACCTCGCGCGCCGAGCGGCCATTGGGATCGACCTCCATCACCGTGCGGCCGTCGATCATCGACGCCGCGAAATCGGTGCGGTGGTGAAGCGTGACCGGGGCGACGGTGCCGTGCTGCGACAGCGCGACCGCGGCTTCGTAGGTGATCTTGGCCTTGGGCGTCGCGCCGTTGACGACGAACAGCAAGGGCTTGCCGGCGCGGTCGCACAGGTCGACCGTGGCACCGACGGCGCGCAGGTCGTGCGGGCTCGGGCGGGTCGGGATGACGATCAGCTCGGCCACCGCGATGACCGACTGGATCGCCATGGTGATCGCCGGCGGCGTGTCGATGACGGCAAGGCGGAAGCCCTGCTGGCGAAGCACTTCGAGATCCGACGAGAGCCGCGCGACGGTGGTCTGGGCGAACGCCGGCATGTCGTCGCTGCGCTCGTTCCACCAGTCGGCCAGCGACCCCTGCGGATCGATGTCGATGAGGCAGACGGGGCCGGCCCCGGCCAGCTGCGCCTGCACCGCAAGGTGGCCGGACAAGGTGGTCTTCCCCGACCCGCCCTTCTGCGATGCCATTGCCAGAACGCGCATTCTATTCCCCTCGCCCAAAATGACGGTCTACGGGGAGCATGTGACCCTCAAGCCTCTAATTATTGGTTAATGTCCTTGCCGCCTTGTTGGCGGGGCCGCGGCTTGGCAAAGCTGGCTACAGCGCAGCGATGGGCGGGAAAGATCGATGAAGTTTCATAGTGCAGCGGCGGCGCTGGCGCTCCTCGCGGTCCCCGCGGCGGCGCAAAGCGTTCGCGCCGGGATCGAGGCGTGGCAAAAAGGTGATCATGTTGCCGCGGTGGCCGCCTGGACACCGCTCGCCGCGAAGGGCGATGCCGACGCGGCGTTCAACCTCGGCCAGGCCTACCGCCTCGGTAAGGGCGTTCCGATCGATCTCGCCAAGGCGCACCAATATCTGGAGCAGGCGGGGCGCAAGGGGCATGTCGACGCCGCCGCGACGCTTGGCATCCTGCTGTTCCAGGGCGGCAACCGCACCGGTGGGCTGCGCTGGATCAAGGTCGCGGCCGAAGGGGGCGAGCCGCGCTCGCTGCTCCTCTACGGCGTGGCGCTGTACAATGGCGACGGGATCGCCGCCGACCCGGTGAGCGCTTATGCTTATGTCAGCCGCGCCGCGGCGCAGGGCCTGCCGAGCGCCAGGGACACGCTTGCCGACCTCGACGCCGCCATGCCGCACGAGCAGCGCGTCAAGGGCCTCGCCATGGCCAAGACGATGGTCGCGGCGCGCCAGCCGACGCCGCCGGTCGCCAGGACAGCGTCGCCCGCTGAGATCGCCCCGCAGAAGATCGCCCCTTCGTCGCCTGCCCCGCTGGCGTCGGGAAGCTGGCGCATCCAGCTCGGTGCGTTCGGGCAGCGCGCGACCGCCGAAGCGCTGTTCGCCAAGATACGCGGCAAGGTCGGCGGGCGGCAGGCCTTTTACGTTCCGGCAGGCAAGGTCGTCCGGCTCCAGGTCGGGCCTTACTCCAGCCGCGCCGCCGCCGCCGCGGCATGCGCCGCGCTTGGCGGTCAGGCCTGCTTCGCGGTCGCGGCGCGCTAGGCGACCCACTCGGCGCTGGGGATGCCCTGCGCCCACAGCAGGGCATCGAGGCCATGATGGTCGAGCCGGGCGTCGGCGACCGCGGCGAGCGCGGGCTTGGCGCGATAGGCAATGCCCAGCCCCGCCGCCTCGATCATCAGCATGTCGTTGGCGCCGTCGCCGATCGCGAGCGTGTCCGCAGGATCGAGGCCGAGCGCGTCGCGCGTTTCGACCAGGGCACGCGCCTTGTGCTTCGCATCGACGATGCGGCCAGACACGCTTCCCGAGAGGCGCCCGTCGCTGGCCTCGAGCAGATTGGCCTCGATCCGCTCGAACCCGAGCCTTTCCGCCACCGGTCCGGCAAATGCGGTGAAGCCGCCCGACACCAACAATGTCATCGCCCCGCGCGCGCGCATCGTCCGGACCAACGTCGCCGCACCCGGGTTGGGCCGGATGCGCTCGGCGAGGCAGCGCGTGATGGCGCTTTCCTCGAGCTCGGCGAGCAAGGCGACGCGCTCGCGCAGCGCGGCGGCGAAGTCGAGTTCGCCGTGCATCGCGCGCTCGGTGATGGCGGCGATCTGCGGCTTGATCCCGGCATAATCGGCGAGCTCGTCGATGCATTCCTGGCCGATCATCGTCGAATCCATGTCGGCGACGAGCAGGCGTTTCTCGATATTTGCAGCGCCTTGGACGATAACATCCAAACCTTCGAAAGCTCCTTCGAGAACAGTTCGGGCGCTGCGCGATTGCCATTGAAAGGCAATTGACGCGGCATCGCCCCGGTCGATCCACTCAAAGTCGTCTGGTCCGCACCCGACGTCCATCATCCGCTTGCCGGCATTCCGAATGGTTGTTTCGGTAAGGCGTCCGGCTGCTATCAATGTCGCAATGAACAAGTCGCGTCCTCCCCTCGCCCTCATCGCCGGTCCGACCGCGAGCGGCAAGTCGGCGCTGGCGCTGGCGCTCGCCGAGGCGACCAAGGGTGCGATCGTCAATGCCGACAGCGCGCAGCTCTACCGCGACCTTCCGATCCTGTCCGCCGCGCCCTCTCCCGCCGACCACGCGCGCGCCGAGCACCGCCTCTACGGAGTGCGCGACGGTGCGGAGCCATGCTCGGCCGCAGAATGGGCGACGCTGGCAAAGGACGAGATCGATTCGGTTCACGCCGATGGGCGGCTCCCGATTCTCGTCGGCGGAACCGGGCTCTATCTACGCACTCTGCTCGACGGGATCGCGCCGGTCCCGGCGATCGATCCCGAAATCCGCGCCGCCGTCCGCGCGGCGGGGGTGGCGGAGAATTTCGCCGCGCTGACTCCGCTCGACCCATGCGCCGCGGCGCGGCTCAATCCCGGCGACTCGACCCGCATCGCGCGCGCGCTCGAAGTGGTGTGGTCGACCGGGCAGACCCTCGCTGAGTGGCAGGAGCTGTCGAGCGGCGGGATCGGCGACCAGGTCGCGCTTTCGCCGCTGATCCTGCTGCCGCCGCGCGACTGGCTGGTCGAGCGCTGCGACCGCCGCTTCGCCGCAATGGTCGACGCGGGCGCGGTGGCCGAGGTCGAGACGCTGCTGGCGCGCGATCTCGATCCCGATTTGCCCGTCATGCGCGCGATCGGGGTGCGCGAGCTTGGCGCCTGGGTGCGCGGCGAGACGAGCCGCGCGCAGGCGATCGCCGCCGGGCAGCTCGCGACTCGCCGCTACGCCAAGCGCCAGTACACCTGGTTCGCCAACCAGCCGCCGAAGGAATGGCCGCGCTGGACCGAAGCGCTCGACGACCCGGCGGCCGCGCTGGCGCTGTTCACTTCCCGTTGCCGTTTGGGCTGAGCTTGTCGAAGCCCTGCCCTTCCGTCACAGCTTGCATGAAATGAAGGGCAGCCCTTCGACAGGCTCAGGGCGAACGGTATGATGAAACTCCTGAAAGACGCCGACATCGACCCTGCCCCGCTGGCCGGCAAGCGCGTGGCGATCCTCGGCTACGGCAATCAGGGGCGCGCACAGGCGCTCAACGTGGCCGATAGCGGGATCGACGTGGTGGTCGGGCTTCGCGACGGCTCGGCGAGCCAGGAGCGCGTTGCCGCCGATGGGCTGAGAAGCATGTCCATCGCCGAGGCGGTGAAGGGGGCGCGGCTCGCGATGCTGCTCGCCCCCGACGAGACCCTCGCCGCGCTCTATCGCCTGATCGAGCCGCGGCTCGCCCGCGGCGCCGCGCTCGGGTTCAGCCACGGGCTGGCGATCCGCTTTCAGCAGATCGTGCCGCGGCCCGACCTCGACGTGATCATGGTCGCGCCCAAGGGGCCGGGCACGGCGCTGCGCGCGCTCTATCAGGCGGGCAAGGGAATGGCGGCGCTCTATGCCGTGGCCCAGGATGCGAGCGGGTCGGCGGAGGCGCTGGCGCTTGCCTATGGCCGGGCGATCGGTTGCGGCCGCGCCGGGCTGATGCCGACGAGCTTCGCCGAGGAGTGCGATGCCGACCTGTTCAACGAGTCGGCGGTGGTGTGGGGCGCGGTGCCCGAGCTGCTGATCGCCGGGTTCGACGTGCTGGTCGAAGCCGGGATCGCTGAGGAAGTCGCCTATATGGAGTGCGTCGGCGAGCTGAACCTGCTCGCCGAGCTTATCGAGGCGCGCGGGATCGCAGGCATGCGCGCGGCGATCAGCAACACCGCCGAGCTTGGCGCGGTGACCGGCGGGCGGCGCATCGTCGATGCGCGGGTGCGCGCCGAGATGCGCGCGATCCTGGCCGAGATCCGCGGCGGCGCCTTCGCCGCCACGCTCGCCGACGAGGCCGCCGCCGGCTATCCCCTGCTCGGGGCGGCGCGGTCAGACGCGGCGGCGCTCCCGGTCGAGCGCGCGCGGACCCGCTTGTCGGCGCTGCTGCGCGGCTAGCCGATCGGGTCGGCGGGCGGCGATTCGCGGTCGCCGACCGAGGCGCGCTCGATATAGCCCCGCTGGAGCTTGCGATGGGCCGCAGCGGCCGTCGGGTCGTCGGCAAGGAGCGCAAGCTCGGCCTCTTCGGCGGCGCGGCGCGCGAAATAGCCCTTGTCCTCGGTGGCCATCGAACATCTCCCTGGAAGAGGGTCATGGCCTAGCAGATTCGCGTGCCCCTGTCAGCCGCCCGCGGCTCACTTGCGCCCGAACAGCCGCTCGATATCGCCGTGGGCGAGCTTGACCCAGGTCGGGCGGCCGTGGTTGCACTGGCCCGAGCGCGGGGTGACCTCCATTTCGCGCAGCAGGGCGTTCATTTCGGCGACCGAGAGGATGCGCCCGGCGCGGACCGAGCCGTGGCAGGCGATCGTCGCCGCGACATGGTCGAGGCGGTCGCGCAGCGTCAGCGCGGTGCCGATCTCGGCGAGCTCGGCGGCGAGGTCGCGCAGCAGCCCGGGGACGTCTGTCCGGCCGAGCGGCGCCGGGGTCGCGCGGACCAGCATCGCGGTGGGGCCGAAGCGCTCGATCTCGAGCCCGAGGCCGGCGAGCTCGGCCGCGGCCTCCTCGAGCCGGTCGCAGTCGGGCTCGTCCATTTCGACCACGTCGGGAAGCAGCAGCGCCTGCCGCGCGACGCTCCCCCCGGTAGAGGCCGCCCGCATCCGCTCCAGCACCAGCCGCTCGTGGGCGGCGTGCTGATCGACGATGACCAGGCCGTCCTCGGCCTCGGCGACGATGTAGGTCGCGGCGACCTGGCCGCGCGCGACCCCGAGCGGGAAGGCCGGGACCGGCGCGGTGGCCGGCTCGGCGCGCGCGGCGGGCTGGTAGGTCGAGAATTCGAGCCTCTCTTCCGTCACCCCCGCGAACGCGGGGGTCCCGCTGCTCGCGCCACGGTCGGAAAAAGAAGCGGGATTCCCGCTTTCGCGGAAATGACTCGTCGAGGTGGGCTCGCTGGTCCACTGCACCGGCGCCGCCGCCTGGACGTGGGCGGCGCTGCGGTGGCCGGCCTCGTCGAGCGCGGCACGCAGCCCGCCGACGAGCAGCCCGCGTACCGCTGCGGGGTCGCGGAAGCGGACTTCGGTCTTGGCCGGGTGGACGTTGATGTCGACCTCGTTGGTCGGGACCGTGACGAACAGGGCGGCGACCGGGTGGCGGTCGCGCGCCAGCAGGTCGCGGTAGGCGGCGCGCAGCGCGCCGACCAGCAGGCGGTCCTTGACCGGGCGGTCGTTGACGAACAGGAACTGGTGGTCGGCCATGCCGCGGTTGAAGGTCGGCAGGCTGACCACCCCGGTCAGCCGCAGCCCGTCGCGGACGCAGTCGATGCCGAGCCCGTGGGCGACGAGCTCGCGGTCGAGCAGCGCCGCGACCCGCGTCGGCGGGTCCGACGGCTGCACCGATAGCCCGCGCCGCCCGTCATGCTCGAGGCTGAATCCGACGTCGGGGCGCGCCATCGCCAGCCGCCGCACGGCATCGAGGCAGGCGCCATATTCGGCGCGCGGCGAGCGCAGGAACTTGCGCCGTGCCGGCACCTTGTCGAACAGCCCTTCGACGCGGATTCGCGTGCCCGGCGGCAGCGGGGCCGGCCCCTCGCCCGCCTTCACGCCATGGTCGATCTCGATCCGCCACCCGTCGTGGCCGGCGACGCGGCTGTCGAGGGTCAGCCGGGCGACGCTGGCGATCGACGGCAGCGCCTCGCCGCGGAAGCCGAAGCTCGTGACGTCCTCGATATGATCGTCGGGCAGCTTGGAGGTGGCATGGCGCTCGAGCGCGAGATGCATCTCATCCGGCACCATTCCGGACCCGTCGTCGCTGACTTCGATCAGGTCGAGCCCGCCCGCGGCGAGCCGGATCGAGACCTGGCGCGCGCCGGCGTCGAGGCTGTTCTCGACCAGTTCCTTCAATGCGCTGGCCGGACGCTCGACCACTTCGCCGGCGGCGATGCGATTGATGAGGTCGGAGGGGAGCCTTCTTATTGACATGGCACTCTCCCTAGCCCACTTGGATGCGGCCCGCGAAGCGCAGATTTTGCCATCAGATTCATGCCGCTTTCACAGGGACTTGAACAAGGGTTTTTGAACCGCTCCGGATCGATGGCGGCGGTGGTTCAGACCGGTAGCGAGAGACGGTAAAGCATGTTCTGGGCACGCTGGTTCAAATGGATGTCGCACGACATGGCGATCGACCTCGGCACGGCCAACACGTTGGTCTATGTCCGCGGCCGCGGCATTGTCCTCAACGAGCCGTCGGTGGTCGCGATCGAGACCATCAACGGGGTCAAGAAGGTCAAGGCGGTCGGCAACGACGCCAAGCTCATGATGGGCAAGACCCCCGACCAGATCGAGGCCATCCGCCCCTTGCGCGACGGGGTCATCGCCGACATCGACGTCGCCGAGCAGATGATCAAGCACTTCATCCACAAGGTCCATGGCGGCAAAATGCGCGCCTGGCGCTTCCCCGAGATCGTCATTTGCGTGCCGTCGGGGTCGACCAGCGTCGAGCGCCGCGCGATCCGCGACGCGGCGTCGAACGCCGGCGCCTCGGCGGTGTTCCTGATCGAGGAGCCGATGGCCGCCGCGATCGGCGCCGGAATGCCGGTGACCGAGCCGATCGGCTCGATGGTCGTCGACATCGGCGGCGGCACCACCGAAGTCGCCGTGCTGTCCTTGCGCGGGCTCGCCTACACCACCTCGGTGCGGGTCGGCGGCGACAAGATGGACGAGGCGATCTCGTCCTACGTCCGCCGCAACCACAACCTCCTCATCGGCGAGGCCACGGCCGAGCGGATCAAGCAGGAGGTCGGCATCGCCAAGCCGCCGGTCGACGGCATCGGCAAGACCGTCCACATCAAGGGCCGCGACCTCGTCAACGGCGTGCCCAAGGAGATTTCGATCAACCAGGGGCAGATCGCCGAGGCGCTATCGGAGCCGGTCGGGACGATCGTCGAGGGCGTGCGAATCGCGCTCGAGAACACCGCGCCAGAGCTCGCCGCGGATATCTGCGACCAGGGCATCGTGCTGACCGGCGGGGGCGCCTTGCTTCAGGGGCTCGACGAAGTGCTGCGGGACGAGACCGGCCTGCCGGTGACCGTGGCCGAGGATCCGCTGACCTGCGTCGCGCTCGGCACCGGCCGGGCGCTGGAGGAAGAGCAGTTCCGCGGCGTCCTCCAGACGGCGTAACCTAAGCCATGGTCGCGTCGGGAGCACGCCCGGGCTGGTCGCGGCGCGCCCAATATGGGCTGTTCTTCGGCTTTGTCGCGACCGTCGCCGCGATCGTCATCGGCCTGTTCATGCTGGTGCTGTCGCTCGCCGCGCCGCAAAGCTACGCCGCGGTGCGCGGCGTCGCGCTCGACGTCACCGCGCCGGCCACCAACGCGCTCAATGAGGTCGCCACGACTGCCACCGGGCTGGTCAGCGGTGCGGGCGACTATTGGAATGCCGCGGGCCAGAATGCCGAGCTCAAGGCGCAGCGCGCCGCGCTGCTGCGGCGGATGGTCGAGGCCAAGGCCATCCTGCTCGAGAATCAGGAACTCAAGCGCGCCCTCGCGCTGCGCGAGCGCGACCGCCGCACGGTCGCCACCGGCCGCGTCGTCGGCTCTTCGTTCACCTCCCCGCGGCGCTTCGCCATCCTGTCGGTCGGCAAGCGCGACGGGGTCGCGGTGGGGATGCCGGTACGCGCCGCCGACGGGCTGATCGGACGGGTCATCGACGCCGGCCAGCTGGCGAGCCGCGTGCTGCTCGTCAGCGACCGCGCCAACATCGTTCCGGCGCGGCTGGTGCGCGGCGGCCTGCCCGTCATCGCGACCGGGCGCGGCGACGGTTCGATCGACGTCCGCCCGCTCGAAGTCGGGCGCAACCCGTTCCGCAAGAACGACATCATCGTCACCTCCGGGACCGGCGGGCTGTATCCGCCGCTGTGGCCGATCGCCCGCATCGTCCGCCTCGACGACGACGGTGCGATCGCGGTGCCGCTCGCCGACCCCGGCCAGGTCAGCTTCGCACTCGTCGAGCCGCCGTTCGAGCCGACCGCGATCGCCGAGGCGGCGCGCCCCGAGGAGCCGCGCTGATGGGACGCTCGGCCCTCACCCCCTCGCGCGGGGCAAGCCTGACCCGCGGCCCACGCCCCGCCGCGCTGGCGATCCCCGCCATCAGCGTGCTGGCCGCGACCCTGCTATCGGTGCTTCCGGTGATATCGAAGCACGGCTGGTGGCCCGATGCCGGCCTGCTCATGCTGCTCGGCTGGCGCCTGCTGCGCGCCGATGCCTGGCCGGCGTGGGTGGCGGCGCCGCTCGGGCTGTTCCACGACGTGATGACCGCGGCGCCGATCGGGCTGAGCGTGGCGCTGTGGCCGGCCTTCATGCTCGCGCTCGACGTCATCGACCGCCGCACGATGTGGCGCGACTATTGGGTCGAATGGATGCTCGCTGCGGTCTTCATCGGCCTGTTCGTCGTCGCCCAGTGGCAGGTCGCGGCGTGGGACGGCGCCGCGGTGCGCTTCGCCAGCGTCGCGCCGTCGATCCTCGTCGGCATCGTCTGCTTTCCGATCGCCGCCTTCGTCGTCGCGCGGCTCGACCGCTGGAGGATGGGGCGGTGAAGCCGACCAATTACACCAGCGCGCACCAGTCGATCACCTATTCGCGACGAATGATGCTGGTCGGCGGCGCGCAGGCGGCGCTCGGCGCCGCGCTCGTGGCCCGGCTCGGCTATCTCTCGGTGTCTCAAAACGAGCATTACAAGTTGCTCAGCGAGAGCAATCGCGTGCAGCTGATCGTCGTGCCGCCGCGGCGCGGCTGGCTGGTCGACCGCAACGGCAAGCCGATCGCGATCAACCGCTCCGACTTCCGGGTCGACATCATCCCCGAGCAGTTCGAGCGCCCGACCGAGACGCTGCGCCTGCTCGCCCAACTGCTCGACCTGCCGACCGACGACGTCGACCGCATCATCAAGGAATTGCGCACGGCGAAGGGATACCGGCCGATCCAGGTCGCCGAGAATGTCGCCTATGACCGCTATGCCGCGGTTACCGTGCGCCTGCCCGAACTGCCCGGGGTGCAGCCGATGCGCGGCTTCTCGCGCTTTTACCCGACGGGCCCCGCGGTGGGCCATCTGGTCGGCTATGTCGGCGCCGCGTCGGCCAAGGAATATGAGGAGGAGAAGAACCCCCTGCTCGTCACGCCGGGCTTCAAGATCGGCAAGGAAGGGCTTGAGAAAACGCTCGAAAGCAAGCTCCGCGGGCAGCCCGGCGGGCAGCGCGTAGAGCTCACCGCGCGCGGCAAGCTGGTGCGCGAGCTCGAGCCCAAGCCCGATCGCTCCGGCGCCACGGTGCGGCTGTCGATCGACGCCGGGCTGCAGGATTTCGCGGCGCGCCGGCTGGGCGAGGAATCGGGCAGTTGCACGGTGCTCGACTGCCTCACCGGCGACGTGCTGTGCATGGCGTCGATGCCGGCCTACGACCCCAACAGCTTCTCCGACGGGATCGGCCGCACCGAATGGAGCATGCTCGCCGAAGACCCGCGCCGCCCGCTCACCAACAAGACGCTGTCCGCGCTGTATCCGCCGGGGTCGACGATCAAGCCGATGGGCGCGCTGGCGATCCTTGCCGCCGGGATCGAGCCCGAGGAGACCGTCTTTTGCCCGGGCGGCTATCGCCTCGGCAACCGCTTTTTCCGCTGCCTCGGGCGTCACGGCACGGTCAACATGCGCCGCGCCATCGCCAAGAGCTGCAACACCTATTTCTACGCCATGGGCCACCGCATCGGCTATGACGCGATTGCGCCGATGGCCAAGCGCCTCGGCCTCGGCCAGAAGTTCGACCTGCCGGTGGTCAGCCAGAGCTTCGGCACCGTCCCCGACAGCAAGTGGAAGCTCAAGCGTTATGCCGACAACAAGCGGCTGATCGAGCGCCCCGACTGGACCGCCTCGGACACGCTCAACGCCTCGATCGGGCAAGGCTATCTGATCGTCAATCCGCTCCAGCTCGCCGTCATGTCGGCGCGCATTGCCTCGGGCCGCAACGTGCAGCCGCAGCTGATCGGGCGCCACGACACCGCCGCGCCGATGCTCGGCATCCCGCAGGAGCATCTCGACGCGGTGCGCGGCGGGATGTGGGAAGTGGTCAATGGCGACGGCACCGCCGGGGCGAGCCGCATCATGCTCCCGGGGATCGAGATGGGGGGCAAGACCGGGACCGCGCAGGTGCGCAAGATCGCCGGGGCGCAGCGCGGCCAGTCGGGCGAGTGGAAGTATCGCGACCATGGCCTGTTCGTCTGCTTCGCGCCGACCGCCAATCCGCGCTACGCCGCCTCGGTGGTGATCGAGCATGGCCTCGGCGGCGCTCGGGCCGCGGCGCCGGTGGCCAAGGACGTGCTGACCTATTTGTTCGACCCGGAAAGAGCGCTCGCCAGTCTCGCCGCCTTCGAAACGCAATGGGGCGGCACGCTGGCCGAGCGCACCGCGCGGCGCCAGGCGCAGATCGAGGCCACCGCCCAGGCCAATGCGAGGCTCGGCGCATGATTTCCTCGGCGATCATCCCCCAGCCGCTGGCGCGGCTGCCGTGGCGGCTGTTGTGGCTGATCTTCGCCATCTGCGGGACCGGCCTTGTCACGCTTTACTCGGCGGCGGGGGGCTCGATCTCGCCCTGGGCGCTGAAGCAGGGGCTGACGATCCTGTTCTTCCTCGGCGTCGCCATCGGCATGTCGTGGATTCCGGAGAACTTCATCAAGCACATGACCTTCCCGGCCTATGTCGTGATCCTGATCCTGCTGATCATCGTCGAGATGGTCGGCTTCGTCGGCAAGGGTGCCCAGCGCTGGGTCGACCTCGGCTTCATCCGCCTGCAGCCGTCCGAATTCATGAAGCCGGCGATCGTGCTCGTCCTCGCGCGCTTCTACGACCTGCTTCCCGCCGGCGACGTGCGGCGCTGGCGCGG
>Ga0307408_100002655_pt1 | contig 12407 bp, 5 predicted proteins | sample 322Cmetagenome_FD_202116 | JGI IMG/M metagenome (GOLD analysis project Ga0307408, IMG submission 202116) | Maize rhizosphere microbial communities from greenhouse at UC Davis, California, United States - 322HYB-C-3 | ecosystem: Host-associated > Plants > Roots > Rhizosphere > Soil | place: USA... | reverse complement strand
ATTCGCCGCCAGCGAGCAGGCGGTTGTCATCGTGGCCGAAGAGGTCGAGGCCCTGGTTCCAGGCTGCCTGGCACATTTCGACGAGCAATCCCATGCCGCCCATGACGTGGGCTTGGTCGCGACCGCTCTCCTGCCACTGGCCGAGACCGCCGGGATAAAGGAAAGGCACGGCGTTCTTGAGCGAACCCATGCCGCGGCCGTTCTTGAAATAGTCGACCGCTTCATCAAACTTCGCGCGATCGTCGCAGAACACGCCGATCGCGAGGATGGCGCGCATGTTGCAGGTGTCCCAGTTCGCCCAATAGTTCGAATCTTCCGCGCCATTGTGGCGGACGAGGAAGTCATGGCAGACTGGGTAGAAGTAATCTAACAGCATCCGCTTGAACTTCTCCTGATCCGCGGCGGGCCAGCCGGGGTAGGTGCGCAGGACTTCCGCCGCGAGAGCGAAGCTGCCGATCGGGATGCCGCTCAAGCCGGGTTGATCGGTGCCATGCGGAACTTCCTTCACGGTGGACGACCAGGCATTGAGAATGCGCACGGCGCACTCGGCGTTTTCCTTTTCACCGGAGATGACCCAGCGCAGCGCATTGAGGTAAGCAGCGGTGGCGTCGTCCTGCGCGCGCTGGCGACTGCCCATGTGGGGATGCGGTGCGGCCTTGTAGTCGCTGGCAGCCTTGCGATCGCGGAGCAGCCGTTCCCAGCCATCGATCCATGGATGCTCCTTGGCAGCGACCTTCGTTTTCATCCGGTCGAAGTCCGCTTGGGTGTGCAGGCCGCCGGGATGGATGAAGTCGCGTGCGAGGGCCGGCGAGAGGAGGCAGAGCGAAAGGAGAAACGTGCGGAGAATCATCATGAATGAGAAAGGGAAGCGAGGGAAGGCGGGCGATAGCAAGGTGCGGCAGAGCTACGTTGGGATGGAGGCCATGTTGCCTCGCGAGCTGGTTTCCATGGTAAAAGAAAGCAAGGATCTGCGACGAGGCGAGCAGCGGTTTACCATTGTAAATGGGTGGGTGCCTTGCGCGCAGGCGAGCGTGGGGCATGATGTCGTCGCGCTCCGAAAATTGGGTCGGAGTTGCTGCGGATTGGGGTCCGTATGATTTCCCGCCATGGGTTTGCGGGAAGGGCCGTCGTGGAGCTTTTGGGTTTGCTTCACGGCGGCCCGCCAGCGGGGGCATGTTGGCTGCGCCCGGCCGGAACGTCGAAGTCGTTTCGCTACGGGAGGCTAGTGGCAACAAACTGCATCGTGAGGCTGTTGAATCGTATCCACCAGGATGCGGCTGATGCCGCTGAAGTGCGGCGGTCGTAGCCGCTACATCGATTTCGGATGAAACCCCGCCCAGCCGGAAGGGCGCAGTTCTTCCGCTACAAGAAAGAAAAAGCCCGCCGCCCTGCTGGTGTGCAGAACGGCGGGCTGGGATGGGAGGGTTGACTTAGTTGCCGACCTTGACGCGGGCGAAGAACTTGCCGCTGCCAGCCGTGGGGATGGTGGCGGTGACGGCGTCATTCGGCGAACCGCCGGTGACGTTGAAGTTCACACCACTGACCGTGCTGGTCGCGGCAGGAACGGCGATCGTGGTCCAGCTGCCGAGCGTGGTGCCATACTCGATCGAGAGCGGGGCGTCGCCATTCGAGACGGCGAGGTCGCTGCGGGAGAAGGACAGCACGAAGTTCGAGCCGGACTTGCTGCCCGTCGGAAGCAAGGCGGGTTCACGGACGCTGGGATTTCCACCGAGGGCATACTCGATGAAGTTCGAGATGCCATCGCCATCCGGATCAGCAGTTGCAGTCTGATCGGCAGGAGCGAGGCCGAAGCCGCCGACCCACGAGCTGAAGCCACCGCCACCCGAGGCGACCGCGAGCGAGAGCACGCCGGTGCTTTCGCTGAAGCTCCAGGTGTTGTTTCCGTCGACCTTGGTCCAGACGTTCGACACCTCGGTGAAGCCGGGGATGGTGAAGCTGACGACGCTGTAGGACTTGCTGGCGACATCGACCAGCGTCCACGAGTTGCCATTGGCGACTGCGGCTCCGGTGAGGTCGAGGTTGAAGGCACCATCGAAGCTGGCGAGGCCGGCACCGGTGACCTTGTTGCTGACGTTGTTGGCACCGGGCTTGAAGGTCAGGCCGCCCGGGGAGACGACCGCGAGGGTGGTGCCGCTGCTGACGACCGTGTTACCCGTGTAGGTGTTCTGGCCGGACAGGATGGTGGTTGCCGTTCCGGAGAAGGTCATACTGCCACTGACATTGGGAACCAACGTGGCTTCGCCGCCAATGGTGCCGGTATTGCCGATGCCGCCACCGACCAGCGTGAAGACCGGTGGGGTGGTGTAGCCGATGCCCGGGTTGGTCACGGTGATGCCGGTGAGGTTCCCACTGGCATCGACCTCGGCCACTGCGGTGGCTCCGGTGCCATCGCCGGTGATCTGGACGACCGGCGTATCGATGAAGCCGGAGCCGGACACCGTCAGTCCGGTGGCGGAGACGCCATTGCCGGTCGGTGCGAGCAGCGCCTGGCCGATGGTGATGGCATTGCCGCCGTTGGCGATGGTGCCGCCGCTGGCATGCACGTAGGCATTGGTCAGGCCCGTGAGGAAGGTGGCACTGGCCGTATTCGCGGTGAGCGTGCCACCATTGAAGTTCAGCGTGCCGGTGCCCGCGCCCTTGGTCACCGCCGGAGTGGTGACATTGCCGCCGAGCAGGTTGGCGATGCCCACGCCAGCCGCGCCGCGACCGAGCTGCATGCCATTGTTGCCCACGGCGATGTTGAGTGCGGCATTGCCCGAGACGCTGAGGCGGCCGGTGCCGGCTTCACCGAGCCAGAGACCGTTGTCGGCGGTGCCATTCACATTGAAGACGGCGGAGCCGGTGAGGCGCATCACGCCATTGCTGCCTGCTCCCGCGGCATTGGTAATGGGCGCGGTGGTCTGGTTGTAGATACCGCCGGTTTGGACGAAGGTGCCGGAGGAATTACCGAGGCCGAGGGCGAGGAAGCCGCCGACATTGGTGGTGCCACCGGTCTGGGTGAATCCACCGTAGGCGCCATTCACACCGCCGAGTGCAAGCTGGCGATAGGTGGTCAGCGAACCGGAGTTCAAGTGCACGGCTCCCGCGCCGCTGCCATTGGTGGCGACGGTAAGCGAGGCGCGGAAGGCCGCGCCATCGGCATTGTTCATGGTGTGGTAGTCCACCGACGCGCCGTTGATTTCGAGGATTCCGTTAGAGGCAGCGGTGGAACCGACGGCTGAGGTCAGGTTGGTGACCACCGCGCCAGCCGCACCGAAGACCCCGTAGCTGCCGGTGTTGTTCAGCACGAGCTTGCCATTGTCGACGCTGAGGTTGCCGGTGGCGAAGTTGCTGTTGTTGGTGAGCGTCCAGGTGGCCGCGCCGCGCTTGACGATGCCGAGGCGGCCCACTCCCGCGCCGTCGCGGATGAGGGTGCCGCTGGTCTGATCGGTAGCGATTGTCCAGAAGCTCCACTTGGTATTGGCGGTATTGTTCTCCAGGACGCCCGGGCCGGTAAGGCCGTCGGCGTAAAGGTCTTCTCCCATGCCGATGATGCCGGCCTGGATGTCCACCTTGCCATGGATCACGGATGCAGCGCCGGAAAGGCGGAGTGCGCCGGCACCAGTCTTCACCAGATCATACGCGGGGCTGGCAATGGCTCCGCTGCCGAGATTGCCAGCGACGACATTGACCGTGCGTGCCGCGCCGTCACCACCCAGCGTGACCGCGCCGGTTCCCAGCGCGAGGTCATTGGTGCCGGTGAAGGTCACGTCGGCATTCCACTGCTGAGGCTTGGCACCGGTCAAGGTGACCGCAGCGCCGCTGGTATTGTCGAGCACGCCACCGGCGATCTCGAAGTATCCCGTGCCAGTGCCGAGCGCGCCGGCGCTGTTGAGGTTCAGCGTGCCGGCTTCCAGGTGGATATTGCCCGTGAAGGTATTGGTTCCAGCGAGTGTGAGAGCCGCCGTGCCTTGCTTCCGGATATCGCCGCTGCCCGCGAGGACATTTCCATAGGTCGTCGCCGTGGTGGGATTGAGGACCAGTTCGGCCCCTGGGGCGACGGTGATCGTCGAGCTGGTGGCGATGGAGCCGGTCACCTCGACAATGCCCTGATTGATCTGGGTGGCACCGGTGTAGGTGTTGTTGGTGCCGATGGTCAGCTTGCCGAAGCCGTTCTTGGTGAGCGTGCCGGAAGTGATACCGAAGCCACCGGTGCTCGAGAGCACGTAGTCCAGATCATTGGAGAAGAGGACGGCGCTCGGAGTGACGTTCGAGGCGAGGTTGACGTTGAAGCGTGACGCGTTGTCGTCGAAGATCACCGGGCTGTTCATGGTGAATTCGATGCCGCTGCCCTGATAGGACCAGTTCTGCGATCCTCCGACGGTGGCGGTGGTCCAGTCGCCGCTCTGGGTGCCGGTCCAGACCAGCGATTCACCGGTGATGCGGATGGCGATGGCCGATCCGGTATTCACGATCTGGGCGGTCTGGTTCTGATTGAGGCCGGGGATGGTGCCAACCGCGAAGTGCGAGAGGCTGCCGGTGAAGGTGCCGCCGTATTCGAAGACCGGGTAATTGGTGTTGCTGGTCCAGACGCCGGTGCTATTGGTCGCATTCACCGTGACCACGCCTGCCGCATTCGTGGTCAGGGCGGTGGTGGAGAAATTGCGGTCCATCGACGTGCCATTTGCCAGGACGGTGACGGAGGCGGCTCCCTGGAAGGTGAGCGACTGCAAGGCGAGCTGTCCGCTGCTGCCATTGCCGGCAGCGAGAGCGTTGGTTGCGCTATTGGCGATCGTGAGCTGATCGATGGCACCCGAGGCATCGACCGATCCCGAGGTGAGAGTCACCGGCACGGAGACGATGCCGCTCGAGGCGAGCTTGGCACCGCTGCCATTGACATTGATGCCGCTGCTCCAGCTGAAGAAGACGCCAGTGGGAACGGCAAGCGTGCCGGCGGAAACGAGGGTGGCACCCGTGTAGGTGGAAGAGCCGCTGGAAAGCGTGAGGGTGCCGGTGCCGAGCTTGGTGAGGCCGCCATCGCCCGCGACTCCGGAGATCAGGGCCTGCGGGATGGTGACATTGTTGCCGTTGCTGTCGATCTTGGCACCACCGGCCAGCACCTCGGCGGTCTGGGTGGCACCGCCGAGGTCGACGAAGTTCGCGGAGGCCGCGGCGGCTTTGAGGGTGCCCCCGTTGAATTTGAAGGCGGCCGTGCCCGTGTTGTTGCCGGTGATCACCTGGCCGATGGTCAAGGTGCCGCCGTTCAGGTTGAAGGTATTGTTGACGAGGCCGTTGTTGGACCCCTGGTTGAGGTCGACCACGCTGGCGCCGCTGAAGACGCCGTTGTTGTTGCCGGTGTAGCCGGTGATCGCGCCACCGTTCAGGGTGACGAAGCTGGTACCGGAGGCGGCGGCGTTGGTGCTGAAGCGGAGGTCGGTGTTGGTGTTGAGATTGATGTTACCGCCATTGATGGTCAGTTCGCCTTTCGATCCCGCCGTGTCGTTTACCTTGAGCCAACGCTCGGTGCCGTTGGCGACATTGAGCGTGCCGCTGTCGAGCGTGAGCTTGCCGGTGCCGGTGCCCGCGTAGCCGAAGATGAGGTCGCGCTCGAAGGTGGCGGTGCCGCCATTGATCTTGAGGGTGCCGACCGCGCCGTCGGCCGCGCCGATACGCGTTTGGTTCGCGTTGGCGGTTTGCTTGAAAACGGAGGTGCCGTTGACCTCGACCAAGCCGGTGGTGTTGGTGCCCAGCGCGATGTTGACGGTGCTTGCCAGGGTAGCTGTCGAAGCGCCGTTGAGCTTCAGCGAGAAGTTCGAGCCGGCAGACTCGGCGACATGGCTGAGGGTGGTGACGGTGAGGCTGGCGCTGTCATTGAGAGTGACGGTGCCGGCGGGAGTGCTGGTGCTGTTGTTGTTCCACCCGAGGCTCATGTTGACCGACGAGATGGAGGCGGTGTTGTTGAGGGTGAGGTTGTTGGTGGTGGCTCCGGTGCCGTTGCCCTTGCCGACGCTCAGCCAGTCGATGCCATTCAGCACGGAGGCGTTGTTAACGGTGAGGCTGGTATTGGTGCCCACCGTATCAAGTCCGCCGACAACGAGCTCGCCGTTGTTGGTGGTGATGTTGTTCGTGTAGGTGCCACCGTTGATGATGGTGGCGCCTTCCTTAAAAGTGGCGGAAGATCCGGCGTTGCCGAGAACCGTCGCGCCTTCCTTGAAGGCACCGCCGCCGGAGAGGGTCAGGGTGCCGGTGCCGGTCTTGTAGATCATGCCGTTGCCGCCGGAGGCGAAGGCGAGATTGGAGGCCACGGACCAGTCGCCCGAGCCGGCGAAATTCAGCACGTGATTGCCGCCGCCGCCGAGGCCGAGCACGGTATCCGAGCTGATGGTGGCGGCGTTCGATGAGCTGTTGGTGAAGGTCTGGGTGGATGCAGCACCGCCAAGCGTGATGTTGAAGGCGTCAGCTCCGTTTCCGAGCGTGAAAGCGCCGGCACCGGCGGCGAGGGTGATGTTGTTGATCCGGATCGCACCGGTGTTAGAGCCGGAGTCGATGCTCACCGCATCGGTTTGGGCGGCGGTGAGTTCCAGGTTGAGGCCGGCATTGCCGGCAGCGCCGGCGAGAAGGGCATTGCTGTAGACCAGTGAAAGTGCTCCGGCGGGGCTGCCGTTCCACTGCGCGGTGTCAGGTGTTGCCACATTGGGCAATGCATCGCCGGCCCAGTTTTCGGCGGTACCAATGTCGGTGCCGGTCGCGGCGGGTCCGCCATCCCAGATGACAGTGGCAGCGAAGGCGGGAGCGTTGGCGGCAGCTGCCACCACGAGAGAGAACAGGAATGACGAGGAGCCATTTCCCAAAAGGGTCGGTTTACGGGACTTCATAAGGTAGGGTCGGTGGATTCGATGGTGTTATCTGGGGTGGGCTAACAGCAGCTAAGCCGGTGCGTGGGCACGAGGCTTCCGGTCCTGGAAAGAGGCAACGGGCATCCTCTAACAGATCCGGGTGGAACCGTTTTTTGAAACTGCGTCCGAGGGTTCAAGAGTGGCCGGTGGAACGCTACAGGCCGCCCGTGGCACAGGGTGCCTAGGGTTGCGATCCTTTGAGGATCTCAGGGGTTTCGAGTGGTGCTTTCGGGTTAAGAAGTTGCAGGATATGTTGCCTTACTCGGGTTACGGGCAAACCCGCCGCGCAGTGTCACCTGCGCGATGAAGGCGCGAGCAAGCTAACGCACGACTGTGTGTGCTGCTTGTAGGTTTCCAGAAAGGGTTTGTATGATTCCTCATCCCTCATTCGTGCGATGCGAATGGACTTGATTGTTGTCGCTCCCAACGAACAGCGGGCAGCCGCGATGGCCGATGAGGTTTGGGTTTGTATCTCAGACTTCATGAGGTCGAACGTTAGTCGCGACGACGAGCGGGGTTTCGTGAATGCCGGAAATGAGATACCCGAGCAATTCGTCAGGAAACTAGGCGTCGCTGCCGGGAGATCGAAAGTGGTGGCTCGTTTACGCTGGTAAGCAATTGTCGCGTGGCAGCGGAGAGGGTTGAAATGCCTGTGCAAGCGGCTGTCGAACGTGATGGTGCTCGCGAGGGCCGCGGTGGAATCACGGGTTTTCACCACGGCGGCCCTTCTTCGTCCTCGTGGAGTTGCATTCGCTTTCCACGGAAACACCGAAACGAAGTGCGGCAGCCGCGGCTCGTAGCAAGCTGCGCCGCACCTGCCACCTGCTGCGCAACAAGGGCTTTCCTGTTGCAGCAATTTAACGCAAATTTTTCCATTCATGACCCCTGTCGTTGTCACTCCTCCAGTTGCCGCGAATGCATCGCTGCGCCGGGCCTTTGACCTCTGCATTGCCAAGACGCACCGCAACATCGAGGCGCTCGCCGAACGGCCTACGACTTGGGCATTCGCCGTGGATGGCCACTATCCGGAGTGGAACGAGGGGTTTTACGAGATCGGCAACTGGACGAGTTCCTTCATCACCGGGATGGCGCTGCTGGCATGGCGGGAGACGGAGGACGAGCACTTCATCCGGCACGTCGAAAGACTGGAGTCATGGTATGCCGCCAAGGTCGGCGAGCATGCCGCGGAAACGATGCATGACCTCGGGTTCCTCTATTCACTCTACTCGGTGGCACTCTACAAGCTGACCGGTGAGGCGCGTCATCGCGAGCTGGGCTTGAAGGCGGCGGAGGTGCTGGCCGATCGCTTCATCCCGGAGGGAAACTACATCCGTGCATGGGGACGAATGGATGATGTCACGAGCGATTACGCGGGGCTGGCGATCATCGACTGCATGATGAATCTGCCGCTGCTTTACTGGGCGACAGAGGAAACGGGTGATGCGCGTTTCAAGGAGATCGCCATTCGTCACAGCGCTACCACCCTGCGCCGTTTTGTGCGGGAGGACGATTCGGTTTATCACGCGTATCGTTTCGATCCCGCGCAGGGGTCGCCTGCGGGTGGGGAAAACTACTGCGGTCGTGGTGTCGAGAGCCATTGGGCGCGCGGCACGACGTGGGCGATCTATGGATTCGTGCTGGGATACCGCTACACCGGTGACAGCGACTACCTCGGTACTGCACTGCGGGTGGCGCGGAAGTTCATTTCACAGCTCGATGGCGAAGGGGTTCCGATCTGGGACTTCCGCTTGGATGCCGGCGCTCCGCTCCTGCGCGATTCTTCCGCGGCGGCGGTGGCCGTGTGCGCATTCCAAGAGCTGGAGGCGGTTGGTGCGGCCGATGAGTCGATCATCGTGACCAAGCGCGCGCTGCTCGAGCGGCTTTGCTCGGACGACTACCTCGATCACGATCCCGCCGTGGAGGGTGTATTGAAGCACGGTCAGGTCGGCGATGGCGTGGGGAAGGCGAAGAGCGCCTACACGAGCTGGGGCGACTATTACCTGATGGAGGCCATCGCCCGGGAGATGGGCATGAAGGAGACCTGGTGGTAAGCGCTTCCGATCAAGACGCCCATGCCTCGCGAATACCTGTCTGTCCACACGCTCGGCGATACGATCGTGCGCTATCCTTACGATCCCGAGACGGGACGGGTAGGATTGGAATTGCTGCCGGCCGGACTGGCGGATCAAGCGGTGGCTCCGCGTGAGTCACTGCGTGGTGAGGCATGCATCGATGTGCTTCCCGGCAATGACCCGTGGCCAGCCCGGCCGGTCGAGTCGCTGCTGCAATTCAAGCTCGTGGGTGATCCCTATCCGGGTGCCTTCGCGCAAGGGCATACGATGCGGAACCCGGAGACTCTGAATCGATTCAAGCTGGCGGGGCAGCAGGTGGTTGAGGAAGGGGACACGACGATCATCGAGACGGAGCTCGCCAGTGAGGATGGCTTGGTGGTGACGCATCGCTTGAACTGGAAGAAGGGCGATGGGGCATTCGTCGTGAGCAGCGAGTTTGCGAATGGCTCTGACAGGCCGGTGACGCTTGAGATGCTCGCCAGCTTTTCGCTCGCTGGTATTTCGCCGTTTCACGAAGCCGATGCGCCCGGTCGCTTGAAGGTCCATCGCTTTCGATCCGTGTGGAGTGCGGAAGGGCGGCACGAGTGCCGGAGCATTGAGGAGCTTCATCTTGAGCGGTCGTGGTCTGGTGCGAGTGCCTTCAGTGAGCGCTTCGGCCAGCTAGGCACCATGCCGGTGCGGCGCTGGTTTCCATTCGTTGCGGTGGAGGATGTGGGGGTCGGCGTGCTCTGGGGGGCGCAGCTCGCATGGGCCGGCTCGTGGCAGATGGAAGTTTACCGCCAGCATGATGACGTCGCGATCTCCGGCGGGCTGGCCGACCGCGAATTCGGCCACTGGATGAAAACGCTGCTGCCGGGGGAGACGCTGGAGAGTCCGCTGGCCACGGTCGCTTGTGTGCAAGGTGACCTGGACGGCCTCTGTGACCGGCTCACCTCGATGCAGGATGCGGCGGTCAATCTCCAGCCGGAGGTGGAGCAGGACTTGCCGGTTGTTTTCAACGAGTGGTGCACCACCTGGGGCGATCCTTCGCATGAGAACTTATGCGAGATTGCGGACCGCTTGAAAGGCTCGGGTGTGCGATATCTGGTGATCGATGCCGGGTGGTACAAAGGCGCCGATACGGACTGGAGCAGTGGTCACGGCGATTGGAACCCGAGTGAGACGCTGTTCCCGAATGGCCTCAAGGCGACGGCCGATGCGATCCGCGAACGCGGCCTGATCCCGGGGCTGTGGTTTGAGATGGAGACGGTGGGGTCGCAGAGTGCGGCTTTCAAATTGGGCAAGCACTTCATCACGCGGGATGGCATACCGGTGACGGTCCGCGAGCGGCGCTTCTGGGATCTCAGTGATCCGCTGGCGATCGACTATCTTACGGAGAAGGTGATCGATCTGTTGGAAAGCTGCGGCTTCGGCTACCTCAAGGTGGACTACAACGAGACCGCTGGCCTTGGCTGCGATCATCCGGACTCGCAGGGCGAAGGGTTGCGTCGTCAGATCGAAGGAACCTATCGCTTCTTCGACAGGATCCGCGAGCGCTTGCCGGACCTGGTGATCGAGAACTGCTCATCAGGCGGACATCGCCTTGAGCCCTCAATGCTGTCACGCACGGCGATGTCGTCTTTTTCCGACGCGCATGAGCTGGTGGAGATCCCGCTGATCGCCGCGAACCTGCATCGCTTGCTGTTGCCGCGGCAGAATCAGATCTGGGCGGTGCTGCACCCGCATGACTCGCTGCAGCGGATCCAGTATAGCCTGGCCGCGACGTTTCTCGGGCGGATGTGCTTGTCGGGCGGCATTGCCAAGCTGTCGGCGGAGTCGTGGCAACTCGTTCGCGAGATGATTGCGCTTTATAAGAAGGCAGCGCCGGTGATCAAGTGCGGCACCAGCCGTAGATTCGGGGAAGTCGGGGAAAGCTGGCGTCATCCGCAGGGATGGCAGGCGGTGGTGCGGACGTCGGAGAGGCAGGCACTGGTGGTGCTGCATACGTTTGCGAACGCGCCGCAGGAAGTGGTGGTTCCCCTGGCGGGCGAGTGGACTGCTGTTGGAGAAGCTCCGCAGCCATCGAATGGCGAGATCCGCGTGACGACTGGCGGCGATTTCACCGGCTACGTGTGGCTCTATCAGCAGCGATGAGCGAGGCTATCGGCGGTCCGGCAGGGTCGTTCCATCGACCCACGACCCTTCCACGAGGATCTGCCGGAAGATCTCCGGGATGCCGCGCGCGCCGTCGTTGATCAGCGAGTTCAGCATGAGCAGGCCGACACGGCCGATTTCCTCGGGGTGTTGGTCGATGCCGGCATCGGCCTGTGCATCGAGGACGCTGGTGACCGCGAGGGCAACGTCATCGGGAATGCGGATGCCTTGCTTCTTAAGTAGCTCCGGCACTTCCGCGACATCGGTGAAGATAGCTTCGACCTTTTGCTTCTTGATCCACGCGGCGATGGCCTTGGCTCGCTCACTGGTGGAAGAAGCGCCGAGCGCCAGGACGGGAACCCGATCGCCGTCGGGAACCGAGCGTTGGGCGAGCAGGTAGCCGCCTTCGAAAAGATGGCCGCTTTCGTGGAGACGCTTTGCTTCCGTGACGAGACCGACGCGGCGATAACCGCGCTTCAGGATCTCGCGAATGGCGAGCATGGCATTCGCAACCTGATCGGCCGTGACGAGATGCGTGTGCGGTTCGCCGAGGCTGCGGCCGAAGCGGACGAGCGAATAGGACGACCAAGGGAAGTCGCCCCAATCGGGCTGGACCTGATGGGGCGGCAGCAGCAGGCCGCGGATGCCGCGCGTGGAAAGGATCTGATGAAGACGCTTCGGACTGCACTCGCGGCCGACGCGGAATTCCTCGAGGCGATAGCCGAACTTCTCGGCAGCGGCACTCGCGCCGTGCCAGTAGGCATCGAACTCGCGGTAGGTGCGGAGGTTCGCGGGTTCGGGCCAGGCATTGACCCATGCGATGGCCGCCTGGATGGCGGGGTTCGATTTGCTCTGCCGGTAGCTGGCCAGCGCGGTGAGCATGGGATCCGGACGGTAGCCGACTTGCTCGGCATACTTGCGGATCTTCTCCTTGAGCGGAGCGGAGATCCGCGGGCTATCGCGCAAGGCCATCGACACCGCGGCGTGGCTCACGCCGAGTTGGCGTGCGATGTCCCGCAGGCTGAAGCGGCGGTTTTCGGGTTCCGGGGTCATCGGGTTGGGCGCTACCGGGCTGTAGCACGATGATTGTCTCCGGGTGATATAAGGTCTGTCAAGTTACCAGTGTAAATGAAGCGCATCCGCGGCTACTTCCGTGCGGATTCTTCCTTCCGCAGCTGTTGGGCTGCGGTGGAGATCTTTTCGACGGCCGTCACCACGCGGGCGGCGAAGACCGGGTCCTTGGCCTTCTTGGCGCGGAGGCGATAGGTCAGAATGGCGCGCTCGAAAAAGGCGGTGCCGGTCTCGT
>Ga0307408_100002654_pt1 | contig 12407 bp, 13 predicted proteins | sample 322Cmetagenome_FD_202116 | JGI IMG/M metagenome (GOLD analysis project Ga0307408, IMG submission 202116) | Maize rhizosphere microbial communities from greenhouse at UC Davis, California, United States - 322HYB-C-3 | ecosystem: Host-associated > Plants > Roots > Rhizosphere > Soil | place... | reverse complement strand
AGCGATCGTAGGTAGAATCGGATATTTCCGGGTTAGCCTGAACATAGTACAGATAATCATGCCGTCGAATCTCCTGCCGTAAGGCAGCCACACGAGCTTGGATATCAGTAGTGCCCATGGAGACTGAGTTTGGAGAAACCGCGCAGACGATCGGGCGAAGGATGACCCTCGAAGCGGGAGGACCGTATCATAGCCACGCCGGCATGGTCAAACGACGAAGTGACCTTATTCGCTTTGACTTCCGCTGCGTTAGCCATTATTCTATCCAATCCTACTGAAGGTTTTATACCACAGAACCGCGTTTGATCGGAGCGCACGAGAGAGTCCACGTGCGATGAGGAGGTAGCCATGTTGGAAGCAACGAGCGTCAGACCATCGCTTCGACCGGCGGTACGGGTCGTCGCTCTCATCTGTGGAGGGCTGTGTCTGAGCGGGTGTGTGCTGTCTGAAAAGTACGAAGCCGAAAAAGCCCGAAGTTTGAACTTCCAGCGACTGCTTGCCCAGGAAGAAAAGCGAACCGGCGAGCTCGACAATGAGGTGAAACGGACCAAGCGTGAGTTGGCGGAATACGAGACGCGCAATCGAGAGTTAACCGCTCAAGTTCAAGCTGTACGCGAGCAGATGTCGCGTGTTCAGGAGGAGTCCGAGGCGATCAAGGAAGCCTCGCTGCTCGAACGCAAAGCGAAGGCGGACATGAAACGCTCAGCACCTCCTGCCGTCAAGGCGCCCCCCGTCGAATCCACCCCCAACATCACCGAGTTATTGGGAACGGGGTCCAACGCTCAGTCGGACGTGGCACTCTCGACGACCGACGCGCAGGTCGAAGGGAAAAACGCTCCCACGGTCCATGTCGTCAAGCCCGGCGAGACGTTATACCGAATCAGCCGGCGTTACGGCGTGAAAGTCGATACACTGCGTAAGTGGAACAAGCTGCCGGACGATATCATTGAAGTCGGACAGAAACTAGTCGTCAGCCAGGAACAATAGGCACAGCGGCCGTGTCTGCACCAGCGTATTCACTCAGCCTCGAACAATTCCGGCATTACGCGGGACAGGGTAACGTCATCCCGCTGTATCGCGAAATTCTGGCCGATTACGAGACCCCCGTCTCCGCGTTCGCAAAAATCGATCATGGGCCCAGTGCCTATCTGTTGGAAAGTATCGAAGGCGGTGAAAAATGGGCGCGCTATTCCTTTTTAGGAAGCGGCTCGCCCGTAGTCATTTACGAAGACCGTGGGGACCTCATACAAGTCAGGGGCAAACGGAAAAAACGCATCCTGAGCAGGGGAAATCCGCTCGAGCGATTGCGGGAAGTCATGGCTGCATACCATCCGGTCACCGTGCCGGACCTTCCCCGTTTCGTGGGTGGCGCCGTCGGATATTTGAGCTACGACATGGTCAGAACGTTTGAGGAGTTGCCCGTCAGGCAAAAGGACCACACGAATCTGCCGGATTTTGCCTTTCTCCTGACCGACACCTTGTTGATTTTCGACAATGTCTCTCACAAGATCAAAGTCGTGGCCAACGCGCATGTCGCGTCCACGCGGGAACGGGATGTCAGGGAGGCCTACCGTGCGGCGACTGATCGCATCGAACGCATGATCGCACGTCTCAAGCGTCCGCTCGCCAGGACACGCCCTCATCGGCGCCGTCTTCCCATCACCTTTACATCGAACATGAACAGAGCCGACTTCGAGAAGATGGTGACACGGACAAAGGAATACATTCGATCCGGTGACGTGGTGCAGGCCGTCTTGTCCCAACGATGGGAAACCAATGTGCAGGCCTCTCCGCTGCAACTGTACCGGGCCCTTCGTGTCATCAATCCGTCTCCCTATATGTACTATCTGCGTGTGGCGGGGCTTGAACTGGTCGGTTCGTCGCCCGAAACACTCGTGCGCTGTGAAGAGGGGGTCATTTCCGTCCGACCCATCGCCGGCACCCGTCGGCGAGGCCAAAGCACAGAAGAGGACCAGCAATTTGAGCGCCGTCTGCTGGCGGACGAGAAGGAACGGGCCGAGCATGTCATGTTGGTCGACTTGGGGCGCAACGACGTCGGGCGAGTCGCCCGTCCCGGTTCCGTGACCGTCGACTCGCTCATGCACGTCGAACGGTATTCTCACGTCATGCACATCGTCTCCAATGTGACGGGACAGGTGGACTCCGGGAAGACCTGCTACGACGTCTTGCGTGCCTGCTTTCCGGCGGGAACGGTTTCCGGCGCACCGAAGATCCGTGCCATGGAGATTATCGATGAACTGGAACCGACCAGACGAGGGCCGTACGCCGGGGCCGTCGGATATTTCAGTTTTTCAGGCAACATGGACATGTGCATCAACATTCGAACCGTCGTCATCAAGAAACATCAGGCCTTCGTGCAAGCCGGTGCCGGAATTGTCGCAGACTCCAATCCAGAACATGAATACGAAGAGACATGCAACAAAGCCCGCGCCATGATGAAGGCGATAGAACTGGCCGAGCAGGGATTGGAATGAGCGCGAGCTGACGGGGCAGCGACGTCAATCATGAGGTGACGGTACTCGGCCCTCACGCCCACAAAGACCACTGATCACCATGCTGCTGATGATCGATAATTACGACTCGTTCACCTACAATCTCGTTCAGTATCTGGGCGAGTTGGGGGAGGACGTACGGGTCTATCGCAACGATAAGATTTCGATCGAACAAATCGAGTCCCTCCAGCCCAGCCGCATCGTCGTCTCGCCTGGACCGTGCACGCCGAACGAGGCGGGAATCTCGGTCGAGACCATGAAACATTTCGCCGGACGCTTGCCGCTTCTGGGCGTTTGCCTTGGTCATCAGTCGCTGGCCGTCGCATTTGGCGGAGAAGTCGTCAGAGCCATGCGCCTCATGCACGGTAAGACGTCTCCCATACAGCATGACGGCCGGACGATTTTCCGCCAATTGCCCAATCCCTTCGACGCAACGCGGTACCATTCGCTCATTGTCAATCGCTCGAGCCTTCCGGCCTGCTTTGAGGTCTCCGCGGAAACGGCCGAAGGAGAAATCATGGGAATGCGCCATAAGTCCCTCGGCGTGGAAGGCGTGCAATTCCATCCGGAATCCATTCTCACGGCGGCAGGGAAGGACCTGCTGCGCAATTTCCTCAAACTGTAACCCGCGCATGGCCATGATCAGAGACGCCATCGCAAAACTGGCTGATCGACTTTCGCTGACAGAGAAAGAAGCGGAAGAGGTCATGAACCAGATCATGGACGGGATCGCCACGCCGGCGCAGATTTCGGCCTATCTCATGGGACTTCGTCTCAAAGGAGAGACCGTCGAGGAAATCGCGGGGTCGGTGCGCGCGATGCGGGCTCGTGCAGTTCGTATTGCCGTCGGCGCTCCGCTCGTGATCGATACGTGCGGCACAGGCGGCGACGGCCGTCATACCTTCAATATCTCGACGACGACTGCATTCGTCGTGGCGGGAGCCGGACTGACGGTGGCGAAACATGGGAACCGCTCCGTGTCATCCAAGTCAGGCAGTGCCGATGTGCTGTCCGAGCTGGGCGTGAATATCAGTCTTTCTCCAGACCTCGTCTCCGAATGCGTCAATGAAGTGGGAATCGGATTTTTGTTTGCGCCGCTGTATCATGGCGCCATGCGACATTGCGCAGGGCCCAGGCAGGAGATGGGCATCCGTACGATGCTCAATCTGCTTGGCCCGTTGACCAATCCCGCCGGCGCGACCGTGCAAGTGCTCGGCGTATACGAGCCTCGACTGACGGAACTGCTGGGGAAGGTGCTCATGCACCTTGGGTCGCAACATTGTTTTGTCGTACACGGCATGGACGGGCTTGACGAGATAACCCTTACCGAGCGCACGATCGTGTCTGAAGCCAAAGCCGGAGTCCTCTCGAACTATGTCCTGACTCCCCATGAATTCGGTCTGAACCGGGTCTCTCCAAAAGAGTTGGCCGGCGGATCTCCACAAGAAAATGCCCGCATCACGCGAGAAATTCTGCAGGGGAAAAAGGGCGCGAAACGCGATGTTGTCTGTTTGAACGCTGCGCCGGCATTGGTGGCGGGGAAAAAAGCGAAAACGCTGCAGGCGGCTTATCAGCTGGCCGGCGACGTCATCGACTCGGGCGCGGCCGCAGACAAACTGGCCCGACTGGTGTCCTTCACGAGCAAAGGCGCACACGCATGATCCTCGCCAGAATTCTCGAGCACAAGAAGGCCGAGCTACGGCATAAGCAAAGCCGAGGATATCTGGCCGATCTTAAAGCGCAAATCCGCGACACCTCCGGCACATTGGGATTTTCAGTCGCTCTCGATGCCACCAGAAGCTCCGTGAGTCCGGCGCTGATCGCCGAGGTGAAAAAAGCTTCACCCAGTCTGGGCCTGCTTCGCCCAGAATTTAAAGATACATTCGATCATGTGGCCATGGCGCAACGCTATGAAGAAGCGGGTGCCTCGGCGCTTTCGGTGTTGACCGATAAGGATTTCTTTCAAGGCAGCCTTGACTATCTGCGAGCCATCAAACGGTCAGTTCCGTTACCGGTGTTGAACAAGGAATTCATGGTTGAAGAAATCCAGTTTTACGAGGCACGGGCCTATGGCGCGGACGCGGTTCTGCTGATTGTCGCGGCACTCGAGCGTCGGCAGCTGATCGATTTTCATGCCTTGGCGGGGGAGCTTTCACTTGACGTCTTGATAGAAGTTCACCACGAGCGTGAACTTGATACCGTCCTGGAATGGATTCCCAACGCCAGAATGATCGGGATCAACAACCGAGACCTGACCACCTTTACAACGGATCTCACGGTGACCAAACGGCTGGCCCCACGTATTCCCTCGGACCGGCTCATCGTCAGCGAAAGCGGCATCCAGAATCGCGGCCATGTCGAACAACTTCTTGAAATGGGGGTCCACGCCATGCTCATCGGGGAATCTCTGATCAGAGCCGACGATGCCCGGACCAAAATTCAAGAACTGCGCGGAATGCGTTCCGCGGCGCAAGCCTAGTCATGTCCAACAGACTCAAAGTCAAGATCTGCGGCATCACCAATGCGCAAGATGCCTCTGTCGCCGTCGCGGCTGGAGCCGACGCCTTGGGATTCATTTTTTATGAGAAAAGCCCCCGGTATATCGTGCCTGCCGTCGCCGCCCGGATCATCGCCGGACTGCCTCCGCTGATCACCGCCGTCGGCGTCTTCGTCAATGAAGGACTGGCGACGGTCCGGTCGGTCATGGACACCTGCGGCCTGGCGCTCGCTCAGCTGCATGGCAATGAAGACGCGACTTACTGCCGTGACCTGTCTCGTCCGGCCATGAAAGCCTTGCGCTTACAGGATCGGAACAGCTTTCTGGCATTGGCCGAATATCAGGGCCGGGCCGGAATACGGGGATTCGTCATTGATACCTTTTCAGAGTTCGCGTACGGAGGAACCGGGCAGGTGGCAGACTGGACCCTTGCGTCAGAAGCCGCAAAAACCGCATCCATCCTGCTCGCCGGTGGCCTCACCCCCGGCAATGTCGCCGACGCCATCCGTGCCGTGCGCCCGTATGGTGTGGATGTCAGCAGCGGTGTGGAATCGGTGCCGGGTAAAAAAGACCATGAAAAAGTCCGCGCCTTTATCGACGCCGTGAGGGTTGTCTCTTCTTCCTGAGGCTGTTTATACTGCCCGACGTGAATACGAAACTTCCCCGCCAGGCGACGATTCCCGATCAACACGGCCGCTTCGGCGCCTATGGCGGCCGCTATGTGCCAGAAACGCTCATGCCTGCTTTGTTGGAGTTGGATCGGGAATACGCTCAAGCGCGGAAGGATCGGGCCTTCCAACAACAACTCGGCTATTACCTCAAGGAATACGTCGGGCGTCCGACGCCGCTCTATTTCGCGGAACGGCTGACCAAACGTCTGGGGGGTGCCAAGATTTATTTGAAGCGGGAAGATCTGTGTCATACCGGTGCGCATAAGATCAACAATGCCATCGGACAGGGGCTGCTGGCCAAACGCATGAAGAAACCGCGCATTATCGCGGAGACTGGAGCTGGCCAGCATGGGGTCGCGACGGCCACCGTCGCTGCCATGTTCGGATTGCAATGTGAAATTTATATGGGGACGGAAGACATGCAGCGCCAGGCGCTCAACGTGTTCCGCATGCGCCTGCTCGGGTCGACCGTGACCGGCGTGGACGCCGGCAGCCGGACGCTGAAAGACGCCATCAGCGAAGCGATGCGAGACTGGACGACGAATATCCGCACGACTCACTACATTCTTGGATCGGTCCTCGGCGCACATCCTTATCCGATGATGATCCGGGATTTTCAATCGATCATCGGCAAGGAAGCCCGCAAGCAAATACTGGCATCGGAAGGGCGATTACCGGACTGCCTCGTGGCCTGCGTCGGTGGCGGCAGCAACGCCATCGGGTTGTTTCATGCGTTCTTGCACGACAAGAAGGTCCGGATGATCGGCGTCGAGGCAGGAGGGCTTGGCGTTGCCAGCGGAAAGCACGCAGCCCGTTTTTCCGGAGGGAAGCCCGGCGTGCTGCAGGGAACCATGACGTATCTCCTCCAGAATGAGGATGGCCAGATCAACTTGACTCATTCCGTGTCGGCGGGACTGGATTATGCGGCCGTCGGGCCGGAGCACAGCTATTTGCGCGAAATCGGCAGGACCACTTATACCTCAGTGACCGATGACGAGGCGCTGGCCGCTTTCGATTTGCTCGCCAGGGAGGAAGGCATCGTCCCTGCACTCGAGAGCGCTCATGCTATCGCGCATGCGGTTCAAATCGCTCCCAAGATGCAACGGAATCGGATTCTCCTGATCAACCTCTCCGGACGAGGGGACAAAGACGTGCAGCAAGTCGCACGCATGAGGGGAATATCCTTGTGAGAAGCGCGGGCCGCCATGCTCGAGCGTCGATCACACACCAGTCTGTGAGGAGCTCAAGCCGGCTCGACCAAACCTTCGAGCGGCTGAAGACCAACGGTGAAAAGGCCCTGATTGCTTACTTGATGGCCGGTGATCCCGGGTTGGCCGAAACCGAGGAACTGGTTCTCGCATTGGAAAAAGCCGGCGCTGATATCATCGAGCTGGGCGTCCCGTTTTCCGATCCCATCGCGGATGGTCCGGTCATTCAACAGGCAGCGGAACGGGCGCTCCGGAGCGGCACGTCCTTGCGAAAAATCCTTTTGATGGTGGCGGCCATCAGAACCAAATCACAGATTCCCCTTGTGCTGATGGCCTATTACAACAGCATCCATGCGTACGGACCGGACCGATTTTGCCAGGACGCGACGGCGGCTGGAGTGGACGGTTTGATTGTCCCGGACATGCCTCCTGATGAGGCTGGTCCGCTTCGGGGACCGGCCTGCGCTTCCGGGTTGCATCTGATCTTTTTACTCGCGCCGACCAGCACGGCGCAACGCCGGGCGTTCGTCGCACGGGAATCCAAGGGCTTTGTGTACTACGTTTCCTTGACGGGAATTACCGGCGCAAAGCTCACAGACATGGCGGACGTCGGCACCAACGTGGAAAAGATCCGGAAACTGTCGGATACTCCGGTTGCGGTGGGATTCGGGGTGGCGACGCCACAGGATGCGGCGCGTCTGTCTCGATATGCCGACGGCGTCATCGTTGGAAGTGCCATTGTCAGGCAGATTGCCGCACATCAGAACGGGGGCATGGTGTCGGAAGTCTCTAACTTCGTGCATGCGCTCAAGACGGCGATGGTTCCTGGTACGGCGCCGTAGCGCACGATCGACCGTGCGGGATTGATCTACTTGATTGCGAGCCCTTGTGACAACGAAGAGCGGTTTTGGTACTGGGGAGGCATGTACGCGATCATCTCTTTGGCGAGATCGTTGGCGACATCCTTCAAGTTAGGACGGTAGAACATATAACTACTCGACTTTTCGTGGCGCGCCTTCCACACGGTTGTCCCGGTCGTCGCATCGACGAGCCGCAAACTGAGCCCAACCCGACCCACGTTGTCTCCTTCTTTGCGAATATACTCCCATGAGTTGACCCGAACGACCAGGAATGAATCGACGTTCAAAGCCTTCCCCAGTTTGATGGCCGACTCCTTGTCTGATTGCCCCGTCATCTCGAGGCGGGAGAAATAGAACACCAGTGAGTCGAATGCCTCCTTTGAGCCCTGAAAAATATCGGTCACGCTTTCAGGCGTCACGACGCGCTCGATTCTGGCGGTTTTCGTGAGGGCTCCTGAGAGCACATCCTGTATATCCTCACGGGCACTGTCATATTGGCTGGCCATCGGAGGCAGAACGGCGATGGCTTGCGGACGAAACTGTTTGGCACCGGGACCTTCCCAGACTTCCTGCAAACCGCCGCAGCCGGCGATGATCAACGTGAGGCAGCAGGACGACACGCGAACCCAATGCTGTGCGCGAATAAACATGAATTCAGTATACCATTAGTGGATGACGATAGGGGTTAGAAGGTGAGCGACAGGGAACCGGACACCAAGGCTCCCTTCTCGCGGAAATCATATCCGCCTCCCACATCGAGGCGTACCATAAAGATCCGTACCCCAAGTCCTGCCGTCGGCGTGAAGGGAGTGGCGGCATCCTGCATGTTCTTGAACGCGCCGAGACGGAACGAGAGAAATTCCGTCAGGATGGTCTGCTCGGCGCCCAAGCTCAAGACCTGACTCTTGACCCCCGGCACCAACGTCTTGTTCGATGTCACGTCAACGTCGGCCGACAAGGTCAGCGAAGAATAGGGGTTGAGTGCCATGCCGCCACGGACCTGAGGACCGAGCTTGATTTTCGTGCCATCCGGCGCATCGAATTCGGGTTGGTTGAGGTCCTTGGCCACAACGCCAAAGCGCAGCCAGGAAGAGGGTCGATAGATGGCGCCGACATCGATGCCGTACGTGGTCGTGATCGTTGCCTCGCCTAAACTATCCGAGAGCTTAATCTCTTGTCCTCCGACAAGGTTCTGAGTTCCATTGTAAGCCGCTCCCTGAATGATTTTAGCTGTGACTCCGATCGCGAACGTTTTGTCCGCAAACGCATAGGCATAGGAGAACGCGGCTTGCCGGGCCTCCAGCGCCCGAACCGCCATGGCACCGCTGACAGAGACCGATGAGATAGGCCCTGGTGCAGCGCAATTCGGATTGGGACTGCAACTGACGCCGACCGGACTTGAGAGAAATCCACCGCCGGTGGGCACGTTGGAAATATTGAAACCGAACGCGTGCTCGCCGAAGTGCCCCTTCACATAGACTCCCGCAGCGCCGTTGAACGAGGTGTTGGCGCCAGGCCGATTAATGCGGTTTGCAATGTCCTGAGCCTTAGCTACATTGGCCGGGGAAGTGTCACTGGTATCAAAGTTCTCAAGGTCGCCGACCGCGTCAGCAATCCCCAGGCGGTCGATCGCCTGCGCACTGCCCACAATGCGGATATCGACCGTTTGCGTCATGGCCAGGCCGGCGGGATTCCAGTAGGTCGCCAAGGCATCGGTGGTGATTGCGACGCCCGCGCCGCCCATTCCCATGGCACGCGGGCCCACGATCACGAATTCAGCGCCGAGCGCCTTCCCAGGAAGAAATAAAAAGGCGAGGAAGATAATAGCGACAAAGGACAGACCAGGCCGCATGGATCGACGCTCCATATGGACGCAGTGTCGCTGAGTCTATTGGATGAACCGGCGCCCGTCAAGGATTTCTCAGCGATCTCCAAGCGATGACAACACTGCCAAGACAGGAGATCGAGCGAAGAGCGCCATCACGTCGCCGTGCAGTACCGAGTTGCTCTTTATGAAAGCAAGAGGCAAGTCCGAGACGAAGATAACTTCTCGAACAACGCAAGGAGGGTGTCAGATAATCTGGCCGTCTTGCATGTGCAGGATCCGATCAGCCTGAGCCGAGAGCTTGTCATTATGGGTGACAATGACGAAGGTGGTGCCGCGAGCTTTATTGAGCTCACGCATGAGAGCGAAGAGGGCGTCTCCGGTGTGAGTGTCCAAATTGCCGGTCGGCTCATCGGCCAGCACGAGGTCAGGTTTCTGCAGCAGGGCACGGGCCACGGCCACCCGCTGCTGTTCCCCTCCGGATAATTCCCCCGGCTTGTGTTGCAGGCGCGGACCCAATCCTACGTCCTTCAAGAGACCAATGGCCTCCTGTCGCACTTCCTGGGGCTCCCGGCGCTGGATCAAGGCGGGCATGCAGGCATTTTCCAAGGCGGTAAATTCCGGCAGCAGGTGATGAAACTGAAAGACAAAACCGATCCGTCTGTTGCGAAATTCGGCCTGCGCCGCCTCGGACAGTTGAAACAAATCCTGGCCTTCGAAACACACCGTGCCTTTGCTCGGACGGTCGAGCAGCCCGAGAATGTGCAGAAGAGTGCTTTTCCCGGCGCCGGATGCGCCGACAACGGCAATGAGTTCGCCGCGCTCAATGGTCAGATCGATCCCTCTGAGCACCGTCAAGGTTTGTTCGCCCATGGGAAAGGATTTGTGAAGGTCTTTGACGATGATCATGCTCACAACGTCCCTCAGCTATTCATAGCGAAGGGCGGCGACCGGTTCGAGTCTTGCGGCCTGCAGCGAGGGATAGATGGTCGCGGCAAAACTGATGAGAATGGCGGAGCCGGCAACCAACAACACGTCCTCGGCCAAGACGTGGACGGGGATTTTTGAGATGTAATAGACGGTCGGATCGAAGGTCCATAAGCGTTCGATGAGCCACAAAAAGGCATACCCCAGCGGAATGCCGATTGCCGTGCCCGAAAGACCGATAATCAATCCGTTGAGCATGAAAATCCGTCGGATGCTCTTTTTGGTCGCACCCATGGCCTTCAAAATGGCGATCTCCTTCTGTTTTTCTGTGACGATCATCGTCAGGGTACTCACGATATTAAAAGAGGCGACAATCGTGATGAGCACGAGAAGAAGGAACATCATCGTTTTTTCGAGCTTGAGGGCGGAAAACAAATTACGGTTCATCTGCATCCAGTCTCTGGCGCCGTAGGAAAAGCCGAGCGATTGCTCCACGCGGCGGGCGATGTCGCTGGCTCGAAAGACATCGATCACTTTGATTTCGATGCCCGTGACAGTCTCTCCCATGCTGAAAAACTTCTGCGCTTCCCCGAGGTCGATATAGGCGAGGGAGGAGTCGTATTCATACATCCCGGATTGGAAGATGCCTGCTACGGCGAAAATTCTGATCTTCGGAACCATGCCCATCGCGCTGATCGTGCCGGTCGGCGACACGACACTGACCGTATCCCCCACAAACGCGCCGAGTCGAAGTGCCAGCTCTTTGCCCAAAATGATGCCGGGTTTTTCTGAGCTCTGGAGGGGACCAGACGGGTTGTCTGGCGGAGGCAGCTTCACGGCAATCGGTTGACTCAGGTCTTCCAATCGTCCCGATACCATATTATGGGCGAGCGCCGTCACGAAACCTTCGCGTTCGGGATCGATGCCGCGAAGGACGACGCCTTGAGCGCTGCCTTGAGTCGTGAGCATTACCTGTTTGAGGATGAACGGCGTCACCGCCACGACGTCAGGAACGGTTTCCAGCTGTTTGGCGACCGCATCGTAATCGCTCATGCCGTCCTTCATGCGATCCTGAACGATGATGTGAGCGGTCGTGCCGAGTATTTTGGCCTGAATGTCTTCTTTGAAGCCGGTCATGATTCCGACGGTGCCGATCAATGCAGCCACGCCCAAGGTGATTCCCGTCACCGAAACGAACGTATTCAATGAAATGGTGCGATTCCGCCGCTTGGCGCGCAAGTAGCGAAGACCGACGAAGATCTCGTACGGGATTGCCAAGAGGTTATTTCTCCGGACGCAGCTGCGGAAAGAGCACCACATCGCGGATCGAAGCTTGATTGGTGAAGAGCATGGTGAGACGGTCAATACCGATGCCCTCTCCCGCCGTCGGCGGCATTCCGTATTCCAAGGCCCGAAGGAAATCCTCATCGACTACGTGCGCTTCCTCGTCACCGGCGGCGCGCTGTGCCGCTTGTCCCTCGAAGCGCTCCCGTTGATCCAACGGATCGTTCAGCTCCGAAAACGCATTGGCAATCTCCCGCCCCGCAATGTAGAGCTCGAATCGATCGGTGAGAGAGGGGTCGGCATCCTTCCGCCTGGCCAGCGGAGAGATCTCCATCGGATAATCGGTAATAAAAGTCGGCTGCTGCAGATTCGGTTCGACGGTTTCTTCAAAAATCTCATTCACAATGTTGAACAGCGGCCATTTCGGGTCGATCGGCACGTGTAATTCCTTGGCTGCAGCCACCGCCTGCTCATGATCCGTCAATACGGCCGGAGTCAGCCGGTTCACCTCCAGAATAGCTTCACGATATGACCAACGCCGCCACGGAGGAGTCAAATCGATCACCTGGCCCTGGTACTCGATGACGGTCTTACCGAACAGTTGTTGGGCCAACGATGAAAT
>Ga0307408_100002652_pt1 | contig 12416 bp, 8 predicted proteins | sample 322Cmetagenome_FD_202116 | JGI IMG/M metagenome (GOLD analysis project Ga0307408, IMG submission 202116) | Maize rhizosphere microbial communities from greenhouse at UC Davis, California, United States - 322HYB-C-3 | ecosystem: Host-associated > Plants > Roots > Rhizosphere > Soil | place: USA... | reverse complement strand
TCCAGGTGGGTAGTGCAATCACCTACGCTTCAGATGCTACTAAGGAATATGAAGAATGCCTGGTTAAGGCTGAGGCGATATTGAAGGTACTTTCAGTTTAGTTTAACCACGGAAAGCACAGAGATCTCACAGAGAACACAACGATTTTTAATTAAGCAAAAATGGACATAGGCTATCCTTCACAAAAGCTATTCACAAAAAAATCCCGGTTTCCCGGGATCTACATATTTTTTATTATTGAGGCTTGTAATACTTTCTGGCTTCAGGCAGATTTTTCTTGATAGCGGAAATCCTGGTCTGGTCGCTGGGGTGAGTGCTTAAAAACTCTGGAGGAGCTCCATTACTTTCTTTGGATGAAGCCATTCTTTGCCAAAAGGTAACAGCACTTTCTGGATTATATCCGGCCATAGCCATAAATACCAGTCCCAACCTGTCGGCTTCAGACTCCTGATTACGGCCATATTTTAACAAAGCGAGCTGTCCGCCCAAACCATATAACTGTGTAACCGCTTGAGATCCGGTTGCAGCGCCAACTACGCCACCAATTGCCTGTGCTCCCATCGTTTGAGAGTAGCGTTCTTCGGCATGACGAGCGATAGCGTGAGCGATTTCATGTCCCATTACAGTTGCCAGTCCGGCATCCGTTTGAGTTACAGGCAGAATTCCGGTGTAAACGGCAACTTTCCCACCTGGCATACACCAGGCATTGATGTCTTTACTTTGTATTACATTAAATTCCCACTGAAAATTATACTGATTTGACTGACCGTTTTGAGCCAGGAAAGTTTCAATCGCTCTGGCGATTCGATTACCAACCGTTTTTACCCGTTGTACATCGCTGCCACTTGTAACTACTTTTGTTTTCGGATCAGCAAGGAACTGACGATAAGCCAGAGCCGCTTCCTGCTGTATCTGATCTGAATTTGCGAGGTTGAGCTGCCTTCGCCCGGTAATAGGCACAGTAGAGCAGGCGCCCATTATAATAAGGCACGCAAGCGTACCAAAAAATTTCATCTTTCTCATAGTAATGTGTTTTTTCTGCTTAACAGAATTTGTATCAGGCTGTTTTTTTTCTAAATAGATTTATGCGGTTCTCCTTGCCCTTAAGCAGGCGTTCTATGTTCTTCTGGTGGGTTACCAGAATGAGGATGCAGATGCACATTCCATATAAAAGAATGGAACGCAGAGGAGAATGAAAAACAAAAATAATACTTAAGGGAAATGTAAAACCAGCACTAATTGAACTCAAAGAAACGTACTTGGTAAGTGCAAGAACCACAATAAATACCAGTATACACAACAAGGCAGCCTGTGAATGTACAGCCAGAATCATGCCGCAAAGAGTAGCAATACCTTTACCCCCACGAAAACCTGCAAATACAGGGAACAGGTGCCCCATAACCGCTGTGATACCCAAAGCCAGCTGATAGTTTGTAAACTGCACAGAATGCAAAGGCCCGGTAACAGAAAGTCCGATAAAATAAACAAAGTTAGTAGCAGTCCAGCCCTTCACAATATCGATCACCATCACAGCAATTCCGGGCTTTTTGCCCAGCACCCTGAAGGTGTTTGTAGCTCCGGCATTACCACTTCCGTATTCCCGAACATCTATTCCGTAAAACGCCTGTCCTATCCACACCGCACTTGGTATCGATCCGCATAAGTAAGCTAATATTAGTGCTCCTATTGAGTAAATTGATATCATTCAGCTTGCAAGTATACTAAAAAAAGAAAAGTCAAATTCAGGTAAGAATTTGAAAAATTAACTTTTCAATGCTTTTAAGCTCATATCCAAACTCTTAACTGAATGCGTAAGTGCACCCATTGAAATGAAATCAACGCCGCATTTGGCATATTCGAGTACATTTTGTTCGGTAATACCGCCCGAAGCCTCTGTTACAAATTTACCATCCACCAGCTTTACTGCTTCTTTTAATGTATCGAAATTAAAGTTGTCGAGCAGAATACGATCTACGTAACCACTTTCTATTACTTCCCGAAGTTCAGTCAAATTACGAACTTCAATCTCAATCTGAATATTTTTATTATTCGCGCTGATATATTCTTTTGCAGCAGACAAGGCCTGCTTAATTCCACCAGCGTAATCCACATGATTATCCTTAATGAGGATCATGTCATATAAACCAAAGCGGTGATTTACACCTCCGCCTATTTTCACAGCTGCCTTTTCCAAAAAACGAAGGTTGGGAGTAGTTTTCCGGGTATCAAGTACGCGGGTACCAGTGCCTTTTAACAGATTTACTATACGACGTGTTGTGGTAGCAATTCCGCTCATTCGCTGCATGGTGTTCAAAACAAGACGTTCTGCTGTTAAAATGGAATAAATTTTCCCTTTTACTTTCAGTGCGATGTCGCCATATTTAACATCATCACCATCGTTCATAAAAACTTCCACCTTGAAATCCGGATCTACCGCTTTGAAAATTTCGAGGGCAACCTGAACGCCAGCCAAAACTCCATCTTCTTTAATTATCAACTGGGCCTCCCCTTCCTTTCCTGCCGGAATTGTAGATAAAGAGGTATGATCGCCGTCGCCAATATCTTCTATTAAAGCTTCTCTGATAAACTTCTGAAGTAGTTCGTTCTCGTTTTGCATATCGGCGGCTAAATTAAATATTAGATGTGAGATATTGGATTTGAGATTTGAGATATTAAATATGAGACTAGGGGCGTATAGCTTGGTTTGGTTTTAGTGATGAAGTGTCGAGGTCAATAAGCAATCTGTACCGCAAGCATTAAAAACATACGATCTCGGCACTCATCATAATCACGTTGCCTTATCATTTTGTACAGCCGCATTTCAAGTGTATATTTGCGCCCGTGGAAAATAAAAAATTAGCACTCATCATTTTAGACGGATGGGGTTACGGCAAGGCCGACAATTCAAACGCAATTGAAAACGCGAAAACCCCTTTTTTTGACAGCCTTATTAGTAAATATCCAAATTCTAAGCTTGAAGCTTCGGGGATGGCCGTAGGTTTACCGGAAGGACAAATGGGTAATTCAGAAGTGGGCCACATGAATTTAGGTGCTGGTCGCGTGGTTTATCAGGAATTGGGCCGTATCCACAAAGCGGTTGATGATGGCGAATTAGTGTCTAATCCTGTTCTGAAAGAGGCGTTTGAATACGCTAAAGCTGAAAATAAAAAAGTACACCTTATCGGACTAGTTTCTAACGGAGGTGTTCACTCTCATATCAAACATATTTACGGACTAGTTGATGCTGCTAAAGCTCACCAGGTTGGAAATGTATTTATCCATGCATTTTTAGACGGTCGGGATACTGACCCTAATTCGGGTAAAGGATTTGTAACCGATCTTCAGAAACAGATTGCAGGCAATGCAGAAATCGCTTCGTTAATTGGTCGCTATTATGCAATGGATCGTGATAATCGTTGGGAAAGAGTGAAACTAGCTTACGACCTGATGGTTAACGGAACTGGTACCGCATCAACCGATCTGATTGCTTCGATTGAAGGATCGTACAAAGAAGGTGTTACTGACGAGTTTATCAAACCAGTAGTTAAGGTTGGAGAAGATGGGCAGCCTGTTGCTAAAATTGAAACCGGCGATGTAGTGATCTGCTTTAACTTCCGCACCGACCGTGGACGCGAAATCACGCTTGCTCTTACTCAAAAAGAGTTTCCAGAGCAAAATATGACTCCGCTTTCTTTGAATTATATCACCATGACCAGCTATGATGAAACATTCAAAGGCGTGAGTGTAGTTTTCAGAAAAGATGATCTTACTGAAACACTTGGAGAAGTTTTAGAGAAATTCGGAAAAACGCAGGTTCGGATTGCCGAAACTGAAAAATACCCTCACGTTACGTTCTTCTTCTCAGGTGGCCGTGAGAAAGAATTTAATGGCGAAAAACGTCTGTTAGTTCCTTCTCCTAAAGTGGCTACTTACGATCTTCAGCCAGAAATGAGCGCCGAAGGCATCAGAGATTCTATCTGTGCAGAACTTGAAAGCGGAAAGCCTGACTTTGTTTGTTTAAACTTTGCTAATCCGGACATGGTTGGACATACAGGAGTTTTCTCTGCAGTTGTAAAAGCTGTTGAAACTGTTGATAGCTGCTTACAAACGGTTGTTGAGACCGGCTTAAAATTAGGATATTCATTCATCATCCTTGCCGATCATGGCAATGCTGATTATATGATTAATGCTGATGGTTCGCCAAACACAGCTCACACTACTAACCTTGTGCCTTGTATCTTAATTGACAAAGACTTTAAGAACATTAACAACGGAAAACTGGGTGATGTAGCACCAACTGTACTTCAAATATTAAATGTACCAATTCCAGAAAAGATGACAGGCGATGTGCTTGTTTAGAGAATGAGGTTAAACAAAATTATACTTACAGGCTTGCTATTCATAGCTGCCTGTACAAATTCTGAGAAGGCTGCTAATGTTAAAACGTATTTTGACATTAGCGGCTTTTTCACTTCTGAGGCTAAGCGCCTGCAAGCACAACATTCATCTGTTGAAAAACAGGTAAGCCAGAATAAGGCCTCAGAAAAGAAAAGGCTTAAAATAGAAAACTGGAAATCTGAACTTGAATTATTCATCAATTCAGATATCAACAAAGCATCCTGGGCTAGAAGCTACAAACAAAACATTACTGATACCTTAATAGAATATTCTGCTTTAGAAGATAACTTAAAGACCAGGTACATCAGAATCCTAAAATCGCAGGGAAAAACAAAGCAGATAAGCATTACCAATACCGCCAGCAACTTCCTTTATTCTACCATGGAGGAGCTTATCTATTGTCCCGACTCGATTTATTCTATTTCTAAAACCCAGAAAGTTATATTACTGGGAACCAACAGATACCATATTGTCGGAAAATTTTAAAAATAGCTAAACCTCCAATAAAATCCTGCGTCTTACGTTTCAAAGTCTGGTAGTGATTATGAAAAGATTAGTGTTTGGTTTATTTTCCTGTTTTATTTTATCATCGGTTCCTTTAGCCCAAGCGGCAGACAAAGCACCGGGAAAGCTTAAGATTTCGGGGAAGGAACATTCAAAACCGGTCATCAAAACCGCGTCAGAAGAGTTTAAAAGCGAATTTCTTTACAGGATTAACAAACTGCGGGCAGAAGGATGCAACTGCGGTGATGAGTTTATGCCTCCGGTAACCCCACTTACCTGGAACGAGCAATTGGAACTAGCCGCTTATGGTCACGCACAGGATATGTTTCTAAAAAGATACTTTGATCATATCAGCAAAGACGGCAGCAAACTGAGGGATCGTATTTTTGCTACCGGCTATACCTACAATGGCTACAAAAGCTTTTTTATAGGCGAAAACATAGCCATGGGACAACGCTCCATAGGTGAGGTAATGGACGGCTGGATTAGCAGTGAAGGACATTGCCGGAACCTGATGAATCCAAATTTTAAGGAAGTAGGAATAGCCCTGGTAAAGTCATATTGGGTGCAGGACTTCGGAGCACGCAACCCCTTTGAACGGAAAAAAGGTATATGGTAACAGCACAAAGGGCCGGCGTTCGTCACACCGGCCCTTTGTTTCAAAAAAGACTTACTTACTTAATTGTTATCCAGATTAGCCATGTAAACCTTGGCTTTTTTCATTTCATCCTGTATATCTTTTCTCTGAGGAGCAGCATCAAGCAACTTTTGTAAATCATTTATGCAGGATTTGAATGAACTGGCAGCAACGGCCTTGTCATAAATCTTTGGCACTTTCTGTCCTTTCAAGATTCCCAGATCGCGATAAGCAATTGCCCTGTTCTGATATAGTTTAATATCATCAGGGGTTAATTCAATAGCTTTGGAAAAATCCCGAACAGAGGCATTAAGAAGCTTTTCACGCTCAGCAAGTGTTAAGTCGCTGCTTGACTTTGCCGCGATAAAATTGCGGGCCTTACCACGGTAATAATAAGCAGATACTTCACTGGGACGCAATGAAATAACCTGACCAAAGGTACTGATGGCCTTCTCATATTCCTCAGAATGATAATAGGAATAGCCAAGCATATACAAAACCTGAGGATTGTTTCCTTCGTCGGGCAATGCCTTTTCCAGATGCACAACTGCCTGTTTAAAATTGCCATCCATTAAGGCCTTTTGCCCCAAATTGACATAAGTGTTTTTACTGGCAGCTTTTTGCTGGGCTTTGCCAATCCCAATAAATAGAACTAAAACTGATAAAAATGAGATGATTAATTTCATGTTAGATTAATAAAGTAAATCCATCACAATAAATAACGGGGGAAAGGTAATATTATTTCCAATAAGTAGAACATATAAAATATTTCCCTTCTGCTCATCGTTGTGTGGGAATTATTAATACAAGATCAGCTTAAATAATGTTTAATAACGTGGGGTACATTCACAAAAAAACTTATACTTTGGCTGACTTTTTTACAGACAATTTATTACATTCAGTGTTAATGCTAGCAACAAAGTCAATTGGCACACACATTGCATCATTGTTTATTCTTTTTAAATTTAACACGCTAAAAAAATCAACTGTCAATTTGACGGTGAGAAAGGACTTGAATGAATATTTTTGATATCACTCAATCATTGCCCATAATAAACGAAGACACAGAATTCTTTCCTTTAATGTCTCAGGAAGACGAAGAGGAAATGAATAATGAACAGACGCCCGACATATTATCCATTCTTCCGCTACGTAACACCGTTTTATTTCCCGGGGTAGTAATTCCTATTACCGTTGGACGAGATAAATCTATCAAGTTGATTAAGGATGCATATAAAGGCGACAGGACTATTGGTGTGGTATCTCAAAGGGATGTTGCAGTAGAAGACCCATCGTTTGAGCAGCTGAATACAGTAGGCACGGTAGCACTTATTATTAAAATGCTGCAGATGCCGGATGGAAGTACTACGGTAATTATCCAGGGAAAACAGCGCTTCCGTTTACGTGAACTGATTCAATCTGAGCCCTACATAAAAGCGGGCATAGAGAAATTTGAAGAAATTCGCCCGGAAGCTGGCAAGGAGTTTAAAGCCATGGTGGCCTCCATCAAGGAAATGGCGATGCAAATCATCCAATTTTCGCCAAATATCCCTAGCGAAGCTGCTATTGCCATTAAAAATATTGAAAGTCCATCTTTCCTTATCAATTTTATTTCATCGAACATGAATGCTGATGTTCCGGTGAAACAAAATATGCTGGAAGTGGCCAACCTGCACGAGCGGGCAAAAATGGTTCTGGAGCATTTGACCACCGAATTGCAAATGCTGGAATTAAAAAACCAGATTCAATCGAAGGTTCGTACAGATCTGGACAAGCAGCAAAGGGAGTACTTTTTAAACCAGCAGCTGAAAACCATTCAGGAGGAACTGGGCGGCAATTCTCCCGACCTTGAAATTGATAGCCTGCGCGCCAGAGCTATTAAAAAAGCGTGGAGCAAAGAAACCGGCATACATTTCAACAAAGAAATTGATAAGCTGGCCAGGATGAATCCGGCTGCAGCCGATTATTCTGTGCAGATGAATTATCTCGAATTATTGCTCGACCTGCCGTGGGAAGAAGTAACCAAAGATAATTTTGATCTTAAACGTGCTCAGAAAATTCTTGACAAGGAACATTACGGACTTGAAAAAGTAAAGCGTCGTATTATTGAATACCTGGCCGTTTTAAAACTTCGCAACAATATGAAAGCGCCTATTTTATGTTTGGCTGGCCCTCCGGGAGTTGGAAAAACATCACTAGGTAAATCTATTGCTAAAGCTTTGGGTCGTAAATATGTACGTATTGCCCTTGGCGGGATACGCGACGAAGCTGAGATTCGCGGACATCGTAAAACGTACATAGGCGCAATGCCAGGGCGAATCGTACAGTCGCTAAAAAAAGCGGGAGCATCCAACCCTATATTTGTGCTGGATGAAATTGACAAGGTTGGAAACGATTTCCGTGGAGACCCTTCATCTGCACTTTTAGAAGTATTAGATCCTGAACAGAATAATGCCTTTTACGACCACTATGTTGAGCTGGACTACGATCTGTCGAAAGTAATGTTTATAGCCACAGCCAACTCTCTGGCAACTATTCAGCCTGCTCTGTTAGACCGGATGGAAGTGATAGAAGTGAATGGCTACACTATTGAAGAGAAAATAGAAATAGCGAAGCAGCACCTTCTTCCTAAACAGGTTGAACAACATGGTTTAAAGAAAAAGGATGTATCTCTGAAGGCCAATGTAATCGAAAAGATCATTGAAGACTACACTCGTGAATCCGGTGTCCGGGGACTTGAAAAGAAAATAGGATCTGTAGTGAGAGGCGTTGCTACCAAGGTTGCTCTTGGAGACGAATATAACCCGGCATTAGCTAAGGCTGATGTGGAAACACTATTGGGCCCTCCTATTTTTGACAAAGACCTTTATGAAGGAAATGAAGTTGCAGGCGTAGTTACAGGCTTAGCCTGGACACAGGTTGGTGGAGATATCTTATTTATTGAAGCAAGTATTAGTCCGGGTAAAGGGCGTTTATCTTTAACCGGGAACCTGGGCGATGTTATGAAAGAATCGGCCACTATTGCGATGGCTTATTTAAGGGCTCATTCAGACCAGTTCAAAATCGATTTCAGATTATTTGATAAGTGGGATGTGCATATCCACGTTCCAGCCGGAGCTACGCCAAAAGATGGGCCATCGGCCGGTGTAACCATGCTAACGGCTTTAACATCTGCATTTACTCAGAGAAGGGTAAAACAGCACCTGGCTATGACTGGTGAGATAACTTTACGTGGAAAAGTCTTGCCTGTGGGCGGAATTAAAGAAAAGATTCTGGCTGCTAAACGAGCGAATATTAAAGAGGTTATCCTTTCTAAATCAAATCAGAAAGATATCCTGGAAATTAAGGAAGATTACATTAAGGACATGACCTTCCATTATGTTACCGAAATGAAAGAGGTGATTGAGAAGGCTCTTACCAACGATAAGGTAAAAAATGCTATAGACCTTAAGATAAAAGATCTGGACGAAAAAGAATAAAGAAAAAGAGAGGCAATGACCTCTCTTTTTTTATGACCAACTTGAAAGACTGGTTTAAAACTTGTCGCTGATTAAGTTAATGCTTGGGGTCAATTGATCTTACTGCGGTCGGTTATCCGAAAGAGCAACAAATGAATTCCTTAACAAATAGCACTAACAACGCAGCCTCCGAGGAATCAGATCTCTCTACGTAGATGATGCGTAAGATTATTTCCCAAGCTTTCCAGATAAGCAGTTAATTCCTGGAGTTTCAATGGCTTAGAAATGTAATGATCCATACCGGCATTTAAACACGCTTCCCTATCCTCTACCATAGCATTAGCGGTCATAGCCACAATTTGGGGTTGCTGGCTATAATTTTTTCTGATCAGTCTGGTTGTTTCCAAACCATCCAACTCAGGCATCTGTACATCCATCAGAATGATTTCAAAAAACTCTTTATCCAACATGTCTAAGACAATCTTTCCATTCGAAGCCAGTTCCGGTTGATAACCCAATTTATTTAACACCTTTACAATCAGTTTTTGATTGATCAAATTATCTTCTGCCACCAATATTTTGAAAGGATATTTGATGGCAAAGTCTTCGGATAATACTTTCTGCTGAACAGCAACCGGCACCACTGCTTCAACTGTGTGACTTAATTCCTTTTGTATTACCTTACACAGCTGTTGTTGTTTAACCGGCTTAGTAAGAATGGCGGCAAACAAATCCGGATATTTTTTCCTTGTTTCATCTCCAACCGAACTTAATAAGATTACGGGCAATGACGGGTGATTTTTGCAGATCAGCTGAGTGAGGCTTACACCATCCATCTCTGGCATCTGCATATCTGTAAGTACCAGATCGAACTTGGCACCGGCAGATAGTAAGCCCAATGCATGCTCAGCGGAAGAAGCCATTTCAGGTACAAGCTTCCATTGCTCAAGCTGCAACTTCAGAATTTTCAGATTGGTTTCGTTATCGTCAACTACCAGGATACGTTTACCCTCGCAACCGCTTAAATTGCACTGCGGAACAAATTGCTGCGGATGTTCACTCAATTCAGCACCTATGCTAAACGCAAATGTTGCACCATTTCCGTATTCGCTGGTAACGTTAACCCTCCCACCCATTAAGTCCACCAGACGCTCACAAATTACAAGGCCAAGCCCTGTACCTCCATACTTTCTGGTGGTTGAAGAATCTACCTGCGAAAATGCCTTAAAAAGATTTGAAATTTTATCCTGAGGAATGCCAATTCCAGTATCGCAAACTTCAAAATTCAGCATTAAAGGACGCCCTTCTTCCTCCGGCAACCGACTAACTTTGACAAACACTTCGCCCTTTGTGGTAAATTTCACACCATTGCCTACCAGGTTAATAAGTATCTGCCTTAATCGCAAGCCATCTGCATGAATAGCCAGAGGGACGTCTGGCTCTATTTGATACACCAGATCGATTCCTGTTTTAGCTGCTTTATTTGAGAAGAGATCAAGCACCTCTTCAATACATTGCCGTAGATTAAAGTCGTGAGGATCAAGTTCCATACTTCCAGATTCTATCTTTGAAAAATCCAGAATATCATTGATCACATTTAACAGAGCATCGCCACTGCTGTAAATAGTTTCGGCATATTCTCTTTGCTCTTCGCTTAACTGAGTTTCGCAAAGCAATGAAGCCATACCCAAAACGCCATTCATCGGAGTTCGTATTTCATGACTCATTGTTGCCAGGAAGATACTTTTCGCCTGATTTGCCTTTTCGGCATCTTGCCGGGCTATTTCAGCCTCTTTACGGGCTTGTAATTCGTGTTCTTTCTGTACATGCAATTCGCGATTTACTTCCTGAAGGCTTTCTGCCTGATCACGAAGTTCTTCGTTCAGCTCAAACATCTCGTCAGACTGCGATTGCAATTCTTCTGACTGAGCCTGCAATTCCTCCGATTTCTGTTGCAATTCACGATTCAAGAGTTCCAGATTTTCTTTCTGTTTATTAATCTCAAGCGTACGCTCCTGCACCATTTTTGCAAGTATTACCTTCTGCTCAGCGATCCTTTTTAACCGATACCTGTCTATAGCAAAGCCGGCCAAAACCAGAACAGCAAGGCAAGAAATCTTAAACCACCATGTTTCCCAAAGAGCCGGGCGAATAATAACTTTTACGATATACCCATCCTTTGCCCAAACACCATCAGCATTTGCTGCTTTTACATGAAAAAAGTAATGGCCGGCAGGCAGATTCGTATAAATTGCCTTTCGGTCGTTTCCAACGTAAATCCAATCCTCATCAAAACCCTCCATCTTATAGGCATACTGAATCTTTCCGGGCGAAGTAAATTCCAGCGCAGTGAATTCGAAGGTGATATATTTCTGATCGTGATTTAACGTTATCTCGCTAGCCTCTGTAATAGCTTCTTTTAACGGCGAATCCTTACCGATACCAACTGGCTTATTGTAGAGGTAAAAGTTGGTTATCACTACCCGGGGAGGCACATCGTTAAAATGGATTCTATCGGGATAGAAACTATTGAAACCCATTACGCCCCCAAAAAACATCTCCCCATCCTGGCTTTTGAAGGATGCATCCCGTAAAAACTCACTGCTTTGTAAGCCATCACTGGCATTGAAATTAATGAACTTTTTAATTTTGATATTGTATTTTGAAAGTCCCTTGTTGGTACTTATCCAAAGATTATTCCTTTTATCAATCTGCAAAGCATTGATATAATCGTTAGCAAGACCATGCCTTTCTCTCAAAGCGCCAAACTTATGCGTAACAGTATTATAATAATTTAGTCCGCCGCCTGCGGTTCCAATCCAAATAATATCATTTTGAATTAAAACACAGTTTACAATGTTATTCGTAAGAGAATTAAGATCATTCTCATCATGCCTGTACTGTTTAAAAATCTGCCTGTGCCTATCAAAAAACTGGAGTCCTTTGTCACTTCCCATCCAAAAGTTCCCGTACTTATCCTCTCTAATGGAATAGATCAGATTTGTGGCTAAACTCTTAAGATCAGCCGGATCATTTTTATAATAACTAAAGGTATGGGTCGTCTTGTCAAATTTATTGAGGCCACCAGCCCAGGTTCCGATCCAAACGTTTTCGGCCTTATCAACAAAAATTGTATTCACACGATCATCCGATAGAGATTTTGGATCGGCAGGTTCGTGCTGAAACGAAGTAAATTTCCGACTACGTAAGTTTAAAAGCATAAGGCCTCTATCGTGAGAGCCCAACATCAATTCATCGGGGCTTATCTGCGCTATAGAACTGATATTATTACTAACCAAAGCTCCTTCACCCTGCTTATAATGGCGATAGCTGCCATTGGGTAAAATTTCGTCTAAACCCGCCTCTGTACCTACCCATATATGACCGTAAGTATCTTTAAGTACACTTTTAACAATATT
>Ga0307408_100002651_pt1 | contig 12421 bp, 9 predicted proteins | sample 322Cmetagenome_FD_202116 | JGI IMG/M metagenome (GOLD analysis project Ga0307408, IMG submission 202116) | Maize rhizosphere microbial communities from greenhouse at UC Davis, California, United States - 322HYB-C-3 | ecosystem: Host-associated > Plants > Roots > Rhizosphere > Soil | place: USA... | reverse complement strand
GCTACTAAACCCGACCACTGATGAGCAGTGGCAGGCAAACGATAGAACCCGGGAGCAAGGCGCACAAGCCGGCGGATTCTGGCGTAGTTGTAGGCAAAGGCGCAAGGATGTGTGGCTTGGTGGAAAGCTAAGGGACAGCGAATAAACACACCCTCGGATTCACCCGAAAACCCGTGGCGAGGGAGCTTGCTCCCGCTCGGTTGTGCAGCAACCGCAATCGGTTGATGCGATATTTCTGTAGGAAAACGTGCCTTTCAGGGGCTTCCGCCGAGTTCTCCTACCGCTCGACTACGGCATGCTCATCAGCGCCATTCTCAGGCGCTTGATCAGTTTCGGCGACTTGAGGCAATCGGCCGGGCGTTTGTCGCCCAGGGCAGGCACGGACCGTTCCAGCCACTGCAGCGCTCTCTCGCGTCCCATTTTTCCGCAGAGCACAACGGCCATGTCCAGATGGTCATCCATGGCCTTGGCCAGGGCTCGGGCGTCATCGTTGAGGTAATCCTCTTCGTACACTTGCACGAAGCTTTGCCAACCGGCATCACCGACGTATTCGTCTTCCAAGCCCATACTAAAAACCTTCGAAGGAGATCAAGTTGCTGCCTGTCGGGTTTCGGGCCGACGGCGCCAGGATCCCATCATAGCCGTTGGCCTTGGCCCAGGCGCCGATCTGATGAGTCTGGGTGTATTTGTTGCCGGTGATGCTTTTGAGCGATACGCCCAATTGCTTGCGCACATCGGCCCGGGTCAGGTCCAGGACGTTATTGAGCTGCACTTTTTTGCTCACCAGCACCCGCGTGGACAGGTCCACGCCCCAGTGATTCACCTCGCCCATGGCGGTCTTGCGCGAGTTGGCGCCATAGACACCGCCCAGTCCAGGGGCGGTATAGCGGTGCCGGGCGGCAACGTTCCACTTGTGTGCCGTCCAAGTCGTGCTGATCCGTCCAGGCTCTTCAAAGCGATAGACCGTTCGGTTGACCTTGCGACCCTTGGGCGGCGTGGAGCATTTCATCAACCCTGAGGGGTCGATCCAGCTCACCGGATTCGGCGCGTACTGGTAGAGATTCAGCCCACCGGCCAGGCCGATGGGGTCCGGTGTGGTGAAGCGCCCGATGTCCGGGTCGTAGTAGCGCAGTGTGTTGTAGTGCAGCCCGGTTTCACGGTCCAGGTATTGGCCCTGGAAACGCAGGTTCTGTTCTTCGATGTAATACGGTTCGCGAAGCTCTTCGGCCGTGCTCCCCCATACATGGTAGCGGGCGCGCCAGAGTGTATGGCCGTCGGCTTCGCAAAGCTGTTCGGGCAGGCCATTGAAGTCGTTGTGGTAATAACGGACTTTCTGTTGCTCGCCCAGGCCGTCGACTCGCGCCAGGGGTTCGTGGCTGTCGTCGGCGTAGATGTAGAGGCTGGTCTGGCCGTCGCTGTGCTCCTGCAACAGTTGCAGCGCATCCCAGGTGAAACGGGTTCGGCCGAGCAAGGTGCCGTGGCGGTCGTAGTGGGCTTTTTCGATACGTCGACCCAACGGGTCATAGGTCATCTTCACGACCGAGCCGTTATCGTTGCGAACCTCCACCAGGCGCTGTTCGGCGTCGTAGCGAAAACGCTGGACGCCGCGCCGGGCACTGCGCTTTTCGACCATGCGACCGAAACCGTCGTAGCGGTAGCGCTTGTCCTGGTAGGTCAGCAAGCGGTTATGTGCGACTCGACCCGTGCCGGACGACAGCCCGTCAAGCAAGTTGGCGGACGGATCGTAAGCGAAGCCTTCGCGCTGGCCCTGGAGGTTGTCCTGGCTAGCAAGAATGCGACCCGTGGCGTCGTAGTGCAGCAAGTGGCGATGGGCGCCATCGGGTTGGCTGTCGAAGCGTTCGACCAATTGGTCGCTGGCGTCAAAGCCAAACAGTGACCGCACCATCGCTGGCAACAAAGTGGATTGATCCTGCTGCCGACGTTGGCGAGCCCGCAGGCGGCCGCTGCGGTCATATTCGCTACGGGTGCTGAGGCGGCCTTGGGTGCGTAGCACTTCGCGATGCAGGCGGTCGCGTTCAAAATCACTGATGACCTGGCCATCGAGGTTGATCTGGTGCAGGTGGCCGCTGCCGTAGTGCAGGCGGTTCAGCCAGCGACCGTCGGGGAGCAACGTCTGGGTCAGATTGCCCAATTCGTCATAGCGATGTTCGAGGCGCCCGGCCCAGCTCTGCTCGACGATCAATTGCCCCAGTGCGTCGTAACCGAAGCCGATCTTCTGCTGTTCACCGGTGTTGCTGGTGAACGCGACGGCGTTGACCTGGTCGAGGGCGTCGTAGCTGTACTCGGTGCGTCCGTCTTCGGTGACCTTCGCTGTCAGGCGTCCCACTGCATCGCGTTGCAGTTCATGGATGACTGGAGCCTGCGGCGACAGGTCCAGGTCGGTGCTGCCGGGCACCGCAACGGCTTCCACCCGGGTCACGTTGTCCAGTGGATCGTAGGCGTAGCGCTTGAGGCTGCCGTCCAGGCTGTGTTCGACGGCCAGGCGATCGGCGGCGTCCCAGGCAAACCGGTAGCTCTCGCCATTTTCGTTGGTCAGCGCCAGGAGCCGCCCGTAGTTGTCGTAGCTCAGTTCCACCCGGCGGCCGTGGGCGTCGGTGCGTACCTGCAGCTGCCCGCTCAAGGTATGTTGGAAACGGGTGGTGTGCCCGGCCGGGTCGCTGTAGCCAATCACTTGCCCGCTCGCATCGCGCTGATATTGCTCGATGCGTCCGTCCGGCAATTGCTTGCTCAGTAGCCTTCCCTGATCGTCGTAGCTGAACAGCGTCCGCTCTCCCAGCGCGTCGGTGCTGCTGAGCAACAAACCTCGCTCGCAATAACTCAAGCGAGTGGTATAGCCGGAGCAATCGGTGTGTTCACTGAGTTGGCCCAGGGGCGTCCAGCGCAATGTCTTGCGTTTGCCGGCGGCGTCGATGATTTCCACCACCTGGCCGTGGGCGTCGTGACGATAGCGCGTGACGTGGCCCAGCGGGTCGGTTTCACGGATCCGGTTGCCGCGTGAATCATAGCGATACTGCCAGGTGTTACCTGCCGCGTCGGTTTCAGCCAGCGGCAGGGCCCAATGCTCGAGCCACACGGTCGATTCGATGCGCCCCAGTGGGTCGCGGGTTTCACAGAGGTTGCCGGCGTCGTCATAGCTGAACTGATGCTGGCCGCCGTTGGGGGCGGTCGCTGTCAGTAGCTGGCTTTCGTCGTTCCACTGGAAGGCCCAGGTGCGGCCCAGCGCGTCGGTGGCTTCGGTGATCTGATAGCGGGCATCCCAGCGCCGGGTGCTGATGCGATTCAAACCGTCGGTGATGCGCGTGGTTCCGGCAGCCAAGTCATAGTCGAACGTGTAGATGTCGCCTGCGTCCGTCCAGTGGCGCACGACCCGCCACTCCAGGTTTTCAACCCAGCCCCATTCATAGAAACAACGAAGTCCGGTGGGCAGTTGGTGTTCCACCATCCTGCGCCCGGCATCGTAGGCGTAGCGGCGCTTCACCTGGCCGTTGGACTGACGGACCAAGGCGAGATCACCTTGGGCGTCGTAGCCGTAGTGCATCAATACTTCGCGGCGCTCATCGGCATAAAGCCGGTCTATGCGTTCGACCCGCTGCGGCCAGCGAGCGTCGTAGGCCAGCGCGATGCCGGTGAGGTCGAAGGTATCGCGCAGTCGTACCAGGCGTCCGGAGTCGTCGTAGTCCAGGTGGATGCGGTTGTCGTTGCGGTCGCCGAGTTGGTCCAGGCGCAGCAACGTTGCAGTGCCCGGTGCGGGTTCGAAGAGCCGGTAGAGCCCGTCCGCGCTTTCGATCAGCAATTGGCCGTTGGCATGCCGCCGTACGCTCAGGCCTTCTCCAGCACTGAATACAGCGCCGCCCAAGGGAATCGACCCCATGTCGATACGCCGGCCCTGTTCATCGGTGTAGACCAGCGTTTCGCCGCCCTCGGCATGAGGCAGGATCTCGACGCGTACCTCATAGGGCACGCTCCAGCCCGCTCCAAACAGCCCGTCATGGCGTTCGTCACGGCTGTTGTAGAAGCGTTGCCAGTCAATCGGCAGGATGCCGGGCAGGATGAAGTCCATCTCCTCGACATCGCCCAGGACCTTGGCTCCGGTGGCGGCGTGTACCGGGTTCGACGAGCCCATGGCGGCATTGGCCGCTGCGCCCATCGCGCTGCTGACCGCCATCGACGCCGCGCCGCCCACCAGCATGCACGGCAGGTTGCTGAGGAATTTGCCTTTGCCGCCCTTGAGCATCAGCAACGCCGTGACCGCCAGGCCTACGCCTGGGGTCTTGCCGCTGCGAATCTCGCGCACCACCACCGAGCCACCGCCAATGGTCACGTCGGGTGAAATCAGCCCGGAGGACACCACGGTGGCATCGCAGGTGCTGCGGTCACCACTGCGCACGGCGGGCTGGCCGTTGATGGTGACTTTGTCCGAGCCTTCTGCCAGGAATTGCGGCGGCATCGGCGGATGCTTCATGCAGGTGATCATGTCCAGCGGCTTGGGCACGGCACCGGGCGCGGGTACGGCGACGGTGGGACGCCACATTTGCGAGAAGAAATTCTCGGCCATGTCCAAGTAGCTGGGTTCGGCTTCGGGTGCCTCAAGTTCGGTGCCGGCCGGCGCGACATGGGACTCGATCGCCCCAGCGGCGCGGGCGGCAGGGATGTTGTTGGTCAGGGTGTTGGTGGAGCCGGTGAGGATGTTGGCTTGCACCGTGGGCGGGAAAAGAGCATTGCCAATGCCCTCGCATATATTGCTCAACCCCTTGTCAGCCCCGGTCTTGCTCATGGCCAGGCCGACCACGGCGCCCACCACCGCGCCGAGCAGGAAGCAACCCAAGCCGCCGGTGGCAACGGTAATGCCCGTGGCCGCCACCACGGCAGCCGTCGCCACCGCGGTGATCGCAATGTTCGCGGCCACTTCCAGGACGCCGCCGAGGATATCGGCCATCATCGAGGTGTGGTTCAGCGCGTCGCCTAGCCGGGCGGCCCAGAGTGCATCAGACATGCAATGTGCTCATCAAGCCGGGACGTCGAATACCAGCGAGCCCTTGATCGTCGCCCAATGCGCCGCTTCGGCATCGCCCAGTTTCTCGGCTTTGACGTAACTCAGGGCAAGCATCTTGCGCGTGCCCGGCAATACCAGCGCCAGTTGATACTGGAAGACTTTTTCGTTGCCCTTGTTGAACTGGCTGCGCAATTCAATGGCTTCGACTTCCTGGTTGGCGCCCACGCGCAGGGTGGCGCCCGGTTGGCAGCGCAAGTCCTGGACTTGTTTTTCCAGGCGCTTGAGCTGGTCGTCGAGGTTGCTTTGCAGGGTTTCGCCCTCGGCCAGCAGGCTGCGGCTGACGATCAGGGAGGTGCCCAGCTCGGGAAACTTGAGGATGTTGATCGAGGCGTCGAGCAACTCGCTGGGCGGCAGTTGAAGCTGGAATTCGTTGAGGCGGTAAGTCATGGCGCATAAATCTCGAAATTAGCCCTTGGGGAACGCGGCGCTGATGTTGGCGTCGATACTGCCCTTGACGCCTTGGCCGTCCGGCGTGGCACCGGGGCCGCCGCCATTGTTCAGGTGCAGCACGCCGCCGGTGTTGAACTCGGCGTCGCCGCTGGCATAGAAGCTGATCTGCACGCCGGTCAGGTTGATCTGGCCGCTGGCGTTGAGCTCCAGAATGCTTTCACCGCACACCAGGCGCAGGTTCTCGCCCACTTCGATGACGTAGCTCTGGCTGATGCTGTCAGTCTTGCGCTGGCCCACCGAGAGGATGTCCTCCTGCTTGACGATGCGCAGGCGGTTGTTGCCGATGGTCACGGTTTCGTTGTGGCCGATGCTCTTGTTGCGGTCGTGACCCACCGAATGGCTCTCGTCCACCTCGACCACGATGTCCTGGTTGCGCTCGGCATGGATGTACAGTTGCTCGGCGCCTTTTTTGTCTTCCATGCGGATTTCGTTGAAGTTCGCCGGCGTGCCGCCCTTGCTCGAACGGCTTTTCATGCCGCTCTGGGTCGCGTTCTCGGGCAGATCGTAGGGCACGGTCTGCTCGGCGTTGTACACGCGACCGGTGATGATCGGCCTATCGGGATCACCTTCAAGGAAGCTGACAATCACTTCCTGGCCGATGCGCGGAATCTGCATCGAGCCCCAGTTCTTGCCGGCCCAGGATTGCGACACACGAATCCAGCAAGAGCTGTTCTCGTTGGATTGGTCGTGACGGTCCCAATAGAAATGCACCTTCACCCGGCCGAACTGATCGGTCCAGATTTCCTCGCCCTTGGGCCCGACCACCATTGCGGTTTGCGGGCCCTTGACGATGGGGCGGTGGGTGATCGCCATCGGGCGAAAGCTCTGCTGGGCGTCGATGCAGGTCAGGCTGCTTTCGAATTGCGCCGAAGGCGCGCCGACGCCGCTTTCACCGCTTTCCTGGGAGAGGTAATAACGCGCGCCGACAATCAGGTATTCGCGGTTCTGGTCCTGGCGCGTGAAGCCAGTGAGGCTGAACAGATGCCCCGAGCCCAGGCCCCGGGCGTTGCCCGCCAGCTCGACTTGCTCATGCAACGTCTGCAAAGCTTCGATGCGAGTGCGCGCATAGTGTTCGCCGTCTTCGCTCTGCACGTAGGTGCCCGGGTAGTCGAACAGCGGATAGTCGCCAGCGGCGTGCGGCCGGGGCATGGCCGAGCGCACGTCGATGCGCGCGCTGGGGCGTTGGAAATCATAGTCGTTGAGCTCCAGCGAACCTGGCTGGACTTCCTGCGCCAGGTGCCAGTCGTGGATGTGGTCGCGTTCGCGCTGCTGCTCGTTCTTCGGGTAATAAGGCACCGATCCGTAGCCGGGCGCGGTGGTGTGGGCGCCATAGGCGTCGGCCAGGACCAGCACATGGCGACCCTGTTCATGGCGGAAGAAATAATAGATGCCTTCCTGTTCCATCAAGCGACTGACGAAATCGAAGCTGGTCTCGCGATACTGGACGCAATATTCCCACTCGCGATACGGGCGGCTGAGGGCATCTTCGAAATCGGAAAAACCCAGGTCGCGGAACACCTGCTTGATGATCTGCGGGATGGTCAGGTTCTGGAAAATCCGGCAATCAGAGGTGCGCGTCAGCAGCCACAGCCAGGGCCGCAGCGTGGCCTGGTAACTGGCGAATTGGCCCTGGTCGACGTTCTGGCTGAAGCGCGCGACGATGCCGTGGAAATGCCGCTCGCCACCGCCATCGAGTTGCAGGCTCACGCACATCGGCTTGCCGAGTACCTGGTTGAGGTCGATGGCGTTGTCCAGCGAATGCAGCTGCAACTCATAGTTGAACAGCCGCCCCAGCTCTTCGCCGCCGCCCATATCCTTGAGCAACAGCACCTCGGGACCCAGGGGGCTGGTGATCTTGGCCAGGCGGGAGGCTTGATTCAATAGCATGGGTCGTCCTTATCGCTGCCGCAGTCCTTTGGATGCTGCGCAAGATTGCCGGCTTTCGAGGCTGAAGATCAAGCGATCGCGCCCTTCGACAGCCCGTGCACAGGCAGGTAATCACCGGAGAAGTGACGCTGATCGCATAATGTAGTTTGTTACGCGGGGCAGAGGAACCCGGTTCTTGATTGTTGCCAGGCATTACTTGAATATCTGCTCCTTCGCGCGTCACCTCACGTCCATGGAAAGCGATTACTGTGACTTCCTACCGCATTCAAGAAGCCGATCTCGACATCCCCGATGCCTGGCAAGACCAGAGCATCAATATTTTCAAGCTGCCGGCTATCGGTCCTGCCAAAGAAGCCAGTTTTGTGATCAGCCGCGACGCCAGCCAGGGCGACGCGCCCTTTGCCGAGTACGTGGATCGCCAACTCAAGAGCGCGGAGCAGCAATTGCCGGGTTTCAAGCTGGTCCAGCGCTGGGACACGCTGTTGCAGGGGCTCACGACCACGTTGCTCGATTACACCTGGCAACGCGAGGGGCGCGACCTGATGCTGCGCCAGGTGTTCATCGAGCGTAAGCCGGCGGTGCTGATCACCACCTTGACCACGACCCCGAACGACTTCCCTTATCACGAGCCGGCCTGGAAGCTTGCGATGCATTCGTTCAAGCCACAGCCTCCGATTGCTTGAGCATCGATACGACCCACTGAGCACTCAGTCACATCAGTAAGGTAGTTGCGCGCAATGGATGCACAGGCAGCAGCACGTCTGGGAGATGAAATCGCCCACGGGTTCGGGTTGGCCGCGATGGTCGCCGGCGCCGTGGCCGGCGCCTTGATCGGCGCGGCGGTCGTTGCCGCGACGGTCGCCACCGGCGGCGTGGCCCTGGCGATCATGGCCGGCTCGATTGCCGCCGGCGGCTTGTCGATGTTCCAGATCGTCAAGGGCCTCTCCACCATCTTCAACCTGCCCGAACCCACCACGGGGGCGTTGATCATGGGCAGCTTCAACGTCTACATCAACGACCGCAATGCCATGCGGGCGGGCGAAGACGTTTCGTCGTCCTGCACCGGGCTGCCGATGAACCATCCGATCTGGCCCTTTCCGGTGCTGATCGCCGAAGGCAGCGCCACGGTGTTCATCAACGGTAAACCGGCGGCGCGCCTGCACAGCAAAATGGTCTGCGGTGCCCACATCAAGACGGGTAGTCCGAACACCTTTATCGGCGGGCCGACGGTGTCGGTGGCGTTTGTGCTGGACCTTGAAGGGTGGATGCATTCCGGGTTGGAAGTGTTGGGGTTGGCGGCGGCGGGCGGAGCCTTGTTGCTCGCGGCTTTTGCCGGCGCTGCCGCTTTCTTCGGCGCCCTCGCCGTCGGTGGTGCGTTGTATGTCGGCATGGAGCTGCTAGGTGATTTGGGCGACCGTCTCGGCCCCGGCTATCGGGACTTGTTCCAAGGCGTGGCAGGCATGGCCCTGCTCGGTGCTGGTCCGAAGCTGGCACGTAAGCCCATGACGGCGGCCGAGCGAACGATCCTGGCTCGTCAGCGACAGGAGCAGATGCTCAAGGACAATCGAGGATTCAACATTAGCCCGACGGCATGGGATACATACCCTACGATTGGCCGGGCCGGTACTTTTGTTTCTGACAAAAAAGGCATCACCGACGTTATCGGGAATTTTTCGGGTCGTTCCAAGATCACCATCAGTGGTAAAAAAGCTGCAGAACTGGAGCGCGCCTTTGGTTTGGAAAAAGATGCGCTTAAAGGCGGATTCAAGATCAGGCAGGTCGATGATGTCGTGGGGCGCATGCCCAGAAGTCCGATGGAGGGGAACCAATATTTCCTGGGACCAGGCAAACACTTGCCAGGTGGAGCTCCAGAAATGGTTGTCGAATCGATTCCAACCAAGGATGCGGACGGTATTACCACTTTAACCGAGGTATTTGTCAGTGATTAATGATGTGTTGAAGGCGTACGTGGAAAAAGCGGACGGTGACGTGATTCGTGTTCAAGTCATCGATAACGCCTTGGATTCGCCTTTGCGGACCATTGGTTTTTCGAATGCGGCAGAGAAAGATAGCTACGTTCTGCAGGTCGCGGACAACAAGCAAAAGGCCAAGGTGTTCGATGAACTCCGTTCATTAGGCGTGGCCTTTTCTGCGGGCAAGGAATGGTGCCCGTCCGAAGTGTTCGAATACCTTCGCGATGAGCAATTGCTGAGCGGCAAGTACCTGCGAGTCGCATGGACGCAGCCCGGTCAGTACCGGCTTACGAACGAGTGAAATTTGCGTCCTTGGACAACGTATTACTGCTGGCCCTGGCCAATGACGAGTTGGATAAATTCCTCGTCGGCGAGCCGTTCTATTTTCAAGAAGCCAAGAATGACAATGCTGAACCGCAGAACGTCGTCGCGGCTTTCGATCAACTTGTGCTGCGTTATTGGCAACAAACTCACGACAGTCAGTTTCCCGGGCGCTTCGTGGCGGCTTTGCTCAAGATTCTCGCGACCTACCCTGACCGCAATCGGGCGATTTATGTCGCTGCGGTGTGGGTCTGGTACTACCAGTTTTGCCTGAGCAAAAAGCAGGCACGACCCGAGGGGCTTTATGCCGACCTCTTCGAGATCGACATGGGCGCCGTGGCGCTGGCCCTTCAGAGGCAGCTTGAGCTCAACAAGGCTGAGTTGGTCCAGGATACGCGTTGGGCCGGTGCCAGTTGGAACAGCCAGAACGGTTTGTGGGGGCCACTGATGCGCACAGCCCTGGTCGTCCGGGACAAGCTGGGCGGCCCTGATTTTGTGCCGGCCAATCTCTGAGCGATTGATTCTGTATTCGGGGCTATCGGTGAATCCGTGGCGAGGGAGCTTGCTCCCGTTTGACCGGGCTGGCGCTCCAGTGCGAAGCGCTCACAAAAGGGGCTGCTACGCAGCCCAGCGGGAGCAAGCTCCCTCGCCACGGTGAACCTCAGGGCTTGGCCTTCGCCGGGAACAGCGCCTTCACCGCCGCGTCGATAACGCCCTTGATGCCCTTGCCCTTGGGATCCACTTCGCTGGCGCCACCGGAGTTGAGGTCCAGGCGCCCGCCGGTGTCGATGTTGCCGTTGCCACTGGCGTAGATGTTGAACGCGGTGCCCGAGATGTTGATCTCGCCACTGGCGTTGAACTCCAGCACGCTCTTGCCACACACCAGTCGAATCTGCGAGCCCGCCTCCACGAGGTATTGGGTGCTGATGCTGTCGCTCTTGGTTCCGCCGACGAGCAGGGCATCGTTGCACTGCACGGCCCGCAGTCGGTCTTCGCCAATCCGCACGGTTTCATTGCGGTCGATGTTCTTGCGCCGGTCGCGGCCCACCCAGTGGCTTTCATCCACTTCCACGGCAATGTCCTGGTTGCGCTCGGCGTGGATGTACAGCTGCTCGGCGCCTTTCTTGTCTTCCATGCGGATTTCGTTGAAGTTCGCCGGCGTGCCGCCCTTGCTTGAACGGCTTTTGGTGCCGCTCTGCGTAGCATTGGCGGGCAGCGCATAAGGTACGGTTTGCTCGGCGTTGTACACCCGACCGGTGATGATCGGCCGATCGGGGTCGCCTTCGAGAAAGCTGACGATCACTTCCTGGCCAATGCGCGGGATCTGTACCGAGCCCCAATTTTTCCCGGCCCAAGCCTGCGACACTCGAATCCAGCAAGAGCTGTTCTCGTTGGATTGGTCGTGACGGTCCCAGTAGAAATGCACCTTCACCCGGCCGAACTGGTCGGTCCAGATTTCCTCGCCCTTGGGGCCGACCACCAATGCGGTTTGCGGGCCCTTGACGATGGGGCGGTGGGTGATCGCCATCGGGCGAAAGCTCTGCTGGGCGTCGATGCAGGTCAGGCTGCTTTCGAACTGTGCCGACGGCGCGCCGACGCCGCTCTCGCCGCTTTCCTGGGACAGGTAATAACGCGCGCCGACGATCAGGTATTCGCGGTTCTGGTCCTTGCGACTGAAGCCAGTGAGGCTGAACAGATGCCCCGACCCCAGGCCCCGGGCATTACCCGACAACTCGATCTGCTCATGCAATGTCTGCAGGGCTTCGATGCGGGTGCGGGCGTAGTGCTCGCCATCCGAGCTTTGCACATAGGTGCCGGGATAGTCATACAGCGGATAGTCGCCAGCGGCGTGCGGGCGGGGCATGGCCGAGCGCACGTCGATGCGGGCGCTGGGCCGCTGGAAGTCGTAGTCGTTGAGCTCCAGCGAACCCGGCTGGACTTCCTGGGCCAGATGCCAATCGTGGATGTGATCGCGCTCGCGCTGTTGCTCGTTCTTCGGATAGTAGGGCACCGATGCATAGCCGGGCGCACGGGTGTGGGCGCCATAGGCGTCGGCCATCACCAGCACATGGCGACCCTGCTCATGACGGAAAAAGTAGTAGATGCCTTCCTGTTCCATCAGGCGACTGACGAAGTCGAAACTCGTCTCGCGATACTGGACGCAATATTCCCACTCGCGATACGGACGGCCGAGGGCATCTTCGAAATCGGAAAAGCCCAGGTCGCGGAACACCTGCTTGATGATCTGCGGGATGGTCAGGTTCTGGAAAATCCGGCAATCAGAGGTGCGCGTCAGCAGCCACAGCCAAGGCCGCAGCGTGGCCTGGTAACTGGCGAATTGGCCCTGGTCGACGTTCTGGCTGAAGCGCGCAACGATGCCATGAAAATGTCGCTCGCCACCGCCGTCCAGCTGAACGCTTACGCACATCGGCTTGCCGAGTACCTGGTTGAGGTCGATGGCATTGTCCAGCGAGTGCAGCTGCAACTCGTAGTTGAACAGCCGCCCCAGCTCTTCGCCGCCGCCCATGTCCTTGAGCAGCAGTACCTCAGGTCCGAGGGGGCTGGTGATCTTGGCCAGGCGGGAGGCTTGGTTGAATAGCATCGGTTGTCTCGTGCAAGTTGTAGTAACCGGAGTAACGCAATCAACTGTGGGAGCGAGCTTGCTCGCGAAAGCGGTGTGTCAGTCAACAAGGATGTCACTGACAGATTGCATTCG
>Ga0307408_100002648_pt1 | contig 12425 bp, 11 predicted proteins | sample 322Cmetagenome_FD_202116 | JGI IMG/M metagenome (GOLD analysis project Ga0307408, IMG submission 202116) | Maize rhizosphere microbial communities from greenhouse at UC Davis, California, United States - 322HYB-C-3 | ecosystem: Host-associated > Plants > Roots > Rhizosphere > Soil | place... | reverse complement strand
AAAGAAGCGGGGCGGCGGCGCCGCCGCAGCGTCTGACGACGCTGATGCTGCCGACGGCGACAAGGCGCCCGCCAAAGCGGCCAAGGCCGCGCCGGCCCGGTCCGCTGCTTCGAAGGGGACGGGCACCAAGGCCGCAGCGTCCAAGACCCCAGCCAAAACTACAGCCAAAACGCCCGCCAAAACGGGAACAAGGGGCACGGCGAAGGAATCCGCTTCGGACGAACCGGCAGCCAAGGAACCGGCGAAGAGCCGGCGAAAAGGGGCCTGACGCGGCAGCACCGGAGCCGGAATGCCCGCCCGCCGGACAGCCTACGGTCCAGCTCGCTGCTCGGAACTGGCGCGGGGCGGATTGGCGGGCGGAGCACTGGCCGGTACGGTAACCCATTGCTGCCGGTCAGGAGTTTCTGAGAGCTGAGATGAGCTCACTTTTCTTCTTGGCGGAGTAACCCTTCAGCCCTATTTCTTTGGCTTTGGCCTTGAGCTGGGCCACTGTCCAATCTTCGTAGTCGCCCGATTTTCCGCCTTTGCGCCCCACTGCGGAGCGGCCCCTTTTGGCAGCGGCGTTGGAAATACGGGCAGCCTTCTGCTTCGAAGCGCCGTCCTCACGCAGTTCCTCGTACAGTTCCGGATCCTTGAGGCTGGGGTTCTTCTTCTCAGGCATGGCTGACCGGATCCGATGGTTCTGCGTCGTCAATGAAAGGGTCCACGCCCGCCGGACGCTGCGGAGAGGGAACCGGCGCGTGGGGAGGGGTCTGGCCGTGGGGAGTGGCGGCGGCGTGGGGATGGGCCGGGGCGTTGGCCGCGAAGCCTGCTTCTTCCTCCGTCTCCTCCACCTCGCCGTTGTCCACGGCGGAACGCCAGGCGCCCGTTTCAATGCCCCGGGATTCGATGAACTGTTTGAACCGCTTGAGGTCGGAGCTGATCTGGTGGCTGTCCGCTCCCACCGCGGAACCGGCCTTCTCCACCATCCCCTCGGGCTCCCATTCCAGCTCCACGGTCACCCGGGTGCGCTCCGGTCCGAGGGGTTCGAAGGTGACCTCACCGGAGTTGCGCGGCTTGTCCGTGCTCACCCAGGCAATTCGCCGGTCCGGCAGCTGTTCGGTGATCTGGGCGTTGTATTCGCGCCTGACTCCGGCGATGTCCGTCCGGAAGTGCAGGGAGGTCTCATCGATCTGTTCGACGGACTCCACACCCCTCATGAATTCCGGGAATGATTCGAACTGGGTCCATTGGTTGTACGCGGTGGACACGGGAACATCCACTTCGATGGTTTCGTGCAAAGTCGTCACTGTGTCCTCCTCTTTCACCCCGGCGGGAGCATGACCCGGAGACGGGTTGTTGAACGGCGTGTCGCTACGCTGTCCACGCTAACCGGGCCCTACGGCAAAAACAAGAACTTACTAAGGTTGCTTAGTGACAGTGTTTGACACCTTTAAAAGCAGCGGCCGGCCCGCGCGGCCCGTGCCCGCGATGCGGGACTTGCCGGGGCGCAGCGGGCCGGCCGCTGACTGCCGTGCTGCTGCTTGTTCACCGCGGGGCTGCCTGGCCGCCGCGGGCGGACTGTACTAGCCCGCCGTGCCGCTATTCGGCGTCGTGATCGGTTTCCAGGATCTGGACCAGGTGGTCCAGGGCGGTGTCGGCGCCGTCGCCCTCGGCGCGGAGGACCACAACGTCGCCGTGCGAGGCGCCCAGGCTCATGAGGGACAGGATGCTGGCGGCGTCCATGGCTTCGTCGGCCGGTTCGCCCTGGCGGGCAATGGTGATCTCGTGCGGGTACTCGCCGGCTGCTTCGGCAAAGATGGCGGCGGGGCGGGCGTGGAGGCCCACGCGGCTGGCGATGGTGGCGGTGCGTTCGAACATGTGTGCTCCTTGGATATCAGGTCGAGACAGGTGGTTGGTAAGGCTACCGGACCGGGTCAGACAGTTACTGGAACCGGCTCCACGGTATCAACGGACTTGCGGACGGCCCAGCGCTTGAGGGCGATCACTGCCAGGGCGGTGACGACGGTGCCGGCAAGGATTGAGACAACGAACATCAGGAAGTTGTCGATGGCAAAGAAGACGAAGAAACCGCCGTGCGGTGCCTTCGAGCCCACCGCGGTCGCCATGGAAAGTGCGCCGGTGACGGCACCGCCCAGCATGCTGGCGGGGATGACGCGGAGCGGATCGGCTGCGGCGAACGGGATGGCGCCTTCGGAGATGAAGGATGCGCCCAGAAGCCACGCCGCCTTGCCGTTCTCGCGCTCAGCAAGGCTGAAGCGCTTCTTGTCCAGGACGGTCGAGGCGAGGGCCATGGCCAGCGGCGGCACCATGCCTGCGGCCATTACGGCTGCCATGATCTGCCACGGTGCCTGATTGTCCAGCGTTGCGGCGCCAAGGCCGGCGACGGCGAACGAGTAGGCAACCTTGTTGACCGGGCCGCCGAGGTCGAAGCACATCATCAGGCCCAGAATGACGCCCAGGGCGATGGCGCTGGCGCCGGTGAGGCCGGAGAGCCAGTTGTTCAGGCCAACGGTGATGGCGACGATCGGGGCGCCCAGGATCAGGAACATCAGGCCGGAGGCGACGAGCGATGCGACCAGCGGGATGATCACCACGGGCATCAGGCCGCGCAGCCAGCGGGCCACCTGGATCTTGCCGATGGAATGGGCGATGTAACCGGCCAGAAGGCCGCCGACGATGCCGCCGAGGAAGCCTGCTCCCATGAACCCTGCCACGGCGCCGGCGACGAAGCCCGGTGCGATACCCGGGCGGTCGGCGATGCCGTACGCGATGTAGCCGGCCAGTGCCGGGACCAGGAAGCCGAGGGACAGCGCACCGATCTTGAAGAGTACGGCACCGATGTAGGCGCCAAGCGGGCCCCAGGCGTTCTCCGGGTATTCGGTGGGCAGGTTGAAGATGCTGTTGTCCACCACGATGGCGTCGGCGAACTGGGTAATCAGGTAACCGCCCATCAGGAAGCCCAGGGCGATCAGCAGACCGCCGCCGGCCACGAACGGAATCATGTAGCTGACGCCCGTAAGGAGCGCCTTCTTGAGTTTCTGGCCGATGTGCTCGCCCTTTTCGGTGGCTTCGGCTTCGGCCTGCTCCTCGGCGCCGAAGTGCGGGACGCGGCGGGCATTGGGGTTGTCGGCGGCGGCGAGTGCTTCCTGGACCATCTTGTCCGGCTCGTCGATGCCGCGCTTGACGGGTGCGTTGATGACCGGCTTGCCGGCGAAGCGCTCCTTGCCGCGGACGTCCACGTCCACCGCGAAGATCACGGCGTCGGCGGCTGCGATCACGGCGGGGTCCAGCGGCTTGGCGCCGGAGGAGCCCTGCGTTTCCACCTGGAGGTCCACTCCGACTTCCTTGGCTGCGGCAACCAGCGAATCGGCGGCCATGTAGGTGTGGGCGATGCCCGTGGGGCAGGCTGTCACAGCGACGAGGCGCTTGGGGCCGCCGGACCTGGCACCGGTGCCAACACCGGCAGACGGCGCGGCTGCTGCGGCCGTTGCCCCTGCGGCTGCAGGTGCGGCCGCGGCCGCAGGCTTGTCGGCCAGGGCGCCCTCCACCAGTTCGACGATGTCGGCCTGGGTGGTGGCCGCGCGCAGGGAGGCGGTGAAGTCCTTTTTGATCAGCGAGCGGGCCAGCTTGGACAGGAGCTTCAGGTGCTCCTGGTCCGCGCCTTCGGGGGCTGCGATGAAGAAAATCAGGTCCGCCGGGCCGTCCTTGGCGCCGAAGTCCACTGGCTGCGAGAGCCGGGCCATGGCCAGGGTGGGCACCGTCACGGCAGTGGAGCGGCAGTGCGGAATGGCAATTCCGCCGGGAACGCCCGTGGCGGTCTTGGATTCCCGGGCAAAGGCGTCCGTGAAGAGGCCTTCGGCTTCGGTGGCGCGGCCGGTGGCGGCAACCCTGCCGGCCAGGTGGCGGATCACGTCCTCGGGCGAATTGCCCAGGTTCTGGTCTAGCTCGACCAGTTCAGTAGTAATGAGCTGAGTCACTGTCAGTCCTTCCGGAGGGCCGTGATGGTTACGGCATCAGGGGTGGTTTGGTGGACCGCCGGAACTGTGGAGCCCGGCAGGGAAGCGGCAGCGGCACCATGAGCCACGGCCTGACGGAGGCAATCGGCCGGGGCGGCGCCCTGGCTGGAAGCGAGCAGGTAGCCGGCGAGGGAGGAATCTCCCGCACCGACCGTGCTCACGGCTTTGACCGGCGGATGCGTGGCCAGCCACGCGCCGTCGGACGTCACAAGTACCGCACCTTTGGAACCGAGCGTTGCCAGCACGGCACCTACACCGGAACGCACGACGGCGGCGGCGGCTGCCGCGGCAGCCTCCGGATCCGCTTCCAGTTCGTCAGCGGTGGACGCCGTGGCGAAACCGGCTGCGGCAGCCAGTTCAGCCAGTTCTTCGGCGTTGGGTTTGAGGAGGTCCGGCATGCCTGCCGCGTCGCCAGAGATGGCGGCGGCGAGGGGAGCGCCGGACGAGTCGACGGCGATGCGCGGGGCCGCGCCGTCGTTCATAGAGCGAAGCCGCCGGGTGACGGTGGCGTAGAAATCGGCCGGAACTCCGGGTGGGAGCGAGCCTGCCAGGACAACCCAGCTGGCACCGCGGGAACGCTCCAGCAGCAGCCCGATCAGGGCTTCCTGCTGGTCGTCGCTCAGGACCGGGCCGGGTTCGTTGATCTTGGTGGTGACGCCGTCCGGCTCCGTCAGCGCCACGTTGGTGCGCAGCGGTTCGTGGATCGGGAGGGCGGCATAGGGAACGCCGCCGTCACGAAGCCCCGCGAGCACGGGATCGGAGTCGCCGCCGGGGAGGACGGCCACTGTTTCCAGTCCGGAGGCCACTAGGGCGCGGGAAACGTTGACGCCTTTCCCGCCGGATTCCTGGCTGACGGAGACGGCGCGCTGCACTTCGCCGCGCAGAAGCGGGGAGGGGAGGGCTACTGTGCGGTCGAGGCTCGGGTTCGCGGTGAGGGTGACAATCATGCGATCACCACGTCCACGCCGGCGTCAGCAAGCGCCGCTGCGAGTTCCGGGCTGGGGTCACTGTCTGTAATCAAGGTGTCCAGATCTTTCAACGAGGCGAACTGGACCAGCGTTTCCGCATCCAGCTTGGACGAATCGGCCAGCACCACAATGCGGCGTGCCGATTGGACGAAGGCGGCCTTGACGGCAGCTTCTTCAGGATCGGGCGTGCTCAGTCCGAAGGCCGAGTGGATTCCGTTGGCGCCAATGAAGGCGATGTCCGGACGAATCTTGTGGGCCGCTTCCACGGTGGACTGCCCCACGGCCGCCTGGGTGAGGCCGCGGACCCTGCCGCCCAGGAGGTGGAGGGCGATGCCGGGCTCGCCGGCCAGTTTGGCGGCGATGGGGATCGCGTGGGTGATGACCACCAGTTCGTTCTCCGAATCGGAGGACGGGGAAGCGGAGGGGTCGGCCAGGCGCAGGGCGATCAGGTCGGCCAGGGCCTCGGTGGTGGAGCCGGCGTCCACCAGGATGCTGCCGGCAGGGTTCTGCGGGATGAAAGCCAGCGCGGCCTCGGCGATGCGCAGTTTCTCCGGCTGCCGCTGGATGGTCCGCTCCAGGATGCTTTCCTCGGTGGTGCTGACGCGGTCCGGGGCGACGGCGCCGCCATGGACCCGGCGCACGGTGCCGGCTGATTCGAGCGCAGCCAGGTCGCGGCGGACGGTTTCAGTGGTGATGTTGAAGCGCTCGGCAAGCGCAGTGACGCTGGCTCGGCCGCTTTCGGCGACCAGGCCCGCAATCAACTGTTGGCGCTCCTCGGCGAACACGTACCCTCCATTGCGTAATTTACTGCGGGTCCTTCAGTGATGGCTTGCAGTGACTGCCATCACACGATGTTGAATTGCTTGACTTTATCTTTGTTCGTGTGGGTTTGTCAATGAAAACAACACGAACACAGATCGGGCGTTGGAGTTTTTGTCCACATCGAGGGAGCTAGAGGTCCTCGAAGTCGCGATAAGTGGACAAAAACTCAGGGTGGGACGGCGGAAGCCGGGCCGGACCGTGATGGTCTGGCCCGGCTTCCGGGTGTGTTCGATTGCGGCGCACCTTGTCCGTGGGCGACTTCCCGTGGACAACGGCGGCCGGAGGATCATGGCTAGATGCCGCCGTCCCGGCTCTCGTTGCGGACAATCCGCTCGCCCGTGTTCGGGTCCACCACGGACCGGGTTTCACTCACCCGGCGCGTGCGCCCCGGCGAGGCCAGCACCAGCGAAGCAATCAGTCCGATGACGCCGACGGCCATCAGGATGTACCCGATCAGGGTCTGGTCCACATACGGGATCAGGCCGGGGGTGATGGCCCAGGCCAGGATGGCACCGAGGGCGATAAGGAAAATGGAGGAACCGATTCTCATGACTTGCTCCTAGCTGTCCGGGGGACTTGCGGGCAAAACTTGATCAGCATGCTGTCTAGCGACAGGCTACAGGCCACCCCCTGCCGTTTCAATGAACGGGACAGCGCGCGCCGGGGCTGTGCCCTAGTCGTTATTCTGCGCGGAATGTATGGTCTGAGGCACTACAGGCAGCTAAGTAACACCGGCAGCCCGACGCGTCTGCCGCGTACTGTGGATTGCGCACGCATTCTCCGGCCACCCGGAGACCGGCCCCGCCGCGGCGTCAGCAGATCCGTTGCCAACAAATCCGGCGACAACAGATTCGGCGACAACAGATTCCAGGAGCAGTGTTACCCATGTCTGAACTAGTCCCCGCGGTAGTAGTCACCGGCCTGGGAGCAGTGACTCCCGTCGGCTCAACCGCCGACGAAACATGGGATGCACTCCTGGCCGGACGTTCCGGGATTGTGTCCCTCGACGAGGAATGGGCCGCCGGGCTCCCGGTGCGCATCGCGGGACGGGTCACCGCTGATGTCCCGTCGCTGCTGTCCACGTTGGAGTACAAAAGAATGGACCGCTGCGGCCACCTGGCTCTCATCGCCGCCCGCGAGGCCTGGGCGCATGCGGGCCGGCCCGGCGTTGACCCGGAGCGGCTCGCCGTCGTCATCGGCTCCGGCTACGGAGGCCTGGACACCACTCTCGAGCAGACACGCACGCTGGACGGGAAGGGGCCGCGGCGGGTCTCCCCGCACACGCTCACCCGGATCATGGTTAACGGCCCCTCCGCGTGGGTCTCCATCGACGTCGGTGCCCGCGGCGGGGCGCGGACTCCCGTCAGCGCCTGCGCCTCCGGGGCCGAAGCGATCTCGCAGGCCGCCGACATGATCCGCAGCGGCGCAGCAGACGTGGTGATCGCCGGCGGTGTGGATTCCTGTATCAACGGCCTCACGATCAGCGGGTTCGCGCAGATCAGGGCGCTGTCCACGCGCAACGACCACCCGCTGGCCGCCTCCCGGCCCTTCGATCGGGACCGCGACGGCTTTGTCATGGGTGAAGGCGCCGGGATTGTTGTGCTGGAACGCGAGGACCATGCCCGCGCCCGCGGGGCCAAGGTGCTCGGGGTCATCGCCGGCAGTGCCGTCACCTCCGACGCCGTGGACATCGTGGCGGCCGATCCCGCCATGCAGCGCCGCGTCCTGCAGAAAGCCATAGCCGCCGCCGGCCTCACCGGCGAGGACATCGGCTTCGTCCACGCCCACGCCACCTCCACCCCGGTGGGTGACCGGCTCGAAGCGGAAGCCATCGGCGCCGTCGTCGGACATTCCGTCCCGGTAACGTCCACGAAAAGCCTTACCGGGCACCTGCTGGGCGGGGCTGGAGCCCTGGGCGCCATTGTCACCATCCAGGCGCTTCGCACGGGTGCCATTCCCGGCACGCTCAACCTGGACAACCCGGATCCGGACATCCACCTCAACATCGTGTCGGAGACCACCCGGGGACTCGGGGCGACGGCCGGCATTTCCAACGCCTTCGGGTTCGGCGGCCACAGCGCCTCGCTGGTGATCACCGCAGGCTGAGTCCCGCCAGGGGGTCCTGCCTCGGGAAAGTTAGGCTGTTGCGATGGAGACAGTCGTATGGTCCAGGCCGGAGAACCAGCGCGCCGGAACGCCGCTGCTGGTGATGATGCATGGCTACGGCACGGACGAGGTGCGCATGTCGGACCTCTTCGACCAGTTGCCGCCCCAGTTCACTTGCGCCGCCCTGCGCGCCCCCAAAGTGATCGGGGACGACTACGGCTGGTTCCTGCTGGACTATTTCCTGACCCATGACTTCGCCGACGTGGTTTCCGTCAGCAATGCGGTGTTCGACTGGATTAATTCGGTCAAAGCGCAGCACACCAGCGTGAGCCTGCTGGGCTTCTCGCAGGGCATGGCCATGGCCAGCACGTTGCTGCGGCTGCGGCCGCACGACTTCCGTGCCGTGGTGGGGCTGTCCGGTTTCGTCCTGGACAACGAACTGCTGGCCATGAGCGAATCGTTCGACACCAAGCCACCGTTCTTTTGGGGCCGGGACAAGGCGGACCTGGTGATCAACGACGCAGCCGTGGAGCACACCGAGGAATGGCTGGACCGGAATACGCAGCTGACGGCGCGGACCTATCCCGGAATGGGCCACACGATTTCCAAGGCGGAGATGGTGGACGTGAGTGCTTTCCTGCGCCACTACGTCCTGCGCTGAGGCTCCGAATACCACGCTCGCTCGCCGGGAAATCTACGAGAATCCGCACCTGCGGGGTAAAACCAGTTGCGCGCTAAATTTGTAAGCGCTTACACTCTTCTTCGGCCATGTACCGGGCTAAGGACTTCACGAGGAAGAAAGGGCTGAGCCCGTGTCGCATGGCTAGAGCACCGCGCGTGACCATCCAGGATGTAGCCGCATTGTCGGGGCTGTCCATTTGCACTGTTTCCCGTGCACTGCGCGGTCTGCCCAACGTTTCCGGGACGGCCCACCTGAAGGTGGCGGACGCCGCCACCAAGCTCGGCTACAAGGCATCCTCCGCGGCATCGCGCCTTGCCGGCGGAACTACGGGGTCGGTCGCCATCATCGCGCCCACTGCCACGGCATGGTTCTTCGCCCAGGCTGTGGAAGCGGCGGAGGAAGTCTTTGCAGGCAGCGGCTTCGATACCGTACTCATCAGCCTCCGCAACACTCCCAGCGTGCAAAGCAGGGTCTTCAGCGACCTGGACGCCCTGGCGCAGCGCGTGGACGGAGTCCTGCTGCTCAACATCGCGCTCACCGGCGGCGAAATCGAGGCCCTGGCCTCCTCCGGGCTGGCCGTTGCCAGCGTGGGCATGCACAACGTCCCCTGGGACAACGTGGGAATCGACAACGAGGACGCGGCCTTTCAGGCAACCAGCCACCTGCTGGGCCTGGGGCACTGGGACCTGGCCATCCTTTCCGGCCGCGAACCGGGGGAGGGCTCGGTGGTCACAGCCACGGACCGCCTCAACGGATTCCGGCGGGCGCTTGCGGAGCACCACTTAACCGTTGATCCGGACCTGGTGATGGACGCCGGTTCGAGCATCGAAGGCGGCCGCCGGGCCATGACCGAACTCATCGAAAACCGCAGAATGCCCTCCGCAATCTTCGCCGGCTGCGACGAAACTGCCTTCGGCGCGCTCATGGCCCTGCGGGAGCTCGGTTTGTCAGCACCGAAAAACGTGTCCATCATAGGAATAGACGATCATCAGATGAGTTGGTTCCTGGGCCTGAGCACCATGGCGCAGCCGGTAGCCGACCAGGGAGCCTTTGCGGCCAACCTGCTCATCGAAGGACTCCAACGTCCGGGGCCGTTGAGTGCCCCCGCCAGCCACCTGCTGGATACCAAGCTGATTGAACGCAAGAGCACGCGACGAAAACGCTGAGCGGAAACGCTAATCCCGGGCACTGACGCCCCCGCCACCGAACCGGCCACTGGCCGCGTACTTCCGGCCCTCACCAAATACCTGCAGTATCCACGCACGTCCCCCTGCCGTCGTCTGAAAGGACACCGAGTACCCCATGCCTGAACTTTCCAACAGCACCACGGGCAGCAGCACCGCCGGTAATGGTCCAGCCGGCAGCACCCGCGGCTGGACCGGCGCTTCGGCCATCCTCTTCGACCTCGACGGCGTCCTCACGCCCACGGCGATCGTCCACGAGCGCGCGTGGCAGGAGCTCTTCGACGGCTACCTTCAGGACGTGCCGGAAGCGGACGGCTACCGCGAAAGCGACTACTTCGACCATATCGACGGCAAGCCCCGGTTCGACGGCGTCCGGGACTTCCTCGCCTCGCGCAGCATCGTGCTGCCCGAGGGTCCCGCGGACGACGACCCCGCCAACAACACGGTCCACGGCCTCGGCAACCGCAAGAACAAGGTCTTCAACGACATCGTCGAAGCCGGCGGTGTGGCCCCGTACGAAGGCTCGGTGCGCTTCCTGGAAGCCGCGCAGGCGCTGGGACTCAAGGTCGCCGTCGTCTCTTCCTCCCGGAACGCGCCGGCGGTGCTGCAGGCGGCAGGACTGGCGCACCACTTCCCGGTGGTGGTGGACGGCGTCGTCGCCGCGGCTGCCGGCCTGCCTGGCAAGCCCAGCCCTGCCACCTACGACTACGCAGCGCAGCTGCTGGACCTCCCCAGCGAGGAATGCGTAGTGGTTGAAGACGCCGTGTCCGGTGTCCAGGCCGGGAACGCAGGCACCTTCCATTCGGTGATCGGAGTGGACCGGGGAGCCGGCCGGCAGACACTGCTGGACGCCGGCGCCACCCTCGTGGTCGAGGACCTGAACGAGCTCCTCTAAACCCGCCAAACGCACCCCCTCAACCTGCACCAACGCCAAAAGGAACCCCAACAGCCATGGCACTCATCACCTCTGACCGTGCTCGTTTCCCGAACGACCCCTGGCAGCTCGTGGAGACCGTCCACCTTCCCGGAAACGCCGGAACCCTGGAAACCCTCTTCAGCCTGGGCAACGGCCATCTCGGCATCCGCGGCGCCCACTGGGCCTCCGCGGACGCCGACCTGCCCGGCAGCTTCATCAACGGCTTCCACGAAACCTGGGACATCAAGCACGCGGAGAATGCCTTCGGCTTCGCCCGCACGGGCCAGCGGATCCTCTACATCCCGGACGTCAACAACTTCACGGTAATCATCGACGGCGAAACGCTGACCCTGAGCGAATCAACGGTGCTGGACTACCGCCGCTCGGTTGACTTCGCTACCGGGATCTACGAATGCCGGATCGTCTGGCAGTGCCGTTCCGGTGCCACCGTGACCACCACCGAGCGCCGGGCGGTGGGGTACCAGTCCCGCGGCACCCTGGGCATCAGCCTCGAAGTGGCCGCGGACCGGGACGTGTACGCGGACGTGACCTCCTCCGTGGTCAACCGCCAGGACCAGCCCGTGGAGGACCACTCCAGCCACGATCCGCGCCGCGCCGGACGGCACGCCGGCCGCGTCCTCCTGCCTGTACGACTCGACGGCGGGGACGGCTCGCTGCGCCTGTCCTGGGAAGCCGCCGAGTCCCGGCAGCGCGTGGGCCTGGCCGTGGACCACTGGACCTCGGCCGAGGTGCAGCCGTTCGAGACCATGGTGGACCAGGACGACAGCAGCGTCCGGTACGTCCTCGCCGTGGGTGCGGACCAGCCCTTCCGCCTCGAGAAGAGTGCCAGCTACGCCGTGGCGCGGGCCTTCCGGGAGGGGGCCGTGGACGGCGGTTCCGCGCAGGACCCCTCCGAAGCAGCAGAGAACGCCCTCCAGCCCGTCAGTGCGATCTTTGCCGAAAGCGAGGCGCACTTCCGGGAATACTGGGCCACCACGGACATTGTGGTGGGCGGCCAGCCCGAACTGCAGCAGGCCATCCGCTGGAACCTCTTCCAGCTGGCCCAGGCCACCGCCCGTGCGGACGTTGCCGGCATCCCGGCCAAGGGCGTCAGCGGCTCCGGTTACGACGGGCACTACTTCTGGGACCAGGAGGTGTACCTGCTGCCGTACCTGACGTACACCAACCCGGACAACGCGCGCCAGGTGCTGGAGTTCCGGCACGAGATGCTGCCGGACGCCAAGGTCCGCGCCAAGGAACTGAGCGTGGACGGCGCACTGTTCCCGTGGCGCACCATCAACGGGCTCGAAGCCAGCGCCTACTACGCCGCCGGCACCGCGCAGTTCCACATCGCCGCCGCCGTCGCCTTCGCCACCAACAGGTACATGTGGGCCAGCGGCGACGAGGACTTCAAGCACGGCATGGGCGCGGAGCTGCTGATCGAAACCGCCCGGATGTGGGTCTCCCTCGGCTTCTTCGGCAAGGACGGGCTCTTCCACATCCACGGCGTCACCGGCCCGGACGAGTACACGGCCGTGGTGAACGACAACCTCTACACAAACGTCATGGCGCGGTTCAACCTGCGCACCGCGGCGGCCCTGGACCACCCGGAAATCGACGACGCCGAACGCGAACTCTGGGAGCAGGCTGCCATCCGCATGCAGCTGCCCTACGACGAAGACCTCGAGGTGTATTCGCAGGACAACGACTTCATGACCCTGGAGCCGT
>Ga0307408_100002647_pt1 | contig 12425 bp, 9 predicted proteins | sample 322Cmetagenome_FD_202116 | JGI IMG/M metagenome (GOLD analysis project Ga0307408, IMG submission 202116) | Maize rhizosphere microbial communities from greenhouse at UC Davis, California, United States - 322HYB-C-3 | ecosystem: Host-associated > Plants > Roots > Rhizosphere > Soil | place: USA... | reverse complement strand
CCGTGATCATGAGCAACGCGGCCGCGCGCGACGTGTTCGGTGTCGCCATTGAAGGGGTGGACGTCCGCCAGGTCCTGCCGCATCCCGCCGTCATTGAGCGGCTGGTGCGCGGCAAGCTGAGGACGCCCGACGAGGTCGAGGTCGCTGGCCTCGGCGGGTCGCGCCGGCACTGGCTCGCGCGCCTCGCACCGCTCGACGATGGGTCAATCCTGGTTCGATTGATCGACCGCAATGAAGCGCGCGCCGCCGAGCAGATGCGCGTGGATTTTGTCGCCAACGCCAGTCACGAACTGCGCACCCCTCTCTCCACCGTAATCGGCTATTCGGAAACGCTGCGCGAGAGCGACGCCGGAATGGACGATGAGACCCGCGCGAAATTCCTTGTGGTCGTCCATGACGAAGCAAGGCGGATGCAGCGGGTCGTCGAAGACCTCATCTCGCTTTCGCGGATCGAGGCCGAGAAGTTCACGACACCGACGGAGCCAGTCGACATCGCGCCGATGATCGACGTCGCGGTAGAAAGCGCCGCCCGAATGGCTGCGGATCGCGGGTCCAAATTGAAGTGCAACGTCGCTTCGGACTTGCCGCCTATCTCCGCAGACCGCGGCCAAATCCTCCAGGTTCTCGACAACCTAATCACCAATGCATTGCGATACGGGGAGCCCGGCACACCGGTCAGCATAACGGCAAGGCTCGACGGGGGCATGGTTCACGTCGAGGTCGCGGATAAGGGCGAAGGCATTCCCCCTGAGCATATCCCGCGCCTGACCGAGCGATTCTACCGCGTCGATACCAGCCGCAGTCGTGGACTGGGCGGGACGGGCCTCGGGCTGTCGATCGTCAAGCATATCGTCGAGCGTCACCGCGGGCGGCTGACGATCGAAAGCGTGGTCGGCAAGGGCACGACCATACACGTCCTGCTGCCCATCTACTGAACCCGTCATAATATTGTCATGAGCGGTGGCGCCAGCTAGGGCCGCCCGGCTTTACGCGTCTCGAAGGGGATTTCATGTTCGGCTGGTTTCAGCGGTTGTTGCCTCAACGAGGCGACTTCTTCGGGATGTTCGAAGCGCATGCGGCGATGCTGGTCAGCGCCGCCGAAGCGTTGCAGCAGCTCGCAGCGGACGGCGGCTCGACCGAAAAGGCGCTCAAGACCATCCAGGACCGCGAGCATGTCGCCGACGACGTGATCCGCGACGTCCTGACCACCGTGCGCAAGACGTTCCTGACGCCCTTCGACCGCGGCGCGATTACTTCGCTGATCGGCGCGATGGATGATTCCATCGATGAGATGCTCGCCGCCGCACGCGCCATCGATCTGTATGAAGTGCGAGAAATGCGCCGCGAGATGAAAGAGATCGTCGGCATCATCTCGGAAGCGGCCAGGGTCACCTCAGAAGCCATTCCGCTGCTTCGCGACGTGACCCGGAACGGGGCGCAGCTTCACAAGCTCACCGAACAGCTCGTTCGCCTTGAGGGCCGCGCCGACGACGTTCACGCGGCTGGCCTCAAGCGGGCGTTCCAACAGATCGCCCGGCAGGATCCGCTGCAGTTTGCAGTGACGCGCGAAATCCTGCGCCATCTCGAGCGGGTGACCGACGCATTCGAAGACGTCGCCAATCAGATCGACGGCATCGTCATCGATCACGCCTAGGAGCGTTGCGCTATGCACGAGCTCGCGTTTCCGCTTCTCGTCGGCCTCATTATCGTTGCGCTGGCGTTCGACTTCCTGAACGGGCTGCACGACGCCGCCAACGCCATCGCGACCGTCGTCGCGACACGCCTGCTGAAGCCGGTTCATGCCGTCGCCTTCGCTGCATTCTTCAACTTCGCTGCTTACTTCCTCTCCCTGGCCGTGCCGGAACTGCACAAGGTTGCGGACACGATCGGGAAGGGGCTGATCGACAAGGATCTGGTCACGCCGGCCGTGGTGTTCGGCGCCCTGGTCGGCGCGATGTTCTGGAACGTCGTCACCTGGTGGAAGGGCATCCCCTCATCGTCGAGCCATGCCCTTGTAGGCGGCCTGATCGGCGCGGGCGTCGCCCATGCGGGCCTGACGGGAATACAATGGACTGGTCTTAACAAGACGCTGATCGCCATCGTGCTCTCGCCGACGCTGGGCATGATGGTCGCAATGCTGATCATGCTCGTCACCAGCTGGCTTGGTGTTCGAGCAACGGCCGCGGGTGCAGAACGCAATTTCCGTGTGCTCCACCTCGTCTCGTCAGCGACTTACTGTGTCGGCCACGGCCTCAACGATGCGCAGAAGACGATGGGGATCATCGCCGTCCTGCTCTATTCGACCGGTTATCTGCACGGCGATTTCCACGTGCCCCATTGGGTCGCGCTGAGCTGTTACGTTGCGATGGGCATCGGCACACTTTGTGGCGGGTGGAAGATCATCGAGACTATGGGCACCCGAATCACGAAGCTGTCGCAGCACCAGGGATTCAGCGCATCCAGCGCAGGCACGGTGATGCTGATCAGCGCATCCTATCTCGGCATTCCGGTGTCGACGACCCACACGATCACCGGCTGCATCATCGGCGCGGGCGCGGCGCGGCGTGCTTCAGCGGTACGCTGGCAGGTGGCGGGCAATGTCGCGACGGCGTGGCTGATCACCATTCCGGCCTCGGCTGCAGTGGCCGCAGCTTTCTATTTGCTCGTCTCGCTCGTCTGAGGCGCTGTCGCAATTCTGTAACATTCGAGTCACGAAGCGGTCGCTGAACCGACGCTAAACGCGCGGTCGTGACTTCAACCGTCGCCTTGCTTGCGATTCTGGTGATCGCGGCCGCCGTCGGTGCGGTCGCCTTCATGCGTGCGCGCACCTTGCGAGCCGGCGGGCGGCTTCACTCCCTACCCGGCTATCATGGCGCTCACGCGGCGCTGTGGGTGCTCGTTCCCGCGCTCATTGTCCTCGCCGCCTGGATTCCGACGCAGTCGGCGCTGGTCGATCAAGCAATATTGTCAAGCCCGGCGGGCATGGCCCTGCCTTCATCGCAGATGGAGCGGCAGGCCATCCTCTCGGAGGCACGGCAGATCGCGCACGGCGAGATCGCTGGCGGCTTCAATCCACAGTCCTCGACCATCGCGCCGCTGATTAGCGAAGCCGAGAGCCGCTATTCGTCCATTGGCGGGGTCGTCGTGATCCTGATGGCTTTGGGGATTGGCGGCTACTTCCTGTGCCGAAAGCGCGATCGGGAATTCCGTGCCCGCACGGCCGTTGAGCGCTGGCTTCATATCCTGCTCGTCGTGGCGTCGCTGATCGCGATCCTGACGACGCTCGGAATTGTGCTGTCGCTGCTGTTCGAGTCCCTGCGGTTTTTCAGCCTCGTTTCAGCTGGCGAGTTCCTGTTCGGAACGACCTGGAGCCCGCAGACGGCGATTCGCGCCGATCAGGCCGGATCGTCCGGAGCGTTCGGCTCCGTGCCTTTATTCTGGGGCACGATCTTCGTCGGCGCGATCATCGCCATGATCGTCGCCATCCCGCTTGGGCTGATGAGCGCGATCTACCTGACGCAATATGCACCGGCGCGCGCCCGGTCGGTCCTCAAGCCCTTGCTCGAAATCCTTGCTGGCGTGCCGACCGTGGTCTACGGCTATTTCGCAGCGCTGACCCTCGCGCCGCTCATCCGCGATCTTGGCCTGTCGCTCGGCATAACGTCGTCAAGCAGCGAGAGTGCCCTTGCAGCCGGCCTCGTCATGGGCGTGATGATCATTCCATTCGTCAGCTCGATGGCCGACGATTCGATCGCGGCCGTGCCGTCCGCAATGCGCGACGGCAGCCTCGCCCTCGGCGCGACGCGGTCCGAAACCATTCGCAAGGTTTTGCTTCCGGCGGCGCTTCCGGGGGTCGTCGGCGGCGTCTTGCTCGCCGTCAGCCGCGCCATTGGCGAAACGATGATCGTGGTGATGGCCGCTGGCCTTTCAGCGAACCTCACTGCAAACCCATTCGCGAGCGTGACCACAGTCACCGTACAGATCGTCCAGCTGCTGACAGGTGACCAGGAATTCGACAGCGCCAAGACGCTCGCGGCCTTCGCGCTCGGCCTCCTGCTGTTCCTGATCACGCTCGCGCTCAACCTTATCGCGCTTCACGTGGTGCGGCGCTTCCGGGAAGCTTATGAATAGCATTGCCGCCACCGGCCCCACGACGCGCTGGACCGACGACGCGATGCGCTCGCGCTTGCGCCGCCGTTACCGGTCCGAGAGGATTTTCCGGCTGATTGGCCTTGGGGCAGTCGGGCTGTCGCTGGCTTTCCTGGCCTTCCTACTGGTCACGATGCTGTATCGCGGGCTCGGCGGACTGAGCCTCGACTTCCTGCGCAATTCGGACTCGACCGATCCGGCGATGGCGGGAGTGTGGGGCGCCTTGAAGGGCAGCTTCCTCACCATCGTCGTAACGATGGCGCTGGCCTTCCCGGTCGGTGTGCTCTCGGCAGTCTATCTGGAGGAATTCGCATCGCGGAACCGCTGGACCGACATGATCGAGGTCTCGATCAACAACCTCGCCGCAGTGCCGTCGATCATCTTCGGTCTCCTCGGTCTCGCGGTGTTCCTCAACCTGATGAACCTGCCGCGCTCAGCACCTTTGGTTGGCGGGCTGACTCTCGCGCTGATGACCATGCCGGTCATCGTCATTGCCGGGCGCAACGCCATCACGTCGGTTCCGCCGTCGATTCGCGAGGCGGCGCTCGGCGTGGGCGCATCGAAGATGCAGGTGGTCTTCCATCACGTGTTGCCGCTGGCGCTACCCGGCATCCTGACCGGCACGATCATTGGCATGGCCCGTGCGCTAGGCGAGACCGCGCCGCTCCTGATGATCGGCATGCGCGCCTTCATCGCCGTGCCTCCGTCGGGGATAACCGATCCGTCGAGCGTCCTGCCGGTGCAGATCTTCCTTTGGTCGGACGAAGTCGACCGCGCGTTCGTCGAGAAGACGAGCGCCGCGATCATCGTACTGCTCGTCTTCATGCTGATGATGAACGGGCTCGCAATCTACCTCCGCAACCGGTTCGAGAGGCGCTGGTGATCACGATGAAAGAAAAGATGCCGTTGACCGCCACCACGCCCGTGCCGATGCCGTCGGCGGCGATCGCCGCCGACGCCGCCGCGCATGACGCGATGGGGCCGGAGGGCAAGCCCGAGCCCACGAACGGACTGCCTGAGCCCCGGATCGACGTGCCGATCGCGCCCGATGTCGCGACTAACGCGCCGCCGAAAATGCGAGCAAGGAACGTCAGCGTCTTCTACGGCGAGAAACAGGCGCTGAAGGGCGTCTCCATCGAGGTGCACGACGACAAGGTGACCGCCTTCATCGGCCCCTCGGGCTGCGGCAAGTCGACCTTCCTGCGCTGCTTCAATCGCATGAACGACACGATCCCGGCCGCCCGTGTCACGGGCCACATCGAGCTGGATGGGACGGACATCACGTCGCCGGCGATGGACGTGGTCCAGCTGCGCGCGCGTGTCGGCATGGTGTTCCAGAAGCCGAACCCGTTCCCCAAGTCGATCTACGAGAACGTGGCTTACGGTCCGCGCATCCACGGCTTGACGACTAACCGGTCGGAGCTTGACGAGACGGTCGAGAAATCCCTTCGCCGCGCCGGCCTTTGGGAAGAAGTGAAGGATCGCCTCAACGAAAGCGGGACCGCGCTGTCGGGCGGCCAGCAGCAGCGCCTGTGCATCGCGCGCGCCATCGCCGTCGACCCCGAGGTCATCTTGATGGACGAGCCCTGCTCGGCGCTCGACCCGATCGCGACCGCGCGCATCGAGGAGCTGATCCACGAGCTTCGCGGCCGCTACGCGATCGCGATCGTTACGCACAACATGCAGCAGGCCGCGCGGGTGTCGCAGCGGACCGCGTTCTTCCATTTGGGCGAGCTGGTCGAATACGGAAAGACCAGCGAGATCTTCACCAACCCGCGCGAGCGGCGCACGCAGGATTATATTACCGGCCGCTACGGCTGATCGGAGCTTAAGTCATGCAGCAGCAGACCGGCCATACCTTGAAGGCGTTCGACGAGGACATCGAGCACCTCCGCGGCCTCATCACCGAGATGGGCCAGCTTGCCCACGCCGCGATTCGCGAAGCGATGCGCTGCCTGGTCGAGGGCGATATCGTCGCCGCCGCCAAGGTCGTCGAGGATGACAAGAAGATCGACGCTCTCGAAATCGAGGCGGAGAAGCGGGTCGTCCGCCTGATCGCGTTGCGGGCGCCGATGGCGGGGGACCTCCGCGACGCCGTTGCGGCCCTCAAGATCTCGGGTGTCGTCGAGCGCATCGGCGATTACGCCAAGAACATCGCCAAGCGCGTTCCGCTGCTCGACGTGCCCAGCAACATGGAGCCGCTGTCGCTGCTTCCGGAAATGGCGCGCATCGCCACGCAGATGGTCACCGACGTTCTGAACGCTTTCGTCGAGCGCGACGCGGAAGCGGCGGTCGATGTCTGCAACCGCGACCGCATCGTTGACGATTTCTTCGATTCGGTTTTCCGCACCTTGCTCACGCACATGATGGAAAACCCGCAGACGATCGGCCAGTCGGCGCACCTGCTGTTCGTCGCCAAGAACCTGGAGCGGGTCGGCGACCACGCGACCAACATTGCAGAAATGGTCTATTATGCGGCGACCGGCGATCACATGGCCGATCCTGTCGCCCGCAAGCGCAAGAAGGGCAGGGAATGAGCAAGAAGGAGCTTCTCCTCGTCGAAGACGACAAGGCTCTCGCCGAGCTGCTGATCTGGCACTTCGAGCGCGAAGACTTCCATGTCCGGCGCACGGGTGACGGTGAGGAAGCGCTGCTGCTGGCCAACGAAAGCCCGCCAGACGTCATCATACTCGACTGGATGATCGAAGGCATCCTCGGCCTCGAGGTCTGCCGCCGCCTTCGCCGCCGCTCCGAGACGGCCAATGTTCCGATCATAATGCTGACCGCGCGTGGCGAAGAGACGGACCGCATCCGTGGGCTCGAGACCGGGGCCGATGATTATGTGACAAAGCCCTTCAGCCCGCGTGAGCTCGTTGCCCGGGTCAACGCTGTCCTGCGCCGGGTTCGGCCCGCGTTGGTGGCTGAGCTTCTGACCTATGAAGACATAGAGATGGACGTCGGCGCCCATCGCGTTCGCCGCAGCGGCCGGCCGGTTTCGCTCGGCCCGACCGAGTTCCGGCTCCTGAAGCATTTCCTGGAGAATCCCGGCCGCGTGTTCTCGCGCGCTCGCCTGCTCGACACTGTCTGGTCGCACGACCCCGACATCGACCTCCGCACTGTGGACGTGCACGTCCGGCGCCTTCGCAAAGCGCTCAACGAGGACGAGTCGCAGGACATCATTCGCACTGTCCGTTCGGCTGGATATTCGCTGGACGCCGAGGGCTAAGCCTCCAAGCGGCTCAACCGTTACCGAACCGCCTCGACTTTCACGAGCGCGTCGCCGGGACGTCACAAAACTGCAGTTGCGGCTTCCTAAACCGGCCTCACCGACCCGGAGCGGGTCTGGGGGAAGGATTAGCTGCAATGAATTCGAAGACTTCGGGCGCGACCGTCGCGGCCCGCGAAGCCACTCAAGCAATCTCGTCGACGTCGGCAAAGGCGATGTTTGTGGGGTTCCTGCTGAGCTCCGTCGCGACTCCAGCGTTCGCTCAGATCGCGCCCGGCACTACCAATCCGCCCCAGGAGAGCACGACCAACCAAGCGGCGGGTACCACTCCCCCGTCGCCGCAGGCAGACCACGTCGCTCACCCGGCGACCGGATCGACCGTCGTCGAAAATGCTCCGCGCAGTGCGCAGGATAATGAGGACGCCGGCGAGCTCGACGAGATCGTTGTCACCGCGACCAAGCGCGAAACCAACCTTCAGCGCACCCCGATCGCCATCAGCGTTGCGAGCACGCAGTCCCTGGCCGATCGCCACGCCCAGAGCCTCGGCGATCTCGGCGACGGTTCCATCCCGAGTCTGCGCGTCGCGACCTTTGAAGCACGCCACTCGGCGCTGACCGTCGGTATCCGCGGCATCGTCCCGTTCGACGCCAATCAGACCGCGCGCGACCAGGGCGTGGGCGTCTATGTCGATGGCATCTATCTCGGCCGCCAGCAGGGGCTCAACGCCGCTCTGCTCGATATCGACCGGATCGAGGTCCTTCGCGGTCCGCAGGGCACGCTCTTCGGCCGGAATACGGAAGGCGGGGCGGTCAGCATCATCAGCAAGGCCCCGACCGGCCTGTTCAACCTTCGCGCCACGGGCGGGGTCGGCAATTACGGCAGCTACAACGCCATCGGCCACCTCGACCTTCCGGCGTTCGGTAATCTTGCGCTGAAGTTCGACGGGCTGATCCAGCATCAGGATGCGACGGTGAAGAACCCGCTCGAGGGCGAGCTTGGCTGGAATTACCACAACACCGTGGGCGGCCGCGCTTCCGCACGCTGGGCGCCTGTCGACGGCCTGACGATCGACCTGTCCTATGACCGTGCCCGCGACGAAAGCACGCCCAACTACAGCCAGCTCGTGACCTACAACCCGAACGGCTACAACGTCGGCACGTACGGTGGGACGAACGGCACGCAGCTGTTCTTCAACGGCACGCGCTGCAACGTCGTTGTGGCCGGCGCGCTGACCAATCCGTGCATCGCGCCTTTGTCGCCGCTGGTCGAGGTCAGCGGCCGCGATCGGCAGGACGAAGCCGAGATCGGTGTTCCGCAACAGGCGAGCGTCGACCGTACGCAGGGCGTCAACGGAACGATCAAGTACAAGATCAACGAAGATCTCGAGCTTCGGTCCATCACCGGATGGCGCAAGGTCAGAACGCACCAGTGGGACAATAGCGGCGGCGCTCACCGCTCGACCTTCGTGCCGAACGCCATTTTCAGCCGCTACAGCCTGTCGGAGCTGTTCCAGCACCAGTGGAGCCAGGAGCTGCAGCTGGTCGGAAGCCTTCCGTCCATCGATTATGTCGTTGGCGGCTATTACTTCACCGAGAAGGTGCGTGAGACTGCAGCAACGCCGACGACCAACCGCTGGAACGCGGACGGCACCGGCTACACGATCAACAGCCCCGACGTCCTTCCGCCGATTACCTCGGGCAATCAGGGCTGGCAGCGCGAGGACTGGTTCGTTGCTCGCGACAGCAACGCCAAAGCAAAGAGCTATGCCGCCTTCGGTCAGTTCACGTGGACCCCGGAAAGCTTCGACCGCTTCCACCTGACTGCCGGCGCCCGCTACACCAAGGACAAGCGCGATGGCGCGCTCACCATGTTCAACAACACGGTCGTCAACTTCCCCTTCAAGTACCGCAAGGGCCGCGTCGACCCGATGGTAACAGTCGCATTCGAGGCGACGCCGGACATCAACGTCTATGCCAAATATGCGACCGGTTTCCGTGCCGGCGGCGCCAACAGCCGCTCGCAGACCTTCACCGCTTTCGGGCCGGAAGTCGTCAAATCGTACGAAATCGGATCGAAGATGGACCTCTTCGATCGCCGCGCCCGCTTGAATCTAGCCGCGTACATGATGCGCCGCACGGGCACGCAGACCGACTTCGACTTCGTCGACACGCGCCGAACCCTGGCCGATGGTTCGACCAATCCGAACTTCAATCGTCACTACGAAGAGACGGCGAATGCTCCGGGCAGGTCGAAGATCAAGGGCTTCGAAGCCGACCTGACGGTGCAGCCGGTGTACGGCCTGCAACTGTCGGCAAGCTACGCCTATACCGACATCAAGGTACCGCCGACGCCGAACCCGTTTATCCCCGGAAATCCGTTGTTCCAGGTCTACACCGTGTTCACGCCCAAGCATGCAGCGTCGGGCGCGATCGATTATGAGCTGCCTGTAAACTTCGTAGAGGCGAAGCTCCGCTTCCACCTCGACGCCAACTACGCCGGCAAGCAGTACAGCTTCCAGTCGGAGTCGGTGAAGACAGACTCAAGCTTCATCGTGAACGGCCGCGTCGCTTTGTCAGACATCGTGCTGAACGACAGCGGCGACAAGATGACCGTCGCCTTGTGGTCGCGTAACCTGCTGAATGAGACGCATATCTATCGCCGCTCGGCCGCAAACTCGTCGCCGGTCATTGATTCAATTACCGGTATCCCGAGCTACTCGGGCGTGCTTGGCGATTATGCCAATTTCAACCCCCCGCGGACGTTCGGTGTCGAAGCGTCGTTCAACATGGGCGGCCGCCGCACGGTTCGCAGCGAGCCGGTGGTGGGTGTTCCTCTTTCGCCGCCGCCCGCGGCGACACAGACCTGCGCGGATGGCTCGGTCGTCCTCGCCACCGAAGCCTGTCCGGTCGCGGCGCCTCCCCCGCCGCCGGCCGCGACGCCCGAGCGCGGATAACCGCTCGGCACTTTGACACAGGGGGGAGGTACAGCTCCCCCCTGTGTCACAAAACTATAACAAGGCCGTCACGACACGGTCGCCGAACTGACGCTAAACGCGTAGCTCAATCGTCGCTTTTCTTGCGAAGGCGGCACATTGGGGAACGTGATACATGCGAAGCTTGGCATTCAAGGCGAGTGCTGCCCTCATTCTGACTGCCGCCACCGCAAGCCCTGCGCAGGCGACCGACGATGAGCAGATTTGGACGACCGCGTCAGCGACGGTGAAACTCGCGGACAAGTGGCGCCTGTCCCAGGAACTCACCGCCAGGTTCAGCGACACTCGCAATGGGCTCTACGAGATCGAGTCCAACACTTTGCTTGGCTACAAGGTCGCCGACAATGTGACCCTGTGGGCGGGTTACACCCATGATCCGCAATATGCTGGCGGCGACTTTACGGTGCTGGAGCGCCGTGCGCGCGAACAGATCACGATCGACAATTTCGCCAAGATCGGGCGCGGCAAACTTAGCGGCCGGCTGCGCATGGAGCAGCGCTGGCGTGAGAATATCGACGGTACCGGTTGGCGGGCGCGCCCTTATGTGAAGTTCAGCCTGCCTTTGCGTGAGGGCAGCAAGACTGCGCTGGTGCTCAGCAACGAGACCTTCATCAACCTCAACACTACGAGCTTTCAGAAGACCGAAGGCCTTGATCGCATGCGTAACCTGATCGCGATCAGCACGCCGCTGACCAAAACGATGACCTTGGAAGCCGGCTATTTAAACCAGCACGGCTTCGTGAGGAACGGCGAGGACACAAGCGATCATGTGGCTTCGGTGTCACTGAGCCTCAGCCTCTAACTTAAGGGCCTTTCGTTTCGGCCCCGCTCATTTATCGTTCATCAAGTCTGGCAACAGTGTGCGGTGAATAGCGGGGAGTTTCGTATGCGTTTGTTGTGCCTCATCGGACTGTTGAGCGCGTCGTCGGCAATGGCCCAGGTGACACCGCCCACCGCGCAAGGCGACATCGCCGTCACGATCTACAACAACAATCGGGCGCTGATTGAAGACAAGCGCCAGATGGATTTGCCGGGCGGCCGTAGCCGTCAGGAATTCCGCGACGTCTCCGCGCAGATCCAGCCGGAGACGGTCACCCTTAACGGACGCGGCGTCCAGGTCGTCGAGCAGAATTTCGACTTCGACCTGCTGTCGCCATCGGCGCTCATGCAGAACGCCGTCGGCCAGACTGTCACACTGGTTCGCGTCAACCCCGCCAACGGTCAGGAAGTGCGCGAGCGGGCGACCATCCTCGCGGCGAACGGTGGCGTCGTGATGCAGATCGGCGATCGCGTCGAGGTGCTTCGCGACGACGGATTGCCCGCTCGCGTGATCTTCGACCGGGTTCCTCCGACCCTTCGCGCGCGGCCGACACTGTCCGTGACGGTGGACGCAGCCGGCGGCGGCTCGCGGCCGGTCACGCTTACGTATCTGACGCCGGGCCTCGGCTGGTCGGCCGACTATGTCGCCTTGTTCGATGAGGGCAACGGCCGGATGGACGTGCAGGGCTGGGTCACTCTGACCAACAATAGCGGGACGCCGTACATTAACGCGTCGACCCTGCTGGTTGCCGGATCGGTTGGTCAGTCCAGCCGCTACGATTACAATGATTATGCTCCGCCACCTCCGCCTCCGCCTCCGGGCGTGTACCGCGCCGGAACGCAGACCGCTGGCCGCGAGCGGCTCGGCGACTTCTACCTCTATCCGCTCTCCGAACGGACGACGATCGCGGACAAGCAGACCAAGCAGGTCAGCTTCCTCGACGTTCAGAACACGCCGGCGTCGCGAGCCTACGAATTCCGCAATAGCTGGCTGTCGACCAGCGAGCAGCCGATCAGCGCGAATACCGTGCTCCGCTTCTCGAGCAGCCGCGACCAGGGCCTCGGCGATGCGCTGCCGGCCGGCATCGTCCGTGTTTATCAGCGCGACGCGCGCGGCAATCCGCAGTTCGTGGGCGAGCACCGAATTGGCCACACGCCGATGGGATCGGACATTGGGCTTGCGACCGGACAGGCGTTCGACATCAAGGTCCGCCCGATCGTCGAGGAGCGCACCAAGC
>Ga0307408_100002646_pt1 | contig 12426 bp, 7 predicted proteins | sample 322Cmetagenome_FD_202116 | JGI IMG/M metagenome (GOLD analysis project Ga0307408, IMG submission 202116) | Maize rhizosphere microbial communities from greenhouse at UC Davis, California, United States - 322HYB-C-3 | ecosystem: Host-associated > Plants > Roots > Rhizosphere > Soil | place: USA... | reverse complement strand
CCAGGTCGGTGAATTCCGGCGAGAACACTTCGTTGACGAACGGGCTGTCATCCGCCGGCTTGAGGGCCGAGCCGCGCAGGATCATGTCGACCTGTACCGAAGGGAAGCTGTCGTTGAGGTCGATGAAGGCCTCCGCCGCGCTCTGTCCACCGCCGATGATGGCGATGTTCATCGGCTGGCCCTGCACGCACGGCTGGCTCGCCATGCGTTCCAGGTACTGGGAATGGTGGAACACCCGCGCATCGTCCTTGAACGCCTTGAACGCCTCGGGGATGCGCGCGGTACCGCCGGCACTGACCACCAGCGAACGGGTGGTGCGGATCAACTCCTCACCCTGGGCATCGCGGGAAACCACCCGCAGCGCGTCGACCTGCTGGTTGTGCAACACCGGTTCGATACGCAGCACTTCCTCGCCATAACGGCTCTGTTCGGTGAAGTGCCCGGCCACCCAGCGCAAGTAGTCATTGAACTCCATACGGCACGGGTAGAAGGTGCCGAGGTTGATGAAATCCACCAGGCGACCGTGGTGCTTGAGGTAATTGACAAACGAATACGGACTGGTGGGGTTGCGCAGGGTCACCAGGTCCTTGAGGAAGGAAATCTGCAACTCGCTCTGGGTCACCAGGGTGTTGCCGTGCCAGCGGTAATCGGCCTGCTTGTCGAGGAACAGCACGTCCAGTTCACCCTGGACCGGCCCCCGCTCCTGAAGCGCGATGGCCAGCGCCAGGTTCGAAGGGCCGAAGCCAATGCCGATCAAGTCGTGAACGATGGGCGATGCAATTGCCTGTGTCATGTCCAGTGTCCTCTGGAAAAGCCCCTCAACAGGGCACGAAAAGCCTGGGGAACCTGACCGGCGTTCGAGGCGCCGGCAAGTCGTCTGTTGAGAGGAACGAGGACAATGAAATAAAATTTACCGCCGGGTGACCGGCGACGATCGAATCAGGGCGCGTCCCACTGTCGCACGCGAACGCGGCAGTGCTTCATGGCGTTGACGATGTGCTTTTCCACCAGCGCCTGGGAAATGCCCAGGCGCTCGGCGATTTGCGGGTGGGACAGGCCTTCGAGCTTGCGCAGCAGGAAACTCTCGCGGCACAGCGGCGGCAGCTCGGCCAGGGCGCGCTGCAGCATGGCCAGGCGCTGGCCATGGTCGAAGCTGATGTGGGGCGATGGGGTAAAGAAGCGTTCTTCGCTGTCCAGCACATCCAGGGATTCGACCTGGCGCAGGGTATTGCGCCGATGCCCGTCGATCACCAGGTTCAGCGCCGTGCGGTAGAGGAACGCCCGCGGCTGTTCGATGGGCGTATCGCTGGCGCGCTCCAGTACTCGCACATAAGCGTCATGCACCACATCCTCGGCCGCCTGGCGGTTGCCTAGCCTGGCGTTCAGGAAACACACCAGCTCGCGATAGTAGTTTTCCAACATGACTCCCGTGCGCATGACTGCGACAGCTATCCCTGTGCCCACTCGGCAAGCCCGGAACAGGCAGTAGCACGATAGTGGCAAATTCAATTGCGTAATTTATAGTAATTCTCATATAGATTTAAAGCGTTGGTTTGTATTCGGGCCAATTCGTTTATTTCCATTGGCGCCAAGAACCGCTGTTGTGGCGAGGGGATTTATCCCCGCTGGGCTGCGGCCCCAAAACCTATTACTCGAAACATCTGGCACACCGAGTGCTTGGCGATGGGGGGCTGCTGCGCAGCCCAGCGGGGATAAATCCCCTCGCCACAACATCACCTGACTTGGTAATTGCGTTGTCCTTCCGCCAACTGCTACCAAGTGTTTCACGCCAGTAAATTCCCGCCCGGAACGCTCGTCTACCAGGACAGCCTCCCGTCCCGGCCCTCCGTGCGACGGGCCCGATATCACCGGCCGGAACCCTGCATGAAACGTCCCCGCCCCACCCGACGCGCCTGGCTTCTCACCTTCGCCCTGCTGCCGGCCATGGCTTTCGCCGCGTGGCAAGCGGTCGGGCCAAGCCCTGCGCCCCTGGTCACTGCCTCCGTCACCCGGGGCGATATCGAAAACAGCGTCACCGCCCTGGGCACCTTGCAACCGCGGCGTTATGTCGACGTCGGCGCCCAGGCGTCCGGGCAGATCCAGAAGATTCATGTAGAAGCCGGCGACGAGGTCCGTGAAGGCCAACTGCTGGTGGAAATCGACCCATCCACGCAAAAAGCCAAGCTCGACGCCGGGCGCTTTTCCATCGAGAACCTCAAGGCCCAGCTCCAGGAACAACGCGCCCAGCACGACCTGGCGCAGCAGAAATTTCGCCGCCAGCAGCAACTCAAGGCCGGCGGCGCCACTCGCGAGGAAGACGTGCAGACCGCCCAGGCCGAAGTGCGCGCGACCCAGGCACGCATCGACATGTTCCAGGCCCAGATCCGCCAGGCCCAGGCCAGCCTGCGCAGTGACGAGGCTGAATTGGGCTATACGCGCATCTATGCGCCGATGAGCGGCACCGTGGTCGCCGTCGGTGCCCGGGAAGGCCAGACCCTCAACGCCCAGCAGCAAACCCCGTTGATCCTGCGCATCGCGCGACTGTCGCCGATGACCGTCTGGGCCGAAGTCTCGGAAGCCGACATCGGCCACGTCAAGCCGGGCATGACCGCTTACTTCACCACCCTGGCCGGCGGCAGCCGGCGCTGGAGCAGCACCGTGCGCCAGATCCTCCCGGTGCCGCCGCGCCCGCTGGAAGCCAGCCAGGGCGGTAGCCCTACCGGCGGCCGCAGCGGCAGTGAGCGGGTGGTGCTCTACACCGTCTTGCTCGACGTGGACAACGCGGACCGCGCGCTGATGACCGACATGACCGCCCAAGTGTTTTTCGTCGCGGCCCAAGCCAAGGATGTGCTGACCGTCCCCATCGCCGCGTTGCAGGAGGCCGGCCAGGTGCGGGTGCTGGCCGATAATGGCGATGTCCAGCCACGCGCCGTTCGCACCGGCGTCAGCGATCGGCTGCGTACCGAGATTGTCGACGGCCTGAGCGAAGGCGACCGCGTGCTGATCGGCCCGGCCAGCGGCAGCGGAGGCTGAATGAACACGCCCCTGATCGAACTGCGGGACATCCGCAAGGCCTACGGCGGTGGCGACAGCCCGCGGGTGGAGGTGCTGCGCGGCATCGACCTGGCCATTCACGCCGGGGAGTTCCTGGCGATTGTCGGCGCGTCCGGCTCCGGCAAATCCACCTTGATGAACATCCTCGGCTGCCTCGACCGCCCCACCAGCGGCGAGTACCGTTTCGCCGGCGAAGACGTCGCCAATCTGGGCAGCGATGAACTGGCCTGGCTGCGGCGCGAAGCGTTCGGCTTCGTGTTCCAGGGCTATCACCTGATTCCTTCCGGCACCGCCCAGGAGAACGTCGAGATGCCGGCCATCTACGCTGGCACCTCGGCCGCCGAGCGCCACGCCCGGGCCAGCGCCCTGCTCGAGCGCCTGGGCCTGGCCAGCCGCACCGGTAACCGTCCCCATCAATTGTCCGGCGGCCAGCAACAACGAGTGTCGATTGCCCGGGCCTTGATGAACGGTGGCCACATCATCCTCGCCGACGAGCCCACCGGCGCCCTCGACAGCCAGAGCGGAATCGAGGTCATGGCCTTGCTCGACGAACTGGCGAGCCAGGGCCACGTGGTGATCCTGATCACCCACGACCGCGAAGTGGCGGCCCGGGCCAAGCGCATCATCGAGATCCGCGATGGGTTGATCATCAGTGACAGCGCCACTGCTTTGCCGCACGAGGTGCAAGCCAATCCAAAGGCATTGCAAGCCGTGGACCTGCGCCAGCGCCTGAGTGCCGGCAGCGAACACAACGGCGCCTGGAAAGGCGAGCTGGTGGATGCGGTACAGGCGGCGTGGCGGGTGATGTGGATCAACCGCTTTCGCACCGCCCTGACCTTGCTCGGCATTGTCATCGGCGTGGCCTCGGTGGTGGTCATGCTGGCCGTGGGCGAAGGCAGCAAGCGCCAGGTCATGGCCCAAATGGGTGCGTTCGGCTCGAACATCATCTACCTCAACGGCAGCGCACCCACGCCGAGAGCCGCCAAGGGCATCATCAGCGAATACGACCTGGCCGCCCTCGCCGCGTTGCCCGAGGTACAGCGCATCATGCCGGTCAACGGCGCCGAGGCCAGCGTGCGTTTCGGCAACCTCGACCACACCAGCTACGTCGGCGGCAACGATACGAACTTCCCGATCATCTTCAATTGGCCAGTGGCCGAGGGTAGCTACTTTACCGACGCCGACGAACGCGGCGCCGCGGCGGTGGCGGTGATCGGCCACAAGGTCCGGCAGAAGCTGCTCAAGGACGTCGCCGAGCCCATCGGCCGCTACATCCTGATCGAGAACATGCCATTCCAGGTGGTCGGCGTACTGGCGGAAAAAGGCGCCAGCTCCGGGGATTCGGACGCCGACAATCGCATCGCCATCCCCTACTCCGCCGCCAGTGTGCGGCTGTTCGGCACTCGCCATCCCGAGTACGTGGTGATCGCCGCGCGGGATGCAGGCAAGGTCAAGGAAGCCGAACAGGCAGTCTCCCGTGCCCTGTTGCGCCTGCACGACGGCAAGCAGGATTTCGAGCTGACCAACAACGCCGCGATGATCCAGGCCGAGGCGCGCACCCAAGGCACGCTGTCGCTGATGCTCGGGGCCATCGCCGCGATTTCGCTGTTGGTGGGCGGCATCGGCGTGATGAACATCATGCTCATGACCGTGCGCGAACGGACTCGGGAGATCGGTATTCGCATGGCCACCGGCGCCCGCCAGCGCGACATCCTGCGCCAGTTCCTCACCGAAGCGGTGATGCTCTCGGTGGTCGGCGGGCTCGCCGGTATCGGCCTGGCCCTGCTGGTGGGCGGCGCCCTGCTGCTGGGCAAGATCGCCGTAGCCTTCGAATGGCTGGCGGTGTTCGGCGCCTTTGGCTGCGCCCTGGTCACCGGCGTTGTCTTCGGCTTCATGCCTGCCCGCAAGGCCGCCCGCCTCGACCCGGTCGCGGCCCTCACCAGTGAATGAACCCCACTTTATGAAAGCGCACCTGACCCTCCTGGCCGCCAGCCTGTTGCTGGCGGCCTGCGCCACCCCATTGTCGACGCCGGACAGCGGCATTCAACCGCCCCAGGCTTGGCAGAGCCTCGATACAGCCAGCGCCCAAGCGGATAACCAGCAATGGTGGACGCACTTCGGCAGCCCGCAATTGAACCGCTTGATCGAACAGGCGCGCCTGGACAGCCATGACCTGGCCGCCGCCATGGCCCGCGTACGCCAGGCCCAGGCCAGCGCCGTGATCGCTGGCGCACCGCTGCTGCCAGCCGTCACCGCCGGGCTCAACGGCAATCGCCAGGAATTACTACGGGGCAAAGGCTACAGCCAATTGGACGTCGATCGGGACAACCGCACCATCGACTACTACGACGCCAACCTCAGCGCCACCTATGAGCTGGACTTCTGGGGTGGCAAACGGGCGGCCCGGGACAGTGCGTTGAAGACGTTGGCGGCTAGCCAGTTCGACCGCGCGACCGTGGAATTGACCCTGCTCAGCGGTGTCGCCAACAGCTACACCCAGGCGTTGTCCCTGCGCGAGCAACAGCGCATCGCCGAACAGAACCTGGGCAACGCCCAACGCGTGCTCGACCTGGTGCAAACCCGCTACGACGCCGGCAGCGCCACAGCCCTGGAATTGTCCCAGCAAAAAAGCCTGGTGGCGACCCAGCAACGCCGCGTGCCGCAAGTGCAGCAACAGGCCCGGGAAGCGTTGATCACCCTGGCGACGTTGCTCGGGCAACCGGTGCAGTCGGTCACACTCGACGACGACAGTTTCGACCGTCTGCACTGGCCCGCCATCGACGCCGGCGTGCCCAGCGAACTGCTGCGACGCCGCCCGGACATCGCAGCCGCCGAAGCCCGCCTCGCCGCCGCCCAGGCCGATATTACCGTGGCCCGAGCCGCCATGCTGCCCACCGCCACCCTGGGCCTGAGCCTCGGCACGGGTGCCGACATCGCCGACCAGTTGCTGCGCAACAACGTCTACAACCTCACGGCCGGCGTCGCCGCGCCGATCTTCAACAATGGCCGCCTGAAAGCCGAACGGGACAAGACCATTGCGCGCCAGGAAGAACTGCTGGAGCTCTATCGCGCCGCCATCATCAACGGCTTCGCCGACGTCGAAAAAGCCCTGAACGGCATCAACGGCCTCGACCGCCAACGGCAATGGCAAAGCGAAGAACTGCACCAGGCCCAGACCGCCTTCGACATCGCCCAGCGCCGCTACCAGGCCGGTGCCGAAGATTTGCTGACCGTACTGGAAACCCAACGCACGCTGTACGCCGCCCAGGACATGAACGTGCAATTGCGATTGGCGCGGGTGCAGGCGAGCGTGGCGTTGTACAAGGCGTTGGGTGGGGGTTGGCGGGTGATGTAGGCCTCGCCCACAAGCCAAGTAGTACAGGTGACTTGGGTTATCCCCCGTGGGAGCAAGGCTTGCCCGCGATGCAGACGACGCGGTTTCAGGGGGACCGAGGTGCCTGCATCGCGGGCAAGCCTTGCTCCCACAGATAAGTCCCACACTTCATAAACGGTGTTCGACTTGGGCTCTGTTTATCTGGCCATGTAGGACTCCCGAGCGAGGCTACGTTGCCTTGCGTGATTGCCTACAACTACGCCAGAATCCGCCGGCTTGTGCGCTTGGCTCGTGGCTTTTACTGTTCCCAGGTCGCTGATTTCAGCGATCGGGTTTGGTAGCCCGCGAGTCAACTAGGCGCAAGCGCCACCGCTTGCAGATGCTGTATTGGCATCTGTGTCATGGTGGCCGTGCGCAGGGCGTCTTCGGGCGCGCCGGGTTCCTAGTGCTCCGGTCTACCAACCCGCGTACGGCCGCCACCCAATCGTTTGGTAGCGATGGTGCCGGCTCCTGAAAATGAATACTAGGAGTTACACCATGTTCAAGATCACCCCCAACCCTCCCGCAGACGATTCCAAAAAACTCGACGAAGCCGCCGACCGCGCCCTCGCCTACTACCTCGACCCCAAGCCCGAAACACCCAAGCCACTACCGGGCCAGTTATTCACCGTAGCGCAAGGCGCGGACCTGGAATGCCTGCTGGCCAACCTCAGCGAAACCCTCGCTTCGGTCAATGTCATGGCCAACGAGCTGGCCTTTGATTTGGAAGGTGCGCGCCGCAGCTTTGCCCTGGGGATCCAGCAGATGGTCGAGCTGAGTGAGTTGCTGGCAAACCGCGCACTGGACATCGCCGCACCGCGATAAAAACCTTCACCGCAAATCTCAAACCAAGTGACACCTGTGGCGAGGGACCGAGCGCCCTCGCCACAAAAACAATCGTTCCACAGGCCTGTCGCCTTTATGCATCTATACGGTTACTTAGTTCATCCAGTAAAAACGCTGACACAGTTTGTTTCTTCACCCCCTCTTACCCGCCACTCATCCACCTGTTAAAACCGGTCAATATTTTCTGCCAGACCCAAGACACACAAAACAAACAAACACAACTAATACGCCCCTTTCATCTCCGCTCGTATCTAAATATTTATCAGGATGATTAATCATGAAGCAGCTGGATGCTCACTATCGGGAAAGAAACAGTCTCTTGGCCAATCAGCCCAGATTTGAAAACCTGATCAAAAAACTATTGCAAATTGCCTTGGCCCACTACTTTCCAAAACTGGGCCCGCCCAACGCTATTCGCCCTGACCGCATCTACTTGACGACCTTTACCAAACGTTATGACATTCATGGCGAAGAACATCGCAAAGCTGTCTCTTCCCAGACCCTGACCCAACTGTACAAGAACTACCTGATCAGTCATCAGAGCGTTACCTTTCCCGCTGGGCTAAGCGGGTTATTCGGCAACAGCACTGACTTGGCTGACGACACAATGCTATGGCCGATGCGCGATGCGAATAACGCAGTAAACACAATAGAGAAAATCATCAGGGAATCCGGCGTTGAATTTCCTGGAGCCTATAAAAGAGCGTTGGATACGTTTTGGAACACCCCCAACGCGGATATTGGCAATGCGCTACCGGCCCAATGGCTTTCTGCGGCGGTGGGAACAGAAGTACGACTGAGAGCCTCGGAATTGTCTAGCAACACAGACTGGTATCAACACGATAAAGAACTGATCGATGCACTGGCCAGCGAAGGGGAAGATACCGTGGCTAGCATTATCGAATGGCAATATGAACTACAAAGGCGTGCCGTTGCGCCACAGACAAACGCCCTGGCCGCCCCGACAATCGCAACCGCAGTCATCGCCATGGAAAATGCGCTACAGGAATCGACCGAGGTACAACGTGAGATCAATTATCGAATCCAGGATCTGCTAGATCGCCACGCTCAATATCTGTTGGACTTTCGGATCACCCCGATCAATACGCAATCAACCGGAGAAACGTTGCCCGAACAGGAACTGACGATCTACGGAACACAAGGCGTGCGGCCGCCCAACCCGGGCGACTCCCTGTCCGGAAGGAAACAACGCATCGATGCCTATGCCGATCGCGTGCGATTACAACTCAACGGCATAGAAAAGGGTCACGAAGGAGAACGGAACGTCAAGTTCCAGCATACCCACCCTTTCACAACACCTTCGGGTTACTTCAGCGGTGGCTTGCTGGCCGCCGGGTATGACCCCCATGAAAAAATAGTCATTACCTTGACCGCGTATACGGGAATAGGACAACCCGAAAACCTCACCAGCAGCAGCCATCATACCTACTCAGCCTGGGAAATTGCCGCCGGAGCCCTTGCGCACGACAAAGCGTCGTACGGCGGTGTTGGCCCGCTCAACTTCCAGTACATGGAGATCGAGCCCAAAGACAAATTGACCATCGAGCAATTGGAGGCGCTCGGCAAAGTGCTGCAACATCACTGGGAAAAAGACATCTACACGCCGATGCGAAACCCTTCTGGAACACTTGCCAAACGTTCCGGGAAAGCCCTCGCCTACGCAATCCGGGGGACACTGCAAAGCCTGCTGGATGATCCTGGCAGTTTTGAAAGCTTAACGGTCGAGGGGCAACTCACAGTGGGGCGAACCCTGGAGCAAAACGGTCAGATCATTATCCCCAACCTCTACGGTTATCCGCTCGTCGGGTATGCATTTGTCCCCTACACCCCGTATGACGGCGACTACACACATCGCCCCAATCACGGGCTGATCATTGATCTGGACAACTACAAAGTCCATGAGATCCAAGGTGATGACAGTTTTGCACATTGGGCAGGAGAAAATCGTCACGGCCTGCTTCGAACGTTCAATGCTCACGATGCGCAAGGAGGTATCGACGCCCATTGGCCAAAGGCAGCGAGGGTTCTGGACAATTTAATTGCCGGCAACGGTGCCCACTACGAAGGCTATTACAATCTTCTTTCTGACCAGTTGATACCCGTTAGAGAATTGTTCAACTACACCGGATCGCGGGGGCGCTATTACCGCTTGAAACATGGAAACTTGAGTCCAGAAGGCGACGACAGCATTGCCGCCGTGTATCAAGCCGTCAACGCCAACAATTTCGTCTGGGCCGATCAGACAAAAATTTTCGGATCGTCCCAACAAAGCTGGAAAGCCGCAAAGGAATTTTGGGGCAATACCTTCGGTTATTTACCCTTGGTGGGCAATAGTGGAAACATTGTCTTTGGCGTCCACGACAGCGTGTATGGCATGACCGCAGAAGATCGTATTCAAGGCAACGCCGCCGTGGTGATATCCATCCTGCAACTGATACATGAGGTGCTGCCTGTCGGGGTAGAGATAGGGATGACCGAAGTGCCTGCCGCCCTCAGCCAGTCCACCCTCAAAACATACAAATGGGCGCGTAATCTCATCACCGACGATCTTGAGTTCAGGCAAATGCCTCGGCCTTGGGACAACCCGGATGTTCTTCCCATCGAGTTGCAGGGCATTCAGAAAATAGAATTTGAAGGAAAAGAATATTTCGTGGCCGACGCGCCCGATGCGGGCGATGGCGTGCATTATCTCTTGCGAGCACAAGACCCGGACGATGCCTCGAAATTAGTGAGCAGCGGCAAAATTGCCAAACCGGACGAATCCGGAATCTGGCGAAGACGAGGGATGGTAGGCGGCACGCCCAGAGGTGCGAAGAAAGTAACCGCTGATATGGTCAGAGCCTGGCAGAAGCTGCCAAAAAAAGACACCGGCCGAAAAAATCGCCAAGCTTTCCTGGACTTCCTAAAACCCTATGATGTCCCTCCCGCCACCTTCGTGGTTTACATCAACCAAAGCGGCACACTCACATCGCTGGGAGAGGCCCTATTGGCCGAGGCCACGTTGGGCGAGGCATTTAGACCCGTCACCGTGGAACATTTGAAAGCCTGGAGGGACATGCCGACAGCCGAGCGACAGAAAACTCCACAGCACCAGTTCGCGATGAACAACCGGATTTATTTGAGTGACCTTCGCAAGGACTCGTTGATAACCGGAGAACTCACTTGGAAAGGGCAATACAGGGTCGACTTGGATGCAGGGATGGAGTTTCACCGGCCCACCGTTGAAGAATTGACCCTGTGGAGAGATACATCCGTAGCCGATATCAAAAAAACACCTTGGTATCAGTTCGCGCGCGAGCGAAACATCAATCCGCATACGTTTAAATCCCAGATAAAAATCGGAGGCGGACTGAGTGCCTTGGGTCATATGGAACTCAATAGAGGCGGCGTGACACTCATGCCCCCCACCGTCGAAGCGTTGAAAGCATGGAACGAGCTGTCCAAGGCTGAACGTGAAACCATCTCGGTCCATGACTTTGCATTGCGCCGCAACCTGAACCCTCACACGTTTGCAACTGAAGTCAAAGCGAACGGCGAGCTGGCCGTGCTGGGTCAGTTCCGGATCAGCAAGGCTGAAGGCACCAAATTCCATCCCGTCACGGTTGAAGAACTGATCGAATGGCGAGACATGCCGGAGGCTGAGCGCAAGGAAACGTCCTGGCATAAATTTGCCCTGGATCGCTCCATCGATTTGCACAGCTTCAATAATTTCACCAAGGCGAACGGTGAATTGAAAGCAACAGCGATCAACAAAATCCAGCAGGCCAATACCCACTTCAAGCAGCTCACAGCCCAGGATCTGCGAGATTGGCGGGATATGCTGCAAGCCGATCGCAACCAAACCAGCCGTGAACAATTTGCCGCCAGCCGGCGATTAAACCCAAAACGTTTCAATGCCGAAGCGCGTGCGACTGGTGAGCTAGGCCCCCTCGGAGAGTTCAGGGTCAACAAGGACGAGGGGATCAAATACCATGAACCGACGGCCAAGGAACTGATTGAATGGCGGGACATGTCACAAGCCGAACGGAAAAAAACGCCCTGGCATCAATTTGCCCTGGAGCGACAAATAAACCTCAAGAGTTTTTCAAACCTGGCCCGTGCGACCGGCAAGCTGACGAGCGTGGCGCAATTCATCATCAGGGCGGCGGACAGCGAAGAACCGCGGATTGAGCCGACGCATCCAACTGCCCCGTCAGCCACCGAACCAGAACCCGATGTACATCCACGTCCGCCATTGGAAGAAGACCACCTATCGGACGATGACCCGACACAGGGTCCACCGGCCAAACGCGCCAAGACTGAACCTATGCCGCTTGCCCAGGCTCAAGCGCACGCGGCTGAGCGTGCGCAAGTGTTGCAGTCCCAACTTCCGCCTTTTGCAATCGACAAAACGACTCTGGCGGTGGGGGTCTTGAACAGTGATGCAGGTGAACAGCGAGTCGTCGTCTCGACCAGTTCGCCAAGAAGCTATATGCCTAGAAGCGTAGCAGTAAGCGCCGATGAACTGATCTATGGCCATGACCATGCAGAGGCCAACATCATCGAGTGGGCACGCCAGAACGGCTACTCCGTGCTTACGATTGGCGCGGGTAGGCCTATCTGCTCGAAATGCGCTCGATTGATAACTGCCATAGGCGCAACTGCCGCGACACCCATCAAGGAGGGATAAAGATGAACATTCAAACTCGACTCACCAGCGTAGCGCCAGACTTGGTTGAATGGGGAGCCAGCCTTCCAGCGACACGTCGAAAGAATGTCGCGTGTGCGGTGGCGCAATGGGCCTGCACCAAAAGCAATGCCATGGCGCTTCATCATGAGCTGCCGCTCAAGCAGATGCTGCAGCCCACGTATGTCGCTACCGAAGCCGATCGACAGCGTCTCGCCCAAAAAGCCGATGACCTGGATGAAAAATACTATTCAACCGTTGGGTCTCAGGTCGATTCAAACGCGGCAGATGGCGACTTAACGCTGTTCGAACAGGCCAGGGCCACCACTTGTGTATTGTATGCGTTCGATGCCGACGAGTTGGCTGCTTTCTATGATGCGTTGTACGAAGCGCAAGCCGTAACGGACGATGTGGAAGAACTTCGCCAGTTGTGCCGAACCTGAGGGCGCCCCCCATCTGAAACGTG
>Ga0307408_100002644_pt1 | contig 12435 bp, 6 predicted proteins | sample 322Cmetagenome_FD_202116 | JGI IMG/M metagenome (GOLD analysis project Ga0307408, IMG submission 202116) | Maize rhizosphere microbial communities from greenhouse at UC Davis, California, United States - 322HYB-C-3 | ecosystem: Host-associated > Plants > Roots > Rhizosphere > Soil | place: USA... | reverse complement strand
GCCAGGCCCATTAACTTGCCAGCATCATCCATATTGCCAAAGCAATAATTACTAGCGGCACTATATAGTCCTCCTATTGAGTGTTGGTTTGTGGGTAGTTGGAGCGCTGAGTTGTTGTTAAATAGTTTAATCTCCGAGAAATCTTTAAAAATGCTATTTAGATTTTTTCCATCAAAGAAATAGAAACTATCTTTCTCGCAATACATTCCCTGGGCAAACGGATAAACAGGATGAGTGCCGGGTTTTAAATCTATGCATTGATCGAACGGGCTTCCTGCTCCATCTATTACCATTACGTTGCATTCATCAAATGGCGAGCTGCCAACTGCTCCCCAGGCATGTGCAAGATGGTGGGATAGGGTATGCACTGGCACCTGTATGTTGCTATCAAAAAAACGTTTTCCTTTATATCTGTCTGGTGGAATATTGGTTTCAAAATTGGCAGCTTGAACTATTAAAGACAGGCCATCTGCTGTTATTCCGGCAGCATTCAGGCAATATTGTACTGTTAAAAAATCATTTCCTCCGTCGTGCTTTCGTTTGCTGAGCCGTTCTTTTTCGATGGCAACAATGATCTCCCCGTCTTTCAGGATGCAGGTGGACCCATCATGCGAAAGTCCTGTGCCTAAAATGTAAATACTCATAAAATCTTAGTGTCATTCTTTTCAGTCTTTAACCTTTAGGCCTGTCTCGATTGAAATAGAATGTCTGTAAGTGAATCGCCGGAAAGATATAATTTTTCCATAATTGTTTTTTAGGTTAAATAAATTCTAAATGAGGTTGTTTTTTTGTTTGCTTAGGTAGCTGTCAATAGCTGTATGTTTGTTATTAAATAAAATCATCTATTGTGGGTTAATTTTTTTTTATTATTATTGGTGGGTGTTAAAAGTTTAAGCATTAACTTGTAATATGATGTTGTTTAGGCTTTTACAGGTTAAAGCACCTGATTTTCCTAATGAGTTCTTCACCTATTTATTTAACAATTTCTGCTCTTTTAACTACTGAGCAAATAATTCAAGTTCGTGAGTTGTGTGGCAAGGCATCCTATTTAGATGGAGCTTTAACGGCATTTGATGCGGCCCGGGAAGTAAAGAAGAATTTGCAGGTAGATACCCAGTGTCAGGAATACCTCGCAATTCAGAATATCTTGCTTACGGCGATGAATAATAGCCAATTATTTAGAAATGCAACTCTTCCCAAAAACGTATACCCTTTTCTAATAAGCAAGTATACTGAAGGTATGAACTATGGATGGCATGTTGATAGTCCATTGATGGGCAATATGATGAGAACGGATGTTGCCGTCACGATATTTCTAAATAATCCTGACGAGTATGATGGAGGCGAGCTTGAATTGCAGGGGCCTTCAGGCCCAATGCTCTACAAATTGCAAGCAGGGGATGCCATTTGCTACCCTTGTACTCTGTTGCACCGTGTAAGGGAGGTTACCCGCGGGCAACGTTGTGTGGCGGTAACCTGGATCCAAAGCATGGTAAAATGCCATGAAAGCCGAAAAATATTATTTGATATACAGCACGTGATTGACCGCTTGAGACAGGTGGATTTGCAAAGTGCGGAAGCGCATTTGTTACAGCAAAATCATAGCAATCTTTTGAGGATGTGGTGCAATTAAATAAAGAATCATAAGAGAGAAATAGATATATGAGTTCGATTACAATAGGGGTATTGTTGCCTTCATCTACCATTGCGCCAATGGGTAAAGATTTTGAGAAGGGATTGAAGAAAGCGATTAAAGAAAACTTAAAAGATGAGATAGCTGAGATAGAAATTATACCTGAATTTATTGGGCCGGGTAGTAAGGTAAAAGTGGAAGAGGCAGTAAATAAGCTGTTTGGATATCATGATGTGGATATTATAACCGGTATTGTATCTAATAGGATAGGGATGGAAGTTGCCGAAAAGTTTGAAAAAGCAAGAAGGCCTTTTCTGATGAATAATATAGGAGAGCATTTGCCAGATCCAAGAAACTTTAATCCCTGGGTATTTATCAATTCTACCCACGTGTGGCAGCAGGTATGGTCTTTGGGGTATTGGGCTGTTAAGAAGTTCGGCAAGCGTGGAATGTTTGTGGGGAGTGTTTATGATGCGGGTTACTCTTTTACCAGTATGCTAAAGCTAGGAATGGAAGCCGCAGATCCCGAAAGTGTAATGCCTTTTTCTGTGGCTCCGCTTAAGCCTCAGCAAACCACTGCAGACCCTACCGTTGTTTTCCAGCATATTGAAGAATTTAAGCCAGACTTTATTCTCAGCGTTTTTTGCGGAGATGAAGCTAGTATTTTTCAGAAAGAATATATTAAATCGCCTTACCATCAAAAGATTCCCCTTTTGGGATTGCCATTCTTGCTGGAACCTTTTGTTTCGGAGGGAGAGGCTCTTGAATTGTATTCAACAATCGTTGCAGGCGAGGGTCTGAGTCAGGAAACATTGAACCTGGAGGAACTGAATAGCCAGAAGCCCTTTTATTCCCTTGGGGCAGAAACCGGATTGATCATTTCTGAAGCGCTTAATAATAAAGGCGATAAAAGCCTTACTGAAGCTTTAAGAGAAACGAAGGTTTATTCTGATCGTGGGCTGTTACATATAGATCCCACTGCTCCTGGAAAAGATTCGAAGGTTTATCTGGTGAAGCATCTGCATAAAGGCGATAAACAGAATATTGAGGCAGAGCTTATTGAAGAATTGAGGACGGTTTCTATCACCGATCCGGCATTGGCCATGTCGCTTGATGAACCATCTTCTGGTTGGGGTAATCCTTATTTAGGAATATGAAGGTAGCTGTACTTTGCAATTCCGACTCGCTGGTTCTTCCATCCATTTATCATTTAAAAACACAGGGGCTTCTTGCGGGTGTGGCAATTCCGGCAAGGAGTAAAGCCTTTCTATATCAGCAATTGCTCCAGGCTGGCCTTTGCCATGATGAAATAACGCTCATACCATCACAAGGGCGGACAGGGGCTTTGGAGGGCTGGGTTAAAACAACGGGAGCTTCGGCTGTATTGGTTTTTGCTTTCCCCTGGAAGGTACCGGCAGAAGTATTGGAATTGCCTCAAAACGGATTTTTCAATTTTCATTTCGGTTTGCTGCCTACGTACCAGGGAGCAGATCCGGTATTCTGGCAACTGAAAAACAGGGAAGAAAAAGGGGGATTCGTAATTCATCGGATGACGGAGGATATAGACAAGGGCCCATTGGTTTGGGTGGAGGAATGTTCTATGATACCTGGCGAAAATTATGGCATTTATTGTCAGCGGATGGGAATGCTTGCGATGAATGTCCTTGGTTCTTTTTTAGATAAGCTGGAGAATAAAACGCTGGTAGAAAAAAAGCAGGCATTATCACCCGCTGTGTTTTTTAATAAACCCAGCCAAACTGACCTGAGCATTAACTGGCAGATTCAATCTTCCGAAGAAATAGAATGGTTAGTGAATGCAGCTAATCCAAAGTATGGAGGTGCTTCTACCACAATAAGGAATATGGAGGTTCGGTTACTGGAAGTTGCTCCGGCTGATGTAAATAACAATCAACAAACGTATGAGCCCGGAACCATCGTTTATGCCGATGCGCTTTATGGTTTAATAGTGGCCTGTAAAGAAAATAAGTTCCTTAAAATTAATATAGCGCAGATGAAGGAAGGTTACGTGTCGGGGAGTAAGCTTTTTAGTTTAGGAGTAAAAACAGGGGAAAAATTTATTACTAAATATTAAAAAACAAAACAGATTTTATGGAAGGAACAATGGCAGAAATTCGTTTGTTCGCAGGCGATTTTGCACCCAAAACCTGGTCGTTGTGCAATGGAGCCCAACTCGCGATCTCAACTAACCAGGCTCTATTTGCATTGCTTGGAACAATGTATGGCGGTAATGGTACTACGACCTTTGCTTTGCCGGATTTAAGAGGAAGAACAGTTATCGGGCCAGGCCAGGGGCCTGGCTTGTCGAACTATGTAGAGGGCCAGGTTTTAGGAACAGAGAATGTAACATTATTGCTGTCTAATTTGCCAGCCCATACTCATGGCGCAACGGTTGCAGCAAACACCGGAACCGGCACAGCTACCCTTACAGGTATAAATGATAGTGGGGGCCAGGCCTCTCCTGCCGGAAATTTTTTAGGTGTAGACACTGGAGCCGGAGCAACAAGCTATGCTTCTTCGGGTACGCCGGTGGCAATGAATGCAGGTTCAATCAGCATCTCTAACACATCAACAGCGATATCTGTGAATGTTGGAGGCACCGGTGGCAGCCAACCGCATACCAATTTACAACCTTCATTGGCATTAAACTATATCATCTGTATTTACGGGATATTCCCATCAAGAAATTAAAACATTTTATTAGGAAAATATTATGGAAGGAACAATTGGTGAGATCCGCTTATTCGGCGGAAATTTTGCACCCAGGGGATGGTCTTTATGCACAGGCCAAAGTATGTCAATTAGTGAAAATACGACGCTTTATTCCATTCTAGGAACAACTTATGGAGGAGATGGCGTAAATACATTTAATCTGCCCGACCTTCAGGGGCGTATTGCGGTTGGCACGGGCCAGGGGCCCGGATTATCCAATTATGTACTGGGCGAATCTATCGGATTCGAGGAGGTTACAATTACAACAGCTCAAATGCCAGCCCATAATCACCAAACCGTTGTAACTCCTGGCTCGGGTGCGTCTACCCTGGCTGCAACATTATATGGAGTTAATGATGCCGGAGGGCTTGATACCCCTGGTGGAAATTATATTGGTCAAGACAATGGTGCCGGTGCAACTTCTTATGCTACGTCAGGAACCCCGGTAGCAATGAATGCTAGTTCTATTAAAAACGTTCAACTGCCTCTGCCTATTGTAACTTTAGGGGGAAGCGGAGGGAATCTTCCGCATGAGAACAGACAGCCAGTTCAGGCATTAAATTTTATCATTTGTGTAGAGGGAATTTATCCTTCAAGAAATTAATTCATACCCAAAATTATAGAGTAATATAATCATGGAAGGAACTATCGGAGAAATAAGAATATTCGCAAGTAATTTTGCTCCCAGAGACTGGTCATTTTGTGCCGGACAGATAATGGCCATAAGTTCAAATACGGCTCTTTTTAGCATTTTGGGAACTTACTATGGAGGAGACGGGAAAACCACCTTTGCTTTACCAGACCTGCGCGGAAGAACAGCCGTTGGTGTAGGGAATGGGCCAGGTTTAACCCCTTATGTATTAGGGGAGAAGGCCGGGGTTGAAAATGTTACCTTAACTGTAACTGAAATACCTGTGCATACCCACACAGCAGTAGCTCAGGGGCCAGGGGCTATACTTACTTTAAATGGTGTAGATAGTGCTGGAGGACAAAGTAATCCCGGAGGCAATTTCCTGGGTATTGATAATGGCGCTGGAGCGACTTCCTATGCTTCCTCAGGAACACCAGCAGCGATGAATGCCAATTCCATTAAGATTACAGGAACAACGCCTCTGCCAACAGTGTCAGTAGTGAATGCTGGTAATGGATTAGCACATAGCAATATCCAACCATCGCTGTCTCTGTATTATATAATCTGTACAACGGGAATATTTCCGCAACGTAATTAGGGATAAACCTGTATTAAATTTTTAACCGCTAACTCCAGGGTTAGCGGTATTTCTTCTTTTATGTGCATTAATATAGGTTTTATAGTTCTGTATTCATCTATCCATCCGGATATGCCTAATGGCATTATCCACGGATTTATGCGGCACTGTCGAAAGATCTAAAAGCCGAAAGGGTAAAAAGCCCCAGAGGTGAAAGAAACTTCTACCTCGATTCTGAGTATACATTGCCTGTAGTTGATATTGAGAAGATACGAACAGGCCATGGACAGGTATCAAAAAAGGGTTCTAAGCCAGGTGGGGCCCTGAAGTACAATCATCATACCTATGATGAAATTCACCGGGAGAATGTTTCTGGCTGGCAGAATCCTTATTTGTGTGTGGGTAGGTAAAAAACTGGAGAATAACATACGCTTTGCGTATTCTATCATATAGATATGTCAATACATCACTTTTGAGTGGGATGCTATTGAAGTAATTCTTGAATGTGTGGTTTATTAAAAACTATTATGATTAAACATTTACAATTTTTTAAGAAGGGATTTTTACTTCTCTTTTTTTCATTTTTACTATGGAACAGTAATACCAATGCTGCGACTCTCGCTGCCGGAGATCTGGCAGTTGTTGGCTGGAGTGCATTAACTGACAAAGTTAATATTGTTACTCTTGCTAGTATCCCTTCAGGAACTGTAATTAAAATTACAGACAGGGGCTGGGATCAAAGTACGGATGCCTTTACAACTGGTACTACCGGTGACGGTACTGTTACCTGGACCACTACATCAACCGTAACTGCGGGGACAGTGCTTGAATTGTATTTTGGTGGTTCAGACGCGACTACAACCTTAACCAATATTACCACCAATACCAGTTTAACAAGTGAGATATCTGTCACAACTTATACAGTTGCGGACCCGATGCTGATATCAGGAGATCAGATATTTATTTATCAGGATACCGACACGAATCCCTTCTTTATATTTGGGATGAACAATTCTGCAGGAACAGTGGATGGTAATAACTGGAATACTTCAATTGCGATACTATTACGGGATTCGATGTTGCCAGATGGAACCAATAGCCAGAACAGTTTAACCAATGGCACTAATGCTATAGGCATTGCAGGAGGAGCATCTCAGCAGGATAATATTCAGTATACAGGCCCAACAACGAGTGCGAATAAAGCTACCTGGTTATCCAGGCTGGTAAACTCCACAAATTGGACTGGAGATAACACGGGTAGTACAACGAACGTTATAGGAACAAGTTCGGGATCAGTGGTAAACATTGCCAGTTTAGCCGCACCTACAGTAACAACGGCTTCTGCGTCATCTGTTTTATCAACCTCAGTAATGCTTGGTGGCAATGTTACAGCCGACGGCGGAGCTACTGTTTCCGAAAGAGGAATTGTTTATGCTACCACAACTAATCCAACCACATCAAATACCAGGGTTCAGATAGGATCGGGTACGGGAACATTCTCGCAAAGCGTAACGGGCCTGTCCTCTGGTACCACTTATTATGTTAGGGCCTATGCAATAAATTCCCAGGCAACTTCTTATGGAAGTCAGGTGACTTTTACGACGCTTTCAACAAATGCCAACTTGTCCAGCCTTGCATTAAATTCGGGCACATTAAGTCCAACTTTCGCATCTGGAACGACATCGTATACCGCCTCAGTATCAAATGCTACCAATTCAATTACAGTAACGCCAACGGTATCAGATGCCACAGCAACAGTTACTGTAAACGGAATTACGGTAACAAGTGGCAGTGCCTCCGGTTCAATTGCATTAAGCGTTGGCTCGAATACAATTACAACGGTAGTAACGGCACAGGATGGCTCTACTACTAAAACCTATACCGTAACAGTAACCCGTGCAGCAAGCACCAATGCCAACTTGTCCAGCCTTGCATTAAGTTCGGGTACCTTAACTCCAACATTTGCTTCTGGAACGACATCATATACCACCTCAGTATCGAATGCAACCAGTTCAATTACCGTAACACCAACCGTATCGGATGCCACAGCGACAGTTACGGTAAATGGAACAACGGTTACTAGTGGCAGTGCCTCCGGTTCAATTGCATTAAGCGTTGGCTCAAATACAATTACAACAGTAGTAACGGCACAGGATGGCTCTACTACTAAAACCTATACTGTAACGGTAACACGAGCAGCAAGCACCAATGCGAATCTTGCCAGCCTTTCATTAAGTTCGGGCACCTTAAGTCCAACCTTCGCATCCGGAACGACATCATATACTGCTTCTGTCTCCAATGCGACCTCTTCAATCACAGTAACACCAACGGTATCGGATGCTACAGCGACAGTTACGGTAAATGGTACAACGGTAACAAGCGGCAGTGCCTCAGGTTCAACTGCATTAAGCGTTGGCTCGAATACAATAACGACAGTAGTAACGGCACAGGATGGCTCTACTACTAAAACCTATACCGTAACAGTAACACGGGCAGCAAGCACCAATGCGAATCTTGCCAGCCTTTCATTGAGTTCGGGCACCCTAAGTCCAACTTTCGCATCAGGAACAACATCTTATACAGCCTCAGTATCGAATGCAACCAGTTCAATTACGGTAACTCCAACGGTATCAGATGCCACAGCAACAGTTACGGTAAATGGGACGGCTGTAACCAGTGGCAGTACCTCTGGTTCTATTGCATTAAGCGTTGGCTCGAATACAATTACAACAGTAGTAACGGCACAGGACGGGATAACAACTCAGACATATACGGTAACGGTAACAAGAGATGCACCTGCAACCACATCTGTATCTTCAATTGTTCGTGCATCAACCAATCCAAGCAATGCCAGTTCTGTCAATTATACTGTAACTTTTGCCGCCAGCGTAACCGGAGTAGATGCTACGGATTTCACCTTAACAACTACAGGAGTTAGCGGAGCCTCAGTAGGTACCCCGACCGGATCAGGAACATCTTGGACAGTGCCTGTGAATACCGGAACCGGTTCGGGAACAATCAGATTGGATTTTACCGGAACTACCGGAGTAACACCGAATGTTAGTGCAAGTTATACATCGGGCGAAGTTTATACAATTGATAGAACTGGGCCGACAGTAAGTTCAGTAGCTTCAACCTCCCTTAATGGAGTTTATACTATAGGAAATACAATAGGTATCTCGGTTACTTTCTCAGAGGCTGCAACTGTAGCTGGGACCCCACAATTAACGCTGGAGACCGGCACAACAGACCGAGTTGCCGATTATGTTTCGGGTTCTGGTACAACAACGCTGTTATTTAATTACACCGTTCAGGCGGGAGATACGAATTCAGATTTGGACTATATCTCGACTTCAGCCTTATCACTGAACGGTGGGACAATAAAAGACGCCGTTGGGAATAATGCTGTGTTAACATTACCAACGCCAGGCGCAGCTAACTCCTTAAGCGCAAACTCAAATATTAATATAAATACAACCCCCGTGGTATCTACAAGTGGAACCCTGTCTGCCTTTACAACCTGTTCTGGCACGGCATCGTCATCTCAATCATTTACGGTGTCGGGAGGTAATTTAGGCGCAAATTTAGTAGTTACTGCTCCCACAGGGTTTGAAGTTTCTACAACTTCAGGAAGCGGTTATGGAAGTACTGTTTCTCTGGCGCCTTCAAGCAATTCGGTAGCTAATACAACAATATATGTAAGGTTAACTTCATCAGCATCTGGATCTCCTTCAGGAAATATAGCGGTAACGTCAACAGGTGCGACAACAAAGAATGTGGCAGCAAGTGGTACAGTAAATGCATTACCTGTGGTAGCTGCTATCTCTGGAGGTTCATCAGTTGCTGTTGGCCAAACGTTGCAGTTAAGTAACTCAACTGGCGGTGGCACCTGGTCTTCTTCAAATACTTCAGCCGCTACAATCGATGCATCTGGTTTGGTAACAGGAGTGGCAATGGGGAGCACTACCATCACTTATACAGTAACAACCAGTGGCTGTAGCACAAGCGTAACTAAAAATGTAGAGGTTCTTGGAGTTGGAAGCCTTGCTTCAATAACATTAAGTGCGGGTACTTTAACTCCTGCCTTTTCGTCTTCAACTACCAACTATACTGCAAGCGTAAGTAACTCGACAAGTTCGATTACGGTTTCAGCTTCGGCTTTGCATGGTACAGCTTATGTGAATGGAACAGCGAATTCTGCTAATATTCCATTAAATGTTGGTACGAATACAATTAATGTAACGGTTTCTTACAATTCGGGATATACTGGGACGAGTAGCTATACTATAGTGGTGACCAGAGATGCCCCGGCTACCACAACTGTGTCATCTATTGCAAGGGCGAACGCATCGCCCACCAATGCAACATCTGTAAGCTACACGGTTACTTTCGCAGCCAGTGTAACAGGAGTTGATGCTGGTGATTTCACCTTAACGTCTACTTCAACGGCAAACGGAACTATTGGTACGCCGACAGGCTCTGGCCCCACATGGACTGTTCCTGTTAATTCTGTAAGTGGAAATGGGACTTTACGTTTGGACTTTACCGGAACGACAGGAGTAACGCCGAACGTTAGTTCAAGCTATACATCAGGCGAAATTTACACTATAGACAATACTTTGCCAGCTGTAACAAGCGTGACAGTTCCTGCAAACGGAACTTATAAAACAGGCGACAATCTAAACTTCACGGTTAATTTCGATGAGAACGTAACCGTAACAGGTTCCCCTTATCTGGCGGTAACGCTAAATACAGGAGGAGCTGTAAATGCCACCTATCAATCAGGTTCTGGAACCAGTGCTTTGGTTTTCGGATACACTGTCGCTTCTGGTAATGCAGATGCGGATGGAATAACAGTAGCATCTGCAATTACTGCAAACGGCGGGACATTAAAAGATGCTGTAGGTAACAATGCAACGCTGACACTTAACAGCGTCGGCTCAACAGCTTTGGTAAAGGTGGATGGTATTGCGCCTACACTTAGCTCGGTTACTATCGCTTCAAATAACGCAACAGCTAGCCTCGCTAAAATAGGGGATGTAATTACTTTAAACCTTACTGCCAGCGAAAATATTAGTACTCCAACTGTAACTATTGCCGGACAAACAGCAAGTGTTTCCGGCTCTGGTAGCAGCTACGCGGCTACTTATACTATGGCAGGTAGCAATACAGAAGGAGTAGTGCAGTTTTCTGTTAGCTTCAGTGATCTTGCCGGAAATAATGGAACCGCTGTAACTGCGACGAGCAATAGCAGCTCTGTAACTTTTGATAAAACGGCACCGGCGATTCCTGCAGGTTTAGCAGCTACCAGTGGAGATACTGAAAACGTAATAAACTGGACATCAAATTCCGAAGGGGACTTAAAGTCATATAAAGTGTTCGGTGGCACTTCAGCCAATCCGACTACTTTATTAAGTAGTATCACCGCTGGCACTATTACGTACACACATACAGGTTTAACTAACGGAACAACTTATTATTACCGTATTGCATCCACAGATAACGCAGGTAACGAAAGTGCGTATTCTACAGACGTAACTGCTGTTCCAAGAGCATCACAAACAATCACGTTTAATCCTCTGTCAGCAGTAACTTATGGGGATGCCGACTTTGATGCGGGGGCGACCGCCAGTTCAGGTTTAGCGGTGTCTTACACTTCTGATAATACCTCTGTTGCAAGTATAGTGGCTGGAAAGATCCATATCGTGGGCCAGGGGACTGCTAATATTACAGCTTCCCAAGCCGGAAACAGCGCATATCTCGCAGCTGGCCCGGTAAGCAGATCTTTAACTGTAAACAAAAAGGAACTAACGCTTACCCTAAATTCAACACCAGCAATCACCAAGGTGTATGACGGAAATACAACTGCAAGTCTTGTCGATGCCAACTATACTCTGACCGGAAAAGTGGGCGCCGATGTGGTAACGGTAAGTGGAACTGCAAGTTATGATACCAAGTCTGTTGGCTCTAATAAAACTATTACGGTAAATAACTTTGTGCTTGCAGGAGCGAATAAAGACAATTATACCCTTGGAACTACTTCTTTAACAACTACCGGTGCCATCACAGCAAAAGCCTTAACAGCATCAGTCCAACCAGTAAGCAAAGAGTACGATGGTAACGCCACTGCAAGCATCACCTTTAATGCACTGAATGCTGCGGCAGGCTTAGTAGGTAGTGATAATGTAAGTGTGGTTTATACCTCAGCATCTTATGAAAATAAGAATATAGGAAGCGGTAAGACAGTAACCATTACAGGGGCAGCCTTAAGCGGAACTGACAAAGACAACTATACCTTAAATGCCTTTACTTCTACTACTGGGGCAATCACCGCGAAATCCTTAACAGCAACGGTTCAGCCGGTAACTAAAGAGTATGACGGTAACACTACAGCAACTATCACCTTTAATCCTTTAACAGGCTTTGTGTCTGGCGAGACTGTAGGTGTGACTTATACATCAGCATCTTATGACAATAAAAATGTCGGAACCAATAAGACAGTAACTGTTACAGGTGCAACCTTGAGCGGAGCCGATAAAGACAACTATACCCTAAATGCCTTTACTTCCACTACTGGAACAATCACAGCGAAAGCCCTGACAGCATCATCTCAGCCGGTAACTAAGGTTTATGATGGTAATACCAACGCAACTATCACCTTTAATGCTTTAAATGCTGCGGCAGGCTTAGTGGGAAGCGACAATGTAAGTGTCGTTTATACATCAGCAACTTATGACAATAAGAATGTAGGAACTGGTAAGACTGTAACTGTTACAGGAGCAGCTTTAAGCGGGACTGACAAGGACAACTACACTTTAAATGCCTTTACCTCCACCACCGGTGCCATTACAGCAAAAGTCTTAA
>Ga0307408_100002643_pt1 | contig 12447 bp, 9 predicted proteins | sample 322Cmetagenome_FD_202116 | JGI IMG/M metagenome (GOLD analysis project Ga0307408, IMG submission 202116) | Maize rhizosphere microbial communities from greenhouse at UC Davis, California, United States - 322HYB-C-3 | ecosystem: Host-associated > Plants > Roots > Rhizosphere > Soil | place: USA... | reverse complement strand
GAGGTGATAGCTGCCCGGATCGCCCAGCAGCCAGGCACCGAGCCCGGCGCCGAGCCAGAGGATCGGCAGCGCGCGCAGGGTCGCCTTCGGGTAGACCGCGCCGGCCAGGGTGCCCAGCAGCAACAACGAGGTCGCGTTGGCGGCCAGGTGCTCGATCGAGCCGTGCAGCAGCGGCGCGGTCAGCAGCCCGACCAGGCCTTCGGCCGACCACGGCTGGACGGTGAAGGCGCGTACGTCGAACTGGCCCTGGGCGGTGAACACCGCGATCAGCAGCAGGACGAAGGCCAGGCTGGCGTTGAGCGCGCGCAGCAGCCGGCTGCGGTCGGCTTTGCGCTGGGCCGGGGTGTCGGGGATCGGGGCTTCGGTGGGCAGGTGCATGTCACCGAGATTGGCACCGCCCGGAAGGAATACAAGCCGCGTTCGTCGGGCCGGTTTGTCCCGCCAGCGGGACGGCGGCGGGGGCGGATGGGGCCAGCCGGGCGAGCGACAGGCCGGTCCCCGGTAGAATGGCGGGATGAATAACGAACTCCCCACCGTACGCCTCAAGAACGCCTGGAAATCCACCCACCCCTGGATCTTCCAGCGCCTGGTCGACAAGCCGGCCCAGCGCCCCAAGCCGGGCTCGATCGTCAACGTGCTCGGCGTCGACGGCGACTGGATCGGCCGCGGCTTCTACAACGGCCACTCGCGCATCGCCCTGCGCATGCTCGAAAGCGACCCCGATGTCGAAGTCGATGCGGAGTGGTTCGCGCGCAAGATCGCCGCGGCGGTGTCGCTGCGCCGCGACGTGCTCAAGCTCGACGAGGTCAGCGACGCCTGGCGCGTCGTCCACAGCGAAGGCGACGGCCTCAGCGGCCTGGTGGTCGACCGTTACGGCGATCTGCTGGTGGTCGAATACTTCAGCGCCGGCGCGTTCCGCCACCGCGAATGGATCTACGACGCGCTGCGCCAGCAGTTCCCGGGCTGCCGCTTCTATGCCTTCGCCGACGAACACGTGCAGAAACAGGAAAGCTTCGACTTCCGCGGCACCGAGGCGGTGCCGCCGGCGACGATCACCGAGTACGGCATCAAGTTCCGCGCCGACCCGGCCGGCGCGCACAAGACCGGCTTCTTCGCCGACCAGCGCGACAACCGCGAATGGCTGTCGCAGCAGGTCGCCGGCAAGCGCGTGCTCGACCTGTGCTGCAACACCGGCGGCTTCGGCGTGTACGCCAAGGTGCGCGGCGCCGAGGAAGTGGTCGGCGTGGACATCGACGCCGACGTGATCAACATCGCCAAGGCCAACGCCAAGCTCAACGGCGCCCAGGTCAAGTTCGTCCAGGCCGACATTTTTCCGTATCTGCGCGACGTCGCCAATGCCGGCGATCTGTACGATGTGGTGATCCTCGACCCAGCCAAGATGACCCGCGACCGCGAACAGGTGATTCCGGCGCTGAAGAAATACCTCGACATGAACAAGCTGGCGCTCGGCGCGCTCAAGCCCGGCGGCCTGTTCGCGACCTTCTCCTGCACCGGCCTGGTCAGCGAAGACCAGTTCCTCGACATGCTGCGCCGCGCCGCGTTCTATGCCGGCCGCACCGTGCAGGTCCTCAAGGTGTCCGGCGCAGGCGCCGATCACCCGTGGTTGGCGCAGGTGCCGGAGTCGCGGTATCTCAAGGCGGTGTTCTGTCGCGTGTTGGATTGATTCGGTCGAGGTGGTCGGCGCGCTAGCGGATCATGTAGGAGTGGCGTGAGTCGCGACCGCGATCTTGCGGTCTCGCGCCGGCATCTCCACGTAGGCAACGGGTAGGAGCGACGCAAGTCGCGACCGCCATGTCGCGGTCTTGCATCGTTTCTTACAGGCAAGGGCAAAGCTTCCGTCCGCTAACGCGGCCGGGTTACTTTCTTTTGCTAAGCCCAAAAGAAAGCTAACCAAAGAAAAGGGCTCTCCCTGCAAGGGCACAGGCCACGAGTGCGATGCCCGCGCCGGGATTTTCCGATAAGACGTCCCTGTCTTATCGGAAAACGGCGCACGTCCTGTGCGCCGCCCTCCGGGTCACCACTTGACCGGTAAAGCGGCAAAGCAGATCAAAATCACGACAACGACAACGACAACGACAACGACAACGACAACGCGATCGCTCTTGGGTAGGAGCGGCGCGAGCCGCGACCGCGAATCTCGGCTGACGAAAATTTCTCGAAACCATTTCGATCCAAGAGCTCTGGCTCTGGCCGTGCGTCGCCGAGCCCTCGCGAAGGCAATCGAAGACCCGAAGGGCGGCGCGCAGGGATGCGCGCCGTTTTTCATCGGGACAGGGATGTCCCGTATGAAAAATCCCTGCGGAAGCACCGCTCGTGCTGGCCCTTGACTCAAAAAGAAGCATTTTTCTTTGGTTACCTTTCTTTTGTTGCTTATGACAAAAGAAAGTAACCCGCCGCTTTAGTGGCGGAAGCTGTTGGCGTTTGATCTTGATCTTGGTCTTGCTTGAGAGAAACGCAGCAAGACCATCGCAGCGCGGTCGCGGCTCGCGCCGCTCCTACCCTCGCGAAAGTGCGCCGTGTCGATGGGCCGCGTCGGCGTTGTCATCTCTGCGAGTCCCGCGGTCGCGGCTCAAGCCGCTCCTACAGGGGACGATTGGTCGCGTCCTGAAGCGCGCGATACCCGAACAACTCAATCGCGCCACCACAACACCGCCGGCGGGTCGTCGGGCAGGGCGAATTCGAGGCGCTTCAGCGCGTCCAGGTCCAGCCCCGGCAGGTGCACGCTCATCGCGGTCGCCACCTCGCGATAACCCGGCCAGTCGGTGCGCAGCTCCAGGCTGTCGCCGCTCACGGTGCCCAGTTCGACGAAGATCAGCTTGCGGTCGACCACGTCGATCGCATAGCCGTCGATGCCGTCGATGTCGGCCCAGCGGATACCGTGGACGCGGCCGGCGCCGTCGTCGCGCCAAATGCCGCGCGGGTCGGCGTAAAGCCGGGGGGCTTGCGGGTCCATGCATGCGATCCTTGCGGTGGCCGGTCGGCGAAGCCGATCGGGGCCAATCCAGATTGGCACAGTTGCCGGCGGCGGTTCGGTTCCGTACGGAACTCGGCCGCGCCGATTCAGGCGAAATCTGCGACCGCCCTCGCATTTCGCTGCCGGCCCGGGCGGCGCCCCGAGCGCAATCGGCGGACCCGGGCCGGCACTCCCATCGCTTAACCGGCGGCCATCGCAGAGCCTGAGACTCACCCCGTTAGACTGGCGGCATGAATGACGTCTCTTTGTTGCTGATCCTGCTCCTGATCGCCGTCGGAGCGGCGATCGTCCTATTGGTGGTTCTGCTGCTGCGCCGCCCCGAGCTGCGCCTGGAACAAGCGCTGCGCGAGGAACAGCGCGACGGCCGCGGCGAGTTGCGGCAGCAGCTCGACAGTCTGTCGGCGCAACAGGAAACGCGTATCGAGGGCTTCGGCAACCGTCTCGGCGACCTGACCGTGCGTACCGACCAGCGCCTGGATGCCCTGAGCCAGCTGCTGACCGAGGACGCGCGCAAGGGCCGCAGCGAGACGGCCGAGCAGCAGCAGCGCTTCGCCGAACTGCTGGCGCAGCGTCTCAACGAGCTGACCCAGCGCAACGAACTGCGCATCGGCGAATTGCGCCAGACCCTGGAAACCCGCCTGCGCGAGCTGCAGACCGACAATGCCGCCAAGCTGGAGCAGATGCGCGCGACGGTCGACGAAAAACTGCATGCCACCCTGGAAACCCGCCTGACCGAAAGCTTCGGCAACGTCACCCAGATGTTGGCCCAGGTGCATCAGGGGCTGGGCGACATGAACAAGCTGGCCTCGGACGTCGGCGGCTTGCAGCGTGTGCTGACCAACGTCAAATCGCGGGGCATCTTCGGCGAAGTGCAGCTGGCGGGCCTGCTCGAACAAGTCTTCGCACCGGACCAGTACGCCTCCAATGTCGCGACGGTGCCGGGCAGCAGCGAGCGCGTCGAGTTCGCCGTGCGCTTTCCCGGTCCGGGCGGCGAGGCGCCGGTGTGGTTGCCCATCGACGCCAAGTTCCCGCGCGAGGACTACGAACGCCTGCTCGACGCGCAAGAGCGCCTCGACATCGAGGGCGCCCGCGCTGCCGGCGATGCCCTGGAACGCCGTGTACGCGATCAGGCGCGCGACATCCACAAGAAATACGTGGCGCCGCCGGAGACCACCGAGTTCGCGATCCTGTTCCTGCCCACCGAAGGTCTGTACGCCGAAGTGCTGCGCCGGCCGGGCCTGGTCGAAATGCTGCAGCGCGACCTGCGCATCACCGTCGCCGGCCCGACCACCTTGCTCGCGCTGCTGACCAGTTTCCAGCTGGGTTTCCGCACCCTGGCGATCCAGAAGCGTTCCAGCGAGGTGTGGAAGACGCTCAGCGCGGTCAAGACCGAATTCGGCAAGTTCGGCGACGTGCTCGAGAACGTCAAAGGCAAGCTCGACCAGGCCAGCAAGCAGATCGAGCAGACCGGGGTCAGGACGCGCGCGATCCAGCGCCGCCTGCGCGAGGTCGAGGCGATGCCGGGCGACGAGGCCGCGCGGCTGTTGGGACAGGACAAGGACAGCGAGGAGTGACCCCCGTCGTCGCGTCGCTCGCTGAGCCGTAAAACACGACGGCCCGGATTCGTATCCGGGCCGTCGCTGTTTTCGGCGTTGCGTTATCGAGCCCGCGGTTCAGCGCCCGCCGTCGGTCGGCATCACCGGCATCGCATCGGCCGGCACGCTCGGGTTGCTGTCGTCCTGCAGGTACTCGGGCAGGGCCGTGTCGCCGTTCTTGTCGAGACGGTCGCCGAAGATCTGATAGTCGCGGCGCTGGGACCAGGAATCGCGGACCAGGGCGTATTCGTCCTCGGCGCCGTCGCGCAGGCTGTCGAGCGGCAGCAGCTGGGCGCGCACGTCGACCAGTTGCAGGCCCTGCAGCGGAATGCGGATGCGGTCGCGTTCGACGTGGCGCAGCGGGCTCAGCGGCGCATCGCCGAGGGCGCCGAAGGAGTCGCGCACGGTGCGCGGGCCGAAGAACGGCAGCTCGACATAGCGCGAGCGCTTCCAGCCCCACACGCCCAGGGTCTGGCCGAAGTCTTCGCTGCGGTTGGGCAGCTTGGCGTCGCTGGCGGGATCGAAGAGGCCGCCGATGCCGAGGGTGGTGTTGAGCGCGAACCGGCCGAGCGCCTGCGCGGCCTGCTTGGGCTTGCCCTGCAGCAAGGCGTTGAGCATCGACACCGGCTGGCCGAGATTGTTGAAGAAGTTGCTCACGCCCAGGCGCACCGGACGCGGCACGACCTTGGAGTAGGCGCGCGCGAGCGGACGGGCGACGCCGCGATCCACCGCCATGTTGAAGCGGTGCATCTTGCGGTTGTACTTCTCCCACGGGTCGAACGCGCCCGGGACCGAAGCCGGCGCCGGCAGGGTCGGGTCGGCGACCGGATCGTATTCCTGCGCGGGCGTGCCGTAGAGCGCGTCGAAATCGCGCTCGGCGTCGGTGCGCTGGTCGTCGGCCGCGATCGGTTCGACCGCGGCGGTGGCCGGCGGCGGCTCGGCGGCGTCGAGCGCCGGCGTATCCGGACCGGGCTGTGCCGGCTGGACCTGGGCAGGTTCGACTTGCGCGAGGGCGTAGTCGAGCGCGGGCCCGGCGGGCGCCGCCTGCGTCGTGTCGGCCGGCGCGGTCGTCGTGTCGGCGAGCGCGAGTGCCGGTTCGTTTTGCGCCGCGGCGCTTACGACGGTCGCTTCGGCGGCGGCCGGCATCGCGTCTTGCGCGAAGGCCGGTACGGAATGCAGCGCGGCCAAAGCCAGGCCGAGCGAGAGAGAGAGTGCGTGGGGGCGCATGGTTGCAGTCTAGTCTTCCGGGACATCGGGTGGGGGCAGCCAGGCCGGATCCGTCGGCGTTGGCGACCGCAACAGGAGAGTTCTGCGACGGAGTCTGGGTATCGGTGACCGGGTTTCAGCGAGTCGCGTTCAACGACCGAAGCCGAGGGCTTCGTCGAGCCGGTAGGCCGCGCGCAACTCGCTCAGCCCGGCCGGCGTGCCGACCACTTCGACGCCTTCGACCTGCGCGGCGAGCTCGGCCAACAGCGCCAGTCCGGCGCTGTCGACCTCGGTCACTGCGTTGAGGTCGAAGCGGCGTACGCCGCCGACCAGCGCACGCGCCTGCGACCACAGCGTCGCCGCCGCGGCACGGTCCAGCGCGCCGCTGAACACCAGCGCCTCGCCGTCCTTGCGCACGCCGGCGGCGTCGCGGGCGGTCGCTGCGCCCATGCTCAGTTGCCGCTCGCCTGGGCCTGCAGTTTGCCGGCCTTGAGGTCCTTGGCGACCTGGGCGATCGACTTCTGGTTCAGCGGCGTGTCGAACTGATTGCGGAAGGTCTGCACGAAGCTCACGCCTTCGACCATCACGTCGAACACCTTCCACTGCGCGCCGTTCTTGCGCAGCAGGTAGTCGACCGGAACCGGCTCGCCGCCCTGGCGCAGGAACTCGCTGGAGACCTTGACGATGGCGCCGCCGCGCAGCGGGGTCTCGGACTTGATGCGGACCTTGAGCTTGGTGTTGAAGTCGAGCAGGGCCGAGCCGTAGCGCTGCATCAGGCTGCCGGTGAGGGCATCGGCGAACGCGGCGACGTCGGCATCGGAAGCGCCGCGGCCGTGCGTGCCCAGGACCAGGCGCGCGGCGTAGTCGCGGTCGAACACCTGGTTGAACTCGGTCGAGATGAACTGGCTGAGCGCGGCGCGGTTCTTGCTGAACTCGGCGCGGCGCGCTTCCAGGGTCGACAGGATGCGGGTGCTGTTGTTGAGCACCATCGCGCTCGGCGTGCCGGCGGCGGGTGCGGTGCCCGGTGCCGCGGTGACCTGGGCGAGGGCGAGGGCGGGAGCGCCGGCGAGCAGGGCCGAGGCGAGGACGATGGAGATCAGTGAGCGCTTCATTTCTTGGTCTCGTCGGTGGAGGGGGCGGCTTCGCCCTGGAGATAGTCGGGAACGCCGGCGTCGGCGGGTTTGGCGGCCGTATCGCCGGCCGCATTGCCGCCTTGTGCGCCACCGCCGCTGAACATGTACTTGCCGACCAGCTGGATCAGGTCGACGGCCGGCTGGGTCAGGTAGATCTCGTCGCCGGGCTTGAGGTTGTCCGGGTCGCCGCCCGGGGTCAGGCCGATGTAGCTTTCGCCCAATAGGCCGCTGGTGAAGATGCCGGCGGCGGTATCGGCCGACAGGTTCCGGTAGCGGTTGTCGATGGCCAGGGTCACGATCGAGCTGTACTTGACCGGGTCGAGCGAGATGTCGGCGACCTGGCCGACGGTCACGCCGCCGATCTTGACCGGGGCGTTAGGGCGCAGCGCGCCGATGGTGGTGAAACGCGCGGTGATCTCGTAGCTGCTGCGGCCGAAGCCGAACTTGCCGTTGGTGGAGGCGATCGCCAGCACCAGCAGCGAAGCCAGGGCGAGCAGCAGGAATGCGCCTACGGCGAATTCGATGCGGGGACTGCGGACGGACATGGCATCACCTTGGAATAAAGCCCGCGCGGTTCGGCGCGGCGATGTAACGGTTGGTCTACGACGTGTCGAGCAAAACCGGGGAGGGCGGGCGAGGGCGGCGCGCTTGCGCAGCTTCGATCTCTTCCCTGCCTTTATCTCGCCCGGGCCACCTTACTTACTTGAACAGCAGCGCCGACATCACGAAGTTGAACATCAGCACCAGCAGCGAGGCGTTGACCACCGCGCGGGTCGTCGCCACCGAGGTGCCCTCGATGGTCGGCTCGGCGTGGTAGCCGACATAGGCCGCGACCAGGGCCGCGGTCGCGCCGAACACCGCCGACTTCACGAACGCCATCAGGAAGTCGTCGAAGAAATCGACGCTGTCCTTGAGCACCTGCCAGAAGATCCCCGACTCGATGCCGATCACGTGCACCGACTCGAAATAACTCGCGCTGATCGCCAGGCTGCAGAAGAAGCCGGTCAGCAGCGGCACGCACAACACCGCCGCCCAGAACCGCGGCGCGACCGCCTTGGCGATCGGGTCGATCGCCATCAGGCCGAGCGCGGTGATCTGGTCGGTCGCGCGCATCAGGCCCAGTTCGGCGGCGATCGAGCTGCCGGCGCGGCCGATGAACAGCAGCGCGGTCAGCACCGGGCCGAGCTCGCGGTACATGCCCAGGCCGAGCATGGCGCTGACCTGGTTGGCGGCGCCGTAGGTGTCGAGCGCGCGATAGCCCAGCAAGGTCACCGATAAGCCCACGAACGCGCCGCCAACGGCGATGATCGGCAGCGAACGTGCGCCTATCTTATAGATTTCGCGGGTCAGCTCGCGGAAGAAGTCGCGGGTCGGCCTGGAGGCGCGCAGCACCGACAGCGAGAACAGGCCGGCGCGGCCCAGCGAGCGGGTCGCAGCGATGAAGGGCATCAGGCGGCCTCCGTGGTGGTGCGCGGTGCGGCGTCGAAGCCGATCGGGCCGTCGGGTTCGCCGAGCAGGAATTGGCGCACCAGCGGGTCCTGGCTGCGTTCGAGTTCGCCCGGCGTGCCCGAGAACACGATCCCGCCGTTGGCGATCACGATGGCGTGGTCGGCGACCGGCAGGGTCTCGTGGACGTGATGGGTGACCACGATGCTGGTCAGGCCGAGGGTGTCGTTGAGGCGGCGCACCAGGCTCATGACCACGCCCGAGGCGATCGGGTCCAGCCCGGTCAGCGGCTCGTCGTAGATCATCAGCGGCGGGTCCAGCGCCAGCGCGCGCGCCAACGCGACCCGGCGCGCCATGCCGCCGGACAGCTCGCGCGGGAAGGCATCGGCGGCGGCGTGCAGGCCGACCGCGTGCAGCTTCATCAGCACCAGGCGGTCGATCAGCGCCTTCGGCAGGCGGGTATGCGCACGCAGCGGCAGGGCCACGTTCTCGGCCGCGGTGAGGTCGGTCAGCAGGCCGTTGCCTTGCAGCAGCACGCCGATGCCCTTGCGCAGTTCGAGCAGCTCGCGCTGATCCTGCGGCACGGTCTGGCCGAACACCTCGACCGTGCCCGCGGCCGGGGCCAATTCGCCGGTCAGCGCCGACAACAGGGTCGACTTGCCGCTGCCCGAGGGGCCCAGCACCGCGACGATGCTGCCGCGCGGCACCGACAGGTTGATCCCGCGCAGCACGCTGCGGCCGCCGCGGTCGAGGCGGAGGTCGGTCAGGCGGACGATGGGCGGTTCGGTCGTCATGCGGTGGGACGGTCCGTGTGCGAGGGCGATGAGACGGTCGGACGAGAACTGCAAAACGGCGCAGCTTGGCCCAGCCAGGCTGAACCGGGGTCGAGCGTCGGCCATTGTCGCAGGTTAGGCGGCCTGGCTCGCAGCGGTGACGGGACGGAGCGTTCAGCCGCCGTCGCATCGCCGAGGCAGGGTGGCCGGCAGCGATTAAAACGGTTTTAAGTGTGCTGGGGCTGAGGAAGGAAGCGGAAGCGAGGAACGAGGAACGAGGGGGAGAGGAGGATCTAAGGAGTAAATCCCCCCTGCCCCTTCTTCACAGGGGGATCCGTGCTTGGGATGAGGTTGGGTCTGACAGTCCATCGCTTCGGCGGGACTGATCAAAAACCGTTCTCGTCGGAGCCTCCAGCGCTGCGCGCCTCGGGTGGACTGTCAAGCAAGGCGTAGCCCAAACGGTGCAAGCACGCACGAACATGACCGCGACATCTTCAAGAAGAAGTTCCTCCCTTTGGAAAAGGGGGCAGGGGGATTTGCTCTTACTCCTGCAGTCCTCCCATCCCGCAAACGCCACAACCGGCCGCAGCGCAGCCGGCGCCCTTGCGGCAAGATGGCGGGATGCCCGCGCGTGCCGATTTCCGTCTTTATCATTCCAATGCGCTGGACGTGCTGGCGGGCCTGCTCGCGCAGGAGTTGCGCACGCCCGCGCCAGGGCAGCCCTTGCTGGCGCCCGATGTGATCCTGATCCCGCAGGTGGCGATGCGCCGTTGGCTGCAGGCGACGCTCGCCCAGGCCTACGGCATCGCCGCCAATCTGGAATTCCTGACCCCGGGCGAATTCGTCCAGCGCGCGCTCGACGCCAACGCCACCGGCCAGGACCGCGATCACCCCGGCGAGGATCTCGATGCGCAGGCCCTGCGCTGGCGCTTGTACGAGGTGTTGTCGCAGCCGGGGCAAATGCGCGAGCCGGCGCTGGCGCCGCTGCGCGCCTATCTCGACGGCGACGACCCGCTGAAGTCGTGGTCGCTGTCGGGCGAGTTGGCCTCGCTGTTCGAGAAGTACCAGGCCTGGCGCCGCGACTGGCTGCTGGCCTGGGACGCCGGCCACGAACGCAACGACCCGCAGGCCGCGCTGTGGCGCCGGGTCGCCGCCGGGCGCCGCTACCGCGCGCGCCGCATCGACGATTATCTGGCCCGCTTCCAGGGCGAGGCCGGCATCGCGCATCCGCCGCGCGGACTGCCGCCGCGCCTGTTCGCCTTCGCCACCCTCAACGTCTCGCCCGACGTGCTGCGGATGATCGCGACCCAGTCGATCGCCGGCACCCTGCATTTCTATCTGCCGACCCCGACCCGCAAATACTGGGGCGACCTGGGCACCCTGGCCGAACGCCTGCGCCTGGGCGAGGACGCCGCCTTCGGCGACGACGACAACCCGCTGCTGCAGGCCTGGGGCGCGGCCGGCCGCGATTTCATGGCCGTGCTGGGCGGCTACGAGGTCGTGCACCCCTCCGGCGAAATCGCCGCCTACGCCGATCCCGAAGAGAGCCGTCACGACGACCCCGCGCGCGACAGCCTGCTGCAACGCCTGCAACGCGACCTGTTGCATCGGCGCGCGCTGCCGGCGACGCCGTGGCGCGAACGCGTCGATCGCGGCGACGCCAGCCTGCAGGTGCACGCCTGCCACACCCGCCTGCGCGAAGTGCAGGTGCTGCACGATCAGTTGCAGGGCCTGCTCGATCCGAACTCGGCCGAGGGCCGGCGCTTCGACCCGCCGCTGCAGCCGCGCGAGATCGCGGTGCTGGCGCCCGACATCGATCCCTACGCGCCGCACATCGCCGCGGTGTTCGGCGGCCTGGCCGGGCGCCCGGGTTTCATTCCGTATGCGCTGGCCGATGCCAGCCCGCTCGCGTCCGAGCCGCTCGCGGAAGTGTTCCTGCGCCTGCTGGCCTTGCCGGTTTCGCGCTTCGGCCTCAGCGAAATCCTCGACCTGCTGGCGACGCCGGCGATCGCCGATCAAGCCGGCCTCGACGGCGCCGGCCTGGAACGCCTGCGCACCTGGCTGCAGAACGCCGGCGCGCGCTGGGGCATCGATGCGGCCCACCGCAGCCGCCACGACGCCCCGGGCGACGACGCCTACACCTGGGCGTTCGCCCTCGACCGCCTGCTGCTCGGCCACGCCGCCGGCGACGGCGCCGCGCCCGACGAGATGATCGCCGGCATCGCGCCCTATGCCGAACTCGAAGGCGCCTCGCTGGACGCGCTGGATGCGTTGATCCGTTTGTTGCGGGTGCTGGCGCGTTTCGAGCGGGCGCTCGATGCCGAGCTGAGCCCGGCGCACTGGGCCGACCGCCTGCTCGGCCTGTTGCGGGCGATGCTGCCCGAACGCCCGCGCGACGCCACCGACCAGCGCACCCTCGAACGCCTGCGCAACCTGATCGAAAGCTTCGCCCGCGACGCCGCCAAGGCCGGCTTCGAAGGCACGGTCGGCGCGGAAATCGTGCGCAGCCATTTCCGCGCTGCGCTGGCCGAGGCCGACACCCGCGCACCGCTGTTGACCGGCGGCGTCAGCTTCGGCCGCATGGTGCCGATGCGCTTGATTCCGTTCCGGGTGATCTGCCTGCTCGGCATGAACGACGGCGATTACCCGCGCCGCGACCCGGCCGGCGGCCTCAACCGGCTCGCCGCCGAACTCGGCACCGCCGCGCGCCGCCACGGCGACCGCTCGCTGCGCGACGACGACCGCTTCTTGTTCCTGCAGTTGTTCGGCGCCGCTTCCGACAGCTTCTACCTGAGTTACCTCGGCGCCGATCCGCGCGACGGCAGCCAGCGCGAACCCTCGACCCTGGTCTCGGAACTGCTCGACGTGGCCGCGCGTTACCACGCCGATCCGGCCGCGGCGCGCAGCGAGTTCGTGGTGCGCGAACCGCTGCAGCCGTTCGCCGCGGCCGCGTTCGGCGCCGGCGAGCGCGAACCGGAGCCGCGCCGTTTCAGCTACCGCGCCGAATGGCGGCCGGCGGTCGACGCCGGTGCGCTCGGCCTGCGCGGCGAGATCGGCCCCTGGCTCAACGAGCCCTTGCCGCCGGATCCCGACGCGGCCGACGACGGCAGCGTGACCTACCAGGACCTGCGCAGCTTCCTGCGCGACCCGCCGACCGCGTTCCTGCGCCAGCGCCTGGGTCTGCGCCTGCCCGACGAAATCGACAGCAGCGACGACGTCGAGCCGTTGGTGCTGCCCGGCCCGGGCCTGTTCCGCCAGCAACTGCAGCGCGCGGTGTTCGACGACCTGATCGCCGGCGG
>Ga0307408_100002642_pt1 | contig 12450 bp, 2 predicted proteins | sample 322Cmetagenome_FD_202116 | JGI IMG/M metagenome (GOLD analysis project Ga0307408, IMG submission 202116) | Maize rhizosphere microbial communities from greenhouse at UC Davis, California, United States - 322HYB-C-3 | ecosystem: Host-associated > Plants > Roots > Rhizosphere > Soil | place: USA... | reverse complement strand
CCGAGTGGTGGGGCAAAGCGCTTTTGGTTACTTTTGACTGGGCCGGCTTCCGGGCTTTTCAAAAGTGAGCCGCCGTCAGGGCGGAACCTTAATTAGCCGTTACCGCAGAAACGGATATACACACCAACCACGCCTCTCGAAACAGATAATCAAAACCTCCGATAACGACCTAAGTAACCCCCATCAAAACCTCTGTCCCGGTTTGCGGTGCCAGACATCCCCCCCGATCAATGTTTTTATCCTTGCCCGATGGTGGGTCGCATTGGTCCGGCCCTGCGACGTGGATCCGACGATCCGTGGTTCAGGAGTTATTCATGAGTCTTCAAACTGACGCTTCGCCCGTCATGCCCACTGACGGGATGGCGGATTCGCTTGCCTGGCCCGGTCCTGGAGCCGGCGAATCGGTCAGGCTGTCGGTGCTCGCCGACGGTTTGAGTTTGCCGGTGGTGATCGAGCCGGTCGCACCGGGGCTGGATCCTTCGCTGTGGGCCAGCACCCATCGTGAAGCCATCGAAGCGTTGCTGTGTCGCCACGGTGCGGTGCTGTTTCGCGGTTTCGATCTCGGCTCGGTGCCAGCCTTCGAGGCATTCGCCGAAGCCTTGTCGCCCGGGCTGCACGGCAGTTATGGCGACCTGCCGAAGAAAGAGGGCGGACGCAACGTCTACCGCTCCACGCCGTATCCCGAGCGCGAAATGATCCTGTATCACAACGAGAGCTCACACCTGCAAAGCTGGCCGCGCAAGCAATGGTTCTATTGCGAGCAGCCGTCACGGGTGGGCGGTGCGACGCCGCTGGCCGACATCCGCCAGGTCCTGCAATGCCTGCCTGCGCAGGTGATCACCCGATTTGAACAAAAAGGCCTGAGGTACAGCCGCACCTTCACCGCCGGTGTCGAGCCGAGCTGGGCGTCGTTTTTCGGCACCACCGAGCGTGCCGTCGTCGAACAGCGTTGCCGGGAAGAGGGCACCGATTTCGAATGGCTCGATGACGAAACCCTGCAAGTGCGCACCCTTTGCCCGGCGGTTATCCAGCATCCGGTGACTGGGGAACGGGCATTTTTCAACCAGGTACAGCTGCACCATCCGTTTTGTCTGGGCGAGGAAATGCGTGAAGACCTGCTCGACATGTTCGGCGCCGATCGACTGCCGCGCATGGTCAGTTATGGCGATGGAACGCCGATCGAAGACGACGTCATGGCGCTGCTCGGCGACGCCTATGAGGCCTGTGCGGTCAGGTTCGCCTGGCGCAAGGGCGATGTGGTGATGCTCGACAACATGTTGGCTGCCCACGCTCGCGACCCCTACGAGGAACCGCGCCTCATTGTCGTGGCGATGGGCGAGATGACCGCCCGGAGCGATGTATGGCGACCGGCGTGAGCCCTTTCGCGACTCCATTCGAGGATAGCAACCCATGAAAAAAGAGAAGAAAGCGAAGAAGCCCAAAGCGGGCTCGGTCATGCGCCTGTTGTGGCGTAACCACCCCTGGCTGACGCTCTTCACGTTGGTCTGCGGAGTCATCAGCGGGGTGGCGTCCATCGCGGTGGTGAGCGTGATCAACGACGCTATCCACAACGACGGCTCGCGCCTGCAAGCGCTGTACTGGTTCATCGGGCTCAGTGCCACGGCGCTGATCTTGCGCAATGGCGCAGCCTTGTTCCCGGCCTACGCCAGCATGCGCATCATGACGCGCTTGCGCATTGCGCTGTGTCGCAAGATCCTCGCCACGCCATTGGAAGAAGTGGATCGTCGCGGCCCGCCCAACGTGCTGACGATGTTGACCAATGACATCCCGCAATTGAATACGACGCTGATCATCATGCCCACGATCCTGGTGGAAACGACGGTCTTTCTGTTTGGCATCGGCTACCTGGCTTACCTGTCGTGGGTCGTCCTGGCCTTGACGGTTTCACTGATGGTCCTCGGGGTAGGGCTGTATCTGTTCTTCTTTTCCTGTGGTGTCAGGAACACCTCCCGTGTCCGGGACGAGTACACCGCGTTCAATGAATACACCCACGCCCTGGTGTTCGGTCTCAAGGAACTCAAGCTCAATGGCGTGCGGCGCCGCTGGTTCGGTCGCTCGGCCATCGAGGCGTCTTCCACCCGTGTGGCGCGCTACAACTTTGTCGAACGCCTGTGGTACACCGCCGCCGACAACGTCGGGCAATTCACGCTGTCGTTGCTGATCGGTTGCCTGCTGTTCGCCGCGCCGTTGGTCGGCGCCGTCGATCCGAAAGTCATGACCGCCAGCGTCCTGGCCGTGCTGTACATCATGGGCCCGTTGTCGTTGCTGGTCGGGGCGATGCCCTTGCTGGCGGCGGGCCGGGTGGCTTCTACCCGTCTTGCGGAATTTGGATTCTCAATCAACGGCCCGCACCCGGAACCTATCGAGACCGACGCGCCCAAGGTTCATCTGCTGGAACACAAGAAGTCCTGGAGTCGCATTGAACTGAAGGCCGTGCGCATGCACTACCAGGAGTTGCACGCCGAAAGCGGTTTCTCCCTGGGGCCCATCGACCTGACGGTGCAGGCCGGCGAATTGATCTACATCGTCGGTGGCAACGGTTGCGGGAAAAGCACCTTGGCCAAGCTCCTCTGCGGGCTCTACATTCCCCAGGAGGGCGAGATCCTGCTCGATGGCAAGCCTGTCACGGATGAAAGTCGCAACGACTATCGCGATCTGTTCTCCGCGGTGTTTTCCGATTTCCACCTGTTCAACCGCCTCATCGGCCCCGACGAAGAGGATGGCAGCCCGACGCTGGCGCGCAAGTACCTGGAAACCCTGGGGCTGGCCGACAAGATCAAGATCGAAGGGTTGGGCTATTCCACCTTGAAGGCCTTGTCCTATGGCCAGCAAAAACGCCTGGCGCTGGTGTGCGCCTACATGGAGGACCGCTCGGTCTACGTGCTGGACGAGTGGGCCGCGGACCAGGATCCGCCGTTCAAGAAGTTCTTCTACGAGGAGCTGCTGCCCGACCTCAAGCGTCGTGGCAAGACGGTGCTGATCATTACCCACGACGACCAGTACTTCCAACTGGCTGATCGCATCATCAAGTTGTCGGATGGCCAGATCATTTCCGACATCAACTGCGCCCTGCGCGACAAGCGAGCCTGAATGACCACCCAAGCCCCATCGTTCGGCTTGCGATGTCGCGACAGCACTGCCGGACCCCTGTGAAAACGCTTGGCATCGACCCACCCGGAGCGCGCGTATCCGCCGCCGGGCGGCGATGCCATGCAAGAACGCTCCGACCGTTCGACCGATCCCATGCCGCGCCGGCTACCTGCGCGGATTTGCCTCAACGCCAGGCGTGCCTGTTGCATTCGACCCGGGCAGCACTGACAAATCTCTGAGAAGGACCGTATGAAATTTTTCTTTGCGCGTGTGGTGAGTGACGTTGTTGCAGCTGGCCGTCCGGCCAAGCGGTGCCATGAGCAGCCGAAGGGCAGTTTGTCGTCGACCAGCGCTCGGGTGTCGGAGGGGCGGGTATGAACCAGTCCCTGTCGTTTTCGCGAACCTACCCGTTGACGGCCGCCCAGCGAGACATCTGGCTGGAGCAAATGGTCCAGGGCGACTCCCCGTTGTACAACATCGGCGGGTACCTGCACATCGAGGGCGCGGTTGACCCCGAGCGGTTCCAGCAGGCGATCGACTTGCTGGTGCAAAAGCATGATGCCCTGCGCACGGTATTGCTCTGTGAAGCTGACGCCGGTGGCGTGCCGATGCAGACGCTGGTCGATACGCTGGCGGTGCAGGTGCCTGTGCATGATTTGTCTGAACAGTCCGATCCGCAGGCATCGGCACAGGCCTGGGTCCAGCAGCAGATGGCGATGGCGTTCCCCCTGGACGGGGGGCCGCTGTTGCGCCTGGCACTGCTCAAGCTCAATGACGCGTCGTTCTATTTCGTCATCCAGGTTCATCATATTGTCCTGGATGGCTGGAGCATCGGCCTGATGTTCAAGGAACTCGGCGAGCTCTACAGCGCACTGGAAAGCAACCAGGCGCCGGACGTGGCAGCGCCTTCCTACGTGGCGTTCATCGAGGACGATGCCCGCTATCGCGATTCTCCACGTTTTGCCCGTGAACGAACGTACTGGCTGGAGAAATACCAGGAAGTCCCACCGCCCTTGTTCGTGGCCCGCAACCGTGATCGCTACCCTGATCGCATGGCCCCCAGTCGCCATGCCGTATGGCCCTACGCCCAATCGCTGAACGAGCGAATCGATGCCTTGGCCCAACTGCATCAGTCGTCCCGCTCGGCTGTGTTGCTGGCCGCGTTGTATGTATATTTTGCCCGCACCACCCAGCGTGAAGAGCTGGTGATCGGCTTGCCGATCCTGAATCGCTCCAACGCGTCCTTCAAGAAAACCATGGGCATGTTCACCCAGGTGAGCGCCGTGCGGTTGCGCTTCAGCGCCGACCTGTCATTCGGCGAGTTGGTCCACGAAGTGGCGCGCACCCTCAAGCAGGACTATCGCCACCAGCGCTTCCCCCTAAGCGACATGAACCGATCGCTTGAGCTGCTGCAGGGTAACCGCGGGCAGTTGTTCGACATATCGTTCTCTTATGAACTGGACGATCACCAATTCATGTTCGGGCAAGCCCCGGCCCGTTCGGTGAAGTGCTCGAACGGTCACGAACAGATGCCGTTGGCCATTCACGTGCGCAGCAACCCGCACGACGATAACGCCTGGCTGCACTGGATCTACAACGCCGCATTTTTCCAGGACGGCGAGATCGAGGCTATGGCCGAGCGCTTCATGCAGGTGCTGGAGCAAGGCTTGAGCAATGACGCATTGCCGATCCGCGGCTTTGTGCTGCCGACGCCGGCCGAAACCCGTCAGTTGCAGGCCTGGAACGCCGACGACCGACAGCACTATGAGCATGACCGCACGGTCCACGGCTTGTTCGAAGCGCAAGCAACCGCGCATCCCGATGCGGTGGCGGTGGTCCATGAAGACCAGGCATTGACCTACGGCGAGCTCAATATCCGAGCAAACCAGGTTGCCCATCGCCTGCTGGCGCTGGGCGTTCGCCCGGATGACCGGGTGGCGATCTGTGTCGAGCGTGGCCTGGACATGATCGTCGGCTTGTTGGGGATCCTCAAGTCCGGCGCCGGTTACGTGCCGCTGGACCCTGCCTACCCAGCGGAGCGCCTGGCTTTCATGCTCGAGGACAGCACCCCGGTGGCATTGCTCACCCAGTCGGCGCTGGAGGTGCAGCTGCCGTCGCTGTCCGCCCCGGTGTTATGGCTCGATCAGCCCGCCAGCGCGGGGATCGCCGAGCAATCGTCGCATAACCCCGACATCGCGACGCTGACGGCGCACCATTTGGCCTACGTGATCTACACCTCGGGTTCGACCGGGTTGCCCAAGGGCGTGATGGTCGAGCACCGCAATGTCGCGCGGCTGTTCTCGGCGACCCAAGCGTGGTTCGAGTTCGGCCCGCAAGACGTGTGGGCGCTGTTCCATTCCTTCGCCTTCGATTTCTCGGTCTGGGAAATCTGGGGCGCGTTGCTTCACGGCGGTCGCCTGCTGGTGGTGCCGCAACTGGTCAGTCGCTCACCACAAGAGTGCTACACGCTGCTGTGCGAGGCAGGTGTGACGGTGTTGAACCAGACACCAAGCGCCTTCCGGCAGTTGATCGGGGCCCAGGGCGAAAGCGAGCTGCACCACAGCCTGCGCCAGGTGATTTTTGGTGGCGAAGCGCTGGACACGCGCATTCTCAAACCCTGGTATGACCGTGCAAGCAATGCCAGGACGCAATTGGTGAACATGTACGGCATCACCGAAACCACGGTGCACGTGACGTATCGCCCCCTTGAAGCGGCGGACGCGCAGCGGGGCGGGGTCAGTCCGATCGGCAAGCGTATCCCTGATCTGCGCCTGTACCTGCTCGACCCGTACGGCCAGCCCGTGCCGGTGGGCGTGGCAGGCGAGTTGTATGTCGCTGGTGCGGGGGTGGCGCGGGGTTACCTGAACAGGCCTGAACTCAATGACAGCCGCTTCATCGCCGATCCGTTCGACAGCACTGCCGGGGCACGGATGTATCGCACCGGCGATCTCGGTTGCTGGCAGGAGAACGGCGAGCTGCATTACTTGGGGCGCAACGACGAACAGGTGAAAATCCGTGGCTTCCGTATCGAGCTTGGCGAGATCGAGACGAAGCTGGCGGCGTGCGAGGGTGTACGCGAAGCGGTGGTCATCGCCCGAGAAGACACGCCGGGCGATCAACGCCTGGTGGCCTATCTGATCGCCAGCGAAGGCGCACAACTGTCGGCGGTCGAACTGCGTTCGAACCTGCTGGGCTCGTTGACGGACTACATGGTGCCCAGTGCCTTCGTGGTCCTTGAAGCATTCCCGTTGACCACCAACGGCAAGCTTGACCGCAAGGCCTTGCCGGCGCCAGATGCGCAGGCTTACGCCCATCGCGTTTTCGAAGCGCCGGTAGGCGACGTGGAAATCACCCTGGCCGGGCTCTGGACTGAACTGCTCGGCGTCGAGCAGGTAGGGCGCCATGACCGGTTCTTCGAACTGGGCGGTCACTCGCTGCTGGCGGTCAAGCTGATCGAGCGCATGCGCCAGGTCAATCTGGACACCGATGTGCGGGTGCTGTTCGGCCAGCCAACCCTGGCGACACTGGCGGCCGTCACGGGGACACGCGGCGGCATCGTCGTACCGGACAACGCCATTGCCCACGATGCCCTGCGCATCACGCCGGACATGCTGCCACTGGCAACCCTGACCCAGGGCGAGATCGACCGTATTGTCGCGGCGGTGCCGGGCGGGGTAAGCAACGTCCAGGATATCTACGCGTTGGTGCCGTTGCAGGAGGGCATTCTGTATCACCACCTGGCGACCACCCAGGGCGATCCCTATCTGCTGCAAGCGCTGTTGCGCGTGGGCAGTCGCGAACAGTTGGATGCGTTTGTCCAGGCCTTGCAGGCGGTGATCGAACGGCACGACATCCTGCGTACGTCGGTGATGTGGGAAGACCTGGGCGAGCCGGTCCAGGTGGTTTGGCGCCAGGCTCGGCTGACGGTGGAAGAACTCGCCTTGAAGGCGGCCGATGGCGACATCGCCGAGCAGTTGCGGGCCCGCTTCGATCCTCGCCATACCCGCTTCGACCTGCGCCAGGCGCCAATGATGCGCATCCATGTGGCCGAAGACCTCGCCAGCGGCAGTTGGGTCGCGGTGTTGCTGTTCCATCACCTGATCGACGATGCCACGTCCCTGGGCATGCTGGGCAAGGAAATCGAGGCACACCTGGAAAACCGTGCGGGTGAACTGCCCAGGTCCGTGCCTTATCGCAACTATGTGGCGCAGGTGCGCTTGGGCAGCGATCCTGGCCAACATGAAGCGTTCTTCAGCGAAATGCTCGGGGACGTGGACGAGCCGACGCTGCCGTTCGGCCTGCAGGATGTGCAGGGCGACGGCACCGGTATTGAAGAAGCGTCGCTGGCCCTGGCTGCGAGCTTGACCCAGCGCCTGCGCGCCCAGGCACGGCGCCTTGGGGTCAGCACGGCGAGCCTGCACCATTTGGCCTGGGGCCAGGTGGTGGGGCGCTTGTCCGGTCGTCAGGATGTGGTGTTCGGTACGGTGTTGATGGGGCGCTTGCACAGCGGCCAGGATGACGGGCATGCCTTGGGCATGTTCGTAAACACGCTGCCGTTGCGTGTCGAGGCCGGGGGGCAGGGGGTGCTGGCTGCGCTGAAGACCACCCACGAGCGCCTGGCGGCGTTGCTCGGGCACGAGCATGCGCCGTTGTCCCTGGCGCAGCGTTGCAGCGCAGTCGCGGCGCCAACGCCGTTGTTCAGCGCGTTGCTGAACTACCGGCAGACCGCGGTGGCTGCGCAGTCACCCAAGGGCGCCGGCCAGGCACGAACCTGGGCCGGGGTCGAGATCCTCGGCGGCGAAGAGCGGACCAACTACCCTCTGTCGCTGTCGATAGACGACCTGGGCGAGTCGTTCGGGCTGACGGTGCAAGCCGTGGCCGGCATCGGCGCGCAGCGCGTTTGCGCCTACATGAATACAGTGCTCGAAGCACTGGCCGATGCCCTCGATCAGGCTGCCGACACTCCGCTGCATGGCCTGGATATTGTCCCCGCCAATGAGTGGCGGCAGTTGGTCGAGGACTTTAATGCCTTCGATGCCGTCTATCCGGCGGGGTTGCTGATCCATCAATTGTTCGAAGGCCAGGTCCAGGCCCGGCCGGACGCTGTCGCGCTGACGTATCAGGGCGCGTGCCTGAGCTACGCTGAGCTGAATCGGCTGGCGAACCAGATTGCCCATCGCCTGATCGAGCAGGGAATCGGTGCCGACGATCGTGTGGCGATCTGCGTGGACCGCAGCCTGGAAATGGTTGCGGGGCTGCTGGGTATCCTCAAGGCCGGCGCCGCTTATGTGCCCCTGGACCCAGCCTATCCGAGCGAACGCCTGGCCTACATGCTGGAGGACAGCGCGCCCAAGGCGCTGCTGACCCAGCGCGATTTGCAGGCGCGCTTCCCGCAACCGAGCGTGCCGGTGTTGTTGCTCGACGCCGGGGAACGCGATGGCGCCGGCATCAGCGCCCAGCCGCAAACCGATCCGCATGTGGGCAGCCTGGGCCCCGACAACCTGGCGTATGTTATTTATACCTCGGGTTCTACCGGCCAGCCCAAGGGTGTTGCCATGCCGCACCGGGCCCTGGTCAACCTGATGCAATGGCAAATCGAACAGGCCCGGCAGCAGGGACGCGCGACCGCACGCACCTTGCAGTTCGCGGCCCTGGGCTTTGACGTTGCCTTCCAGGAGATTTTCAGCACCCTGTGCGCCGGTGGCGAATTGTCGTTGATCCATGCCGATATCCGGTTGAATTTCCACCGTTTGTTCCAGCACATCCGCGAGCAGCGCATCGAACGCCTCTACCTGCCTTGTGTCGCCCTGCAGGCGTTGGCCGAGGCGGTGGTGGGCGACGGTGAGAGCGGGCCGCTGGCCTGTCCACTGCGGGACGTCATCACCGCGGGCGAGCAACTGCGCATCACGCCACAGATCCGTGAATTTTTTGCCCGCCTGGATGGTTGCCGCCTGCACAACCACTACGGGCCGACCGAATCCCACGTCGCCACCGCCCTGACCTTGCCGGACAATGTCGCCGCCTGGCCTACGCTGCCGGCCATCGGGTACCCGGTGACCAACACCCGCATCTATCTGCTGGACGAGCACCTGCGCCCGGTTCCGACCGGCGTAGCGGGCGAGATCCATATCGGCGGCGTATGCGTTGCCCGTGGCTACCTGAACCGCGACGACCTCAGCGGCGAGCGGTTCATCCGCGATCCGTTTGCGGTGGGTGGCCAGGCGCGCCTGTACAAGACCGGTGACCTGGGGCGCTACCAGCCCGACGGTTGCATTGAGTACCTGGGACGCAACGACGATCAGATCAAGATCCGCGGTTTCCGTGTCGAGCTGGGAGAAGTCGAGGCCAGGCTTTGCCAGCACGCCGGGATCAAAGAGGCGGCGGTCATCGCCCGTGAAGACAGCCCTGGGGACAAACGCCTGGTGGCGTACTTCACGCCTGCGGTCGCGGACCTTTGGCCCGACGTCGATTCGCTGCGCGCGCATCTGCAAGCACTCTTGCCGGACTACATGGTCCCGGCGGCCTATGTGCGCCTGGAGAAACTGCCCCTGTCGCCCAACGGCAAACTGGACCGACGGGCGCTGCCGGCGCCCGAGGCGGACGCCTTTGCCAGCCGGGCCTATGAAGCACCGCAGGGGGAGGTGGAGACCGTGCTGGCCCGGCTGTGGGCCGAGGTCCTTGGCGTGGAGCGGGTGGGGCGTCATGACCACTTCTTCGAGCTGGGCGGGCATTCACTGTTGGCCGTGAAGCTCATCGAAGGCATGCGCCAGGCCGGCCTGAGCGCCGATGTGCGCGTCTTGTTCGGTCAACCGACCCTGGCCGCCCTTGCCGCGGCGGTGGGCGGTCGTGCTGACATCGTGGTGCCGGCCAATGGCATCGTCGCCGGTTGCCAGCGGATCACGCCGGCCATGCTGCCGTTGGTGTCGCTGGACCAGTCCGCCATCGACCGGATTGTCGCCACGGTGCCTGGCGGGGTCGGCAATGTGCAGGACATCTACCCGTTGGCCCCGCTGCAGGAGGGGATTCTCTACCACCACATTGCCGCGCAAGCGGGCGACCCGTACTTGCTGCAAGCCACGTTTGCCCTGGACAGCCGTGCCCGGCTCGATGGGTTCGTCCAGGCTTTGCAGGCGGTCATCGATCGGCACGACATCCTCCGGACGGCGGTGCTCTGGGAGGGCTTCGACCAGCCCTTGCAAGTGGTCCTGCGCCGTACCGAGCTGCTGCTCGAAGAACCGCTGTTGGACCCGGCCCAAGGCGACATCGCCACGCAACTACAAGCGCTTTTCGATCCTCGGCATTGTCGCCTGGATTTGGGCAAGGCGCCGCTGATGCGCCTGGCGTGTGCCTGGGACAGTGCCCAGCAGCGCTGGGTGGCGGTCCTGCTGTTCCACCACATCGCCCTGGACCATACGGCACTGGACGTGATGCAGGACGAAATGCTGGCGTGCCTCAACGGTGAGGCCGAGCGCCTGGACGCCGCCATGCCGTACCGCAATTACGTGGCGCAGACGCTGCTGGGTGTCAGCCGCGAGCAACACGAAGGTTTCTTCCGCGACATGCTCGGTGATGTCGAGGAGCCGACGCTGCCGTTCGGGCTGCGTGAGGTACAGGGCGACGGCCGGGGCATCGACGAGGTCAAGCTGAACCTCGATAACGCATTGAGCCTGCGCCTGCGCCAGCAGGCGCGTCAGTTGGGCGTGAGCCCGGCGGCCCTGCATCACCTGGCGTGGGCGAGGGTCCTTGGACGCTTGTCCGGGCGCGAAGATGTGGTCTTCGGCACCGTGTTGTTGGGCCGCATGCAAAGCGGCGAGGGCTCTGACCGCGCGCTGGGCATGTTCATCAATACCTTGCCGTTGCGGGTGAAAGTGGGCGCCGAGGACGTACGCACGGGCGTCAAGGCGACCCATGGGCGGCTGACCGCGTTGCTCGGCCATGAGCACGCCTCGCTGGCATTGGCCCAACGCTGCAGCGGCGTGCCGGCTGCGTTGCCGCTGTTCAGTGCCTTGTTGAACTACCGCCACAGCCCGCTCCAGGATAACGACGGCATCGAACACTGGGCGGGTGCGCAAGTGCTGGCGGTCATGGAACGGACCAATTATCCGTGCATGTTGTCGGTCGATGACCAGGGCGAAGGGTTCCTCTTGACTGTGCAGACCGCTGGCGCCGTCGATGCCCGGCAAGTCGGCGCCTACATGGAAACAGCCCTGGCGAGCCTGGTGGAGGCGCTGGAATTCGCGCCTCAGTCGCCGGTCAATGCGTTGGATATCCTGCCGGGAGACGAGCGTTGGCAGTTGTTGCGAGATTTCAACGCCACCGAGGCGGACTATCCGCGGCAGCAGACGATTCATGGGTTGTTCGAAGCGCAGGTCCAACGTACGCCGGATGCGGTGGCGGTGGTTCGTGGTGAGCAGCGCCTGAGTTACCGCGAGTTGAACGAGCGGGCCAACCGCCTGGCCCATTACCTGCGCAAGCAGGGCGTGGAGCCGGATTCGCGGGTGGCGATCTGTGTCGAGCGTGGCATCGACATGGTGGTTGGATTGCTGGCGATCCTCAAGGCCGGCGGTGGTTATGTGCCACTGGATCCGGCGTATCCGTTGGATCGGATTGCCTACATGCTGGAAGACAGCGCCCCGGCGGCGGTGTTGGCCCAGGACGCTACCGTCGGCTTGTTGAGCGATGCCTCGATGCCAGTGATCAACCTCGACAGCGGGCTGTGGCAGGACGAATCCGTTCAGAATCCGGAGGTCGCTGAGCTGACGTCCGCGCATTTGGCCTACGTGATCTACACCTCGGGTTCGACCGGCCTGCCTAAAGGCGTGATGATCGAACACCGCAACACGGTGAACTTCCTGACCTGGGCCCATCGCTCCTTCGATGACGCCACATTGTCGAAAACCTTGTTCTCGACCTCGCTGAACTTCGACTTGGCGGTCTACGAGTGCTTCGCGCCGTTGACCTCCGGCGGCAGCATCGACGTGGTCACTAATGTACTGGAACTGCAACAGGGCGAGCACGACATCACCTTGATCAACACCGTACCGTCGGCGCTCAAGGCCTTGCTGGAATCCGATGGGCTGGGCGAGGGCGTCGACACGGTGAACGTTGCCGGGGAAGCCCTGAAGCGCAGCCTGGTGGAAGCCCTGTTCGAGCAAACCCAGGTCAAGCGCCTGTGCAACCTTTACGGCCCTTCGGAAACCACGACCTATTCAAGTTGGGTGTCGATGGCCCGCGAGGATGGCTTTGCCGCGCACATCGGCAAACCTGTGGCGAATACCCAGTTCTATCTACTGGACGAGCACAAACAACCTGTGCCACTGGGCGTGCCGGGCGAAATCT
>Ga0307408_100002641_pt1 | contig 12452 bp, 6 predicted proteins | sample 322Cmetagenome_FD_202116 | JGI IMG/M metagenome (GOLD analysis project Ga0307408, IMG submission 202116) | Maize rhizosphere microbial communities from greenhouse at UC Davis, California, United States - 322HYB-C-3 | ecosystem: Host-associated > Plants > Roots > Rhizosphere > Soil | place: USA... | reverse complement strand
CGCCGTCCGGCGCCTCGGTCAGGAGATGGTGGCGAAGAGGTATAACGTCGATAGTGCTCTGCCGCAATATCTGTCGCCGCTTGGCTGGGAGCACATCAATCTGACGGGGGATTACGTTTGGCGCCAGGCCCGCCGGCTGGAAGAAGGGCAATTCAGGCCATTACGCAGTGGGGAAAAACCTTAGCGTACGATTTTTTCCGAATTCTGTCCGACCCCATCGGGAGCTTCGGAAGGCGCTTGGCGCCGAGCCGAATACTTCCCTGGAAACCGCCCTCGCCTGCACGCTTGGCAGCCTTGGCTGCCTTCCAGCGCGCGCTTAGTGCGATTTGGCCGCGGCTTTGGAGCGTGCTGCGTGCAGTTTCCGATAGCTGTCAATTTTGCGCTGGTGACGGTCGAGCCCCTCCAGCTTCATGCTGGTTGGGGTCAGGCCGTGGAAACGCACACTGCCGTTCACCGAGCCGATGACTGCGTCCATCTTCTCGTCGCCGAACATGCGGCGGAAGTTGACGACGTAATCGTCCAGTTCCATCTCTTCGTCCAGCAGTACTTCGAGTACAGCGCTCATGGCCTGGTAGAACAGGCCGCGGTCGAGCGTGTTGTCGTTGTATTGCAGGAAGGCGTCGACCAGGTCGCGCGCAGCTTCGTATTCGTTCAAGGCCAGGTTAATCAGCAGCCTCAGTTCCAGGACCGTGAGCTGGCCCCAAACCGTGTTTTCATCGAATTCGATGCCGATCAAGGTGGCGATATCGCCGTATTCATCCAACTCGCTGTCTTCCAGGCGTTCGAGCAGCGCTTCGAGGCTCTCGTCATCCAGGCGATGCAGGTTCAGGATATCGTTACGGAACAGGAGCGCCTTGTTGGTGTTGTCCCAGATCAGGTCTTCCACCGGGTAGATTTCCGAGTAGCCTGGCACCAGGATGCGGCAGGCGGTCGCGCCCAATTGGTCGTAGACGGCCATGTACGATTCCTTGCCCAGGTCTTCGAGAATGCCGAACAGGGTTGCTGCTTCATCCGCATTGGAGTTTTCGCCCTGGCCGGAGAAGTCCCATTCCACGAACTCATAGTCCGATTTTGCGCTGAAGAAGCGCCACGACACGATGCCGCTTGAATCGATGAAGTGTTCGACGAAGTTGTTTGGCTCGGTCACCGCATTGCTGACAAAGGTAGGACGCGGCAAGTCGTTCAGGCCTTCAAAGCTGCGTCCCTGAAGCAGCTCTGTCAGGCTGCGTTCCAGCGCGACTTCGAAGCTCGGGTGCGCCCCGAACGAAGCGAATACGCCGCCAGTGCGTGGATTCATCAGCGTGACGCACATGACCGGGTAAGTGCCGCCGAGCGAAGCGTCTTTCACCAGCACCGGGAAGCCTTGCTCTTCCAGGCCCTTGATGCCTGCCAGGATGCCTGGATACTTTGCCAGCACTTCCTGCGGCACGTCTGGCAACGCGATTTCGCCTTCAAGGATTTCGCGTTTGACCGCCCTTTCGAATATCTCCGACAAGCATTGCACTTGCGCTTCGGGCAGCGTGTTGCCGGCGCTCATGCCGTTGCTGACGAAGAGGTTCTCGACCAGGTTGGTCGGAAAGTACACGACTTCCCCGTCGGACTGCCGGACAAAAGGCAAGGAGCAGATGCCGCGTTCGACATTGCCGGAGTTGGTGTCGTACAGGTGCGAGCCGCGCAGTTCGCCTTCCGGGTCATAGATCTCACGGCTGTATTCGTCCAGGATTTCAGGCGGCAGCGCATCCTTCTTGCCCGGCTTGAACCAGCGCTCGTTCGGGTAATGCACGAAGTCTGCGCCGGCGATGTCTTCGCCCCAGAATTCACCGGCGTAGAAATGGTTGCAGCTGATACGTTCGATGTATTCGCCCAGTGCGGACGCAAGTGCACTTTCCTTGGTCGAGCCTTTGCCGTTGGTGAAGCACATCGGCGAGTGCGCGTCGCGGATGTGCAGCGACCATACATTTGGAACGATATTGCGCCAGGAAGCGATCTCGATCTTGATGCCCAGGCCTGCAAGCAGGCCCGACATATTGGCGATCGTCTGCTCCAGCGGCAGGTCCTTGCCCGGGATGAAGGTGTTCTTGCCGGAAGCCGGGTCAAGCGTCAGCAGAGCCTGCGCATCCGCGTCCAAGTTCGCAACTTCTTCGATGATGAACTCAGGGCCAGCCTGCACCACTTTCTTCACGGTGCAGCGGTCGATGGAGCGCAAGATCCCCTCGCGGTCCTTGGCCGAAATATCCGGCGGCAGTTCAACCTGGATCTTGAAGATCTGCTGGTAACGATTTTCCGGATCGACAATATTATTCTGCGACAGGCGGATATTTTCAGTTGGAATATTGCGAGTTGAGCAATACAACTTCACAAAATACGCGGCGCACAGGGCCGACGAGGCCAGGAAATAGTCAAACGGACCAGGCGCCGAGCCGTCTCCCTTGTAGCGGATTGGCTGGTCTGCGATGACCGTGAAATCGTCGAACTTCGCCTCTAGACGAAGCTTATCGAGAAAGTTGACCTTAATTTCCATGGGAATGTTCCAAAATAGTGCTCGAAATAGCGTAGCCCGCTATTATCGGCTCTTTTCAGGCGCGCCGCAAAGCCTGTTCGCTGGCCATCAATAGGCTCTCTTCGCCGGCACGCTGACGGTAATGGCCGTTCCTTTTCCGGGTTCGCTGTCGATTTCCAGGTCGCCGCCGATGCAAGCCGCACGTTCACGCATGCCAACCAGCCCCCAATGTCCGGGGCGGTGGCCCGTCATGGCAACGCTTTGATCGAGTCCGCAGCCGTTGTCGGAGATGCGAACAATGACCGATTCGCTGCCGTAGTCGAGGTTGAGCTCGATCCGGCTGGCACCTGCGTAGCGAGAGGCATTGAACAGCGCCTCGCGCGCGATCGCATACAGTTCGTCTTGCACATACTGGCGCAGTGGACGCGGGCTGCCGGCGACATTGACTTCAAATGCATGTGCGCCATGCGCGGCCAAGCCCTTTCCGAACTCTCCAAGTGTTTGTTCGAGATGCTCCCGCGACGCCGAAGCACGCAGGTCCAGGATCTGGTCGCGCCCTTCCACCAGCAGCTTCTCGGCGAAGTCCAGGGTCTGGTCCAGGCATTTGCGCTCCTGCGTGCCTTCCTTCAGGTGCCGGCTATGTGCATCGAAGGAAATCAGCAAGGACTGTACGCTTTGGAGCAAAGTGTCGTGCAGGGCGCGGGCAATGCGGGAGCGTTCGGCCATCCGTTCGAGCATGCGTTCCTGCATTTGCCTGGTCAGGTAATGCACCCGCATTGCATAGGCGGCATACAGCATCAGCAGGATGACCGCGATCATCAGCAGCTTGAACCAGATACTTTCAATGAATGTCGGTGGTATGTCGATCTCCAGCGCCGCACCTTTGTCGTTCCAGAGGCCATCCTCATTCGATCCGGTAACTTCGAATCGATAGTTCCCGGGCGAGAGGTTTGTGTAGTAGGCCTGGCGGCGTCCCACGACCTCCTGCCACTCACGATCCAGTCCCTTGAGACGGTACCGGAGCCGCACCCGTTCGGGGAGAGCAAGGCTCAAGGCCGTGAAGTCAACCTGCAAGCTCCGCGTTCCCTCCGGCATGCGTAGTGCTTCGCGCTTCGGAATCGCATAACGGCGGCCGTTTGCAGTCACGCCGACTACCTCTATCGGCGGCGCAATCGGATTGCGCAGGATATTGGATGGATCGATCGTTCCTACAGAGCCTGTGGTCGCGTACCAGAGAATCCCCTCACGTGAGAGCTTGAGCGACGGTACGGGGCGCAGTTGCGGTGCGTGGCCTTTCATGCCGTCATGCGCGCCGAAGCGTTCAAAGGCGACTGGCGTCACGGTGTCCTTTTCCCAGGCGGCTAGCGCGGGCGCAGTGATGCGGTACAGGCCATCGGCGCCGTTCAGCCACAGCTCGCCGCCTGGCAAGCGCACGATACCTGAGACGCCGCGAAACTCCTCACCGTGTTCGCCACGGAGCTTTACGAAGCGGCCATTGCGGAACAAGCCAACGCCCTTCTCTCCTCCTGCCCACATGCTGCCGCCATCGGCGTGAAGGGTCATGACGGTGCCGAGTTGCAGTCCTTCGGAAGTGCCAAGGACGCGCGCTTTGCCCTGACTGACTATGGTGACCATGCTGCGCAAATGCGCCATCCACAGTTTTCCGTCCTGGTCGCGGGCCATTGATGTGACAAGCAAATCCGGAATCCCTGGCACCTCGCCCGATTTGACCCAGTTGCCATCGATAATCTTATAGACGCCTTTGCCGGAGGCCATCGAGACCCATAAGGCGCCCTCCCGGTCTTGCTGCATGGCGTGGATGCGCAAGGTTTTCAGCGCGTCCGGCAAGGGAATCTGGCTGATCGTGCCATCGACGGCGCGGCGCACTACGCCATCCATGCCGCCTAGCCACAACACGCCGTCCGTGCCTGTATAACTGGCGGTCAGCTTCCCCGGGACTTCGCGCTGGACACGCCCTTCCCTGCTGAAGCTCCAGAGATCGCCGGCATAGTCACCTACCCACATGTCCCCAGCCGGCCCGGTCACGAGCGCCGGGAATTCCAGTTGCTTCTCGACGGGCACGGTGCGCAAGCGATTCAAGCGAAGCCGGTCGATTCCTTGCGACGTTCCGATCCAGAAGCTGCCTTCGCGGTCTTCGAGCATTGCGCCGATCATCGGCCCGCTAATGTTGTTCCGGTTTGTCAGGCGCTGGCTCCCATCGCCACGGACAGCCCGATCCAGCCGCCGCTCAACGCCGTCCGGGTGTGCGATCCACATGGTGCCGCGACGGTCGAAACGTATGATTGCGCCTTCGATTTCCGGAACTATTACCTCGTCAGGACCGGGTGCCGTAATGCGAACCTTGTAGTAGCCCTGCTCAAAGTCATTGCCCCAGATGGTCCCATCCGGTGCTTCGGAAAGCGACACCAGTGCCTTGCGTGGCCATGCCTGGCTGAAACGGGTGTCGCCACGCTTGCGGAAGAACGCGCCCGTGTTCGTGCCGATCCATGTCGTGCCATCGCGTGCAAACAGGATCTGGAAAACGCCCAGCGTCGGCAAGCCTGATTCCTGGCCAAGGTGCTGAAAACGCTTGTCGCCGACAGGCAATACCGCTACGCCGTCGCGCATCGCAACCCAGATCGCCCCATCCGGGGCTACCTCTATATGCAAGGCCCCGACCGGCTGCAATCCATCTTCCTCGGCATAGGTGTGTGCCCCGTCTTTGCGGAACACGGAAACACCGCCGACGCGGTATCCAACCCATAGCGCGCCGTCGGGGGCCGAGGCCAGGGCCATCAGGTTGTTCGATTCCAGGGAGTGGCCGAAGACGCGTTCGGTGCGTTCAAAACTGACCCCGTCAAAGCGATACAGGCCGGTTGGCGATGCGATCCACAGCCAGCCGTCAGCACCCTGGGCGAATTTTGTGGCGCCGACGGGCGCGCCATCGAGCTCGGTCCACACTGTATGGGTGTAATCGGTCAGGAGCGGCCTTGCCGTTGAGGCCTTCGCCAACGGCAGGCAGCCTGCCAGGAAAAACAGGAACAGGATTTGAAGCGCACGCAGGATCATTTCGCGCGCATTCTAGCCGATCTTGCTGGGCGAGACGAATGCAAGCGCCTCTTCGAACGATTGAAGCACCAGGTCGACGTGCGAGGCCACGGTTGCGTGTTCGCTCCCAAGGTCGTCGCGCGGCCGGATCGTCACCAGTTGAACGTCGGGCAAGGCGGCACGCAGTTCGGTAACAGCCGCTATCCATGCAGCTGGAGCGCTCTCAATTGGATAGGCGACGAAGATGGTGGATATCAGGTTGTCTGCACCAGGGTCGTCCTCGGGCTCGCCCTGGCTGAGAACGAAGCTGCGCGCGTCCAGCTTCGCATCGCGAAACACCAGGACCAGCAACTCGCTGAGGAACTCCTCGCGCACAGAGGGCATGGAAGTACAAACAATGACCGAGCGCGCGGGCACGTCGAGGGAACCCTGCCACCGCCCTAACCGCTCTTCACGCTGGTGGCGCAGATGGGCGCCGATGTTCTCGTCGAGCATGGAGATGTTGCGCCTGCGCGCGCGGCTCGGCGCGTGGCCGGCATCCAGGGTATCGGCGACCATTGCGACGGTAGCGCGCAACCGGCTTTCCTGGCCACTTTGCAGTCCCGCCCCGGCCATCGCGAGGCCCGGCAGCAGTACCCTGTCGCAATAACGTGCGAGGGTCGATTTGCGCAGGAAGGCCCGTGCGTCTTCGATAATGGCGTTGGCGTCGCCGCTCAGCACCCTGTGATAGAAACGCTGCGCCTCGTTGGTGTTGGGCGATTCGGCGAACATGATGCTGACCGGCTCCAGGCTCTTGATATAGCGTCCACCGACAACAATGCATAGTGTCAGCGGAGTGGAGAGCAGCAAGCCCAGCGGCCCCCAGATGGCGCCCCAGAACAGTGCCGAGACGATCACCGCAAGCGGAGACATGCCGACGCTGTGGCCATAGACGCGCGGTTCGATCACGTTGGCGACAAACACTTCAAGCACCACGAACAAAACGATCGCATATATCGCGAGAGACCAGCCCGGCTCCACGGCGGCAGCGAACAGGGCGATTGCGGCCCCTGCGATCAATGCGCCGATGTATGGCACAAATCGAAGTGCGGCACACAACGCGCCCCACAGCGCAGCGTGCGGAATGTTGATCAGCCAAAGTGCGAGCGAGATCACTACCCCGAACGTCAGGTTCAGCAGCAATTGCGTAAAGAAGAATCTCGACACGCCCTCCGCTGCGTCCTCCAGGCCTTTGATGGTGCGGCTGACCTCGCGCTGGCCAACTAGGCGTAGCACGCGGTCGCGCAGGTTTTCCCGGTCCAGCAGGATAAAAATCATCAGCACCAGGACCAGGAATGCCTCGCCCAGCGGACCTGAAACCACGCCAATTGCCTTGGCAATGGAGTCGCTGGTGCTGGCGTGTTCATGGATTTCCACCGGCACCGGCCGCGGGCCTGTTTCAAGCGCCGATGCCGAGGGCGATTCCTCAAGCAACTGCGGCGCCAGCCGCGCCAAGGGATGCTGCGCAAGTTGTTCCAGTGATTTCGATTTCGAACGAATTTCGGCGGTGTATTGCGGCAGGTCGGACGTCAGCGCCATCACATTCGCGCCCAGCATCGCAAACGTGCCGGCGAAGACCACGATCACCAGTGCCAATGCGCCGAAAGTCGCGTTGACGCGCGATAGTCCAAGGCTGCCCATGGCGCGAATCAAGGGAGCCAGTGCCAGGCTAAGTACCAGCGCGGTTACGACAGGCTGCAACACCTCCCGGCCAAAATAAAGAAGGCCGAGTACACAGGCCGCCGTGACGGCGAAATTCACTTTCATAGCGTTTCACGTTTCCAAAGTCAGCGGCAATATTACTTGATATTCACTATTTCATAGGCAAACTGCGAGCACGCTTGACTTCCCTGTTTATTTGGACAATATTGCCTATCAGCAATTGGAAAGGATTCCACTTACGGAGGCTACATGTTGACCAAACACAGGATTGCCCATGGTTTGCCGCTTGCCCTGGCTGCCTTATTAGCCGCTTGCGGCGGCGGTAGCGGAAGCGACAGCAGCGCTGCAGGAACAGTACTCAAGGCAGAAAGCACTGCCCAATCGGCCGAAACGGCATTAACCCCGGTTGCCGCATCTGCGTCTGCGTTCGAGCGCGGCGATTTGTCGGCCGCGGCGGCTATTGACCACAACGACGGCACCCGCTGGAGCAGCGGCTTTACCGACGACCAGTACCTGACGCTCGATTTCGGCAAAACAGTGGCCATCAACCGGGTCAAGATCGCCTGGGAAAACGCGCATGCTACCGAATACCTGCTGCAGGTTTCGGACGATAACGCTACGTGGACCACGATCAAGACCGTGCAGCATAGCCAGGGCGGGACTGAGGATTGGTCCGGCCTCGCAGGCCAGGGCCGCTACCTGCGCATGAAAGGCATCAAGCGTTCTTCGCAATATGGCTACTCGATCTTCGAGATCCAGGCATTTTCCGGCACTCCGGCCTCCCCCACCCCGACACCGCAGCCTGATCCCCAGCCTGGCGACCCTGCCGCGCCAGGTGGCGTGGTGAAGCCTGTGGCTGCGACGTCGTCTGCCGTGGAGAACGCGGGCCTGTCTGCTGCCGCCGCCATCGACGGCCAGTCCAACACCCGTTGGGCCAGCGCGCGTGAGGACGGCGCATGGATCCAGTTCGACTTCGGCGCCCCCACGGCCGTCGGCTACATGAAGCTGACATGGGAGAACGCCTATGCCAAACAGTATTCCCTGCTTGTCTCCGATGACGGGAAGAGCTGGTCGCAACTGCGCCTTGTCACCAGCGGCCAGGGAGGCACGGAAGAATTCTTCAACCTCGGAGTCAACGCCCGCTATATCCGCATGCAGGGCATTGCCCGCGCCACCCAATATGGCTACTCGCTGTTCGAGGTTGAATTCAAGTCGCCGGGCAGCGACAACACCTTGCAGCCTGGCGCGACGTCTGCGCTGCGCTTCCCGGCTGGCGGCGACGGCATCGTCCCGCTGCCGGCTGCGGCATCCCCGCTCGAAACGCTGCAATTTACCCTGGCCGACGGCACGCTGGTCACACGCTTCGGTGCGCGAGGTTTCGCACGCCACGGCCGCGAACGCGGCGAAGACTGGAATGAGATCGGTTACGGCCCGAACGAAACGGTTGATCCGGCAACCGGACTCCCTGTCGACAAGGGGCCCGGCAACTACCTCACCTTTGTGCCGCAGTACTTCAAGAATCGCACCTGGGGCGTCGAGATCGTCGACAACAGCCGCGTGCCGGGTGTGACCAAGCCGACCCTGGTGGTCAACCAGTACACGACCGTCGACTTTCTCTCCGGCGGCATCGCATTCTTCCGCGCTATCGATCGGCCAGGCGTTACCGGCTATGGCTGGATGGCCCCGGGAGAACTGGTTGATAACAACGTCAAGGTCTGCAAGCCTTCACCCTATCCTGCGGCCGGCCAGCTTGCCGCGCCGGGCGGCATCAACGGCGCCTGCACGCTTCTGGTCAAGCAGTATCCCGGCATGAATGGACTGGACGCCAACGGCTTCCCGAACGGTACCGATATTCCGGCGCGGCCGCTGGTGGTGGGCGACGTGATCGAAGTGTCGCCATCCATGTTCTCGACTACCGAGTCCATGCTCGGCAAAGGTGATAGCGGGGGCATTCGCTATTACTCGGCCGAGTGGACCTACGTGGTCGGCAGCGGCCTGCGCCCCTGGTATGGAGTGCAGCCGCGCCTGAATTCAGTGTCGTTGCCGCCCGAGACGCTGTCGGGCGGGCTCGGTTCCGTTTCCTACAACTATTCGGACAATGGCTTGTTCATGTTCCAGCAGCCGCAGAACAACGTCGGCATGCAGAATATGCAGCGTTTTGTCGAAGGCCGCCGGCTGATCCACACCAATTTCACCACCGGCGACCACAATGAACCGGGCAACGACCGCTACACGCCTGCCGCAGGATTGCAGGGCCAGCGCTTCAACCAGTCGGCGTGCATTGGCTGCCACGTCAACAACGGCCGCAGCCCTGCCCCTTTCGCCGTCAACCAGCGCCTCGATACGATGTCGGTACGCGTCGCAGTCACCGGCGCCGACGGCCGGCAACTGCCGCACCCGATGTACGGGACCGCAATACAGATGAATGCACGGTCGACCAGCGGCGCGCCACAGAACTGGGGCACCGGAGTCCGTGTGGCGGCATTCGAAACACGGACAGTGAAGCTGGCCGATGGGACGGCAGTCGAATTGCGCAACCCCACCGTCGCTTACGAAGGTCCGGCGCCGGAGATCGCCTCGCTGCGGGCCGCGCAGCCCATGATAGGCACCGGCCTGCTGGAGTCCATCCCGGAAGCCGACATCCTGGCCCGCGTGCGCAGCGCCCCCGATGCGGATGGCGTCAAAGGCGTTGCTAACTTCGTCTACGATCCCGAAACGGGCGCAGTGCGCCTGGGACGCTTCGGCTGGAAGGCATCCAAAGCGACGCTTCGCCACCAGGCCGCAGCGGCCCTGCTCCAGGACATGGCAGTCACATCGCCGGTTTATCCCAACCGGAGCTGCAGCAGCGATCCGGCTGGCTGCAAATCGGCGACGGCGCAGCGCGGCGTGAGCGAACCGGAACTGCAGCTGATCACGCAATACCTGGCGCTGATCGCAGTTCCTGCCCAGCGCAGCCTGCCAAGCGGCTTCCCGAAAGGCGTGGCACCGCTGGACGAACACCGCGTCGACGCCCAGCAAGTGGGCACCGGCTCGCGCCTGTTCCAGGCCATGCGCTGTTCGGCATGCCATACGGTTGAAATGCGCACCGGCCCGGGCCACTTGCTGGCAGAACTGCGCAACCAGGTGATCCGTCCTTACACGGACTTGCTGCTGCACGATATGGGGCCTGGACTGGCGGACAACTTTGTTGAAGGCCAGGCCAAAGGGGCCATGTGGCGTACCGCGCCGCTGTGGGGGATCGGCTATTCCGACAAGGTGATGGGCGGCGGCGGCAAGGCTGGCTACCTGCACGACGCCCGCGCGCGCAACCTGACCGAAGCAATTATGTGGCACGGCGGGGAAGCCGAGAACTCGCGCCAGCGCTTCGCCGCCTTGCCAGAGTCTGACCGCAAGGCGCTGCTCGCATTCCTGCAGTCCTTGTAGGCCCTTTAGTCGAAGTCGAAAAGTTCGCTGAGAAAGCCCTCTTTCTTCTTCTTGTGATGCGGGTGGCTGCCAAAGCCATGGCTATGGCCATGGCCATGGCCGCCGTGCTGCTGGTAGCGTGGGTCGTTCTGCTGATAACGGGGATCGGGCCCCCTTTGCGGTTGGACGGCCTGCGGACTGGCGCCGCCTGGCAGGGAGCGCTCAATGATCTTGTCGAGCTCTCCCCGGTCCAGCCACACTCCGCGGCAGTTCGGGCAGTAGTCGATCTCGATGCCCTGGCGCTCACTCATCACCAGGCCAACATTCTTACAGACGGGACATTCCATCGCTTGCTCCTCAAGATTACGGGGTCCGCCCATATTAGACGATCAAGCTTAGTTGACCCTTAATCCCTGCTATTGGTCCCAGGCCGGGGCCAGGCCTTCCGGGTTCACCATCCGGCCGTTGCGTTCCAGCGCCGCGATCTGCGCCATTTCCTGCGCACTCAGCTGCAGGCCTGTCGCAAGCAGGTTGCCGGCCAGGTTCTCGCGCCTGGTCGAAGACGGGATGACCGCGTAGCCAAGCTGCATGGCCCAGGCCAGCGTCACTTGCGCCGGAGTCGCCTTGCGGCGTTCTGCAATGGCGGCAATGACCGGGTCGCCCAGAACCCTGCCATATCCCAGCGTCATGTAGGAGGTGACGTGGATGCCCTGTCCTTCCAGGAAGGCCACCAGCTTGCGGTTCTGCAGGTAGGGGCTCAGTTCGATCTGGTTGGTGGCGATTTGCGCCGCGCCGACTGCCGCGATGGCGCGCCTGGTGTATTCGATGTTGAAGTTCGAGATGCCGATCCGGCGCGCCAGGCCGCGTTCGCGCGCGGTTGCCAGCGCCACCATGTATTCCTCCACCGGCACCTTGCTGAGCGGCCAGTGGATCAACGCAAGATCCACGTAGTCGGTGCGCAGCCTTTCGAGGCTTTCTTCGAGACTCGCGATCAAGCGATCGGAGGCAAAATTGTCGTTCCAGACCTTCGTTGTCAGGAACAGTTCGCTGCGCGCCACACCTGATTGCGCGACTGCCCGGCCGACTTCGGCCTCGTTGCCGTAGATCTGCGCGGTATCGACGGCGCGGTAGCCTGCTTCAATGGCGTTGCTGACGGAGTCAAAGGCCGCCTGTCCTTGGAGGCGGAAGGTGCCGGCGCCAATTGCTGGGATAGTCATTCGTGAATTCCTTTATGTGGGCAATGTTGGCCGCCACTGTATCGCCCCCACTCTTGCGGAAAAAGCCTGTTTTCCGCGAAAGATATTTGATTCATAATCAAATATATGAAGACTACCCTCGACGAAATGCAGGCATTCATTGCCATCGTGGCCACGGGTTCGATCAGTGCGGCCGCCGAGCGCCTGGGCCTGACGGTCTCCGCCACCAGCCGAACATTGACCCGCCTCGAAGAGAAACTGGAAACCACGCTGGTGCGCCGCACCACAAGGCGCCTGGAATTGACCGAGGAAGGCAAGGCTTTCCTCGATTGCGCGCGGTCGATTGTGGCCAAAGTCGAAGAGACGGAAGAGAAGATGTCCCTGCGGCGCCAGGGGCCGGCTGGCCGCCTGCGCATCGACGCCTCCACGCCGTTCATGCTGCACGTGATCGTCCCGCTGGTGAACGGGTACCGCGAACGCTTTCCCCGGGTGGAACTGGAGTTGAACAGCAACGAAGGCATCACCGACCTGATGGAAAAGCGCACCGACGTCGCTTTCCGCATCGGCCGCCTGCGCGATTCAACCCTGCACGCCACGCCGATCGG
>Ga0307408_100002640_pt1 | contig 12463 bp, 10 predicted proteins | sample 322Cmetagenome_FD_202116 | JGI IMG/M metagenome (GOLD analysis project Ga0307408, IMG submission 202116) | Maize rhizosphere microbial communities from greenhouse at UC Davis, California, United States - 322HYB-C-3 | ecosystem: Host-associated > Plants > Roots > Rhizosphere > Soil | place... | reverse complement strand
GCTGCTGGTGCCGTCGGGATTGGCGGGACTGACCTGGCTGGCAGCGGCTGTGGCCCTTAGCCTGGTCCTGCGCAGCCTGCTCGTGTTGCGGTCGCTTCGGAACTTGTATGGACTGGAGCTTCCATGCCTGCTCCTGGCTGTACGCAAGAGCGCCATGGCTACCGCTGCGGCTACCTTGCCCGGCATGCTGGTCCTTGCGACTGCGCGCAGTGAGGCTGGCGCCTTGCATCTATTGGCTGGCGCCGGTGCGGGAGCGCTGGGCTGGGGACTGGCAATCTGCTTGCAGCAGCATCCTTTGGCCAGTTTTCTGCGCCGGGCGGCGTGGCAGCGATAAAGGGAGGAAGCTATGCGCATCGGAATCCTGTCGTATCCCATGTTGTTCCAGCGTGAGGGCGGCCTGCAGGTGCAGGTGCGCGAAACGGTATCGGCGCTGAACCACCTCGATGCCTCGCTCTCGGCCGAACTGGTCGACCCTGCGCGCCAGAGACTGACCGATTTCGACCTGATACACGTCTTCTCTGCCTTTAACGGCAACTTCCGGGTAGTGGAATCTGCCGTGGAACTGGGCCTGCCTGTGGTGCTGTCGCCTTTGGTATCTCCAACGTGGAACCGCAACGCGGGCTTTCGGGCACGGGTAGCCGACCGCCTTGCGGGGCGCATCTGTTCGTACAACCTGCAGACCAGCTATGCGCAGACAAAGCGCGCATTGCAGCTCGCCGATCTCGTGATCGCGCTTGGTGACGCGGAAAAAGACGCGATCGTCAACGGGTTCCTGACCGATCGCGCCAAGATCCGTGTCTTCCCCAACGGGATCAGCCGCCAGTTCTTCACCGCCAAGGGCGACTTGTTCCGTCACCGGACCGGCATTGTCGGCCCATTTGTGTTGGCTGTGGGGGCGGTTTCTTCTTACAAGAACCAGCTTAGCCTGGCCAAGGCGCTGGAGGGCAGCGAGCTGCCCCTGGTCATGATTGGCCCGGTTGCGCGTGAAGACCACGACTACCTGCAAAACATACTGAAGTCCCCCTGGACACGCTGGCTCGGCGCGCTGGACCACGAAGACCCTCTGCTTGCCAGTGCCTATGCTGCCGCCTCGGTGGTAGCCTTGCCAAGCCAGGGAGAAATCTTCCCCCTGTCGGTGCTCGAATCGTTGGCTGCCGGTACGCCAGTCGTCATGACGCAGGACAGCGCCCTGCAACTCGATGGTGCGGAAGCGATACTACGCAAAGTCGCCTGGAACGACCGCGCGGGCCAGCGCGAGGCCATCGTCAGCCTGGCGTCGCGGCCGCCGGAACGCACCAGTGTGCAGGCCATGGTTGAACAGTTTACCTGGCAGCGCGTGGCGAGCCAGGTGGCCTGCTGCTATCGGGAGCTGTTGCCTGCCAAGCTTGCATGAACGTCACATGCGCGGCCGGTAGCGCAGCATGGCAGCGCCTTTTTCGCAGGGAAGTGAACTGATCTCCAGTTCCGGGAACTCGGCCGCCCAGCGTTGCAAGGCTGCGCGCTCGCCGGGCCGCATGGCATCGTCCAGGAAGATCGCTGCCCCGGGCGCCATGCGCGGGAAGAGAATGGGACCGGCCGGATAGCGGGCGGCTTCGCTGGTGGCTTGAGGCGGACCATCGATCACGACCATCTCGATGGCCTGGCCGGTCGCCAGGCGGCTGCAATCGTACCAGGGCTGCTGGCGGTCGCCGAAGGTTTGGGTCAACAGGGGGGCGTCGATCACGGTCGCCCAATCAGCCAGTCCATGCAGCTCCAGTTGGCGGCGGGTGCGTCGGGCATACGCGGGATCGTGTTCCAGGCTGTACACTTTGCCGGCGCCATTGATCTGCATGCAGCGCGCCAGCACCAGGGTCGACGTTCCACTGCTGCATTCGACGACGCACAAGGGCTTTTCGTCGAGTGCATGCGCGGCCAGTTCCTGCAGGAAGTCCGGCGAGGCTGCCCAGCCGCGCGTCAAGGGCAGGGCGCGCTGCAGTCCCAGGCTGATATACAGCCCCTGCAACGCTTCCAGCTGGCGGAACAGCGAGGCATGCTCCTGCCGCGAATCGTCTTTCATGGCATGCACCAGCAGATGCATGTTGCGCACCTTATGCAAGATGTAGGCGCACAAGAGCAGCACGCCAATGGCTGCGGCATCGATCATTCGTAGTACCCGTAGTATTGGGCGCCGGGAAACGCGTGCGACTTGTTGTAGACCAGGTTCACGTGCCGGCAATGCTCGATACGTTGCAGCGCGGCTTGCACCGCGGCCTGCGTGGTGGTCTCGGCCTCGACCACCATGACTACCTGCCCCATTTGCGAAACCAGCACGCTGGCCTCCGTGGTCAGGAGCAGGGGAGGCGAATCGAACACGATAATCCGGTCGGGATAGCGGCTGGCGAGTTCTTCGAGAAGGCGGCTCATGTTGCGGCTTGCGAGGAGCTCGGTCGCATGCCGGCTTGCGGGACCGGCGGGAAGCAGGCTCAGGGAAGGGACGTTGGTGCGCAGGATGACGTCCGACAGTTCGATGCTGCCGTCCAGCAGCACATCCATCAATCCTCGTTCAGCCTCGAGGCCAAGCACTTTCAGTACCGAAGGTCGTGCCACATCCGCGTCCACCAGCAGCGCGCGGGCATCCTTTTCCATCGAAATGCTCATGGCCAGGTTGACGGCGCAGTAGGTCTTTCCCTCGCCTGGCAGGGCGCTGGTGACGACCACCAGGTTGCCATGCGGGATGGCATTGGCTCCGGTGCAGCGCGCATCGTTCAGCAGGTGGCGCTTGACGATCCGGAAATCCTCGGCGACGGAAGTGCGGCCGCTTTCGTGCGTGATCATGCCCCGTTGCCGCATCCTGACCAGGTTGATGTCGGCATAACCCGTTTCGGCGGGCGGGGCAACTTCCAACAAAGCCGGCGGCAATTGCATGGGACCTCCATTTACTGGTAGAACAGGGTAAAGGCCATCACGCCGCCATAGCCGAGCAACAGGCAGGCGCTGCCGGCACTAAATCCCAGGCGGTCGCGTGCGTGGCGCAGTTTCTCATCGTCGGTCCAGTTCATGCCAATGGTGCCGAGGACGCGCAGGCCGGTCTTTGCCCGCAATTCCGCAGGGCTCAGGAAAGTAGGCCGCAATTCCGACAGCCCCAGGGAGGCGGCGGCTCCACCCAGCAGGCCGGCGGCCAGGACTGCGCTGTAGTAAAGAGCGCGATTTGGACCGATGGGACGCAGCGGCATGGTGGGAGGATCGATGATCTTGAAGCTCATCATCTCGGTGGTCGTTGTCAGTTCCCCCGACAGTTTGGCTGCCTCGCGGCGGGCAATCAGTTTTTCATAGTTCTCTTTATTCACCTGGTAGTCGCGGGTCAACTGCCCCAGCTGGGACTCGAGCTCAGGAACCGCATTGCGCTGTTCCTGCAGCTGCGACTGCCGGCGCTGCATGGCCTCAACACGCGCGTGCAGCGCTGCAACGCGCGCTTCCGCTTCGGCCTGCGCCACCTTCATTTGCTGGAACAAAGGGTTATATTGGCGGGCCGTATCGCCAGGCTCCGGCTGTTTCAGGCGCTCTTGCTGCCGCTTCTCTTCGAGCTGCGCGACAAGTCGCAGGGCAGCGGCAACGTCGGGATGCTGGTCGGTATATTGCATGCGCAGGGCATCGAGGTTCTTGTTGAGGGCGCTGATCCTGGAGTCGAGTTCAGACACATCGCCTGGCGCGCCGACCGCGGCCAGCAGGGGTTCATCGCCGCCAAATTGCGCTTCAATGGCCCTGCGCGCCTGTTCCGCCTCGGCCAGTTCGAGTTGGGCGCTGGCCAGCGCCTCGCTGGCAGACAACAGCTTGCCGCCATAATCCTGTCCCTCGCGCGGCAGGATGTAATTATGTTTCAAGCGGAATTCCTTGACCTGGTTTTCCGCCGCAAGCAGGCGGTCCTCATAACTCCTGATCTGCTCGTCGATGAACTGAACCGCTTTTTCCGAATCGCCTTTCTTTCCTTTGAAGCTGCCCTCAACGAAGATCGACAACAGGGCCTGCACGACATCGCGCACCTGGCGCGGGTTGGCGTGCATGTAGCTGATGGTGTAAATATCGTAAGTGCCGGTACCGTTGATGTGGATGCGCTTCAGCATGTCGTCGACCATCGCGTCATGCTCGCGTGCCGTCTCCGTCCGCACATCCAAGTCGACCATGCGCAACACGCGATCGATATTGGGACGACTCAGGAGGGTCCTGCTCATGATGGCCACTTGCTGTTCCACGTTGGGCATGCTGGTCATGCCCACCATCAGCGGCTTCAGCACGCTTTGCGTATCGACGAATACCCGCGCCGTGCTCTGGTATTCATTGGGCAGGGAATAGACCTTGGCCCAGCCCGCCAGCACGACCAGCCATGCCACGCTGAACCCGGCCCAGCGGTGCTTCCACATGCCTTTCAGGCTGGACAGCAATTGGCTGAGAAGATGCTCCATGCCGCGCTCCCTGGTGATACGCCTCGGTCTTCTGGATTATATGAGCGGGTTTCCAGCGCGGCTGGCCAACCCGCCCGATCCTTGAGCCCTGTCAAGAGGTGGTCAGGATTTGCGGCGGCGCAGGGCCACCGACATGGCCAGCATGCCCGCCGCCAGCACGGCCAGCGAGTCCGGTTCAGGCAATTCCTGCTGCAGTGCATTGGCCAGCGTGTTGTGCTGGATCGTGATCTGGTAGCTGGTACCTGCCGTCAGCAAAGGCGACACCTTGGTGAGAGGGGTGCCTGGGACGGTGGCAAAGGTGTAGGTCAGGATGCCGGGGCTGGCGTCCGTGCGGCTGCGTACGCTGAACGCGTTAAGCGCTTCCGGTGCAAAGTCGAAGATCCTGGTCTGGCCGGTCAGTTCGACGATATTGATGGACCACGAGAGGCGCGCATTGGCATTGGCATCCGGCCCGGATCCGGGGGATACATAGGCCTGGGTAAAGGCGGAAGCGTCGAAGGACACGGTCATGGTATCCGCCGCGCCAAGGGTGAACTGGAAAGTAGTGGAAGTGCCGACGTCGGAGTTGCCCGAGGCGATGGCATTCAGGGCGGTCGATGCATCGGCGCGGGTACGGGCGCGCGCGCCGGCAGGCTGGGCGCCGATGGTGATCGAAGCGCCTGTCAGGTCCTGGTCGGCATAGCCGAAGGTGCCCGGCACCGGGCCAGGGTAGGGGAAAGGCGTGAAGTCATTATTGCCCAGCACCGGGCACGTTGCCCCCACGCACTGCTGCAGCACGTTGGGGGTGCCGGTCAGGATGGGGATCGATGAGGTGCCATTCTTAAAGACACCGTTCAGTGATGCGGTGGCGTGCGCATCGTTGGTACCTTGCAGGATCGTGAAGTCGGTCGTGCTGTAGGCAGCGCCGTTCGAGTGCAGCAGGCGGAAGTTGTTGATGTCCAGGATGGCCGAGGCGAATGTGGAAGCCTGGACCGGGATGCTGGCTAGGCCGGCCGCCAGGAAGGCGGTGGTTGCCAGAACAGACTTGCGGAAGGTAGTCATAGCAGGAATCTCCCGATTGGATTGCGGCGGGTTTGCCGGCAAGCTCGTACCAGCAGCATCCGTGCCAAGCGTGGCCGCCCCGGGAACGTCCTGGCCGTGAAAAGAAATCCGACGCGGCGGAACCTTATGCCAGGCCGCGCGTCCAAGCCCCATTCCGATAGGAGGGCATACCGTGGACGACGACACCATTGTTTCCTTGTTGATTGACGAGAGCGCCAGTGGCGAGCAGCCGCTGCATGCGATCGACCAGCAACAGTTCCATATCCGGCTGGCCAATTCGGCCGGCCAGCGCGAAGCGGCCAGCGTGCTTTTGCAGAAAATGTACGGCTGGCGTGGTTATGAAGTGGATCCCGACGCGCCTCACGAACCCAACCGCATTACGCTGGCCGCCGATAGCCAGGGCGACACTGTCGGCACGATGTCGCTCTGCCTGGATGACCCCGCCATTGGACTGCCGGCCGATGAAAACTTTGGCGACATCTTGTCCAGCTTGCGGGCGCAAGGGCGGCGCCTGTGCGAGCCGGCGCGCCTGGCCATCGACCGCAATGTGAATATGCGGGTGTTTGCCGCACTGATCCACATTTCCTATGTCTATGCCCACAAGCTGCACGGCTGCACGGATTATGTGATCGAAGTCAATCCACGCCATGTACGTTTCTACAAGCGCATGCTGGGCTTTGGCGATGCCGCGGCGGAGCGCCATTGCAGCCGGGTGGGCGCACCGGCCGTGCTGTTGCGGCTGGACCTGGCGCACATGACCGAGCAGATCCGCCTGTATGGCGGGCGGATGGAATCGGTGCCGCACGAGCGCTCCTTTTATCCCTACTTTTTTTCTCCGATGGACGAGGCCGGTATCACGGTGCGCCTGCGCGAGGGAAGGGACTGACATGACGCACATCGAACCCGCAATACAGGCTTGGCGCTTGCTGCTCGGCCCCGCCCGCGTGCTGACCGCGCCCAGCGAACTCAAGCCCTACATGGCCAGCACTTCGGCCGTGCCGGTGGCGCCGCTGGCGGTACTGCGGCCCTTATCGCACGGGGAAGTCGTGGCCGTGGTCAGGAGCGCCGGCGAATTCAAGATCCCTCTCTATCCCATCAGCACCGGCCGCAACTGGGGCTATGGCGACGCCAATCCGTGCGGCGAAGGCCAGGTCATCGTCGACCTCGGCGGCATGAACCGCATCCTCGACATCAATCGCGAGCTGGCCTATACGGTCATTGAGCCGGGCGTCACGCAGGCCCAGCTCGCCGGCCGCCTCGCCGAGCTTGGACTTCCCTTGTGGATGGACTGCACCGGTGCTGGCCCGGACACCAGCCTGGTCGGCAACATCCTCGAGCGCGGCTTTGGCCACACGCCTTACGGCAACCGCATCCTGCATGTGGCCGGCATGCGCATCGTGCTGGCCAACGGCGACACCCTGGAAACCGGCTACAGCCATTTCGCCCGCGCCGCTGCGGCCCACCTTTACCCTTATGGGGTCGGCCCGTGGCTGGACGGCCTGTTCACCCAGTCCAACCTTGGCATCGTTACCAGCCTCGGCTTCTGGCTGATGCCGCAAACGCAGGTGGTAAGCCACCTGGTCGCAAGCGTATCCCGGTTCGAGGACATCGCGGCCGTGGTCGACGCCCTGCGGCCGCTGCGCATGGATGGCACCTTGTCCAGTGTCGTGCATATCGGGAATGACTTGCGCGTGCTGTCGGGCGGCACGGTGTTCCCGCATGCGCTTGCGCCGCAAGGGCCGCCGTTGCCTGCACAGCTGCGGGCGAGCTTGTGCCAGCGTGCCGGGATTGGCGCGTGGACAGTGTCAGCCGCGCTTTACGGCCGGAGCGCCCAGGTTGCCGACGCACGCAGCGCCTTGCGCAAGGCCATCGCGACGTTTGCGCGCTTGCGTTTCATTGACGAGAGGGCGCTGTCGTTGGGAAGCGCCGCGGCCCGTGCGCTGGGACAGGGCCGGCTGGGAAGCCGGCTGGCCGCGCAGGTGGACCTGGGCCGATCGCTGCTGAACATGAATCGCGGCATCCCCGATGGCCGCTTCCTGGCAGGGGCGTACTGGCGCCGCAGGGGCGGCCTGCCGCCGGGATTTCCACTCGGCGCCAACCCCGCGCGCGACGGCTGTGGAATGATGTGGCTGGCGCCCGTACTGCCCATGCGCGGCACCGACCTGCTGCATGTACACAGCCTGGTAGAACCCTTGTTTGCTGCCCATGGTTTCGACCTGTTCGAAACCTTCAGTATGATCAACGAACGCGTGTTGGGGGCGGTACTCACCATCTGCTTCGACCAGGAGGATGCAGCAGAAGTTGCGCGTGCCAGGCTATGCCATGAGGCCTGCCTGGCGCGCTTGATGGGCGCCGGTTACATTCCGTATCGCGTTGCACCGCAATCGATGGCAGCGCTCGACAGCGGGCACGATACGTACTGGCGGACCGTAGCCCGTATCAAGGCCGCGCTTGACCCCCAGCAGATAATCGCTCCGGGCCGCTACCAGCCGCGCTGACGCCGCCGGCGAACGAAGATCAATACCGCGGCACCGAGCGGCAGCAGGGTGCTGGAAGCGGGCTGCGGCAGCGTCACCTGGGCGATCACCGGATCGGACAGGCGGGCGGCCCATCCGTTCTGGCCGATAGCGGTCATGGCCAGGATGCTGGTCATGGTGTTGGAGCCATAGAAGTCGGCTCCCGCCTGCTGCATGCCGCTGCTGAAGTAGCGGCAGGCCGGGCCACCCGCGCAGCCCGCCAGGTAACTTGCGAAGCCGGGGGCGGGCGATGCGGCTCCGCCCAGTTGCTGGTAGAGCGTGACCGGCGTGCCGCTTGCCGTCGCATTGGACAGGCCAGGCACGAATTCCCAGCGCATCAACAGGGCGCCGTCGGTGATGCCGCCGAGCCGGTTGAAGGCGCTGCGCTGCGACGCCTTGACGCCGCCTATGCCAAAGCCGGGATTGCTGCCCCCGCTTAGCTTATCGAGATAAAAATCGAGGTGGATCTTGCCGTCGCAACCAAAGGAGAGATGCGTGCAGCCGGTCCCCAATACCTGGTGGCTGGCGGAACCCGCCAGCGGCAGTACCGCGGCATCCCCGGTGCCATACATCATGAATGATATGCTTTGATTGTCCTGTCCGCTGCGCCACAGCTGGTTGGCTGGGTTGCCCAGTTCGCTGATACTGGTCATGTAGCCCGCGCCAAAGCTGGCTTCGCGGATGCCTGTGCCGCCCCCGGTATCGCCGCTGCGCGCCAGGTAGCCACTGAATTTGATCTCGACAGCGCCCGCTGAATGAAGCACGAACGGGGCGAGTGGTGTAGCGGCTGCGGATCCCGTGATGGCCATGGCCGCAAGCCAGGTGGCGCTGTTGCAAAGTACGCTCTTGAACATGGTGTGGTCCCCGGTGTTGGATATGATCCATATTGCAAGGATTGCGCCAGCAACTTTGCACAGCGTGCGCAGCGACCGCGTAAAGCGCCCCGACACCTACAGCTTGGCCAGCAGACTTTCGACTTCTGCACGGCGCGCAAAGCCCTGCACCGCCAGCAATTGCTCGCATTGCCCGCGCGCAGCGCGCTTGTCGCCATTGCGGAACAGGACGTGGGCGTAATGCAGCCTGATATCGCTGGCCGCCGGCGCGGCTTCCAACGCCGTCTTCAGCAGGGGCAAGGCGCGCGCATGGCTGCCGCGCTCCGCCAGGACCCAGGCCAGGGTGTCTGCCACCGCCGGGTTGCGGGGAGCGAGCCGGTAAGCGCGCTCGGCCGGTGGAAGGGCATCGCCCTCTTTGGCTTGCAGCAGCGCCCAGGCCAGGTCGTTCAGGGCCAGCACATTGTCCGGGTCATGTTGCAGGATGGTTTCGTACTCATGCCGCGCAGCGCTGAACCGGGACTGCTGCAGCAAATGGCTGGCGTAGTACAGGCGTGTGGGCTGGTCGGAGGGGTGCTGGCCAAACCAGTCGCGCATGCGCTGGTCGGCGGCGCCCGACTTGCCGGCGGCATGCAGGGCGCGATGCAGCGCAATCATTACCGGGCCGATAGGCTGCAAGGCGTAAGCCCGTTCGTACTGCGTCACAGCCGCCGGCGCCTTGCCTTCTTCCAGCAGGGCATCGCCTTCGAGCTTGTAACCGAGGCCGGCGCCCGGTTGCCGTTGCTGCACCGACTGCGCCAGCTTGCGGGCCTCGTCGAATGCCCGGCGGTCCAGCAGCAAGGAACTCGCAAGCAGCAGGGCATCTTCGCGCCCCGGCGCGAGTACAAGCGCCTTGCGCACGGCGTTCAGGGCGGGCTCCTTCTGGCCCAGTGCGAGCGAAGTGCGGGCGATGCGCATTGGTATATCGGCTACGAGGGGCCGTAGAAGGGCAAGCTTCTGCAGGCTCTCCAGTGCTTGTGCGTGCTGGCCGGCGGCAGACTCGGCCTGGGCCAGCAAGTCCAGGCTGGCCGGCTCATTCGGGTGATTCACCTGCAGACGCTGGGCCTGCCGCAACGCCTTTCCGGCCTGTCCGTCGCGCAAGTAGAGGGCCGCCAGGGTTTGCGCGGGCGCCATTGCATCGGGCGCCGCGGCAATGGCCCGCTCCAGCCAGCGGATTGCTGCAGGCACATTGCCTTGACGTGCCTCCAGCCTGGACAGCGCCATCATCAAGGGCAAGCTGTCGCGCTGTCGTTCCAGCGCGGCCGCATAGCGCTGGCGTGCCTGGGGCACCTTCTTTTCCAGCATGTCCAGTTCCGCCAGGTTGTCGAGAGCTGGCAAGTGCGACGGGTCCAGTTGCAATGCGCGCGCGAATGCCTTGCGTGCGCCGGCCAGGTCGCCACTTGCCAGCAGGACCCCGCCTTTCAGGTTCTGCAGTGAAGGATTGTCACCCTGGGCTTCCATCTGGCGTACCCGCTCCATCGCTTTCACGAAATCGCGGTTGCGCAGATAGGTCATCACCAGCAAGGACCCGGCCCGCGTTGCGGGCGCGCCTTCCTTCCGAGTGGCTTGCTCCAGTGCGTCTATCGCCCGGGCATCCTGTCCCTGGCTAAGCAGGCTGAGCCCGTTCGCGGCCTGCAAGCTGCCGGATTCTGGCGCAAGGCTGCTGGCCTGGCCGAACCAGCGGGCGGCCAGTTCGTGTCTGCCGGTGCGCATGGCGGCTTCCCCGCCCAGCGCCAGCAAGTCAACCTCCTGCGGGTTATCGGCAATGGCGGTTTCCAGCAATGCCAGGGCATCCGCCTCTTTGCCTTCGCGTAAATCGCACAGGGCTTGCAGGCGCAGGCCGAAGGGTTCCCTGGGCTGGGATTGGCGATAACGCAGGATATGGGCGCGGGCCTGGGCTGTGGCGCCGGTCTCGAGCTCTACCGAGGCCGCCAGTAGCATGCTGGGAAGGTGGTCCGGCGCCGAGTGCAACACCATTTGCGCCCGCTCGAGGGCCGCCTTGTGCTTTCCTTCCGCCAGGTCGAGCAAGCCTTGGGTATAGAGAATCACCAGGCTGGCCGGCTGCACCTTGCGTGCAGCCTCAAGCTGTTGCCGGGCCAATCCGGGTTTGCCATCCAGCAGGTGGAGCGCTGCAATGTCGGCATAGGCTTGCGCATTGTTCCGGTCGTGCGCGAGGATCTGGCGGTATGCCACCAGAGCGCCAGCCAGGTCGCCGCGCAGGCGCAACAGGTCGCCGCGAAAGCGCAATGCGTCCGTATTGTATGGGTCGGAAGCCAGGGCGTGGCCGACGGAATCGCTGGCTGCGCCTGCATCATTGCGGAGCAAGGCCAGCCTTGCCTGGCCCAGGTGGGCCTCGATCAGTTTGGGGGCCTTGCGCAGGGCCTGGCTGTAAAGCTGGCCGGCGTCTTCCGCTTTGGCCAGTCCCAGCAAAGCGTTGCCGCGCCAGGCCAGAATGGCTGGACTCGGCGGTTCGGCCTGTAATTCGTCCAGTACTGCCTGGTACGAGGCCTGGGCCAGCATGGCCCGGATGAGGAGGGGGAGCAGTTCCTGGCGGGGCTGGCCCAAGGCCAGCGCACGGCGCAGCTCTTTTTCGGCCGAGACGGCATCGCCCAGCGCCAGGTGCAGCTCACCGAGCATGCGTCGCGCCGTGGCATGGCCGGGTTCCTGTTGAAGCAGGTTCTTGAGATGGATCACCGCAGCCCGGTCTTCGCCGCGATCATGCGCCTTGCGCGCATCAGCAAGCACGTCAGCTACCGGCTTCATACGCTGGCAAGCGAGCAGGGTGGCCAAGACGACGCCGGCCGCAATGGTAATCAGACGAGACATGGCAAGACTCCCAGGCTGGTGAAGTTTCCAGCGTAGGGAGCCCTTAAGACTGCCTATTGATCGCGCTCAAGAAAGCAAGCGATCAGGAGCCGATTTATTTGGATTGGTGTTGATTTGCCAATTGAACGTACAGCGGCCAGCTGCGGGGGCGGTCGGCGTTGGCCACAGTGGCGCTGGAACGATAGCGGGTAGACAGGTAGTCAACAGAGACGGTGTCGCCGGCGAGGGCAGCCTTTTCCAGCAGGCGCATGGCTTCTTTGTGCTTTGCAGCATCCAGGCTGTAAAGAAGGCCAAGTTCACGCGCAGCCACCGGCGAACCCTGGTCCGCCCATTCGCGCAGGCGGCGTTCTGCCGCGGCACCACCATGTTCGGCGAGCTTCTTCGCGACAGCTTCAACAACGGCAGCCGGCGGCTCGACTTCCTCCTTGACTTGGCAAGCAATCAACATGCCGACCATGACAAGTGTCGAAGTGACGATAATTCCTGCCTTGTTGAATATTTCCATATAGCCTATTCATTCCCAAACGGATGGCATTATATCAATTAGTTACCCTAGGTCAAGTAGACGGCAACTTTCAGGATTTTATGAAATGCGAGCCGAAGCAGGCGCACGGCTCGCAACACTGCCAAACCAACAAAGTGAGGACGATCATAACATGCGGGTATTGCGCCGCACAAAACAGGCTGGGGTAACAGATGTAACCAAATGCTAGCGGGCGGCGGCGCGTCCGGCGTGCTGGTCGAGCCATGCACCGGCGTGGTCATGAACCAG
>Ga0307408_100002639_pt1 | contig 12463 bp, 17 predicted proteins | sample 322Cmetagenome_FD_202116 | JGI IMG/M metagenome (GOLD analysis project Ga0307408, IMG submission 202116) | Maize rhizosphere microbial communities from greenhouse at UC Davis, California, United States - 322HYB-C-3 | ecosystem: Host-associated > Plants > Roots > Rhizosphere > Soil | place... | reverse complement strand
TGGAGTACCTGGGGCGCTACACCCATAAGATCGCTATCAGTAACCATCGGATCCTGGCAATGGAAGACGGTAAGGTAACTTTCGGCTACAAAGATTACCGGCATGGCGGGCAGAAAAAACAGATGACACTTAAGGCAAAAGAGTTTATCCGCCGCTTTGCCCTGCATATCCTGCCCCGCGGTTTTGTACGCATCCGGCATTTCGGTTTTTTAAGCGGTACGGCAAAAAAGAAAGCCATCCCTTTGATCAGGGGGATATTGCTCCCGGTGCCTGTAGTAAAAAAAGATTCCCGGAAGCTGAAGTCGTTCAACCCGCTGTTGTGCCCATGTTGTAATACCGAAACGATGGCGCTGGTAGAACTGCTGCCCAAACGCGGGCCACCTTCTCATGCCCAATTAATGAAGAACGCTGCCTCAAAATAAAAAGCTGGAACTCTCTGGCCTGGCAGCGCTATGCCCGGGTGCGGACAAAAAAGGCTAAATGTGAAAGAAAATGCACCAGGCAGTGCTAAAATAAGCATGGCTAAATTGCCCAAAAAAAAGAAAAAGGCCTAAACCAGCCTAGAAGCATCAACTGAAAAAATACCTAAGCCCACAAGCAATCAACGAACCCCCCATAGCATGATGCCTAAAAAACTACCGAAGGTTCCGTACAACCTCGGGTTCATTGTTGGTGCGCTGCACCCAACGAAACCCTAAGTGTTACCACCAGTTATTCTTCTTTCGTCCTTGTCAGCCACGGTGTTAGTGTTAATGAAATTAGTCCTGCGGAAATAGCTGTCACAATTAAGTTTCCGTATTGTTTGAAGTCAAGTCCGCTTAATAGTCTAGTCGAAATAATTGTCAAAGTTAGTCCTGCTAAAATTGCCCAATATTTCCAATTTATGTTTTGGTTCTCAGTCTTGTTTATCGGCAGTTTATAAATGGCAAAAGCAATTACAAGTCCACCGAGTAAAGTCGAAGAATGTTGCAATATTTTCAAGATTGGAATTTGTCTGCCTAAAAAGTCAACCGAGTTTTGTAATGCTGGAATCGTCTGCACAAAATAACCATGGTCGTGAGTAAAACTATCCCAAAAAATGTGTGAAGCGGCTCCGATTAAAATCGAAATTGTCACCACTAACCAATTTTGTTTGAAGTGTCTGTTCCAGTCAAACTTCTTAAAAGTCGAAAATCGTGATTTTAATGCTGTCGGCAAGTTGTCGAAAAGTCTGTCACGAACAATATTGTGAAACAAAAACGCAAGTAAAAGTCCAAGTGGCAAGTCAAACCAAAAAAGTCCGTCAATTGTATGGCTGTAATTGCTCTTAATTCTCATTCTTAAAAAATATTCAAAGTCAGGTGTCAAACTACCGATTACAAGTCCAGTCAATGAAAACCATTGTCGAGGCAAAAATGTCAACGGTAAAACTATTGCTGGGTGTGAAAATGTAAATGGCATTTTTTGTTTGTCTGTTTGTTTATTGGTTTCGGTGTCGTCTTTTTATAATTGGTGGTAACGGTGTGCAGATTTGCGATGGGCGGGCTTTTCAGCACAAATGTTTATTGGGAGCACTGCCCTTTCTGTAACCACAAAACTATCTGCGGAGTACGAAACCCCGCCTAATGCAAATGTGCTGTTACCAGCTGGGCTTTCTGTCCGTTGTCGCTTCATCTTAGTTTTATTCCTTGTTTTTCAAGTTTGTCCGCCCCTGATAAAATACCAAAACTTCCAATTTTTCTTGTCGCCAGTTTATTATGAATTTGATACTTTAATTTTCTTGATGTCGCTTGAATTTCCGTCCAGTCCCAAGCATTTACTTTTCCGTTAAATGTTGCTGAACTTTCATTTTTTAATGCTCCACTTTCGTTGAAATGTCCAATGTGAGATTGGTTAAGTTCGTTATTTTTAAGTCCACCAAAATATAACTGTATTAGTCCCCAACCTTCTGTTGAATAACGAAAAGTGTGTCCGTTACAATGTTTTGGGTCAAGGTCAATTTTTCTGAATAGCGGTGTGCCTTTATGTCGTGGTGTCCAAAGTTGAAAGGTAATAGCAAATTTGTCTCCCTTATCAAGGTCAAACTTCGAAGATATTTCGTCAACAGTTTTATATTGGCAAATCTCTTGTCCGTATGGCGAACCTAAATCATAAACGTGCAAGTCAGTGTCCTTGAAAATGAAGTCAAGAATTTCCAATTTGTCTGCCTTGGCTGCGAAAAAGTCGTAGGTCATTGTTTTATGTTGTCTGCCTTCTTAGCCTTGCTGGTAACGTTTAAGGCTTGTTGCTGTTGAGGCATTAATTGCAGGTCACTTTCAAGCCAGCACTAATGTAGTAGAAAGCACCGAAATAACATAAACCACGTCAGCCGCAATTGCAACAAGGTGATGTTAGCGGGTCGTTGTTTTTCTAGTCAGTTCGCCTTATAGTCCCAATTTTAATTCCTGTCCAACGAAAATAATCTTGTAATAGTTCGAACTTGGACTCACATAACGTCCAATTCTTGATTTTCTCTGAGCTTAATCTATCTTGATGGCACTCAAAACAAATCTCGATGTACTCGAAGACGTGTTGCTTCTCATCCAAAAAAATTATTGAGTTTCTAGGATTATAACATTTTCTACCTGGGTCGCCCATTTGAAACCAGTAATCACTTGACTTTACTCCAACGTTATAGAGAATGCTCGTTAAGCTGTCGACTTGAACTTGATTCAAAACTATTGTCTCAAGTATTTTTGTGAGGTCAAGCTTTTTGTTTTCAACAGGTGTGGTGTTTTCGGTAACAGTCGTGTCATTGTAAGAAATCAAGAGGATTCTGCTGGCTTCATTGAATGGATAAAATTGACTGCGTTGTTCTTGAGAATAAGTATTGCGGAAAACGCATTTATAATTTTCTTCTGCAATGGATGCGTCCAACTTGGTCGGAATTCTGTATTCCGTATTTCCCTTTTTCTTTTGTGCGAATGTCTGAAGGGAAAGCAACAGAAGTATGGTAAGCGCAATTTTTGGGTTCATAGTTGGGTTGTTACAATGCCCGCTAACGGTTAAGGCTTGTTGCTGTTGCGGCATTGATAGCAGGTCACATGCAAACCGGCACTAATGTAATAGAAAGCACCGAAATAACATCAACCACGAAACCAGCAATAGCAACAGAGCCGATGTTGGGCGGAGTATTTCTTTGTCAGTCGCCTATTTAAGTTCTATTTTTTTAATAATATGTAGTCCCCCTACACTATATGCAAGGTTAATAGGAATGGGGTTACCTTGAAGATAGAAACTGCCATTTTGAAAAGAAGTTATTCTTTCGTCAATCAGGAAGAAGTAGTTTTCTTTGTTTGTTAAAATTTCAAGATTGTCGTTAGTGAGCTCTATTGACTCAACATACTCAATAAATCCCATTTGGTATAATTCGGGGATTGTCACCCTCTCTCCATTCATTTCACAAGCATGCTTTTCACCAAGTCCAGGCATTCCAAACCACGGCATTGCTTGTCCAACTTGTAAGGAAATGTTCGAAGTGTCGCCTGTAAAAAGAAAGTGTTTTACTTCAAAGGTCTCAAAAACTGGAGGTAATGATTTTTTCGGAAACTGTTCCTCCGCTTTCCAAAAGAACATCACCTTGTTTTGCCATTCAGGGTCATTTCGGTCCGTATTCACCAAGTCATCAGTCCAATAATGCATATATAGCTGCCCCGTTCTAAGCAATATAGTCGATTGGTCAACCCGTTCTCTTTGCTCTTCGGTTAACGGTCTGATTATTTTGAAGCCATTGTTGTCTCCTGTTGAAATAAAAGTGTCGCCTTCTCGCAACAGTGAGACTTTTTCTTCTTCTAAATTCTCTGTTTTTTCGTTTGGTGTCTTTTTACCAAACAGTTTGTCAAATAATCCCATTATGTGATTGTCATAAATGCTTGAGGGGTTGTAATATTACGCCCAACGAGTAAGGCTTGTTGCTGTTGTGGCATTAATTGCACCTCACTTGCAAGCCTGCACTAATGTAATAGAAAGCAGCGAAATAACATACTCCACCGAAACCAGCAATAGCAACAGAGCCGATGTTATTTGCAGCTTTTATTTCATCTCATAGTGAACTTCGAAGTCCTTTACATTTTCAAATATTTCTTCTACTTTGGCTATTTCACCTTTAGAAAATTCACTGGAAGAGAAATAAACTCTATTTTTTCCTTCTCCTATTTTCAGGCTTTTCGTAACCTTATTGTTATCAAGTCTAGATAGCCAGACCAATGCTTTTTTTTCTTTATCTAATAATGCTAGCTGTAAAATTAAAAAATCAAAAGAGGTATCTCTTTTCAATGCACGGATCGGGATATAGGTTATTATCCTCCTACTTCCCTCGTCAAAATAAAACCTTGCTTCGTCATTTTCTACTTTTAAAAAGTTCGGATGCTTTCCATATACAGTACTTGTATCTGGTTTAAGCATTTTGTCCAACTTATTATTGCTGCACGAAATAGTAAGTAGAAGGCTTGATAATAAAAGATACTTCGTCATAGGGCAAGTTTTAATCATGAAGTTGCAAATAACGGTTAAGGCTTGTTGCTGTTGCGGCCTTAATTGCACGTCACTTTCAAGCAAGCACTAATGTAATAGAAAGCAGCGAACTAATATACACCACCAAAACCAGCAATAGCAACAGAGCTGATGTTAGGGGTTGGCATTTTATATAAGTCGCCAGCTTATAAATCGGTTCAGTCCTGTTTTCTCCAATATAACGAGGTCACCTTTATTTAGTCGGTCGAACTCTTGGTTCTGCGGCTCTAAAATCAAGGGAAAAAAATTTCGAAGTACAAGAAGTTTAAAGAAGAAGAAATTAATCTTGGCTAGTACTTGCACTTTTCCCACCTTTTTAAATTTTAGTCTAACTTCGATTGCCCTAAGTAAATATTGAACAACCGTGATGCAAAACAAAAAAGAAACGACTTTTAAAAATTCTGCTAAAATTGATACAGTATCTACATATTTTATTAGTACTACAACTAGTGCAAACGCCGGTATAAGAAAAACAAATAAGATTCCTTTTCGCGGTTGTAGTCGTATTCCTTTGAAATAAGTCGAAAAACTAATATCCATTTCTGATTTAGTCAATGGCACTTTCTCAAATCTTGTATTCATGATCGGTTTTCTTAGGCTTACTCCTAACGGTTTACGGCTTGGCGATGTGGCGGATTTTTAGCACTGAAGTTCAATAGAATTACTGCTATTGAACCTTGCACAAATGTTTCATAGAAGCACTTCAGCCGCCATATTGCCAAACCGATGTTACCTGCTGCCCTTCTGTCAATTTGTTTTCCTGTCATTATAGATTATCGTTTGATGTCACGAAATAAGTCTCGAATTAAATGTTTGTCATTAACCTGAGAATATAGCATATTAATGTCTTGTTCAGTTAGTTCTTCGTCTGGATTTCTGCCGTTGCCGTGAATACCAATTTCTTCAGTGAATTGCAAATCTTCAACAACTTTTAATGATTGTCTAACAGTTTCACAAATGTTCTCATACTCGTAAACAATCTCATACAAATAAACTGTCTTGAACTCAGAAATTATATAACGATGAACAACCTTATTTCTTTCTGTATATAGTTTGTCGAGTTTATCAAAAATGTCTTGAGAGATAATACCCAAATCCTTTGCTTGCTTGTAAATTTTTCTCTCCATAATTGGAGTGTCTGTTTCTCCTTGATACAAAAGTGCAATGTCAATTCTATTCGTTTTTTCTTGCAATTGCTTTTTCATTACAATAGCCATACGCAAATAAGCGTCTATTTGGTTGGCAATTATAATCATCAACTCTATAACGGATTTATTCTCAATTGCTCTATTCTTCAAGTCAAACGAAGCTGCTAACGAAGCCATAAATTTTTCATACTTGTCAAACTCTAATGCGAGATTTCTTTTGTCAGGACTAATTAGCTCAAGTGTCGCTAATGCCAGTTCTGCTTTTTCGAGTTCAGCCTTAATTTCGATGTCGTCTTGCTTTGAAGTGTTATAGATATACTTTGCCATAAACATATGGTCTTCAACAACTGCATACCAAAGGTGCATATTGAAACCGCCCCCGTCCATTCGTTGTTTGAGGAAGTTGAGTTTGTTTGTGTCGAATTTTTGAACAAGAATATTTTTATTTATAGGCTTTTCTTGTTCAGAATAACAGCTTACTTGAAATGCACCAACTGAATTTTCGTATAATTCAAAGCTAAATGGAGAAACTTCTTCGTGTCCAACCGCAATATTTTTGTATTGCCACTCTGTCGGCACTTTTATTACAAATTTTCCATTTGGTTCTGTAAAATACTTCATTTGAATTTCTCTGTCTGTGTCGGTTTGTGCAGTTGTTTTAGGGTTGCAGGTAACGTTTAGGCTTGTTGCTGTTGCGGCATTAATTGCACATCCTTTCAAGCCAGCACTAATGTAGTAGAAAGCAGGGAAATAACATAAACCACCGAAACCAGCAATAGCAACAGAGCCGATGTTACCTGCCGTTTTCATTTGTCCACATAGTCGACTTCTGGTTTATATAGGTATTCCCATAGTATTCTTTGGCTCTAATTTGTCTATGACTCTCGAAGTCAATATAGGGCGCAGAACAATGAGGACACCTAAATGGATTGTAATATTTAAATGTAGAATTGCTTGTTTTTGGAGAGGGCAGTTCTCTTTCGACATTATCAAGATTTATATTTTCTAGATTCTCTTCAAGTTGAACTGGCAAATTAGGAATTGCATTGTAGGGAACAATTAACGTTTCTTTACTGTCAGATGAGTAGAAGTATTGAATTTCTGAAAACCCAGCATGAAAATGTTGAATGGTAAAGCTTTTAACGCAAAAGTCGCAGGTGCAAATATTTCTAACACCTTTTGGTGTCACGGTTCCAGAGAAATGCAAACCTCTTTCGAAAAGTCCTTTACCTTTCAGACTAGTGTTATTGTCCGACTTGTCTGATAAGTAAAAGGGTTGTAAACGTATTGCCTCATAGTTAGGATCTTTCCAGTCTACGCGACTGGTTTTACTTTTAGAAATTATCCCATCTATCATTACTCCGCTATTCGGAAAGATTCGAATTGAACTATGTAAAAACTGTCCCGTTAAGTCTGGATTTGAAATTAGGGTTTCAATTAAAAATGGTCGATACAATTTACCATTCTCATAAACCTCAATAGTTGGAGTCGGTTCAGTTAAGTCAAACACAGTTTCAAGCTCCACAGGCTTTCCGATATTTTCTCTTTGATTGTCAATTAAAATCTTATTTCCTTTGATCTCAAGTCTTTCTTGTCGTTTTTTAAAGAGTCCGAACATTTGCAAGGTTTATTAAAATGGCAGGTAACGGTTTGCAGATTTGCGATGGGCGGGCTTTTCAGCACAAATGTTTATTCGGAGCATTGAACTTTCTATAACCACAAAATTATCTTCGGAGCACGAACCTCCGCCTATTGCAAATGTGCTGTTAGCTGTTGTTTTTACTGTCGTCAAGTGTACCTGTATATAACTTTAATTCTGTCCTATTTTGTCGATTAACATATTCAAGAGATACACAAGTCCGTTCGTATAAATCCCAAAATATATCTTCTACAAAAACTTCTTCAATGTTCATTCTTAAATCTTTCTCGGCTGGATTGAAACCTTTGTCAAATAATTTTTGCCCGTGTGATTCGTAATAGGCTCTTACTATAAGCCCTTCTCTGGCAAAAATCCATCTTGACGTCGCTATATGTGAGTCTACGAAATAATAATTTACAGTTGTCTGTAGTATTTCTGAAAGTTCTTTTGCAAATTCAAGATTTGTATTAAAATCCCAATACTTCCAAATAAAATAACTCCAATCATTTAAGTCGGTCAATAGGATGAAATTTTTACTATCGTCGTCTACTCCAAAAATAAACCCCCAATCTATTTTATTTACTCTTTGAACGTCCGATAGATTTTGGATAGAATATTTGTGTTTAAGTGCGTCAACAGGATTTTTGTTTTTTATGCAAAAGTGGTGAAGTCCTAAAGTTGGTATTGATACATATCCTTTGTCCATGTAGGGTCTTTCTAAAATAACAGCTAACGGCTAAGGCTAAGAGTTGTGCCGGATTAGAAGCACTTCCGCCTTTGCCAGCACTAAAGTAATTAAAAAGCAGAAAGTTGAGAACGCACTTCACCCGACATAACTTTTAGGTGATGTTAGCAGCTGGGCATCTTGGAGTCAGCAGTCTATTCGATAAAAACTTCTTTTTCCTTTTCGCTTTTCCAAGGGTCCGAAAATATGAGTTTATATTCTGTTGTCAACGAATAAGGATAATAGAATGTGTAAGCCTGTTTCTCATTCTTCGATTCAATAAAAACAGCAATTGCATCGGTTTTTATTTTGGTATCGGGGTCAACCACTCTTACATCGTAGAAAATAGCAACGGCTTTGTATTCGACCTTCTTTGCGATAAATGCTGCTTTAAGGTCGGCAATTAACTTCTCTGAAAGTGGCTTATCATCGCCGTCATAAGTTCCGACTTGTGCGATGCTGCCATTAGTTTTAACAGCTGAAGCTATCGGAAAAAATTCTCCATGTTTGGTAAGCAGGTCTTCCACAAACGGGAAAGTACTATCAATTAATCGCTCTATGTCATTCATTTTATTTTCAGTCGATTGTGTAATAGCTCTTTTGCTTGAACGGGGTCGCAAGAGGAATTCGTTAACCGTTAGCAAGGTCTCATGTAGGTTATTAGAGGGGTTTTCATTGCCTTACTGCTAACGTTTTGCAGATTTGCGATGGGCGGGCTTTTCAGCACAAATGTTGATGCGGAGAACTGAACTTTCGGCTACTACAAAACTGTCTGCGGAGCACGAAACCCCGCCTATTGCAAATCTGCTGTTAGCGGTATGTGCTTTTTTCGTCTGTGTCATTTGTCTATAAATTCTGTTTTATGTTTCCGAATAAACGCCACTTGCAGTTGTTGTAAATTTTCGGTTTTGTAAAGGTCATAGAATTCATCGTCAAACTTGTTTAATGGATTGTCGTCATAAGACTTACTAAAACCCTCAATTGTTCCGTCCTGATGTTGTGTGATTTTAGGATTTTCTTTTTCAAAAGTGTCGTTGGCTCGTTTGGTCAGGTCAGCGAATTTGTTAGCCCCAACAAGTTTTAAAGCGTCTGGTAGATATTTATAAAACTGCCCGCTTGAATTAAAGTAAAATTGGTTGTAACCACCATTATTTACTTCAGCTTCCAAAACCCAAATCATGTAAATTGCTTGTCGGGATTTATTCCAACTCAATACTGTTTCGTATTCCTTCTGGTAGTCAGATGGTTGCTTCGCAGATAAGTTGTCAAAAACTGCTTGCAACAAGTTGTCGTCGGAGGTTGTGTTAATAATTTGTTCAGTTAAATTTTTATGAATAGGTCTGTTCTTAAAGTCTTCCATTGACTTACTAATTTGCTCCTGCAAAGTGTCTTTGGTTTGATTCTTATTGTCTTTCGTTGTCTGTCCCGAACAGCCAAATAAATTCAATATTGTCGTTAGAATGCCCATGTAAATTATCTTGGTCATTATGTTTGGTTGTCGTATCGTAGCATTACCGCTAACGGTTAGTGTTTATATTGTGCCCGCTTAAAAGCACTTCCGTGTCGGGCTGCACTAATGTAGCTAAAAAGCAGAAAACTTCGAGAACCACGTCGCCCGGGCATAATTTAAACATGGTGTTACCAGCTTTGGCTTCTATAGTCCTTTTGATTCTAGAATTTGGCTCTTCAGGTCAGAAAGGTTGTCGAACTTAATAAAGTCCAGTTCCTTTTCTTTGAGCTTGAGCTCGGCAATTAACTCCAAAATCAAGTCAGCAGGTTCAGCCTCAAAACCAAACATGTTTCGGTCGAAGTCTGTTCCAATTAGAAGCTCGTCATTGTACATCCCAACACACCAGTTTTCCATAAATTCAGATAAAGGCATCTCGCTAACTTCATAGTCAATCCATCCATCCTTAATACATGATTTTGCTAAAGCTTTCTCAGACCAAAAGCAGATAATTTGCACAGGCTCTCCGTCTTCGTCGTCGTAATGATTCGAGCTTGAAGTTGCTAAACCTTCTTCACACTCGAGTGTGTAAACTATCTCTGTGTCGCAAATCTTTTTTATAAATTTCTGATGTCGCTGTTCTGTTACGATGCTGTCTTGATGCATTTGTTAGGCTTTTGCCATTGCTGGTAACGTTTAGGCTTGTTGCTGTTGCGGCATTAATTGCACGTCACTTTCAAGCCAGCACTAATGTAATAGAAAGCAGCGAAATAACATACACCACCGAAACCAGCAATAGCAACAAGGTGATGTTGTGCGTTCGTACATTTTATTTCAGTACGAATTTTACGCTTATCGTCGATTGCACTTTAATCTTCTCAAATTCAATCTTCGGTGCTTCATATTTTTGTTTCTCATTTAAACCGCCATATCCTCTAATAGAAAGTCCAGCTACTCGTCCTTGCAATTGACCACTTATATTTTGTTCGTTGTCTATTATGTGAATGGCATTGCCAACAGACTGCATTAGTGGCTTTGTCAACGAAAAAGCTTTCGCTTTAGCATTTTCTACTGCTCTTGCTCGGCAGATATTCTTTATCTTTTCTAAGTCAGTATGGTCGACCCGCTCTATTGAGGTATTAGAAATCCCGATGTCTTCAAGTTCAATAAATACTTTGCTCGCAGTTTGTGCCTCTGCAACCTTTAATATATATTCCTTTGATTTTAATACATCTTTTTGTTTAAGAAAGTAGAATTTGTAATTGCTCAACATATCACTTGTTGTCAAATCTCGTTCGGTATCTATACCCATGGATTTAAAAGCTTTAATCATTTTGCTTTCCAACTCTTCAAGTGGAACTTTGTCTTTGCTGTCTTTCTCGGCAATATTAATCTTAATAAAGATTTGATTGGGTGTTATCAAAGTGTCAGCATAGCCATTCACCTCAATGTACGGTTGGTCGATAAAGCTTTTAGTCTGGCAAAGTCCGGTCGAAACGATTATTGAAAAAAGTCCGGTGATAAGAATAAATCTCTTCATGTTATTCGGTCTTATAAGATTTGTTAGGTTTTTTTGTATGACGCACAACGGTTTGTATTTGTATTGTGCGGGATTAAACGAACAACACTTTGCCAGCACTAAAGTAATTAAAAGGCACATCAGTTGATGATACCAGTTAGCCCCGCATAATTCAAATAGTTTGTTAGGGTCAGTATTTATTCTTTCCACCTTAACAAGATTTCAGGCTTGTCATTTTCTTGCCAGTGAATTACAAGTGAGTCCTTAGAAACTGAAAGAATCCGTCCCTTGAATATCAGAGTCGGATTATCTAAAAAGATGCTATCCTTCTTGATTTTATAAAGTCGCTCTCCGTCTCCATCATAGTCGCATAGTAAGAGTCGCTTTTTGTTAATTTCAAATTCACAAGCAGGAGCGTCGGCAGAACGAGTCCAAACACCGAATAATAAGTTAGGGTCAAAAGTCGGAGCAATAATTTCTGATTTTTTAAACCGCTGATTTGGAAGAGGCTCTTCTGATGTATCTACTGGTTCTTTTTGCACCCTTGTCTGCGAGAATTTATCGTGTTCTAATCCAGTCGTCTTCGCCCCCTTTTTATTAAAGCTGCAAGAGCTAATTGATAGTGTCAAAACAGTCAGAAGTTTCAGAGTTTGTTTTAATGGTCGGTTTGTTAATATTGGCCCTAACGGTGAAGGCTTGCCGAAGGCGGGGCTTTCGAAGCACCATCTGTCAAGCTATGATTATTTTATTCGGAGCTGAAAAGTTTCCTCCACCACGTCCGCCCCGCTTTTGGCAAGGTGCTGTTAGTGGTTGGGCTTTCTTCTCTATTCGCATTATATTCAAGTCTTTGTTTAATAAAGTCGTTGAGCAGCCTTTGTTCTTCTGGGTCGGTTGATTTCGATTTCAGTTCGTAAAAATAGTCTAATAATTCTTTTGCTCTTTGTTTCGAAATTGTTAACCTACCCGAACTCATTCCTGTATCCATCGAATGCGATGCACCGCGGATATAGTCAAGCAAATATTTCGTCCCGCCGCGTTTTAAAAGTTCGTTTGCGAAAAGATGAAATTTTGTATAAACACCAAATGTCATTGGAGAAGTTTTACCTGTCTCACAATATAAGTCACGAATGAGTTCAATTTTTACTTTGTCAATTTGTGGAACTACAAATTCACAAACTTGCACTCGGAAGTCATAATTGTCGTCAACAAAGTCTTGTCCATACTTTCCATTCCACACAAGTTTTATTCGGTCAAAGTCAGCGGAAGTGTAGTTGTCGATATATGTTTGTAATTCTTGTTCTGTCATTTGTTGCGGTGCCGCTTTTAGCCTTGCCACTAACGTTTAGGCTTGTTGCTGTTGCGGCATTAATTGCACGTCACTTTCAAGCCAGCACTAATGTAATAGAAAGCAGCGAAATAACATACACCACCGAAACCAGCAATAGCAACAAGGTGA
>Ga0307408_100002638_pt1 | contig 12466 bp, 11 predicted proteins | sample 322Cmetagenome_FD_202116 | JGI IMG/M metagenome (GOLD analysis project Ga0307408, IMG submission 202116) | Maize rhizosphere microbial communities from greenhouse at UC Davis, California, United States - 322HYB-C-3 | ecosystem: Host-associated > Plants > Roots > Rhizosphere > Soil | place... | reverse complement strand
TCGCGCCCGGGCCGGTGGAAACGGAAGGCTACCTCGATGTGCTGAAGCAGGCGGGCCCGGACGGCAAGAAGACGTACGACGCGGTGGCCGCGCGCGTGGGGATGGGACGCTGGGGCAAGGTGGAGGAGATCTCGTATCCGTGCATCTTCCTCGCGTCCGACGCCTCGTCGTGGATGACTGGTGAGACGATCGTGATCGATGGCGGCCCGCCGCCGCGCGAGATGGAGGGCTAGGACGCGTTGACCGTCGACGGGCGCTCGGGTAGCATTAGCGCTTGCGCTGCGAGGCGGTGACCGTAGCTCAATTGGTTAGAGCGCTGGACTGTGGCTCCAGAGGTTGTGGGTTCGATTCCCATCGGTCACCCCATTCACCGGATGGGAACCGGGCGCCCGTAGCTCAGTTGGATAGAGCGTTGGCCTCCGAAGCCAAAGGCCAGAGGTTCGAATCCTCTCGGGCGCACCATTAGGAGTTCGATGGGCCGTTAGCTCAGTTGGTAGAGCAGCTGACTCTTAATCAGCGGGTCCAAGGTTCGAGTCCTTGACGGCCCACCAATCACATCAAGGGGTTCCGGCTAACGGGACCCCTTGATTGCTTCTGCGAGAACCTCTTGCGCTGATTCTTGCGCTGAAGTTTCGCCGGGCTCGGACTGCGGGGCGGGAAGCATCCCATCGAGGGCAGCGACGGCGGCGCGGAGATGATCCGGTGCCAAATGGCTGTACCGCATCGTCATCGTAATCGTCTGGTGGCCCAGAGCCTCCTGCACCTCCTTCAACGTCCGGCCACGCCGTTCTGGCCCGAAGGTGGACGGCCGGGTTCGCCGATTACCTGCTCAAGCCGGTGGAGAACGAGATTCTTGTCGATACCATCCGGAATGCGGCGGCAGCGGCGCGGAGCAGAAACGACGACCACGAGATGCTCAGCCACCGGGCACCGAGCATCTCCTCGTCGCGCGCTATGAAGTCGGCAGGCCGCTGATGATTGTGGCGATCTTCGCCACACCGTCTTTGACGGCGTTCTGCAGGGCGCCATTCGGGCCAAAGACAATCGAAGCTACAACGGCCAGAACGACGACGACGACGACCCACTCGACCATTTCCGCGCCGTGCTCGTCTTGGACATAGCCGGTCATCTTGCTCATTGAAACCCTCCTGGAGGTGTGGCTGACGCCGCCCGAGGCGCCGTCGACCATACTGTCTGGCCAATAGGCACTTCAATGGATCGAACGATCTATGCCGCATCGGCGACCGAAGCCGCCGCGGCAAAAGGCAATCAAGGCGCTCTAGCGGCAGGTCGGTGAGTCCGGCCTACGCCGTCTGTTGCGGCCGATCGGCCGGCTCCACGAATACCAATCGCGTCCTTTCGCCGTAGATCGAAGCGGCGGGCAGCGGCGCGGGCGCGGGAGGCGGCGCGGCGCGAAATTCAGTGCGCCGGCTGATTCGCCCCGTACGACTTGCCGCAAGACTGAACCTGATCCACGCGTGGTGGCACTCGGCATGGAGACGAAAAGTCAGCGCGTCAGATACCTCAACTTCGTGCTCGGTCTCGTCGCGGGTGATCACGTCGCCGCATCCGTCGCATAACTTGGAGGAACCGGGGCCAACCCAGATCTTGCCGTAGTAGGGCGCGGGGAGTCCGCCTCGCCGGGTCTTGTCGAGGGTGCGCTCGGTGCGGATGAGGGTCGAGTGCATAGCGGGATCTCCGGTGACGGCAGTACATCAAGCCAAGATCACCGGGGTCTCAGCGCCACGTGCGCCAACCCGCAAGGCCGGGGTGAAGGCGTTGGAAGCCTACTCCACTGCGACGCCACGCGCCATAGTTAGAACTACCGTGCCTGCCCGATTCAGTCAGTTACCGCCTCAGCCCCGTCCACGCCGCTCGCTGTGTCGCCGCCCGCGGCGACGCCTCGAACGCCGACCCGGTGGCGCTCGTCGCGCTATGTTCCATACCGCGACTGACTTCTCTCACGTCGCAGCCACACCCGGCGTTCGTATCGCTCCGCAGACGCTTGGCCCGCGGAGGCCGATGACGTTTTCCTGCAATCCGTTCTGTGGAAGCGCTCGCATCGGAATCGGGATCCAGACTTCACGACTAAAGTTGTACTCGTATACACTGCCGTTCGTCGTCAATCCGTAAAGGGCAGCGCCGTTCGGAGTCATTGCCGTCGCAATTTGCTCAAAGCTGATCGTCTCAATTGCCATAGTTTCCTCCTGGAGGATCTGAAACTCCACCGGAGCGAATCGCTACCAATATGTTAACGGGCTTGGTCTCCAAGCCATCAAGCTAATATGCGACGCCTGGTGGGAAAAAATCTTCCCATCGCCACGTGCGCCTTGGTCGGTTCCTGAACCGCGTGGGACACTGGGGCATGGTGGCGCAGCTGTCCAACGAGAGCCACGACGACTCGCCGTGGCAAAGTCGAGACGCCGCGTGGGAAGCACTCGTCGCGCGGTCGCGAGACCTGCGGGCAGCCAGCCACGAGTTACGTGCCGAGAGTCGGAACCGGCGGTTCGCGTCCCTTCTACTGCGCGTCTTGATGCTTAAACGCCAAAAACGCGAGTTGCATTGACGTAGAAGCAGCGCGCGGTCCGCGCATTGAGCACGTCGTCTTGGTTATGTTGAAGTACACGCCCAATGGCTCCGCTCATCCGTGCGCCTTTCACCGCTACAGTTGGGTGTACGAGGAGAAGGTCGACGGCTGGCGCATCGTCGCGTACAAGAGCGGCCCGCGCGTCCGCTTCGTCAGCCGTAACGGCGTTGATCACACCAGCCGCTTTGTGGACATCGCGGCCGCGATCTCGAAGTTATCGGCGCGCACGCTCGTGCTCGACGGCGAGGTGGCGGTCTACGACGAGCAGCTCAGGTCCCGGTTCGAGTGGTTGCGCGAGCCGGACCCGACCGCCGTCGCCACGCCTCCGCTGTTCATGGTGTTCGACGTGCTCTACCACGGCGGCCGTGACGTAACCGCGCGCCCACTTCGTGACCGCCGTGTCCGCCTGGAGGACATCGTGGCCGGGAACGAGCTGGTGTTCCCCGTTCGCCGGCTCGCGGCGGATCGGCTCGCGGCGTGGAAGCAGGTCGCCGAACGCGGCTACGATGGGTATGTCGCGAAGGACGAGGCGAGCGCGTACGAGGGCGGCGCGACGCGGCGGTGGATCAAGGTGAAGCAGAAGGACTGGACCGTCGGCGACGAGCATTGGACGCGGCGGATCGCATCTTCGGAACCGGCGAGTCGCGGAGGAGAGCGATGAGCAAATACGTTTTCGACCAGGCCTGGGACGCTGAGAGGACGCGGCTAACTGGCTTGGAGTTGGGACTCGACTCAGGGACGATTCGACATCTGGAAACGATAGGCGTTCGCGCCGGCTGGCACTGCTGGGAAGTCGGCGGTGGCGGTGGTTCCATCGCGGCGTGGCTCTGTGAACGTGTAGGTGATGAGGGCCACGTCCTTGCCACCGACCTGGAGACGACATTCTTGGCGAAGCTACCCTATGAGAACGTCACGGTACGTAGGCACGACGTCGTGGCGGACGACGCGCCCGATGGCCAGTTCGATCTGGTCCACGCACGATGGGTACTTCACTGGCTGCCCGCTCGCGAGGATGCCCTCAGCCGCATGATCGCTGTCGTGAGGCCCCACGGCTGGCTGCTCGTCGAAGAACCGGACTTCGTGACTCCGTTTCACGCCTGTGCATCCCAGACGGTCTGCAAAGTAGTCACGGCCGCGATCCGCGCGATGGAAGCGATGACCGGCGCCCAATCGGAGTATGGACGACGCCTGTTCGATGATGTCTGTGTGAAGCGTCTAATTGACGTCGAGGCGTTCGGACGGGTCTCGATGATGCGTGGTGGTTCGCCGCTCTGCGCACATCTGCGCCTGTCGATCGCGAAAGTCCAAAAGACCCTCGTCGGCTCAGGAGCGGTCACCATGGACGAGGTTGAGGAAACGCTCGCACGGTTGGACGACCCAGGTTTCGCCACCATGTCGGTAATTACAATGGCCGTGTGGGGGCGTCGGCCGGCGTAGCACGCCGCCTACGGACCCTCGGCGACCAGCGGTGGACGCGGCGGATCAGCGTGGCGCCGCGCGCTTGACCTAACCCGCCACTCGTCCCACCATTCCGGAATGGACCGCCGCCGCTTCGTGCTGGTCTCGCTGGCCGGTGCGCTCGCCGCACCGTTGGCGGCCGAGGCGCAGCAGGCGGGAAAGCTGTATCGCATCGGTGTGCTCGTGGGCGCAGCCTCGAACGTGGCGAACCTCAGCGCGTTCAGACAACGGCTCGCAGAACTTGGGTACGTCGAGGGGCGGAACTTCGTGATCGAATATCGCTCGGCTGATGGCCGCGCCGAGCGGTTCGCCGACCTCGCGACCGAGCTGGTTCGGCTCAAGGTTGACGTCATCGTGACGAGGGGAACGTCGGCAGCCCTGGCGGCTAAGCACGTCACGGCAACGATTCCTATCGTGATGGCGTCGAGTGGGGACCCCGTTTTCTCTAGCCTCGTAAGCAGCCTGGCTCGGCCGGGAGGGAATGTCACCGGCCTCCATACCATGGCCCCGCCTGAACTGGCCGGCAAGCGGTTACAGATCCTCAAAGAGGTCATGCCCGGTTTATCGCGAGTCGGCGTCCTCTTAGATTCAGGCGATGTTTACGCCCTGGTGATGATGAGAGAGATCGAGAGGGTTGCCCACGCCATAGGAATCCACCTCTACAGCGTCAAGACGTGGCACGGAGGGGACTTCGATCGGGCGTTCGAAGCAGCACTTCTGGACCGAGTCGACGCTCTCGTCGCGGTAGAAGGTGTCCAGACGGTAATGAACCTCGCTCGAATCGTAGACTTCGCAACGAGGAGCCGGCTCCCAGCCGTCTACGGACTCAGAGAGTTTGTGGATGCCGGAGGCCTCATGGCCTATGGCACCGACCTTAGCGATCTCTTTCGTCGCTCTGCCACCTACGTGGACAGAATCCTCAAAGGCGCGAAGCCGGCTGACTTGCCCGTCGAACAGCCGACCAAGTTCGAGCTCGTCATCAACCTCAAGACCGCCAAAGCTCTCGGCCTCACCATCCCGCCCTCACTGCTGGCGCGGGCGGATCATGTGATCGAATAGGCGTGCCCGACAGGCGCGGCCGCCTTCTCCATGCAGTTGTCGGCTTCGCCGCCTTGCGCGCCGCACCACGATGCTCCGGCATCGTCGCCCTTCACGGCCGGCTCGACTCCTGGCGCGGCGTCGGCGATGTAGTCGTCGGGATGCACCGCCACAGCTACGACGTCCAGCTCACCCAGTACGACGAGCGCGGCTGGCGCGCGACCTTTACCTTCGTCGGCGAAGTGGCCACGCCGCGAGCACCGTACCACTGCATGGCTGACTCGCGACTAGCGTAGTCGCGCACCGCGGGCGAGCAGCGGACGGACGGGGGCGACGACGTGAAGACGCTCACCGGAACGGCGCCTTCACCCACGATCCCGCGAAGATGACGTAACACGCCGTATCGCCCCGAATCCAGCACAGGCGTGTTACGAATAGCGCAGGCGAGCCGGCCCCGAGTCCGGCTCGTCCCCCAAGCCGCTACGGTCGATACGGCAGTAGATGCTGCATGAACGCCCGGCGCCCGATGCTCTCGCCTAGCTTGACGCCGTCCTGACATGCACTGCGGAAATGAATGCCGGCGTAGACCCTCGAGTCGGCATTCTCCTGCGCGGCTTGCGAGAAGCTCGTGAAGGATCGCGTGATCCCGGCGAAGGGAGGGCCGCTCGTCATGGTGAAGGCGATTTGATCGGACCCGAAGAAACGGGCCAGCACTGCGGCAGCAGCGCCGCCCGCCACGCTGTGCGTGGACGGATAGTCCGGTAGGGGCGGGGTATTGAGGTAGGAGTCCCACGCCGCATCCGGCGTGGTGGCGTCGTTGCCGTCGGTGTCACCGGCACGGATCGCGGTGACGGGACGCCAGAAGTCGTACAGGTAGCGAGTGTCGGCGCCGGCGATGTAACCGTCCGCGATCGCGGCGTTCACCAGCGCCAGCAGCCGGGCGCTGTCGAAGGCGTCGAGACTGCGCTGAGCGGCCATGACGCGTGCAATCCGGCTCCATCCGGCAGGCGAACTCTCGTACCAGTAGCGCGCAATCTCCGCCTGGACGGCTGTGCGGTCGGTGCTGGTCTTGCCGCCGACCCGCTTGACCTCGTTGAAGTCACCCGCGTACTGCTCACTAGCGAGCGCAGGCGGTCCGGGAAGCCGGAACTGCGAGGGCGTGATCATCACGAACGGAGTGACCTCGGCCCAATGCGGCAGCATCGCGGGCTGCATACCGCCTGCGAGGGCCGTGTCCATGATCATTGGATTCGCCGGCGTCGGGTTCGGATGCGGCCGCCACCGTCCGGCAGCCATCTGAGGCGTGTACGAGGGCTTTGCCGACGCGCCGTCATTGTTGCGCATGGTGACCAGCGCCGTTGCGGCGGCCCGGCCCGTCGCGATGCCATGACCCTTCGGGGGACCGTCGGGGATCTTCGCCAGGGCCGCTGAATACGATTGCTCGAGCAAACCCTGAGCCTTCGCCTGCTGGGCGGGCGTGCCGTATGCGGGCAGCAGCGCGGCGAGCACATCGTGCGCCGCGGTGGCGAGGGCTGCCGCCGGTGAGGCGCCCGTCTCCGCACGTCGATCGAGCACGTACGGCTCGTAACGCCGCTCGATGGCATTCAGCGCGTCGTGCATGGCCAGGTGCGCCATCGTAAGAGTCCGGCTTTGGATTATGGGATTCTGCCCGCCGGCGATCGCGACCTCGAGCGCAGTGGCGTTCCACTCCAGGGCTTCGTTGGCAGCCGACGGAGCGGGACCACTCAGGAGCGCCGTCGCGACGACGACGACGGAAACAAGAACACGCAGGGCAATTGGTATCGTCCTCATGGTGCACCTCTCTTCGCAGCGCACGTGATGATCCACCGTCGATGCCCCGTATGACCATTCCGGGAGGAGAACGCTCCTGTGGCATCGGCTCGTCAGGCGGCTTTCACGAGGTCGTCCATTGCTTGTGCCGCGGTCATGGCGTCCTCCGGTGAGGGCTGATCCCAGCCTGCGGATTTTAGGACCGTCCGGGCCTCATCACCGTCCCCATCCGATCCTCCCCGTCACACGATCGGCTTATCGGGGGCGTCGTAGCGCGCTGGCCGCCTACGAGGCTGGCGAAGACCACAAGCATTCGATAAGGGCCGACGCAGGATCCATGCTGGGATCCTCCTCCCGATCTTGGCGACGCCAGCGGGGGTGCTGCGGCTGCGTTCGCCGTGCCGAGCGTGGTTGCGCAGCCCGGCGTCGCCATGATTCGATTGCCATCTGCACCTAGGAGCAACGAGGACGCGATCGAACTATTCGTCATGGTGGACTGGGATCGTGAACGTGAATGTTGAGCCCGCACCTACCTGACTCTTCACCCAAATTCGTCCGCCGTGGAGCTCGATGAACTTCCGCGACAGGGCCAAGCCGAGCCCTGTGCCTTCCACCTTCTTCGCCGCCGTCCCGACCTGCCGAAACTCCTGGAAGATGGCCACTTGGTCCTCCGGCGCGATACCGAGACCGGTGTCGGTGACCGACACTTCGATGACTCCATCCCCCAGCGCCGCGCGGACGTCAATCCGCCCGCCTTCCGGCGTGAATTTGATCGCATTAGAGAGCAGGTTCAGGAGCACCTGCTTGATCTTGCGCTCATCGCCCCGGATGTACTCGATGCGATCGTCAATTTCGGCGTGCAGCGCGATACCGTGACGTCCGGCCCGCTCGCGTACGAGAGTAAGGGCGTTGTCGACCGCCGCCGGCAGATGGAACTCCGCCAGCTCGAGCTCCATCTTCCCCGCTTCGATCTTCGAAAGGTCGAGAATGTCGTTGATGAGGGAGAGGAGGTGCTGGCCCGAGGCGTGAATGTCGTTCAGGTACTCCTCCTGCTTCTCGGTCAGATCGCCAAACATTCGGTCGCGTAGGACCTCAGAGAATCCGATGACGGCGTTCAACGGCGTCCTCAGCTCGTGTGACATGTTGGCGAGGAACTCTGACTTGTGCTGGCTGGCCACCTCGAGCTGCCGGCTCTTGATCTCAATCTCGCGGAAGAGCCGAGCATTTTGAATGGCCAGGGCTGACTGGGTGGCGAAGGTCTGGAGCAACTCGATCGTCTCGACCGGGAACTCGCCCGGCGTCTTGCGGTTCATTGTCAGAGCGCCGATCAGGTGGTCTTCACGGATAAGCGGCACGGCGACGACCGCGCGATAGCCTGCCTCGATGAGCGCGTCACCGATGGGGCTCGAGTAGGAGCCGGATGTGATGTCAGGGACTTGGACCGCCTGGCGCCTTATGGGCAGTTGGCCGAGGATGCCTTGGTCACCTTTGCGCAGCGGCGTCCCGCGCGCCATCTCGACCAGTCGCGGCTCTAGGTTGCGCGTGGCGCGCAAGTGGAACTGCTCGGTGATTTCGTCGTATTCGAAGATCGTGCAGCCGTCGGCGCCGATGAGATCGTTCGCTCGTGTGACGATCGTGTTGAGCACGACATCAACGTCGAGCGTCGAGCTGAGCGCCTGGCCCACCGCCCCAAGCGCGCGCAACTCCGCGACCGAATGTGTCAGCGCCGCGGTGCGGGCCTCCAGCTCTTTGAACAGCCGCACGTTCTCGATGGCGATCACAGCTTGGTCGGCAAACGTCTGCAGCAGTGCAACCTGTGCGTCGGAAAACGGTCGCACGTCACGGCGCGCAACAGTGATAGCGCCGGTCGGCTCGCCGTCTCGCAGCATCGGTACCGACAAGATCGTCCGACGAAAACTTGTTAAGGTCCGAGGCACTCTATAGGAGGCGTCGGCGAGTATGTCCGGCACGTGGATGACCGCCCGCGTAAGGATCGCGCGCGCCGTCGGACTATCCCAGCCGGAGGCACGCGGGAATACGCGGCCGAGCTGCTGGATGAATGCAGTGTCGTTGCTCGCGTTTGCAACGAGGTGGATGAGCTCACCATCAAATCTAAAAACGCTGCCTTCCAGTGTGTCACACAGCCTCACGGCGTTCTTGATAATGACGTCGAACACCGGCTGCAAGTCAGTTGGCGAGCTTGCGATGACCCTGAGAATTTCGCTCGTTGCGGTCTGATGCTCCAGCGTTTCTCTCACTTGCGCATGGGCCGTCGTAAGCGCCCGATTCTTCTCCTCCAGCTCCGTGAACAGCCGCACGTTCTCGATAGCGATGACCGCCTGGGACGCGAACGTTTCCAGGAGCTGGATCTCGTTCGGCGTGAACGGCCGGATCTCGGTGCGGCGAATCAGGATCGCGCCGATCGCCACGCCTTCACGCACGAGCGGCACTGCGAGCATTGTCCGCCATATCGGCCCCGCGTCGGGAGGCAGGGCTTCGGGATAGTCTCGGGCCGCGTCGGCTGCGAGAATATCGTGAACGTGAATCGTTCGAGATTCGACGATGGCGCGGCCTGCGGCGCTACCCCTCGTGAGGGATCGGACTGCTGGCAGAACCAGTGGAATGGGTCCGAAATGCGCGACGCGGCGGAGATCTTCCCCTTCAAGACGCACGATGAGGGCATCAGTCGCCCCGCAAACCGCCGCCGCATTGGCCGTCACAGCATCCAGCACGGGCTGGATGTCGGTCGGCGACTGGCTTATCACGCGCAAAATCTCGCTCGTGGCCGTCTGCTGCTCCAGCGCTTGCGTCAGTTGCGAGTTTCGAGTCTCCAGCTCCTTGAACAGCCGAACATTCTCGATTGCGATCACAGCCTGGTCGGCGAAGGTTCGGAGCAGGGTGATTTGCTTGTCAGTGAACGGCCTTACTTCGGACCGGCGCATGAGAATGGCACCGATCGCGACGCCGTCTCGGAGCAGCGGTACCGCCATGACAGTCCGGTGCCCCATGTGAACCGCGAGCTCGCGACCCTCCGGGAAATCAGCTACGGCAGTCAGGTCGTCGACCTGGATTGGCCGTGCCTCGAGCACCGTACGACCCACGACGAAGCCGCTAGTGATAGGGCGACGCTTGCGGCCCCCAAATGCCTGATCGCCATAGTGCGCCATCGTCACAGTCTCGTCACCATCGACGAGGGCTACGAGAGCGTCGGTCGAGTCGCACACCCGCACAGCATTTCGAGCGATCGTGTCAAACACCGGCGTCAAGTCCGTCGGCGAGGTCGAAATGACGCGAAGGATCTCGGCCGTGGCCGTCTGTTGCTCCAGTGCTTCTTTCGTCTCATTGAACAGACGGACGTTCTCGATCGCGATGACTGCTTGGTCCGCGAAAGCCTGAAGCAAATGAATTTGCACATCGGAGAACGGCCTGACGATTCGCCGCGCGACGGTGATTGTCCCTATCGGCCGTCCGTCACGAAACAGCGGAACGGCCATCACGGTTCGGAAGAGCGTCCTCAGAGGTTCGGCGATCTCGGAGTCCCGACTCACGTCGTGAACCTGCATGATCGTGGCGTCGACGATCGCTCGCGACGTAACGCTGTGGCGACCGAGCGGCTGAGGGAAGGCTTGCCGGACTGCCGTCATTTCCTCGCGGGTGCGCCCGTGCTGCGCGGCGAAATGAATCAGCGTGCCATCGAACGTGAAAAGACTGGAGAGGTCCGCTTCACAAAGTCGCGTGGCGCTGCCGACGATCGCGTCGAACACTGGCTGAACGTCGGTTGGCGAACTGCTGATGACGCGAAGAATGTCAGCGGTCGCCGTCTGCTGCTCGAGTGCCTCGGCGATCTCCGAGCGGGCCGCGGCGAGAGCGCGCTGCAGCTCCGTATATGCGGCACCGAAGCGGCCTTCGGCATCGACTTCTCGCAAGGGTGTCCCGCACTCTAAACAGAACTTCGCCTGAACTGGGTTCTCCCGCTGGCACCGGGGACACTTCATGGGCTGACCCCCCCGAGGACGGGCATCGTACCGCGGTCGTCGTCCTGTCGGAAGGGCCCACGCATTGGCTAAAGTCAGGGAGGTCGCGATGGTCCGGAGACCGGCGAAGCGCCGTTTCGCCGCCTCAGCGGTGCGCCGCCACGCCGAGCGTAGACAACTCGGCGCGGGCAGGAAGGAGGTGCGCGGTGCACGCGAGCCTGAATCGGTAAACATTAGCGTCGGATGGTGGCGCGGAATTCGGGTGCCCAGCGAACATAGCGAGGAGGCCGGCATGAGGACCACACCTCTATGCGGATGGGGGAGAGTAATGATACTGACCGTTTCTTTCCTCGCATCGTGCGCGACGGTTGCGCCGCAAGAATCACAACTGCGAAAACCGTCAGCCTCACGTGCATGGCGGCTCGTTACGGTTCCGCCGACAACGGCAACCAGCGCGATTGTGAACCTCCAGGATCCGGGAAAAATTGTCGTCGTCACCGCCGGCCCAGTCTGCGGGGAGTCGGTTGGGATCCAGGGACACGATGCGGTCGTCGCATTAGCAGGGAATTTCACGGTCCCCGAGTTCGCCGATCGCGCGACGGTCTTTCTCAACGGGTGGAGTCTCCGATATTTGCAAAGCGATGAGGAGGTGAAAGAAATCGGCGCCGTCATCAGAGAGATTGCATTACAGGGCAAGCAGCTAAGGTGGAAAGCAACGGGAAGGATCGCGGACAACAACGGCGGCAAGCACTATGAATTCTGCTATGTGTATACGGTCCTCGCATGGAGTAGCGCTGCTATCCCAGTGATCGCAGACCACCGTGACATTCCTGACGGCGCGCCCTTCTACAACGGCGTGTGGAACAATGGAGACACGGCGTTGGCGCGGCTGCCCTCGTATCGGCAACTGCCTTTCCGCCGACCGTCGAAGCTTCCAGCGCAAGATACGGTTGCCATTCTCCCCCGTGGCTTCAGGTTTGAGTACGAACACGAACACAACATCCTTCAGCTCGCGCTGAACATCGACCACAACGATTTCTTCCTGCAAGCAGGAAAGGACTACGGTCGCCTGCCACCGCCACTGCCGGCGAGCGAACCAAGCCGGATCGACCCGAGCATGACGACGTGGGATACGGTCGGCATTCTGAAGGACAATGATGTCGGCCGAAGGTTTGACTTCGAGCAGCAGTGCAGCACGTTGACCGGAACGGGACTCAGCGTTATTCGGCCTGCGTATAGTATCGCGCCCGCCCAAAGCCCTGGTCTGTTGGGCGCCTGCAGCGGGAACCCAGGCTCGGGCGGGATAAGGCGAGAGCGGGTCGAGATCCGAAATCTCGCGTTCGATTACGCCGTGCCGCTGCTCAGCGGTTGGAATCTGGACTATGGTTGCAATGATGAGCATGTAACTCAAGTCGGCATATGGTTCGAGGAGGTGATCTATGAAAGAAATCCTGGCGAGCCGACCGGTGTACTCCGCTACACGGTCGCGTCGGTGCTGCGGGATAAGGACTTCACTCCGGTACACGCTGTGACGCACAAAGTGGATATCGTCGGTATCAACAGTACGGCAGCGCAATGAAACGGCCGATCGAATCGCCACGCTCGCCAACGTAGGTGG
>Ga0307408_100002637_pt1 | contig 12470 bp, 15 predicted proteins | sample 322Cmetagenome_FD_202116 | JGI IMG/M metagenome (GOLD analysis project Ga0307408, IMG submission 202116) | Maize rhizosphere microbial communities from greenhouse at UC Davis, California, United States - 322HYB-C-3 | ecosystem: Host-associated > Plants > Roots > Rhizosphere > Soil | place... | reverse complement strand
GAGAGCGTTCGCGCCGCGGCCGATCAGTGGGAAGCGACGTTCGACGCGATCACGGATGCGGTGTGCATCATCAACGCAAACGGGGAGCTGGTTCGGTGCAACGAAGCCGCGGACCAATTGCTCGCCCTGTTCAACGCGGGACAGGGCAACTGGACGTTCCACGAGCTCTTCCCTCCAACAGGCGACTCCGCGCGCGCAACCATCGCAAACGTCCTCGCCGTGGCGCAGCCACTGCAGTACGAGGTGCACCGCGCGGATCGATGGTTCTCGGTGAGGCTGGACCCCGTTCTGCCGCGCGAGCAAGTCGCTCCGTCGGTCGTCGCGGTCATTGCCGACATCACGGAGCGGCGCCAGGCAGAACAGGAGCGAGCGCGATTGCTGGCGAACACGGAGCGCGCACGAAAGGAGGCGGAAATTTCACGCCTCGAGGCCGAAGCGGCGCGCGCGGAAGCGGAGCAGGCGAGCCGCGCGAAATCGGAGTTCCTCGCTATGATGAGCCACGAGCTGCGCACGCCACTCAATGCGATCGACGGGTATGCGGAGCTCATCGAGCTGGAGGTTCGCGGGCCCGTCACGCCGGCGCAGCGGGAGGACATCCGGCGGATCCGCCGAAGCCAGAAGCATCTGCTGTCGCTGATCAACGACGTCCTGAACTTCGTTAGGCTCGGTTCCGGCACCGTTCGCTATGAGATCCGTGAGTTCGAGCTCGCCGACGCCATCCGGGACGTCGAGGACGTGACCACCCTGCAGCTTCACGCCAAGGAGCTCCACTTCGTTCGCCGAACCTGCGGCGGCTTGCGCGTACGGGCGGATCGTGAGAAGGTGGAGCAGATTCTCGTGAATCTGATGACCAACGCGATCAAGTTCACGCAGCCTAACGGCGAGATCAGGTTGGAGTGCGCGACGGCGGCCGATCTCGTGACGGTCCGGGTGAGCGATACGGGCCGCGGCATTCCGCCCGACAAACTGTTCGCGATCTTCGAGCCGTTCGTTCAGGTCGCGCGGTTGCCCGGCACGCCAAACGATGGAGTGGGCCTTGGCCTCGCGATCAGTCGCGACCTCTCGCGCGCCATGGGCGGCGACCTCGTGGTCGAGTCGGTGATCGGGAAGGGAAGCACGTTCACGCTGACGCTGCCCGCCGCATGAGGGATCAAAGGGGTCAGAGTTGTTTGAATTCGAGATCTCTGGAATGCCGAGTTTTCTTGCATTCAAACGACTCTGACCCCTTTGATCCGCTAGGCTTTCTGGTTGGCCGATACGCAGAAGGCTGCGCCGAGGAGGGCAACGTCGGGGGCCATCACGACGTGGATCGGTATCTTTCGCATGGCCTCCGCAAACCGGCCCTTGGCGGCGAAGGCGTCCAGGAACGGGCCGTTCGTGAGCCGCGAGAGGATCTTCGGAGCGATCCCGCCGCCGAGAAACACGCCACCCACCGCCAGCGAGGTGAGCGCGTAGTTGCCCGCGGCCGCGCCGTAGATGCGCACGAATCTCGTTAGGGTCTCGTCACAGACGGGATCCGAGTGGTCGACCGCCGCCTCCGTGATCACGGGCGCCGCATCGCCGAACCCGATGCGCGTCGTGAGCCATCCGGGTTCCGGGATGTTTCGATAGGTCCGCAGGAATCGATAGAGGTTCACCAACCCGGGGCCGGACACGATGCGCTCGTAGCTGACGTGACCGAACTGGTCGCGGAGCCACGCGACCAGCGCGTCTTCCACCTCGTCCTGCGGCGCAAAATCGCAGTGGCCACCTTCGGACGGCGCGATTTGATAGGCGTGGCCGTTCCACCACATCAGCGCAACGCCAAGGCCCGTTCCGGCCGACACCAGCGCGAGCGCCCGCCGCTCCTCCGGTGGACTCCCCACCTGCAGCAGGACCAGCGACGCGGGATCCGTGATCGCGACGACTCCATGCGCCGCGGCCTCGAGATCGTTCAGCAGGCGGACGCGCGGGATCCTGAGACGTTCCGCGAGACCGTCCTCGCTGACCTGCCACGGCAGGTTTGTCGTGCGAACCTGTCCGCCGACGACCGCCCCGGCGACGCCGAAGCACGCAGCCGTGGTTTTGGGCTTGCCGCTTTCTTCGAGGAAGCGGAGCACGATCTCTTCGAGCGTCGACGCCGACCTGCTCTCGTACTGCGTCGAAGCGGTGCGACGAAGCGCCCCGGTCGACTCATCGTAGAGCGCGAGCCGCGTTCTGGTCCCACCGATGTCGCCGGCGAGAAGCACGGGGTCAGGGAATCGTGAAGGCGGTGGTGAGGACGAGCGTCAAACGGCGTCGTCCGTGTCGCGGGCGGGCACGACCCGAACGGCGGTCCCATAACACAACACCTCGGACACGCCTGCCATGATCTCGGTGGCATCGTAGCGCAACGCCACGAGCGCATTGGCACCAAGCTGCCGCGCGTGCTCTACCGCCAGCGCGAACGCATCATGACGCGTTCGCTCGCAGAGCTCGGTGAGGAAGGAGATCTCGCCGCCACGCAGCTGCTGAAGTGCCGCGCCGAGTGTGCCGAAGACCGACCGCGATCGGACGGTGATGCCGCGAACCACACCGAACGTCCGCACGATGCGGTAGCCATCGAGGAAGTTCGCCGTCGTCGTCATGAACTCGGAAGCGGGCAATGCCATCGGATCACTCCGCGTAAGGCAGTCGGCGGTCAGGCGGTGACGACGAGCAGCCGACGGGCATCCTCGTCGAGAAAGAGATCGACTTCGCTTCCCGCCGCGAGCGATCGAAGAAGGTCGCTCTCGACGAAGTAATGAACGTGTGGCTTGTCGTGGCCGCGGCAGGTGCATGGCATCGTGCCGAGCACTCCGTCGCCATGTTTGCCGTCGACGAGGAGTGGAAACTGCGCGCCTAACGGCCCGAGACGTCCCGCCGCGGACTTCGTGATCTCGAGCTTGCCGTCGCCGGGTGTTTTTCGCGATACCGTGCGGTGCTCGATCGCGCGGACGCCGCCCATGCTCTCATCCGTCACTTGAGCTTCCGCTTGAGCTTCAACGCCGACTTGTCGGCCTTCGGGTACCGCAGACCGAGCCCCTCGAGGGTATCCACCATCGTCCGCGCGATATAATAGTTGCGCGCCTTGTTGTCGTCGGCCGGTACGACGTACCACGGCGCCCACGGCGTGCTGCACAGCCGCAGTGCATCGCGATACGCCTTCGTGTACTCGTCCCACAGCTCGCGATCGTCGAGATCGCCCACGCGGAACTTCCAGTTCTTCCTCGGGTCCGACAACCGATCGCGCATCCGCTTCGCCTGCTCATCATGCGAGATGTGCAGGAAGAACTTGATGATCTTCACGCGATTGTCGTCGAGCATCTGCTCGAACTCGTTGATCTGGTCGTAACGCTTGGACCATACGGCTTTCGGAACGAGGTCTTTCACGCGGACGACCAGCACGTCCTCGTAGTGAGAGCGGTTGAAGATCCCGAGCATCCCGCGGGCCGGAACCGCCTGATGAACGCGCCAGAGAAAGTCGTGGCTGAGCTCCAGCGGTGTTGGCACCTTGAACGCGGTCACCTGGCAACCGAGCGGGTTGCACGCCCCAAAGACCTTGCGGACCGTGCCGTCCTTTCCACCAGCATCGCGGGCCTGGAGGACAACGAGCACCGCGTATCTGGCGTCGGCGTACAGGGTCGCCTGGAGCTCGCCGAGCCGCTTGAGCAGCTCGTTCGTTTGCGGCTTCAGCTCGTCATCGTCAGGGAGCTCGGACGGCCGCGCCGCCGAGCGATCATCCAGCGAGAGCGGCGTCCGCCGCGAAACTGGTGTGAGGTGCATGGGACGAGAAGGTACGGGCGGACCGCGGCGGCCACTAGGGAACCTCGGCCCAACGCAGGACTCGGCGACCGAGGTGCCCGCATCGCATGTCCGGCCGTCGCACCAAAGCCAACGCTCGTGGCCTCACCGGCGTATTCCGATACACGCGCGCGTGCACGCTCCGTAGCACGCGACCAGTTTCATCGGCGACGCTCCGGCCCGCTCCGGGGTCGCCTCTGGCTCCAGGACGGATAAAGATGCCTGTGTACTTGCCAATCAAGCCGAAAGAGCGGCTCTACCAGGAGATCGTCGACCAGATCCAGCAGCAGATTGTCTCGGGAGCCCTCAAGCCGGGCGACCAGATCCCGGCCGAGCGTGATCTCGCTGAACGATTTGGGGTGAGCCGCACCGCGGTTCGCGAGGCGATCAAGTCGCTCACGGAAAAGGGGCTGATCGAGGTGTTCGTCGGACGCGGCACGTTCGTGACGAACCTCTCGCCTGACCGAGTGGTGGAGTCGATGACCCTGCTGCTCAGAAACGAGCACGATAACGTCGCCAGCCTTCAGGAGGCTCGCGAACTGCTCGAGGTTCCCACCGCCCGGCTTGCAGCCCTTCGGCGGACTGACGCCCATGTCGCGCGACTCCGCGCTATCTCGGCCGAGCTCGAGGAGGAAAACTCGATCTCCGCGCGGCTGGTCGACGGCGATACGGAATTCCATGTCGAGGTGGCTCGTGCGACGGGAAACCCGGTGCTCGTGCTGCTCAGCCAGACGATCGTTGCGCTGCTCAGGACCGAGCGGCTGTATCGCGACGATTTCGACATCACCCGGCTCCCGGCGGCGCTCGCCGATCACCGCGACATTGTGGACGCGATCGCCGATGGCGATCCGGAACGGGCGGCCCAGGCGATGAGCGACCACCTGGCGCGCGTGGCCCTGCCGGCCGTTCCGCTCACCATGCACGACAGTAGCATCGAGCGCGTTGCAAGCTGATTATAGAGGGCATGCACATATCGATTGACAGGAGACGCCGCGCCATCGCGGCGTCTTCGTTTTCTCGCGCCCTGACTGGCGCGCTGATCGCGCTCGCCGCAGTCACCCCGCGTGGGGCGGCCGCGCAGGCGGCGTCCCCCACTTCCTCCGCGCCGCTGGCGGTATCGCGGCTGTTCGACCTTGTGCGTCCGGCGTACTCCGGAGACCGGGCGCTCTCGACCGTGGCGTTCGTCGAGCAGCGCTGGCGGTGGCCGGGCAATCGCGGATTCGAGGAAAGCCTGGGCCACATCGCCGACCAGCTGCGCGCCGCTGGTTACGTCGCGGAGAAGGCCGCGAAGCCCGCGGATCGGCTCACGTTCCGAATCGAGCAGCGCCCCATGTCCGATCCGGCATGGGATCCACTCGATGCCTCTCTCACGATCGTTGGATCGTCCACCCCGCTTCTCCGGTTCGCGACGAATCGCAACATGCTCGCGGTCAACTCGTCGTCCACGCCGGCTAGTGGCGTGGAGGCAGAGGTCGTGTCAGTCGGCAAGGGCGACGATGGCGCGTTCGACCGCGTGCCGGTTGCCGGGAAGATCGTGTTTGGCGAGATGCCCGTTGGTCGCCTGTCAACCGAAGCTCGCAAGCGAGGCGCGATGGGCGTGCTCGCGTACGCGATGCCCGCCTACACGCAGCCCGAGAGGTACCGCACCTCCATCCAGTTCTCGTCGATCTCGGCCGATGCGGACGCGAAGGCGTGGGGGCTGTTGCTCTCGTTCGATGCCCGCGAGACGCTGCGGCGTGCGCTCGCCGCCGGTCCCGTACGCGTTCAGGTAATGACGAAGTCGCGGTTCTCGCAAGCCGTGGAGCGGACCGTCATCGCCGACGTTCGTGGGAGCGCGAAGCCTAACGAGCGGTTCGTCTTCAGCGCGCACGTGCAGGAGCCCGGGGCGAATGACAATGCATCCGGGGTCGGCGCCCAGGTGGAGATGGCGCGCGTGGTCGCGTCGCTCGTCCAGGCCGGCACCGCCGACCCGCGGCGGTCGATCACGTTCATCTGGGGGAACGAGATCCAGGCCACTCGTCGGTACCTTGCCAACGCGGCGCGCGCCGAGACGGTCAAGTGGGGGCTCAGTCTCGACATGGTGGGCGAGGATACGGAGAAGACGGGCGGTACGTTCCTCATTGAGAAGATGCCCGACCCGTCCGGCGTGTGGACTCGAGGGGAGGATCACCACACCGAATGGGGCGGAAGCCCGCTCACGGTGGACCAGCTGAGGCCGCACTTCTTCAACGACTTCGTCCTGCAGCGATGCCTGGACCAGGCGGCGGTAACCGGGTGGGTCGTGCGTACGAACCCGTTCGAAGGGGGAAGCGACCACGTGCCCTTTCTCGATGCCCACAAGCCCGGCGTCCTGTTCTGGCATTTTACCGACGTGTTCTATCACACGGACAACGACCGGTTGCCTAACGTGTCGCCCCGCGAGCTCGCGAACGTCGGCGTATCGGCGCTCGTGTCCGCCCTTACGCTGGCGTCGGCCGACGGTGCGACGGCGCGCGGGCTCGTCGCCGAGCTGGAGCGCGCGGCCATCGCTCGGCTCGACGCCGAAACCGCGCTCTCGCGCGAGGCCATCGCCAAGGGTGGCGATCGTGGCAGGGAACGGCTCATCGTCGACACATGGACCGATTGGTATCGCCGCGCCGTTCGCACCATGTCGGAGATCGAGGTTGGCGGATCGTCCCGGGAGACCGCGCGCGCGATCGACGCGGCCGATGCCGCCATCGAGAAGGCCGGGAAGGAGCGAGTGGCGAAGCTACGGTAGGCCTAGCTACATTTTCGAGACTTCACCCGTATTCCGAACCCAATGCAACCGACGACCCGACGGATCGAAGGGAATTTCTCGCGGGGCTGGGGAGTGGCCCTGTTCATCACCGCGCTCGTCGCGAGTTTATTCACGACGGCCGGCTTGATTCACAAGAAGACATATCGGCACCCGAGAGACGTGACCGGGGAATACCAGCGGCAGGAGCAGCCGAAGGGCGAAGCTGCTGCGGCAGAGCGAGGCCACTGAGCGAGTCGTCCGACCGCCACCGTGAGCCTGGTTGCGGCTCCGCGCTTGCGCGGGGCCGCTCGTGTTTCTAGCGTCGAAGTCGATGAGTCAACTGCCCGATCCCGCGTTTGCACAACCGTCGACCGGTTGGACCGAGGAGATGGAGGCAGCCGCCCGCCGCGCGCGACCGGCGCCAGCGCCGCTGCCCCGTTGGCGCGTCGCGCTGCGCGTGTCGGCATGGGGGGCGGTCATCGCGCTTCTGGCGGCGATCATCGGCGGGCTGCTGTTCGTTCATCGCGGCGACTCCGAAGGGTCGGCCCGGGTCGCCAACGGCGAGCTCGAGCTCATGCTCGAGCGGGGGGAGGGGATCGACTGGCGAGCGCCGGTGATCGCACGCCACTGGTGGAACTACTTCCGGGTCACGCACGGCGTTCTGGCGGCGACCAACCGACGGCTCGTCTACGTCGGCGTTCCGCCTGAAGAGATTCTGCCACGTGAGCCGGAGCCGCAGCTGCTCGACGAATCGTCGTTCCCGTACGATCGACCAATCGACGTGTGGCGCGGCCGAGTGTTCCTCGGGACGGTCAACGGCGTCGTGATTCGCGCGCCCGGCCAGATGCGCACGTTCGGCGTGACGCCGGCCGAACGGTCACGGCTCGACAGCGTCCTCACGCTCATGACACGGCGGCAGCAGGCGATCCGCGATAGTCTGGAGGGTGAACGGCAGAAGGCACTCGCGACCGCCGACGCCGCCCGCCAGCCGATCTTCTACGTGGTCTCCCGCGGCGACGCGCTCGAGCTCATCGCTCGCCAATACAACGTGACCATCGAGCAGCTGCAGCAATGGAATGCGCTGCCGTCCCCCAGCATTCGCGTCGGGCAGCGATTGCTCGTCAAACCCAGGACGTGATGATCGAGCACCATCTCGCGGTCACGCGTACCGCGCGCTACTACACGGTGGGCGGAAGCGGTGGAACCGAGGAAGACGCGAACGGGCTCCGAGAGCTGTGGATCGTGGTGCACGGGTATGGACAGCTCGCCGCGAAATTCCTGGAGCCGTTCGTACCGCTGGCTGCCCCGTGGAGACGCATTGTCGCCCCGGAAGGCCTGTCCCGGTTCTACCTCGAGCGATCGCGAGTGGGCGTGAACACACAGGCCGGCGTTGGCGCGACTTGGATGACTCGGGAGGATCGGGAGCACGAGATCGCCGATCAGATCGTGTATCTGGATGCGCTGCTCGATCTCCTCCTCCCCGTCGCGTCCGACTCCCACGTTAGGCTGCGCGTGCTGGGGTTCTCGCAGGGAGTCGCTACCGTGAGCCGCTGGCTCGTGCGTGGACAGCGTGTGCGGCCGGACGAGGTGGTGCTCTGGGCAGGTTCCTTTCCGCCGGACGTGGACCTGTCTGAGCTCGTCGGCCGGCTCGCGGGCGCGCCGGTGGTCTTTGCCGTGGGAACGCGTGATGAGCTTGCGTCGTGGGCAGCCGCGGACGTCGAGGTCGGCCGATTCACTGCGGCCGGAATCGACGCGCGACTCGTGACGTTCAACGGCGGCCACCGACTGGACACCCCAACCCTCACCGCCATCGTTAGCCGTTAGTTCTTCGTCGATAGCCGTTAGCCGTTAGCCGTTAGCTGCCGACTCCCGGCTACCGACTAACGACTATCGACCCCGAAAGCGATCGATCTCGCGGCGGTTGCGCTTCGTCGGCCGGCCGCGCTCCCAGTCATCCGATGGCATGCTCCGAATCTGCGTCGCGAGCGTAGCGCGCCTGGCTTTGCTCTCGGGCGTCTCCGCGTACAGCGTTGCCGCGACGCTGGCCGGCCCACGTCGCTCGGACAGGCCGCGAACGTGGACGACGTGCTCGAAAGGCGTCTGCCTTACGCGAACCTCATCGCCGACCTGAACCATCTTCGCGCGCTTGGCGCGCGTGCCGTTGACGTCCACCTTACCGCCGTCGATGGCGTCCGCCGCCAGGCCGCGAGTCTTGAAGAACCGCGCGGCCCAGAGCCACTTGTCGAGACGGACGCGCTCGTCGTGTTCGGCTTCGCCGCTGCTCATACCCCGAATCTAGCCTGCGAGCCTACAGAATACGCGCGACGCGGGTGGCGCCCCACTCGAGGATCCGATCCTTCCGCGGACGCCGCCTGAACTGCTCGAGCGTCACTTCCGTCGATCGCCTGAGGTCATCGAGAAACATCTCGCGCACCGTCCCTCCGAAACCCTCGTCGAGCACCAGCAGGTTCGACTCGTCGTTGAACGCGAGGGACCGGTTGTCGAAGTTCATCGTGCCGATCGACGCCCAGCAGCCATCCACGACGAACGATTTGCCGTGGATCATCGCGGGTTGGTACCAGAAGATGCGAACTCCGCCCTCGAGCAATCGCTCATACTGTGCGCGCCCCGCATACCAGGTGCTCTTCACGTCGTTGAGCGGCCCGGGCGTGAGCACGCGAACATCGACGCCCCGAGCGGCGGCTTCACGCAGCAGGCGAACGAAATCCTCGTCAGGCACGAAGTACGAGTTGGTGATGTAGAGGGTGTGGCGGGCGCCGGCGATGGAAAGTGCGAGCAGGCGCTCCGCCGCTGTGCTGCCAATCGTGGGGGCCGTGTGAAGAAGCGTCGCGCGCATCGCGCCGCGCTCGCCGTCTTCGCCGACGGTCGGAAACAGCTCGGTGCCGGTGAGGAGCTCACCGGTCGCCTCGGCCCATCCTTTCGCGAACGTCGCCTGAAGCTGCAGCACCGCCGGCCCGGTGAAACGCACGTTGGTGTCCCGCCACTGGTCCTCGTGGCGTCCATCGCCAAGCCACTTGTCATCCATCCCGAAGCCGCCGGTATATCCGATGCGTCCGTCGACGACGACAACGCGAATGTGCGATCGTGCGTAGGCCTTCTCGAGCTGATACCAGTTTACCGGCCGGAACTTCACCACGTCGACGCCTGCGTCGGAGAGCGACCGGAGGTAGGCGGCCGAGAGCTTCGCCGAACCGAAGGCGTCGAGCAGGAAGAGCACGCGGACGCCGGCCTGCGCGCGGTCGCGCATGACCTCGGCGAATCGATCGGCCACCTTGCCCGGCTGGCAGTAATACATCTGCAACGAGATCGTCACCTTCGCGCCTGCAAGGTCCGCGAACAAACGATCGTACGTCCCATCGCCGTTGAGACAGAGCACGGCGTGGTTCCCGCACGTGAACTTCGTTCCCGTCAGCAGCTCGATCGACGCGCTGAACTGCTCATCGTCGGTATGCGGCAGGTCGCAGTTGCCATCCACGCCGGCGACATCCGCGACCGGCGTTCCGCGCGTCACATAGCGAAGACCGATGAGCGCCAGCGCGAGCAGAAGAAGCAGTACGGCGGCGCCGAGTGTCGACAGAACGATCTGCACGTCCGATGTACTCCGGGAGCGTGAAACGGCTGTTCACGCTCCCGGTATTTGCAAGTGTAGAGCCGCGCGCGACGCTATTTCCTGGTGCTCAGCGCGCGTGATGCGCGTGCTTCCAGGGCCTCGTCGATGTCGCGGGCGGTCACCTGCTGCGGCAGATCCCAGCCATCCGATGATCGTCGCGTCGGAACGCGCACCCCGGCGACTTCGCCCTGCGACGAGATGTCCACCAGCGCCGTGACACCTTGGGCACGGCCACCCGTGTTGATGACCAACATCCACGTCCCTTCGTTCGGCCACTGCTTGCGCAGCGCATACGCCCCGCGCCGCGCGGTGGTGTCGAAGACGAGCGGAATGGTGCGGCGGGCGCCTGAGGCGATGCCTTCGGCCGAGCCAGTGACTCCGGACGGGACGATGTCTCCGTGGTGATAGGTGTGGACGACGAGGAACGCCCCGCGAGAGGTCGCGTCGAACGGATTTGGGGGTGTTTCGATCGAGATCCACGGCGGTCCGAACGTGGGCGATGCGGCAGCGAGCGTGAACGACAATGCCGCGAGGGCGCCGATCACGGCGATGCGGCGGAACGGTGTAGCGATCATGGCAGGGCCTCCCTGTCGGAGTCGGGTCGAACACCGCACGGCGGGCGTGCCTCGGCGCATCGCTGGCGCGCGGTTGACTGTGGGATGCCGCTTCCCGGCGTTACGTTTAGCCCGAATTGAACGCAGGGCAGGGAAGTCGGTTACGTGAGCCGTTTGTGGGGTCAACGGCCGTCAGTTCACCGACTTTCGGCCGATGTTCGCCGGGTTTCGCCGCCCAACCTGGCACAAATCCGGCACACCGAACCATCTCAGGGGAGCGTTAGGCAAGAGGGGCCCACGGGTCCGCCTCGGCGGCGATCATCGGCCCTGCGCGATCCTAGCCCAGGCGAGCGGCATTGTGGGTCGAGCACGCGGATGTTGAGCATCCGCCCGGCCACTGCTAGCGATCAACCCGAGGCGGCCGCCAGTCGATCGGGTTCATTGTGTCGAAGCGCATTCGCCGCTCCGCCATCTCGAGGACGAGCTTGGTGAATTCCTCGTCGCTGAGGTGGGCGCAGGGCGCCCGCAGGCGCGCCGCGATGTCGGCGATGAGATGCTGCAACTGAGTCTCACGCCAGCCAACGGGCTCGCCCCCGTCGCCGGCTGGTTGGTCGGCGTTAGGTGTTCCGTCGTTTGTCATCAGTTGTCCTGTTAAGACATCGCGGACGCCAGATCAGTGCCACGCTGGCGACGCCCGACCGATCACAGCGCGTTAGGCGGTGTCGTTCGACGTGTGCCGCGGGACGCGACCATACAGGGCCTCGTCGTAGCGCATTCGGACTTGCGCGACGTCGAGGACAAGCTGTGCAAACTCGTCATCGGGCAAATGCGCGCAGACGCGACGGAGCCGGGCCGCGATGTCGGCCGTGACGCGCTCGACGTCGGTTGGTTGGGGAATACTCGCCGCTGCCTGCTCCGTGATTGGCGTCGCCGAGACCGGGCCAGCCGCCGTACGGTTCCCATCGTTCGACATGCTCCACGCTCCGAGGCCAGAGGGCACTGCGGAGGCACCACGCGGAGTCTGCTTGTGGGCCGGCGCGAAGCGGCGCGCGGCATGGCGCGGGGCTGTACTGGAAGGTCGCCAATTACACCCGCGAGCACAAGCGTACGGGAGCATTAGGGCACTAGGTGCTTCTTTGGCTTTATTCACGCCGGCAGATGGCTGCAACATTCCCCTATGCCCTACCGACCGCATCGCCTCGAGCCGAATTCTCCCGGGCCGGAGGTTGTGACGAGCAAGAGCCCAGCTCCGCCGGTTGTGGTGGAACGCTGGTGCCTCATGGTCGAGCACATGGCCGCGAGCATCTCGACCGCTTCACCCGCTCAACGTGGCGTCGCTACGATCCCGCGGACCTTGAGCCGCTCAAGTGGGCGATTCTCAGACGACGGCGCGTGCTGGCGTCTCCGATCCGACCGTAGGGCGATACATCAACGGCGACGGGAGCTCGCGCGATGAGAGTCCAGCGGTACCGCATCAAGAAGACGTATGAGAAGCCGCAGGGAGGGTTCCTGGCGATCGGGCCGCGCTATCCTGGCGTGCTCTCCGACGACGGCGTGGTGGTGCTGTTCACGCACCCGGGCGACGCACAGTGGACTGAAGTGGTTCCTGTCGAGCACCTCGAGGAGTCTCCCGAGGCGCCGAAGCCGCGTCGGAGGCGGAAACACTGACGCTCCAACAGGCCAGCCGTGAGAGCGGCTACAGCGCCGATCATCTACGGCACCTCCT